>Ga0153956_1003410_pt1 | contig 10186 bp, 10 predicted proteins | sample TSFL040MetaG_FD_104704 | JGI IMG/M metagenome (GOLD analysis project Ga0153956, IMG submission 104704) | Attine ant fungus gardens microbial communities from Florida, USA - TSFL040 MetaG | ecosystem: Host-associated > Fungi > Mycelium > Unclassified | place: USA: Florida, Wekiwa Springs...
CAGCGACTGCTCGCGGTCGAGCCGCAGCTTCACGCTGTCGAACGACAGCATGCGGTTGACCGAGAAATAGCGGCCGACGTCGCGCAGGAACGAGACGTAATTCAGCTTCAACAGCCAGTCGGCGTTGTTGATCATCAACGCATCGGTCGGCCCGTCGCCGTAGCGCAGGATGCGGCCGAAGATTTTCTTGATGCCCTCGATGTTGGACGCGATGGTGGCCTCGTCGAGCATCTTGCGTTGCTCGTCGCGGAAGGAAGGGTCGCCGACCATGGAGGTGCCGCCGCCCATCAGCGTGATCGGGCGATGCCCGGTCTGCTGCAGCCAGTAGAGCATCGTCACCGAGATCAGGTTGCCGATATGCAGGCTGGTCGCGGTCGCGTCATAGCCGACATAGGCCGTGATCGGTCCCTTGGTGCAGGCGTTGTCCAGGCCTGCGGGGTCGGAAATCTGGTGGATCAGTCCGCGCTGTTCCAGCACATTGAGGAAATCGGACTTGTAGGCGGTCATGCGGGACTCTTTGGCGATTTAGCGATTTTTAGAGGCTTTGTGGTGTATCAGGTCCGGCATCCAATTCAACCGGAGGAACGGCATGCGTAACGCCATAGGCCTGATGAGCGGCACCTCGCTCGACGGGGTCGATGCCGCATGGCTGCGGACCGACGGGGAGTTGATCGAGTCATTTGGTCCCACGGGATACCGGCCCTATAGCGCCGCCGAGCGGGAGGTACTGCGCGCCGCATTGGACGCAGCCCCGCGGATCGCGCGGCGCGACGAACGCCCGGCCGGGATTGCCGTCGCCGAGGACCTTGTCACGCGCGCGCATGCGGAGGCGGTGAACGCGCTGGTCGCCACGCACGGTCTCGACCGTGCCACGGTCGATGTCGTGGGCTTTCACGGCCAGACCGTGCTGCATCGGCCGCTTGATCGCCTGACGGTGCAGATCGGCAATGGCGAGGCGCTCGCGAAGGTGCTGGGCCTGCCGGTGGTGTACGATTTTCGTGCCGCCGACGTCGCGGCAGGCGGGCAGGGCGCGCCGCTGGTGCCGGTGTATCACCGTGCGCTGGCACGGCTCGCCAATTGCGCGTTGCCGACCGGCATCGTCAATATCGGCGGTGTCGCCAACATCACCTATATCGACGGCGAGACGCTGATCGCGTGCGACACCGGCCCCGGCAACGCGCTGCTGGACGATTATCTGTTGCGGCACACCGGTCAGGCGATGGATCGCGGCGGTGAGATCGCCGCGCAGGGCGAGCCGGATGCGGACTGGATCGCGACCGCGCTCGGACATCCGTTCTTCGATGCGCCCGCGCCCAAATCACTCGACCGCAACGATTTCGCGTCCTTCGCTGTCGACGGCATGTCGCTCGAGGATGGAGCCGCGACGCTGACCGCTTTCACGGCGGCATCAATCGCCGGAATCGTGGATCAACTGCCAAGTCAGCCTGTGAACTGGATCGTGGTGGGCGGCGGCGCCAACAATCCGACCCTGATGCGGATGCTGTCCGAACGGCTGGCGCCGATGCCGGTGATGACAGGTCGCGATCTCGGCTGGCAGGGCGACGCCATCGAGGCGCAGGCGTTCGCCTATCTCGCGGTGCGCAGCCTTAAGGGTTTGCCGTTGACTTATCCCGGCACCACGGGCGTGCCTGCGCCGCTGACCGGCGGCGTGCTGGCACGGCCGTAGCACCAGAGCATTTTCGTTTTTGATGTAAACGACGTCTGTCATTGCCGGGCTTGACCCGGCAATCCATCTCCTTGGAGGATTCTGTTTTTTAGATGGATGCGTGGGTCAAGCCCGCGCATGACGATTCCGAGGAAACCCGCCTCAGCGCACGTTGGCGAGGCGCATGTCGAGATAGGACGTGATCGATTCCATCAGCGGCTCGAGCCGGTCCTGGAAGAAGTGATTGGCGCCCGGGATGACCTGCTGATCGATCACGATGCCCTTCTGCGTCTTGAGCTTCTCGACCAGCGTGTTCACGTCCTTGGCGGGCGCGACGATGTCCTTGTCGCCGTGCACGATCAGGCCGGACGACGGGCAGGGCGCGAGGAACGAGAAATCGTAGCGGTTCGGCTCCGGAGCGATCGAGATGAAGCCCTCGACCTCGGGACGGCGCATCAGAAGCTGCATGCCGATCCAGGCGCCGAACGAGAATCCGGCGACCCAGCACGCACGCGCTTCGGGATTGATGGTCTGGGCCCAGTCGAGCGCCGCCGCGGCGTCGGACAATTCGCCGGTGCCGTGGTCGAACGAGCCCTGGCTGCGGCCGACGCCGCGGAAGTTGAAGCGCAGCACCGAAAAGCCGCGGGCGACGAATGAATAATACACCTGATAAACGATCGGGTGATTCATGTTACCCTGGAACTGCGGATGCGGATGCAACACCATCGCAATCGGGGCGTTCTTCTGCTTCGCGGGGTGGTAGCGTCCTTCAAGACGGCCGGCGGGGCCGGTGAAAATAACTTCAGGCATCGTGGTCCTTAAGAATATGCTCGTTCAACGCCGTGCCCGCCAAACCTCCGTCGCAGCCCCATGTCAGGATGCCGCCACGCCGAGGGAAGGCGCCCGAATGCGAGGCGACTTCTAACATGGGTGGCAGGTGAAAAAGCAAGCATATTGCGCCTCCGCGTCCCCTATCGGGCCGGAAAATGACGACAAAGCAATGAGTTGATGTGATGGTTGGTGCGGCTGGACGGCAAATGACGAAAACGCGCGTTTATCTCGACTGGAACGCCACGGCGCCGATGCGCCCGCAGGCCAAGGCGGCGATGTTGCAGGCCATGGAGTTGCAGGGAAACCCGTCCTCGGTTCACGCCGAAGGCCGCGCCGCGCGGAAGATCATCGAGGATGCCCGCGCCACCGTCGCCAAAGCGGTGGGCGCACGCAGCGCCGACGTGATCTTCACCTCAGGTGGAACCGAAGCCAACGCGCTTGCCCTGATGCCCGGCCTGCGCCGCAGCGGCGATGTGGCGACGCGGTTGATCGTCTCGGCGATCGAGCATTCGTCCGTGCGGTCCGGCGGCCGGTTCCCGGTCGAGGACATCGAAATCGCTCCGGTGACACCCTCCGGCCTCGCGGACCTTCAGCGGTTGCGGGCCTTGCTCGCGACAGGTGAACCGGCGCTGGTCTCGGTGATGCTCGCCAATAACGAGACGGGAGCGATCCAGCCGATCGCGGAGATCGCGGAGATCGTTCACGCCGCCCACGGCATCCTGCATGTCGACGCGGTTCAGGGATTCGGAAAAATTGATATCAATATCAATTCATTAAACGCAGATCTTCTATCTATTTCCGCACATAAAATCGGGGGTGCGAAGGGCACCGGGGCGCTGATCCTGAGCGAGCGGCTTGCCGGTTATGAGCCGCTGATTGCCGCCGGAGGCCAGGAGAAGGGTCGCAGGGGTGGAACCGAGAATCTGGCCGGGATAGCCGCGTTTGGAACCGCCGTGGCCGCGTATCTTGAGACGGGTGCGGCTGCCACGGCGCGGATGCAGAAGCTGCGGGCGAAGCTCGAGGCGGGGCTGCGCGCGGTCACCCCTGACATGGTGGTCTTTTCCAGCGATGTTCCCCGGCTGCCGAACACCACGCTGTTCTCGGCTCCCGGCATGAAGGCGGAAACAGCCGTGATCGCCTTCGATCTGGAAGGGATGGCGGTATCGTCCGGTTCGGCCTGTTCCTCCGGAAAGGTCCATGCCTCGCCCGTCCTGACGGCGATGGGTGTGGCCCCCGCTTTGGCACAAGGAGCCGTGCGTTTAAGTCTGGGCTGGGACACCACAGAGGCGGAGGTTCAATACCTTCTGGAGGCTTGGATATCCCTCTCAAACGTACTAGTTAAAGGGTCGGATGCGGTCGCTTGAAGCGTTCTAAAAAATAGACGATAACAAGAACGAAACACGACATCATCCAGTCGGCCCACTGCGGTCCTTGAAACCGCGAGCGGAGAAGTCAAATGCCAGCCGTCCAGGAGACGGTCGATCGGGTTCGCCAGATCGACGTCGATCAATACCGTTATGGGTTTGAGACCCAGATCGAATCGGAGAAGGCCGCACGCGGCCTGACCGAAGACACAGTCCGGTTCATTTCCGCCAAGAAGAACGAGCCCGCCTGGATGCTGGAATGGCGTCTGGAAGCGTTCCGCCGTTGGCAGACCATGGAAGAGCCGACCTGGGCGCGCGTCGACTATCCGAAGATCGACTATCAGGATCTGTATTATTACGCCGCGCCGAAAAAGAAGAAGGAGATCGCGTCTCTCGATGAGATCGATCCCGAAATTCTCAAGACCTACGAGAAGCTCGGCATCCCGCTGCGCGAAGTCGAAGTTCTCGAAGGCGTGGTGCGCAAGGATGAAGACGGCAACGTTGTGAGCGAGCGCCGCGTCGCCGTCGACGCCGTGTTTGATTCCGTCTCCGTCGCAACCACGTTCCAGGCCGAATTGAAGAAGGCCGGCGTGATCTTCATGCCGATCTCGGAAGCGATCCGCGAACACCCCGACCTCGTGAAGAAGTATCTCGGCTCGGTCGTGCCGACCTCCGACAACTTCTTCGCCACGCTGAACTCGGCCGTGTTCTCCGACGGCTCGTTCGTCTACATCCCACCGGGCGTCCGCTGCCCGATGGAACTGTCGACCTATTTCCGCATCAACGAGCGCAACACCGGCCAGTTCGAGCGCACGCTCATCATCGCCGACAAGGGCGCTTACGTCAGCTACCTCGAAGGCTGCACCGCGCCGCAGCGCGACGAGAACCAGTTGCATGCCGCCGTGGTCGAACTCGTCGCCCATGACGACGCCGAGATCAAATATTCAACGGTGCAGAACTGGTATCCGGGCAATTCGGAAGGCAAGGGCGGCATCTACAATTTCGTCACCAAGCGTGGTGACTGTCGTGGCGCGAATTCAAAGATTTCGTGGACGCAGGTGGAAACCGGCTCCGCCATCACCTGGAAATATCCGAGCTGCATCCTGCGCGGCGACAATTCGCGCGGCGAGTTCTATTCGATCGCGATCTCGAACGGCTTCCAGCAGGTCGATTCCGGCACCAAGATGATCCATCTTGGCAAGAACACCACGAGCCGGATCATCTCCAAGGGCATCGCGGCGGGTAAGTCGCAGAACACCTATCGCGGCCTCGTCACCGCGCATCGCAAGGCGACCGGCGCGCGCAACTTCACCGCGTGCGACTCGCTTCTGATCGGCGATCAGTGCGGCGCGCACACCGTGCCGTATATCGAAGCCAAGAATTCATCGACCCAGTTCGAGCATGAAGCGACCACCTCGAAGATCTCCGAAGACATGCTGTTCTATTGCGTGCAGCGCGGTCTTTCGCAGGAAGAGGCGATCGCTCTCGTCGTCAATGGGTTCGTTCGCGACGTGTTGCAGCAATTGCCGATGGAATTTGCAGTCGAGGCGCAGAAGCTGATCTCGATTTCGCTGGAAGGAAGTGTGGGATGACCGCGTTACTGGAAGTCAAAGGCCTCAAGGTTCAGGTGGAAGACAACGAGATCCTGCATGGTCTCGACCTCACCGTGAACGATGGCGAAATTCACGCGATCATGGGGCCGAACGGCTCCGGCAAATCGACGCTGAGCCATGTCATCGCGGGCAAGCCGGGCTATGACGTGACCGGCGGCGAAATCCTGTTCAAGGGCGAAGACCTTTTGGAGATGGAGCCGGACGAGCGCGCCGCCAAGGGCGTGTTCCTCGCGTTCCAGTATCCGATGGAAATTCCGGGCGTCGCCACCATGACGTTCCTGCGCACCGCGCTGAATGCGCAGCGCAAGGCGCGCGGCGAGAGCGAATTCTCGACGCCTGACTTCCTCAAGAAGGTGAAGGAAGTCTCCGCCCGTCTCGGCATTCCGCAGGACATGCTCAAGCGCGGCGTCAATGTCGGCTTTTCGGGTGGTGAGAAGAAGCGCAACGAAGTGCTGCAGATGGCGCTGTTCGAGCCGAGTCTGTGCATTCTGGATGAGATGGATTCCGGCCTCGACATCGACGCGCTGCGCATCGCGGCCGACGGCGTCAACGCGCTGCGTGCCAAGAACCGCTCGATGATCGTGATCACGCACTATCAGCGGCTTCTCAACTACATCGTGCCGGACTTCGTCCACGTAATGTCGAAGGGCCGCGTCGTGACGAGCGGCGGCAAGGAGCTTGCGCTGGAGCTGGAGAAGTCCGGTTACGCGCAGTTCGAAGACAAAGCGGCGTAAGCGGGTATCGCGATGAACGTTGCATTGGTCAAATCGACAGAGCAGCCTTACGGCGAATTGTTCGCCGAGGCGCGCGGACGTCTGCCGGGCGATGGTCTGGTGGCGAGCGCGCGCAAGGCGGCGTTCGATGATTTCGCCGCGCGCGGTTTGCCGCATCGGCGGATCGAGGAATGGAAGTACACTGACCTGCGCGCGCTGTTGCGCACCGTGGCTCCGCTTGCGCCGTCGCCTGAAAAGGCCGCGCTGGCGCGCGCGGCTGTGGCCGTGAAGGCACTCGGGATCGACGGAACGCAGAAGTTCGTGCTGGTCGATGGCGTGTTCGTGCCGCAACTGTCCGACGTGAACGGGCTGGAGAAGGGCGTCAGCGTTCGTACCCTGCGGGACGCACTTGAAGACAAGGACAATGCTGTCCGTGCCGATCTGCTCCGGACGACCGTCGCATCCGATGCGATGATCTCGCTGAACGCAGCGCTTGCCACCGACGGTATGGTGATCGACGTGGCGGACGGCGTGACGCTGACCAAGCCGCTTCACATCGTTCATGTGGCGACAAGCTCGGAAACCTCTCACGTGACCCGGTCTTTGGTGAAGATCGGAAAGGGCGCCAAGGCGACCCTGGTCGAGAGCTTCGCTGCGGCGGACGGCGCCAAGGCTTATCAGGCTCACGACTCGATCGTGGTTTGGCTTGGTGACGATGCAGCACTTGAGCATGTGCGCCTGATGGAAGACGCGCTCGATGCAGCGAACATCACGACCGGCATCTTTACACTCGGCGCCAGAACCCGGCTCAATTCGTTCGGTCTGACGCGCGGCGGTGCTGTCAGCCGTTATCAGGGCTTCATCACCTTCGCGGGCGAGGGCAGCGAACTCGCCACCAACGGTGTTAACCTGCTCGGCAACCGCCGCCTTGGCGACACCACGCTGGTTGTCGATCACACCGTGCCGAACTGCGTCAGCCGCGAGGTGTTCCGCGCGGTGCTGGACGATCAGGCTCACTCGGTATTCCAGGGCCGCATCATCGTGCGCCAGATCGCGCAGAAGACCGACGGCAAGATGATGACGCGCGCGCTTCTCCTGTCGGATGAGTGCGAAGCCGATAACAAGCCTGAGCTCGAAATTTTCGCGGACGACGTGGCGTGCGGCCATGGCGCGACCGCGGGTGCGATCGATGAGGAACTTCTGTTCTATCTGCGCGCGCGCGGTCTTCCCGAGAAGGAAGCGCAGGGCCTCCTGATCGCGGCGTTCGTCGGCGAGGCGATCGAGTCGATCGTGGACGACGGTTTGCGTGATATCGCAATCTCCACAGCCGAGCGATGGCTGGCGGCGCGGGGCTGATCATGCATCCCGCAGTCGCCAACGGTTCCTACGACGTCGAGAAAATTCGCGCGGATTTTCCCGCGCTGGCGACGAAGGTGTACGGCAAGCCGCTGGTGTATCTCGACAACGCGGCGTCGGCGCAGAAGCCGGGCGTGGTGCTGGAGCGGATGACGCAGGCGTATCATTCCGAATACGCCAACGTGCATCGCGGCCTGCATTACCTCGCCAATGCGGCGACGGACGCTTATGAAGGCGGCCGCACCAAGGTTGCCTCCTTCCTCAACGCCGCGCGCAGGGAAGAGATCATCTTCACCCGCAACGCGACCGAGGCTCTCAACCTCGTGGCGTCGTCGTGGGGCGAGCCGAACATCAACGAGGGCGACGAGATCGTCCTCTCGATCATGGAGCATCACTCCAACATCGTGCCGTGGCACTTCCTGCGCGAACGCAAGGGCGCGGTGTTGAAGTGGGCGCCGGTCGACGATGAAGGCAATTTCCTGATCGAGGAGTTCGAGAAGCTTCTCACCTCGAAAACCAGGCTCGTCGCCATCACCCAGATGTCGAACGCGCTCGGCACCGTGGTGCCGGTGAAAGAGGTCGTGCGGATCGCGCATGCGCGCGGCATTCCGGTGCTGGTCGATGGCAGCCAGGCCGCCGTGCACATGACCATCGACGTGCAGGATATCGGCTGCGATTTCTACGTCTGCACCGGGCACAAGATTTACGGCCCGACCGGGATCGGCGCGCTTTACGCCAGGTACGACCATCTGGTCGCGATGCGTCCGTTCAACGGCGGCGGCGAGATGATCCGCGAGGTCGCGCAGGACTGGGTGACGTACGGTGATCCGCCGCACAAGTTCGAGGCGGGCACGCCTGCAATCGTGGAAGCGATCGGCTTCGGTGCCGCCATTGATTACGTGAATTCCATCGGCAAGGAGCGCATTGCCGCCCACGAGCACGACCTGCTCGTCTATGCCACCGAACGGTTGCGCGAGATCAATTCGCTGCGGCTGATCGGCACGGCGAAGAACAAGGGGCCGGTGATCTCGTTCGAGATGAAGGGCGCGCATCCGCACGACGTGGCCACCGTGATTGATCGTTCGGGCATCGCGGTGCGGGCGGGGACGCATTGCGTCATGCCGCTTCTGGAACGATTCAACGTGACGGCGACCTGCCGTGCCTCATTCGGGATGTATAATACCCGTGCCGAGGTCGATCACCTGGCGCAGGCGCTCGTCAAGGCAGGAGAGCTTTTCTCATGAGCGAAGCAGAATCCCCGGAGAAGGTGGCGGAGACGGCGAACCGGGTGGACACCACCTCGGCGCTGTCGCCTGAGGAAACCGAACGGCTCGGCGCCGACATCGTCGCCGCGCTGAAGACCGTCTACGATCCCGAAATTCCGGCCGACATCTACGAACTCGGCCTGATCTACAAGGTCGATATCAAGGACGATCGCGCCATCGACGTGCAGATGACGCTGACCACGCCGAACTGTCCGGCGGCGGGCGATCTGCCGAACTTTGTCGAGAACGCCGTCGCCAGCGTGCCGGGCGTCGGCCCCGTCACCGTGAACGTGATCTGGGAACCGCCGTGGACGCCGGACCGCATGTCGGATGAGGCGCGCCTCGTTCTCAACATGTGGTGATTTGGACGAATCGAGAATTTCGGACGTGATGTGCAAGCAACTCACGTCCGGGATTGAAATGCTGAAGGAAAGAGCCAAATGACGGGTATGACCCCTGACGCTCCCACATCCGCAGCCAAACCGGCTCGTCCTCGCCCTCAGGTGATGCGCCTGACGGAGGCTGCCGCCAACCGTGTCCGCGAACTGGCTTCGCGTGCGGATTCCGAGATTCTCGGCCTGCGCGTCGGCATCAAGAACGGCGGCTGCGCCGGGATGGAATACACCGTCGAATACGCGCACGACATCCGCCCGACCGATGAGGTCGTGGAGGACAAGGGCGTGAAGATTCTGGTCGATCCGAAGGCTGTGCTGTTCCTGTTGGGCACCGAGATGGATTTCAAGGTCGACAGGATGGCGGCGCAGTTCGTCTTCAACAATCCGAACCAGACCAGCGCCTGCGGTTGCGGCGAGTCCGTGCAACTGACGCCTGCCAAGATCGATGGCTAAAGAATCCGGTTCCACACCGTGGGACCGCGATCATCTGCTCGATCTGTTTTCCGAATTCGGTCCCGTCACGCTTCGCCGCATGTTCAGCGGATACGGCATCTCGGCCGATGGCGTGAATTTCGCGATGGCGCTCCGCGCGGGCATCATCTTTCGTGCCGACGAGCAGACCACTCCGAAGTATGAGGCCGAAGGATCGCGGCCGTTTCAGTACCAGACCAGCAAGAAGTCCGTCGTCGTGCAGTCGTACTGGCATGTGCCGGAACGGCTTTATGATGATCCTGAGGAATGGGCTGTGTGGGCGCGCGAGGCGCTCGCTGCCGCGCAGCGTGCCGGGTTGACGAAACGTTCTGTGAAAAAGGCTGTGCGGATCAAAAAGACACCGGCCAAGCCAGCAAAACGAAAAACAGCCCGAAAATCTCAAGCCACCTGAATGCGGATGTTCGGCGTGAACTCGGGGTCTGCTTCGCAGATCACGCGATTGCGGCCGTGCCGCTTGGCGGCGTAGAGGCAGGCATCGGCGCGGTCGATCA
>Ga0153956_1003411_pt1 | contig 10183 bp, 11 predicted proteins | sample TSFL040MetaG_FD_104704 | JGI IMG/M metagenome (GOLD analysis project Ga0153956, IMG submission 104704) | Attine ant fungus gardens microbial communities from Florida, USA - TSFL040 MetaG | ecosystem: Host-associated > Fungi > Mycelium > Unclassified | place: USA: Florida, Wekiwa Springs...
ACGGTCACGCTTCTTGCGGCCACGCTTGGCCATGATGGTCCTCCAAAGTGTCAGTTGATTGCTCTCCATTATCTCACGGCCACGCCACCGGATTACAAACCGATGCGTTGTGGTGCAATAGACGGCGCAGGCGGTGCCTGTGTGACGAGTTTTCCCACCACCTGGGCGGAGTGGCTCGGCATACACGTGAACGTTTCAGACGAGTGGAGTGAAGATGGCCGAGGATGTTCGTGCGGAGATCGTGGCCAGCGTGCTTGAGGTTGTGGTCCGCGAGGGCGATCAGATCGGCGAGGGCGACACACTCGTACTGCTGGAGTCCATGAAGATGGAGATCCCGGTGCTCGCCGAGGTCGCCGGCACCATCACATCGGTCAATGTCGCGGTCGGTGACGTCATCCAGGCCGGCGACCTGATCGCCGTCATCGGCTAGCGGCCGGCCTCGCAGATTGCGCCGATAGCGCGCCATGTCAACACTCGGTGACCTGCTTGCCGAACACACCGTGCTGCCCGGCAATGCCGTCGATCATCTGCACGCGGTGGTCGGCGAGTGGCAGCTGCTGGCCGATCTGTCCTTCGCCGACTATCTGATGTGGGTGCGCCGTGACGACGGTGCCCTGGTGTGTGTGGCCCAGATCCGGCCCAATACCGCGTTGACGGTGCTGTTCGCCGACGTCGTGGGGACCATCAACACCGAGACCGATATGCCGGTGGTGGCGGCGGCCTTCGAGTCCGGCCACATCGGGCGGGAAAGTGATGCGGCACAAGAGAATTCATCGGGTGATACCCGGTTGAAGGTGGAGGCCGTGCCGGTACGGTATCGCGGCAACGTGGTGGCGGTGCTGACCCATCAGACCGCCCACGCCGATCGGCGTAAGGCGGCCCCCCTGGAGCGCGCCTATCTGGACTGCGCGCGGGACCTGCTGCGGATGCTGTCCGAGGGCACCTTCCCCAATGTCGGTGACGCGCCGATGTCGCGGTCGAGCCCCCGGGTGGGCGATGGGCTGATCCGCCTCGACGTAGACGGGCTGGTGACCTTCGCCAGCCCCAACGCCATCTCGGCCTATCACCGGATGGGTCTGGTGACCGAACTGGAGGGCCAGGATCTGGTCAGCGTCACGCGGCCGCTGATCTCCGACCCGTTCGATGCCCAGGAACTGGCCAACCACGTCCGTGACTCACTGGCGGGCGGTTCCAGCATGCGCATGGAGGTGGACGCCGGCGGAGCCGCGGTGCTGGTGCGCACCATCCCACTGGTGGTCGGCGGGCAGGCGGTCGGTGCGGCCGTGCTGATCCGGGATGTCACCGAGATCAAGCGGCGCGACCGGGCGCTGCTGTCCAAGGACGCCACCATCCGCGAGATCCATCACCGGGTGAAGAACAATCTGCAGACCGTCGCGGCGCTGTTGCGGCTGCAGTCCCGCCGGATGAACAACGCCGAGGCCCGCGAGGCACTGATGGATTCGGTGCGGCGGGTGTCGTCGATCGCGCTGGTGCACGACGCGCTGTCGCTGTCGGTGGACGAGGAGGTCAACCTCGACGAGGTGATCGACCGGATCCTACCCATGATGAACGATCTGGCATCGGTGACCACACCGGTTCGGGTACGACGCGAGGGAGACCTGGGCGTGCTGGACGCCGACCGGGCGCACGCCCTGATCATGGTGATCACCGAACTGGTCCAGAACGCCATCGAGCATGCCTTCGACACCAGCACCGGCCAAGGGGCGGTCACCATCCGCGCCGATCGCTCGGCGCGCTGGCTGGACGTGGTGATCCACGACGACGGCAAGGGTTTGCCCGAGGGGTTCAGCCTGGAGAAGTCCGACCGGTTGGGCCTGCAGATCGTGCGGACGCAGGTGTCCTCGGTACTCGATGGGACGATGGAGATGTCGCCGGCCTCGGACGGTGGTACCGATGTGGTCCTTCGGACGCCGATCGGTCGTCGGACCCGGGCGGCACACTAGCTCTCGGTGCTCGCGGCGAATGAAAACCGCTGTGCTCGAAGGTCTTTGTCGACAATGGGTTGCCCGATGGCGGGCAAAGAGAACGGCCCCGGGGTGATCCCGGGGCCGCCTATGCGTGGAGGCTAGACGCCGGTGCGCGTCTTGGTCCGAGCGTTGCGGCGCTTGAGGGCGCGACGCTCGTCCTCGCTCATGCCGCCCCAGACGCCGGCGTCCTGGCCGGACTCAAGTGCCCAGCTCAGGCACTCGGTGGTAACCGGGCAGCGGTTACACACGAGCTTCGCGTCAGCAATCTGCGCGAGCGCCGGACCGCTGTTCCCGACGGGGAAGAACAGCTCCGGATCCTCGTCGCGACAGACCGCCTTGTGGCGCCAATCCATGATTTTTACTCCTTACTGAGTGCGCGTTGAAGCACAAGCTTTTTCGTTGTCTGTTAACGCGTGCACACGAAATGTTTCTGCACTGTTGCATCCGATGTTTTCATAGGCTGAACAGATGTCAATAGCGACGCGTTAACTCGTGGTCAATGTCACTGCGGACCCGGGTTGGCGGGACCGATACCCCTTTGTACTACACTTGGTGCACTTACGCCTTAAATTAGGCAATATCCGGCAGATCTTCCTGGTCAGCGTGATTTCCCAGGTGGGGCCACCACACTCAACGCCTCCGGGACGGCTGTGAACATCATCGATTCGCGCAACCCGATGAAATCGCCATCGATCTGGCAACAAACCGGTGTGGCACTTCTCACGCGCAGCCACGGTAGGTCGTCCTCGCGGATCAGCTGGGCGGCCTGCAAATGTGGTGTAGGCGACAGCATTTGACGCGCCAGCTTCAGGTTGGCCCAGACATTCATGCTCGTCGTGGCGAACACACCGAGCCCGGTTTCGAAGGTCGTGGTCGGGTTGGTCCAGACCGGCCGAGCGTTGGCGTAGGTCCACGGGCTGGAGTTGGACACAAATGCGAAATGCACCCCCGGTACCGGCTGCGCACCGGGCAGTTCCAGCGTCAACAACGGGGGCTTGCGGGCGCTGGTCAGCACCTCGCGGATCGCCACCCGGATATATCTTCCGGCCGACACCGTGCGGCCCTTGGCGCGCTGGGCCTCCACCGCGGCCACCACATCGCCGTCCACGCCCAGCCCGGCGGTGAACACCGACCAGCGTTCGCCGCAATCCATCAGGCCGATGCGCCGCCACGGCTCACCCCGCCGGTAATCGCCCAGCAGATCGACGAGCTGGTTGGTGGCCTGCAACGGGTCGGGGTTGATCCCCAGCGAGCGGGCGAAGACATTGGCCGAGCCGCCGGGCACCACCCCGACCGCGGTGTGGGCCGTGCGACTGTGCCCCATGATGCCGTTGACGACTTCGTTCACCGTGCCGTCCCCGCCGTGCACGATCACCACATCGGTGCCGTCGGCGGCGGCCTGCTGGCCGATCTCGATGGCGTGGCCACGGTGGTCGGTATGCACGATGTTCAGGTCCACCCGGCTTTCCAGCGCGTGCGCCAACAGGTCGCGCCCGGCGGGGGTGGTCGACGTGGCATTCGGATTGACGATCAGGACGGCGCGCACGGGATCTCAGCCTATCGGCGCCGGGCAAACAACGCTCAGTCGACAAAGACCCCATCGAGGTACACCCACGCCCCGTCGCCGTCGCGGACGAACCGGCTGCGCTCGTGCAGGATGTGCCGACGGCCGTCGCGCTCGTATTGGGCGCGGAACTGCACCACCCCGGTCGCGTCGGCGGCACCCCCGGATTCGGTGTCCACGATCTGCAGCCGCCGCCAGCGCGTGCCATCGTCCAGGTCCAACTCCGCCGGCCGGTGCCGTCGATCCCAGGTGGCCAGCAGGTAGTCGGTGTCGCCCAGCGCAAAGGCACAGAAGCGCGAACGCATCAGATCGACCGCGGTCGGTGCCCGGCGCTCCCGGCGGTGCAGGGGACCGCAGCAGTCGTCGTAGCTGTCTGCGGATCCACAGCGACACGGTTCGTCGATAGTCGGCACCAGGCCATTCTGACCCGCGTTCGGCCGTTACCGTAGTTGGGTGACCGAACGCCGATTGCTGCTCCTGAACGGGCCGAACCTGAACCTGCTGGGTACCCGCCAGCCGGAGATCTACGGGTCGACCACCCTGGCCCAGATCGAGGCCGCGGTCACCGACCTGGCGGGCGAGCTGGGGTTCGTCGTGCGGGCGATCCAGAGCAACCACGAGGGCGATCTGATCGACGCCATTCAGGAGGCCCGCACCGATTGCGTGGGCATCATCATCAACCCGGCCGCCTACAGTCACACCTCGGTGGCCCTGGCCGACGCGTTGATCGCCGCCGAATTGCCGGTCGCCGAAGTGCATCTGAGCAACATCCACAAACGCGAGGCGTTCCGCCACCACTCCTACGTGTCGGCGGTGGCCGAGACGGTGATCGCCGGCGCCGGACCACTGGGCTACCAGCTGGCGGTGCGATACCTGGCCGAGCGGCTGTCCCGGTGAGCGAATCCGGGACCCGTCCGCCCGCGGTGCGCAATGCCGGATTCCTGGTTGCCGCAGAAGGACTGGCCGGTGTGATCGCGGCAGTGGTCTATCTGGTGCGCGGTCTTTTCTTCGACGTCGACCAGGGCAAGGTCAGTGGTTTCGGCAATGCGATCTGGTTCGTCCTGGTCGGTGGTGCGGTGCTGGCAGCGGGTGCCGCACTGATCACCGGCAGGCGCTGGGGCCGCGGTATCGCGGTGTTCTTCAACCTGTTGTTGCTCGGGGTGGCGTGGTACCTCTTCACCTCGGATCAGGTGGCCTACGGTATCGCCGTCGCAGTGCTGGCTCTGGTCGCGCTGGCGCTGTTGTTCAGCCCATCGACAGTGCGCTGGCTGTCGCAGCGCGATTAGCGCGATCAGTCCTTGGCCGCGGCCCGCGACGCCCGTCGGGCGATGGTCCGTCGATCCTCGATGATCCGGCCGAATTCCTGGAGCAGCAACGGATTTCGCTGCACCACGGTGTCGATGTGCTCACGGTCGACATGAACCACGGTGACTTCGTCGAGCGCGTGCGCGTAACCGAGCACCGGCTGTCGGGTGAGCGTGCTCTGGCCCAGAAAGCCACCCTCGTCCAGGGTTCCGATCGCCGGCCCGGGGTCGTCCTCGCTGCCGGAGGTGAGCTGGACGTGGCCGGAGAGGATGAATGTCATCCGGTCGGGCACCTCACCGGCCCGCTGGATCAGCTCGTCGCTGCCGTAGCGTTCCAGCGTCGCCGTGGTGGCCAGTTCCCGTTGCTGCTCGGCGTTCAGTTGCAGCGTCGGTGCGACCACCTGCTCGATGGCTTCGGCCAGTCGTTCGGCGGTGGCGAAATCGTCCTCGGCTTCGTCCAGATGCAGCCCTGCGCGCCGAGACGCATACCAGACCCATTGCAGGAAAAGCTTTTTCGCCGCGCCGTCATCGGTGGGGGAGTGCAGCGGAATGGTGGTCTGGTATTCCAGGCCACCGGCCGGGGTGGCCGACACGGCACCGCTGCGGCGAACCATCGGCAGCTCGGATGCGGCCCGGGTCAACAGGGCGCACACCTGGTTGGGCGGGTCCTCAAGAGAGAAGATCGTCGTCACGGTGATCTTGTGGTGCTCGTCCGGGCGGCTCAGATTGGTGAACGACGCCCCGGCCAGTACCGAGTTCGGAGTGATCTGCAGGCCGGTCTTGGTCTCCAGATGCACCGACCGCCAATTGACTTCGACGACGCGACCCTTGGCGGCCGCGGTCTCCAGCCAGTCGCCGATCTGAAACGGCTGCTCGAACAGCATCAGCAGGCCGGAGATGATCTGGCCGACCGAGTTCTGCAGGGTCAGGCCGATGACGATCGAGGTGACGCCGAGCGCGGTGAACAAACCGCGCACGTTCGCACCCCAGATATATGAGAAGATCAGGGCGAGTCCGACGGCGATGAGCACGAACCGGCCGACATCGACGAATATCGTCGGGACACGCTTCCGCCAGGTCCCGGCCGGAGCGCCCTGGAACAGCGTCGCGCTGATCCCGGACAGCAGCAGGAGCAGGACCACGAAGGCGAACAGGGTGGCGACGGTGCGCACCGAGGTCGCGCCCGCCGGTATCCCGCGCGCTTCGGTCAACAGCAACAGCAGGGCGCCCAGCGGCAACAGATAGTTGCGCAGCAGCGTCACCGGCCGAACCAGGAAGCTCTGCCTGCGGCGCAGCGCGTGCTGCCATTCGGTCAGCGCGACCAGACCGATCGGTAATCCGAACGCGATGCCCACCGCCCAGTAGAACCAGGCCGAGGTGAGGACATCGGCGATCACCTCGGTTCGACCAATCGCCAGATCGGTTCGTCGTGTCCGTCCACGGTGACGGTTCCGACCTCGGTGAAGTTCATCGTTTCGTGCAGTGCCCGGTAGACCCGGTCGGTGACATCGATGCCGGGCTGAGGTGAACCGGTCTTGACCTGATAGGCCACGTTGACCGCCGACCCCCACATGTCATAGACCACCGCGTGCCGGCCACCGAGCCCACTGCTGACCGTGCCGGTGTCGATACCGGCACGCAGGCCCAGATTGCGGTTGGTCTCGGCGTTGAAGCGGTCGATGATCCGTTGGCACTCCACCGCGAAATCGACGGTCCGCCGGACGTTGTCCAGCCGGGGCACATTCAGCCCGCAGCTGCCCAGATAGCCGTTGCGTACGGCGCGGCCCCGTTCGATCCCGAAACTCTCTGCGGCGGCATCGAATTGGCGCTCGATCTCGCTGGCCGCGGCCAACGACCCCGCGGAGGTCAGCTCGGCCTGTAACCGGTCCAGCCCGATGATGTCGGCGAATATCACCGTCACGTTGTGGTGTTCCTCGGCGAGGATCTCCTCGCCCTGTTGGTAGCGCTCGGCCACCGGCTCGGGCATCAGCAGCGCCAGCAATTTTGCGTTTTCTTTGCGCTGCTCGACGAGAAGTTCGTCCTTGACCGTCAGGCTGCGGCTCATCTCGTTGAAAGCGCCTGTCAGATCACCGATTTCGTCACGGCTGTCCACCGGTATCGTGACGTCGTAGTCACCGGCGCCGATCCGCTGCGCACCCGCCTCCAGCCGCCGGATGGGCCGGACGAACAACTGGGCCAGGAACACCGCCAGCACGCACACGGCGAAGATGATGCCGACCGTCGTCAACACGATGGTCTTGGTGAAGGACGTCTCTTTCGCGAACGCCTCCGCGGTATCGATCGTGGCGACGATGGTCCAGTGCAGGTCGGCGTCGGGAATCGACACCGGTGCGTAGGCCTGTAGAGCCCGGCGGCCCAGATAGTCGGTGGCCAATTGGGTGCCGGACCCACCGCGCATGGCCGCCACGGTGACCTCCGGCGGAACCGGTTGCACGAGTGTGGTTCCGCCCAAACGGATTGCGCGATCGGCGACATCGACCGGTGTGCCCGCCGCTACCACCTCACGCTTGTAGCGCGCGGGATCCTGCAAGAACACCCGGGAATCCGAGCGCATCAGATTGTCGGGGCCGACCAGATAGATCTCGCCGCTGTCGCCCAAACCGGCTTGAACCCATTGCTTGTCGAAGGTCATCAATCGATTGATCTTGGTGACCGGGAATTGCAGCGCCAGAACACCCGCGGCACGTCCACCGACGACGATCGGTGTGACCATCCACGCGGTCGGGGTGTTCTCCGCGGGCTGATAGGTCTCGAAATCGGTGAAGCCCACATAGTCCAGGGCGTTGGCGGCCATCGCCTTCTCGTACGCCGAGCGCAGTTTGGACCCGCTGTAGGGACCGGTCAGGATATTCGTGCCGAGATCGACGTCCTTGTACGCCGTGTAGACCATGTTGCCGCGCGCGTCGAGCAGGATGGCGTCCTGGAATTCGAATCGGTTGACGATCTCGCGGAAAAACCCCTGATATTGGGCATTGACCGCCGACCAGATGCTGCCGTCATGGGCATCGTCAACCGCGATGGCGGTGTTGTCGTCCTTGCGCACGGCGGTGTAATGCGCCTGAAGATATTGCTGCGCAGGGTCTTTCGGAAGCAGTTGCCCAGGGTCGAGGGTGACTCCGCTGTACTGCTGCACCTGTTTGACGAACGTGTTGGTGTAGTAACTGCCGATGGACGCCATCTCGGCGGGACTGATCGCCTGGTGTGCCAGCGCGTCGAAGCCGATGGTGAAGTCCGTCAGCGCGTGGATGGTGGTCTGTCCGCGCGCGTAGACGATCATCGAGTTCTTCAGATCGGTCAGCTGGTCGTGCAGTGCCCGGGCCTGGGACTGGCGCAGCTCGGTGAGCCGGGACAGTGCCGAATCGCGCAGCGAACTACGACCGGCCTGGAAGCCGATCAAACCGACCACGGTGGCCGACACGATCGCGCACAGCACCAGCATCACCACGAGCTTGGACTGGATGCTCACCTTGGACAACAGTCGATATCGCTGCATCCGATCGATGCGCTCGGAAAGCGTCTGACGGGACTGGGCGGTCTCGGCTTTCAACTCGGGGGCATCCACTTTCGCCATCCCTTTCGCCGGATTTGCCGCAGATTAGCACCGATATGGCCCGTGACGAGCCGCTCTCAGTCCGATTCGCGGGCCAGCGCGGTCAATTCGGGCCCCGACACCCGGTAGGTGGTCCATTCCGATTGCGGCTTGCCGCCGACCTTCTCGTACAGCGCGATGGCATCGGTGTTCCAGTTGAGCACCCACCACTGCAGTCGGGTGTAGCCGTTGGTGACGCATTCGGCGGCCAACGTGGACAACAGCTTCCGGGCCAGGCCGCGGCGCCGGAAGTCAGGACGGACGTACAGGTCCTCCAGATAGACCCCGGCCACGCCGTCCCAGGTGGAGAAGTTCAGGAACCACAGGGCCATCGCCGCGACCTGTCCGTCGATCTCGACCAGGTGGCCGTACACCGTCGGCTTCTCACCGAAAAGTGCGGTGCACATCTGGGTCTCGGTGACGTGGCATTCGTCGGAGGCGCGTTCGAAAGCGGCCAACTCGCGGATCATCGCGGTGAACTCGACCTCGTCGCCGGGCCGGGCGGTGCGGATCAACTCGCTCATTGCTCTACTCCTAACGCCGACAACATGGTTCGGAATTTGGTGGTGGTCTCGGCGACCTCGTCGTCGGGGTCGGATTCGGCGACGATCCCGCCGCCGGCTCGCGCGCAGACGCTGCGCCGGTCCGCGGATACCTGACCGCAGCGGATCGAGACCACCCAGCGGCCGTCGCCGTTTGCCTTGCACCAGCCCACCGCACCCGCGTAGAACCCGCGGTCGCCTTCCAACTCGGTGATCAACCGCGCGGCGGCGTCCGCGGGAACTCCGCCGACGGCGGGGGTCGGGTGCAGTGCGATGGCCAGATCCAGTGCTGTGGTCGATGATTCACGCAGTCGTCCGGTGATCGGTGTGCTCAGGTGCCAGACCATCGAGGTGGAACTGAGCTGGGGTTCGTCGGCGATCTGCAGCTGGGTGCAGAGGGGTTCGAGTGCCTCCCGCATGATGTCGACCACGAGTTGGTGTTCATGGCGATTCTTCTCCGACGCGGCCAGGGCGGCACCGTTGGCGGCGTCGACCTCGGGGTCGGTGGAGCGGGGCGCCGAGCCCGCGAACGGTTTGCACATCACCGTCTCGCTGTGGCGGGCCACCAACAATTCCGGGCTGGCGCCGATCAGGGCGGTGCCGGTGTAGTCCGTACCGGCGACGCTGAGGTCGGTGAAAAATGTTGTGGCACTGCGATCTTCGGCGAGACGAGCGAGAATTTCGTCGATGTCCAGGGGGGCGTCGGCGGTCAGTTGCAGGGCCCGGGCCAGCACCACCTTGTGCAGTCCGGTGTTCGGGTCGCGCAGTGCCTCGATGGCGGCGCCGACCCGGGCGCGGTGTTCGGCGGGCGAGGGCGTCATGGCGGCGACGTGCACCGGCGGCAGTTCGGTATGCGGTCGGTCGGGCAATCCGTGGGTGAACCGCACCTGCGCCGGCGACATCAGAGCGGCCGGCATCGACAGATCGAAAGGCAAGGCGCCCACCAGAATCGGCACCTGCCCGCGGGCCAGCGCGCGGCGCGTGTCGGACAGATCGGCGAACGGCTCGGCGGGGCCGTCGGCGACGACGGTGCCGTCCGGACCGGCCAGGACGAAGACAGGTCTCACGCGGGCAGGCACGGGTTGGGGTGACCGGTCAGTCCCAGCGCGACGAGTTGGCGCTCGCCGTGCTCGAAGCCGCACACCGCGATCGATGCCTCGACCATCGAGATGCGG
>Ga0153956_1003412_pt1 | contig 10180 bp, 8 predicted proteins | sample TSFL040MetaG_FD_104704 | JGI IMG/M metagenome (GOLD analysis project Ga0153956, IMG submission 104704) | Attine ant fungus gardens microbial communities from Florida, USA - TSFL040 MetaG | ecosystem: Host-associated > Fungi > Mycelium > Unclassified | place: USA: Florida, Wekiwa Springs...
GGGCAGGAGCACGCGATCGTCGACGATCCGAATGCACAGTTCGGCCAGAATGCCCAACAGGTGATCGACAACTGCAACATGCTGGCCGAGCTCGGGGTCACCGACACGTGGGTCAACCCACCGCCGGTCGACGATTTCAACGCGTATCTGGATCACATGCAGTGGGTGGCCGAGGAGATCATCCCGAAGGTCGGATGAGCGCTTGCGTGCGTGCAGAGTGAGCCTGGCCAACTGGCCAGGCTCACTTCGTCGCACCTGGTTTACATCGGGCTGATATCGAGCGGAACGGTCTTCAGGCCCATCGTGCCGGTGGGCCAGGGCATGGCGGGTTCCTTGCCGTCCGCCAAGGTGTATTCGGGGATGCGGCTGTGCCACTCCTCGAGAATCAGTCGGAGCTCCAGCCGCGCCAGATGTGAACCGAGGCATCGATGCGGACCCCGCCCGAACGCGAAATGCGCCACCTTGCCGTCGAGATGGACTTCGTCGGCGTTTTCGTAGCGGAGTGGATCTCGGTCGGCGCTCCCGTAACTGAGCATCACCGTAGTGTCTTTCGGCAAGACCCTGCCGGCCACTTCGACCTCTTCGGTCGTGACTCTCGGTGCGAACGGGACCGGTCCGTCGACGCGCAGGATGTCCTCGATGAAAGCCGGGATCAGCGAGAAATCGTCTGTGACCCTGCGGCGCAGTTCTCCGTCGCCGGCCAGCTTCGCCAATGAAAAGCCCACCGCAGAGGTCACGGTGTCCAGACCCGCCAGCACAAACAGGAAGCACAGGCCCAGGATTTCGTTGTCGGACATCCCTCCGTCGCTGGTGTCCCTTATCAGCTGGGTGAGCAGGTCGTCGCCGCTGGCGCTGCTGCGACGCTCGGCGATGTGCTCGGTCAGATATGCGAACAATTCCAGCGCGTGAGCCATCACTTCAGGAGTCGCTTCAGTGCTGCTGGGATCGGTGAACTGCAGAATGGCGTCCTTCCACCGCACCAACCGGTCGCGGTCCTCTAGCGGGAGTCCGAACAGCGTCAGGAATACCTGGGAGGGGAAAGGCGTGGCCAGATCGGGTACGACGTCACAACTGCCTCGCGCCACAATGGCATCGATCAGTTCCCCCGCTTGCCTACGCAGCTCGGGCTCCCGTTCGGCCATCTTCTTCGGGCTGAAGAACGGGTCGAGCAGACGGCGAAAGCGGGTGTGATCTGGTGGATCGATAGCAATGGGCACCAACGGGACGGGACTGCCCAAACGGTCGAAAGCCCTTGCTGAAGAGAAGACTTCGGGTCGCTTGGCCGCGAATTCGACCGCTGCGGCGCTCGTGAGCACGATCTCCTCACCGGAGCTGACTGCTTCGCCCGCTTCTCGCAATTCCCGCCACGCCCGCGAGCGATCGTCCGCGAAGGGCAGGTCGTTCACGTTCACGCTTGGGGCGACGCTGAGTTCGGGCATCTTGATGAAGATCCTCTCTGCAAACGCACACGAACACTTCTACAAATATGACAGTTCACTGTCATATTGTCTGAAAGTATGGTCGTCGTGACAGCGAGTGTCAACGATGTGGCAAACCTCGTTGTCGCTGTACTGTCACTAGAGCGACAACGGCTGAGGAGGACGGCAGATGGCACGGGGTGACCGTTCGCCACGCAGCGAACACGCTGACCGAACCAGGAATGCCTTGTTGGATGCGGCCCTGAATCTGTTCAGCGCCAACGGTTACGACGACACGACCACGGACGAGATCGCTGCGGCCGCAGGCGTTTCCCCTCGCACATACTTTCGTTACTTCCCGACCAAGGAATCGGTCCTCTTCTTCGGCGAATACGACTTCATCGACGCTGTCAGCGGGGTGTACCTCGCTCAACCCGACGAGGTATCCGACTTCGAGGCGATGGCCAACTCGTTTGCGTTGCTCGCGCCGGGACTCAAGCGCATCCGCAAACGGATCTCCCAGTACCACGAAGCCGTCGCGTCGTCGCTGGTGCTGCTGGGCCGCGAGCGCAAAAACCACGAGGCCAACGCCGAGACCGTGGCGAAGGTGATCGCGCAGCGGCGACATCTGGCCGCCCCAGACGACGAATGCCGGCTGCTGGCATCGATCGGAATGCTGCTCGTCGAGCGCGCGCTCAATCAGTGGTTGTCGACCTCGGGCCGGGCGCTCGACGACATCATCCGCCAGGAATTCGCGGCGCTGCCTGCGGTACTGAAGTAGTCGGATCATCGAAGCGGGTGCCGTCAGGGCAGGCCCGCGGTGTGTGTGGACCGCAGTACTGGGTGCGCAGATAGCTCGGGTACGTGTCGGTCGGTCCGGCGTAGAAGCCGGCGAGGTTCACCGGAAGGTCGTACAACCCGATCGCCACCACATGCAGGTAGCCGGTGACCGCCAGTACCCGCAACAGTGCCTTGGCCTTCGGTCCGGCCCAGCGCAGTGTCTCCACGCCGGCTTCCACCCGGATCTGGCCGTTGCGGTTGCGGAAGAACATCAGTGCGCCACTGGAACTGAGGACCAGCGACCACAGAATAGGGCCGTACAACGGGACCTGCACAGGCCGACCCGCCCACAGAGTGACGCCGGGTATCGATGCCGGATAGGCGACCAATCCATGGTGCACCGCGAAGATCTCCAGCGGGAACTCAATGACGTACACCGCGAGCCAACCGGTACAGAAAGTCCGGACCGGTCCCAATGTTGGCCGGCGGCGCCGCGTGCGGCCCATCGCCCACCGGGCAATCGACCCCATGGCCAGCGGCATCCAGATATAGATCATGCCGATCATCAGCACCGGCTCGACCATCACCCTGCTGCCTGGGCTGAGCGAGCCCGGGACGTCCTCCATCCAATTGCCGAAGTTGACCAGACCGGCGTTGTAGAACAGCACGGGCTGGAACCAGTTGATCAGTGGATCATGCCACCACGCGATCGCCGAACCGATCACGATGGCCGCCTCGACGCACAGTTGCCGTTCACGCAGGCTCTTCCGGACGACATACACGATCGCCCCCAAAGCCATTATCGGACAGACGATCTGGAATGCGAAGATCGCCAACCGGGTGCCCCGTGGGATCGGATCAGGACCAGGCGCTACCGGCGCCGCGTTGCCAGAAACAATCCATGAGACGTAGACGTACGCGGCAACGGCGACGCATATCGCGCCCACCCCGGACCAGAAAAGCACCGGCCGAATGACTTTGATGTGTGGGGGCACCACCTGCTCGATACGGTCGGGGCTCTTGAGATCCGTCACTGCTACGCCTCCTTTGGCGACCTCCACCAAAGATGGCAGCCCACTGCCACAGTGTCAACGACGGCGTCATTCAATACCGTCGAAAACAGCCCAGCAGGGTAGTCCACGCGCCGCGAGGGTTCGCGCATCGGGACGCCATCATCTAACATTGGTGTCACTTTTACGGAAGGTCACCGCATGACAGCAGGACGGCTGGTCGTTTGCGCAAGCCACAGCCCAGGCAAGGAACGCGACGTAGAACATGCCTTCGGTCGCCAATTCCGCTCGGCGCTGGCCGCCGCAGCCGACCGCGTACGGCAATTCGACCCCGATGTGGTACTCGTGTTCGGCGGCGATCACCGCCGCGCGTTCCGCCACGTCGTTCCTGCGTTCGGTGTTGCGCTGTCGGCCTCGATCCTGGCCGAGGGTGGTCACCCGGCCGGTGCTCTGGACGTGCCCTCGGCGCTGTCCCGTAGCCTGTGCGAACATCTGCTGGCCAATGGATTCGACATCGCAGTCTGCCGCGACATCGGACTGGATCACGCGTTCGCCCAACCGGTTCGGGACCTACTCGGCGACCTGGCGGCCAAACCCGTTATCCCCGTGGCGGTCAACTGCGCCACCGCCCCCCTACCCACTGGCCGCCGGGTCGCCGACTTCGCAGCCGAGATCGGCCGGTTCCTGGACACTGTCGAAGAACGCGTGCTGCTGATCGGCACCGGTGGGCTGTCGCATTCGCCGCCAAGCCTGGAGGTCGACGCCTACGACCTGAGCGACGAGGATCGGGCGCGTATCATCGCCGAGGGAATGGCCGACGCGCGCAACAAGATTCGCCCCGACTGGGACGCCGAAGTACTGGAAGCGATGACAGTTTGGGACGTGGAGGCGCTGATCAGGCTCGTCGATACCGCACACACTCGCGCAGGCGCCGGCGCCAACGAGGTGCGCACCTGGCTGGCGGCCGGGGCCGCCGGCGGCGGCCACCCAGTGTCACCGATGGTCTACGAACCGGTACCTGAATGGATCACCGGGATGGCTGTCGCGACGTCGGTGTGAGCGGCCTGCCCCGGGCAGGCACCGGCCGCGGTGCCGGTGTCCGGGAGAACAGCGGCGCGGGTGCCGGCTGACGGACGCCCTCGACCTCGACAAACGCGTTGCGGGCCTGCAGTTGAGCATCATCCGCCGCCTCGGCTACCGTCAGCACCGGAGTGACGCACGCGTCGCTGCCGGCGAACACCCGCGACCAGTCATCGCGAGCACGCTGCCGAAACTTCTCCGACAGCACCCGCCGCATCTGAGGCCACCCGGCCTTGTCCCGTTGCGGGCCGAGAATTTCCGGGTCGATGTCGAGCAGTCGCAGCATTGCTGCGAAGAACTCCGGTTCCAACGCACCGACCGCGACGTAACCACCGTCCGCGCATTCATAGGTACAGTAGAACGGCGCCGAGCCGTCAAAGATGTTGTCGCCGCGACGATCCGACCAGCGGCCGTCACCGCGCATCGACCACACGACATGACCGAGCAGCGCAGCACCATTGACGATCGCCGCATCCACCACCTGACCGCGCCCGGAGACCTGCCGCTCGACGAGCGCTGCAAGGACTCCGAGGACAGCGAACATCGAACCACCGCCGTAATCGCCAACGAGGTTCAACGGTGGGACCGGAGGTCGGTCCGGAGCACCCATTGCATATAAGAGGCCAGTGAGCCCGATGTAATTGATGTCGTGGCCGGCCTCCTGGGAGCGGGGGCCCGACTGTCCCCACCCCGTCACCCGGGTATAGACCAATCCGGGGTTACGACAGCAACATTCGTCGGGGCCGAGGCCGATCCGTTCGGTGACACCGGGGCGGAAACCCTCGATGAGAACGTCGGCGCCGTCGATCAGTTCGCGCACCCGCTCGAGATCATCGGGGTCCTTCAAGTCGGCAGCGACCAGTTGCCGTCCACGCAACAAGGCGCCGCCGCCCGCCTGTCCAGGCCGATGCACGCGCAGCACCTCAGCGCCCAGGTCGGCAAGCAGCATCGCCGCGTGGGGTCCCGGGCCCATGCCGGCCAACTCGACAACCTTGATACCGGCCAGCGGGCCGGCGGACGCCCGCTGTGCGCCTCCTTGCACCTCGCCATCAGATGCCATTTCTGACATATCGTTCATTTCTTTGACCTTGTCTTTATGCGTCGTTAACGCATCATGTTAGATTGCATCTGACATATCCGTCACTATGTGGGGAGCATCCACTGTGAGCATCTCTGCGTTGGCCATCGTCGACGAACACCACGAGTTGGCCGCGGCCGCCGTGGGCCAGCTGTCCAGGCACAAATGTCGCGCCGCCGCCCGCGCCACCCTTGACGGCGATTCGCGACACCCGACCGGTCTGTGGGACGCCTGCACCGATCTCGGTTGGCAGGGGTTGGCCATCAGCGACGAATACGGCGGTTCCGGTTTCGGTATCGCCGAGCTGACGATCGTGCTGGAAGCCATGGGCCACGAACTGTGCCCAGGACCGTTCCTGCCCACGGTGGCGGCCGGATTGGTGATAGACCGCTGCGGTAGCGTGGCGCTGCGCGCGGACCTTCTCCCCCTGTTGGCAGCTGGAAAACTCGTTGGAGCCGTCGGCCTTTCCACTGACATCGAGATCGGTCGCGACTCGATCGTCAATGGCATCGCCCGTGCCGTCGCTGGAGCACCCGACGCCGGCGTACTGGTGCTGGCCGCCGGGGCTGACCTGCTGGTGGTAGACGCCACGGCCGCTGGGGTTACCGTCGCCGCGCTCGATGGGTTGGACACCACCCGCAGCATCGGTGATGTCACCCTGCGTGACGTCGCGCTGCCCGCTGAGCGAGTGTTGTCTGGCGCCAAGGCCAAGGCCCGCACAGCATTCCGCATCCTGGCCGCCGCCGAAGCAGTGGGCATCGGCTGGGCGGCGATTGAGATGGCCACCGATTACGTCAAGGTGCGCGAGCAGTTCGGCCGGCCCATCGGCACTTTTCAGGCCGTCAAGCATCACCTCGCCAACATGTTCATCGCCGCCCAGCAAGCGACTGCGGTGGTGTGGGACGCGGCACGCTCCGATGACCTCGACGCCGCGTCGTTTGCCGCTGCGCTGGCCGCCGCCCACGCCACCAGCATGCAGACGTTCTTGGCACAGAAGAACATTCAGCTGCACGGTGGCATCGGCTACACCTGGGAACACGATGCGCACCTGTACCTGCGGCGGGCGCGGAGTCTGGCGGCATTGATCGGTGACACCGGTGATGCCCTGGCCGATATCGCCGAGGCCCAGCGGACCGGCGCTGCGCACGGGACGTCATTCACCCTGCCCGTCGAGGCCGAACAGTTCCGACGTCAGGCGGCTGATGCGCTGGCAACGTTGCGCTCGTTGCCGCCCGCCGAGCAGCGGGACTACCTGGTCGACAGCGGTTATCTCGTACCGCACTGGCCCAAACCGTGGGGCCGCCGGGCCGGTGTGGTCGAGCAACTCGTCATCGAGGAGGTGTTCTCGGCAGACAGCGGTATCGAACTGCCAGACCTGGGGATCACCGGCTGGGTGATGCTGACCATCGCCCAGGCCGGCACCGACGAACAGCGCGCGCGCTGGGTAGAGCCGGTGCTACGCGGTCAGATCAACTGGTGCCAACTGTTTTCCGAGCCGGGTGCGGGTTCCGATGCCGCTGCGGTGCGTACCACGGCCACCCGGGTCGACGGTGGCTGGCGGGTCAGTGGGCAGAAGGTGTGGACCAGCTTGGCCCACAAATGTCAGTGGGGTCTGGCCACTGTTCGTACCGATCCTGACGCCCCGAAACACGCCGGCGTCACAATGATGGCCATCGACATGTCCTCCCCTGGGGTACGGGTGCTGCCGCTGCGTGAGCTCACCGGCGAGGCCTTGTTCAACGAGGTGTTCTTCGATGATGTGTTCGTCCCAGATGACGATGTGGTCGGCGACGTCAACCGTGGCTGGCTGGTGGCTCGTGCCACGCTGGGCAACGAGCGGGTGTCAATCGGCGGTGGCTCCGGTGCCATCGCCGTGGGCGCCGATGACCTGATCAAGCTCCTCGACAACGCTCCGGGTACGGCATCAGCACGCTGGGAGCACCGGGTCGGTGAGGTGATCGCCGAGCTGCATGCACTGCGCCTGCTGAATCTGCGCAATGCCAGCCGTGCGATCGCCGGCAGTGACACCGCAGCCGAAGCCAATGTCAGCAAGCTGCTGCAAGCCGAATCATCGCAACATGTCAGTGAACTCGCCATCGAGTTGGCCGGTACCTCCGCGATCGCGGGACGCACACCGGAGCTCACCCGCGCCTATCTGTACGCCCGATGCCTCACTATTGCGGGCGGCACATCAGAGATCATCCGTAACACCATCGCCGAGCGCCTGCTGGGTCTGCCGCGCGACCCGCTGGCGAAATGACCGAGGCACCGCTGGCGGGGATCACCGTCATCAGCCTCGAGCAGGCAGTCGCGGCGCCTTATGCGACGCGCCAGCTCGCCGATCTCGGCGCCCGGGTGGTGAAAATCGAACGCCCACAAGGTGGTGACTTCGCCCGCGGCTATGACCGCTCGGTGCACGGCGAATCGAGTTACTTCGTCTGGCTCAACCGCGGTAAGGAGTCGGTGACGCTGGATCTCAAAGCGCCCGAAGGGCTGCGTATCGTGCACCGGCTGCTTGACGACGCCGATGTGCTGGTGCAGAACCTCGGACCGGGAGCTTCGGCGCGGATGGGTCTGGACGCCGTCGCGGTGGCCCGCTCACATCCGCGTGTGATCACCGCGACCATAAGCGGCTACGGCGAGGACGGCCCGTGGAAGGACCGCAAGGCCTATGACCTATTGGTGCAGGCCGAGGCCGGGCTGCTATCGGTGACCGGTTCGGCGGCAGAGGTGGCGCGCACGGGCGTATCCATCGCCGATATCGCCGCCGGAATGTTCACCTATTCCGGCATTCTCACTGCGCTGTATACCCGCGCCACCACCGGTGTGGCGCGGCCCGTGTCGGTGTCGTTGTTCGATGCACTGGTCGAATGGATGTCCCAGCCGCTCTATTACGGTCGGTATGGCGGAGCCGCACCCGCCCGCACCGGCGCACGGCATCCGACCATCGCCCCGTATGGTCCGTTCACCGCCAGCGACGGCGGGACGGTGCTGCTGGCGGTACAGAACCCACCGGAATGGCAGCGGCTCTGCGAAATCGTGTTGGACAGAGCCGATCTCGTTGCCGACTCGCGGTTCGCCACCAATCCAGACCGAGTGGCGCACCGCGACGAATTGGAGGTCATCATCGCTGCCGCGGTGGCAAGGTTCGGCACCGACGAACTCGAGACGCGTCTCGACAAGGCCGCCCTGGCGCATGCCCGGATGAACGATGTCGAGCAGCTGGCAGGCCATCCGGTGCTCACCGGCCGCAACCGGTGGCGTGGAATTCAGACCCCTGGTGGGCCCGCAGAGGCGCTGCCGCCGCCTGCCGGGCTGGCCGGTATCGAACCGGTCCTGGGCGAGGTGCCCGCGCTGGGCGCACACAGTCGAAAGGTGTTGTCCGAGCTGGGTTATTCGAAGTCCGCCGTTGACCAGTTGATCGCCGCAGGCGTCACTTCTTCTTCGTCTTAGCAGCGAAGAAACCGCGCCTTATGCAGGTCATCAACAACTCGATGACGTCGTCTTGGCTCAGCTGTTCGGGCAGGTCCAAGGCCGCCTCGGGCACTCGGGTGACCAGGGACCGCAGGATCAGCGCCGAGATCACCGGGTCGTAGGGATATGCGGCCGGCCGGCGGCTCAGCATCCTCGCAGCGCCGATGTCCATCAGCACCTGGCCGTTGTCGCCGATCGCCACGATCGTGGGATCGTCGGTGGTGCCCTCGGCCCAGGCGTCGATGCAGCCAGAATATCGGTGGTAGAACTCGACGTAGGTTGCCAGCCACTGTCGCAACGTCGTTTCGTCGGCCAAAGGGTCGACCTGCGCGATCCGTTCCGCGAATGCCTTTCCGGCCCCGTAGACTTCGGCGCCCACTGCGGCGAGCAAATCCTGCTTATCGCTGAAGTATTTGTAAAAGGTGCCACGGGCAACCTGGGCGGCGACGACGATATCGTCAACGCTGGTACTGCGGTACCCGCGCAACCGAAACTGCGTGGCGCCGGCGTCGGCCAGCGCATTGACTGTCGCGACGGCGCGCTTGGTCAGGTTCGCGGTGCGCTCGGTGATAGACAGGCCAGCGAGAACTGGGGCATCGGGCACCTGAATGGCGTCCACGTCAGCGGCAGGATCGGTACTTACATGCAGCCGCAATGAATTCAACACTGCCGCTGGAGTCTCCGGAAACAGCGTCAACTGCAGGAAAACCGACAGCGTGTCGACGGCGTCCTTGGCGCTACGCCCGTAGGCGCGGTCGGTATGCACGAACAAATTGATGCGGTGTACCAACGCGGTCATCATCATGGCCGCAACCTCGGGGTCGAGTCCCCGCAGACCCGACGCGGTCAGGCGTTCGGCGAGCCGATGGTTGTAACTCCGGACGAAACCTGTGATCGCGGGCCGCACCTTGGTGTCCGACGAGGCGATCGCCGTCCACTGCACGAACATCGTGGAGTACTTCTCGAAGACCCAACTCCACTCGCCCAGCCACCAATTCAAGTTGTCGAAGCCGGTTTCATCCGGGCCCAGCGGTCCGATACGACGTGCCACCCGAAACAACGCGCTGCCGCACTCGTTCAGCAGCTCCAGGAAGATCTCGTCCTTGCCCTTGAAGTATTGGTACAGCGTGGCGCGCGACACCCCGGCCGCGTTGGCGATCGCTTCGACCGACGTATCGAAGTAACCGAGCCGGCCGAAGAGCTCCAGAGAGACTTCGGTGATCCGGCCACGGGTGCTGGCCCCTCTGGCACCGATGGCGGGACTGGAGGGGCCATAACTGGCGCGGCGGGCGATCGAGGCTTCGGACATCGTTCGACAAGCCTATTGCTGATCTGCCGGA
>Ga0153956_1003413_pt1 | contig 10178 bp, 8 predicted proteins | sample TSFL040MetaG_FD_104704 | JGI IMG/M metagenome (GOLD analysis project Ga0153956, IMG submission 104704) | Attine ant fungus gardens microbial communities from Florida, USA - TSFL040 MetaG | ecosystem: Host-associated > Fungi > Mycelium > Unclassified | place: USA: Florida, Wekiwa Springs...
CTCGGTGCCCGCGACCTTCGCGGTGTAGCCCGAGAGGAAGTGATACATCGCCTGCGCGGGCGTGAGCTTCGCAATGGGCGGCATCACGCCATAGGCGTCGGCGGTGAGGAAGATGATGTTCTTCGGATGCCCGGCCATGCCCGAGCGCGACGCGTTCGGGATGAAGTCGAGCGGATAGGCGGAGCGCGTGTTCTCGGTCAGCTTGTCGCTGTTGTAGTCCGGGAAGCGGGTCTCCGGATCGAACACCACGTTCTCGAGGACGGCGCCGAAGCGGTTGGTGGCGTCCCAGATCATCGGCTCCGCTTCCTGCGAGAGCTTGATGCACTTGGCGTAGCAGCCGCCCTCGAAGTTGAAGATGCCGTCCGGCGACCAGCCGGTCTCGTCGTCGCCGATCAGCGTGCGGTTCGGATCGGCGGAGAGCGTGGTCTTGCCGGTGCCCGAGAGACCGAAGAAAACCGCGCTGTCGCCGTTCGGCCCGACATTGGCCGAACAGTGCATCGGCATCACGCCCTGCGCGGGCAGGAAGTAATTCAGCGTGGTAAACACCGACTTCTTCATTTCGCCAGCATACTGGCTGCCCGCGATCAGGACGATCTTGCGAGTGAAATCGATGGCGACGACGTTCTCGGACTTGCAGCCGTGGCGCTTCGGATCGGCGCGGAAACTCGGCAGGTCGATGATGGTCAGTTCGGGCACGAAGCTGGCAAGCTCGGCCGCCTCGGGACGGCGCAGCAGCGTGCGGATGAACAGCGAGTGCCACGCCATTTCGGTGAACACGCGCGTCTTGATCTGGAATTTCGGATCGGCGCCGCCGTAGAGATCCTGCGCGAAGAGAGTCATGCCTTCGCAGTGCTTGAGGAAGTCCTGATAGAGGGCTTCGAACTGTTCCGGGGTGATCGACTGGTTGCCGCCCCACCACATGGTCTTGTCGGTGAGCGCATCGCGCACCGTGAACTTGTCCTTCGGCGAGCGGCCGGTAAACACGCCGGTCTCCGCCACAAGCGCGCCGCCTGCGGACAGCTCGGCTTCGTTGTTGCGCAGCGAATGCTCGTAAAGCGGCGCAGTGCCGAGATTCCAGTTCACCTGTTTGAGATTTTTCAAACCGAATTTATCGGCGCCGAACGCGCTGTTGCGCACACCCGTTTCTTGCACTTTTAGAATCTCCTACCAAAGACCGCGTTCGTTTCGCGCAGATGCCGCCAAACGCCCCGCCGCGGATGCCGGGCATCATAAACCCCGGGCCTCAATCCGGCGACTTATTAGTGGCCAACGCACGGGTTGCCAAGCGGGTCTGGGTATTTTGGTTGATGCGGCGCCGGAATCGTTCCAGCGCGCCCTGTCCCCTTATGTTTGACACATCATCTGCGTCTGCTTCCCGATCAGATTTGTGCAGTGCGGGCCTGATCCGCCAGTGTTTTCAGCGTTTGCCGCAGTGCGGTAGGCGAGACGATCCGCTGTGGAAATTCCAGCCGCAGCGTGCGCGACCCATCCTGCATATCCAGTCCGTCAGGATCGCAGCCGGTGCAGCGCCATGTACCGTCCACAACCTTGAGCAATTTTGCCGCATAGAGATTCATCGTGTCCGCATGATCGGCATTCATGTGCGCGACGATATCGGCCTCGGCTTCGATCAGCGATTCCGCGCCTGTCAGATCGGTAAGAAAATCCTGCGGCGCAAGATCGACGATACGGCCGAACCCTGCGACCAGATGCACGCCGCCCGGCCTGATGCGGAAGAACGAGAAGTCCTTGAAGCCGACGAAATCTTCCGCAGACGGATGCGCCGCGAGATAGCGTCGCTTCAGCAACGCAACATCATCGTCCCGCGCTTCTTCCGCGCTGCCCGCCAGCATGATCCGCGCGCCTTCGAGCGGATCGCCAGGCGCACGCTCGTCGAGCATCAGCGACACGCGCGCGTCGTTCAGAATATTCTTGGTGTGAACAGCAAGCCGCGAGATCAACAGAATTGGCGATCCGTCCGGCAGCGAGGCGACGGCGACCAGCGAGCAGTAAGGATCGCCGGAGCCCGGCATCAGCGTGGCGAGAGCGCCCTGCCGGCTTCGCGCCAATAGGGAGCGTGTAAGACGGGCGGGCTTGACGGGAACGGCGGGGTCCATGGTCGGGCCTTGAGGATCGGCTTGAGATTCGGAAAACGGCGGGAACTCGATTGGTTAACGCGGCTTTTTTCCGGCAGAAAGGGGTTATCTCAAGGAATTACAGGCCTATATAGCGGCCATGACCGGGAAATTGTCCGGTCCCGGAACTCGGTCACATTTCAGCCCAGCTTGCATTGCTCGTTGAACGCAAACGAACACCCTGAATTTCGCGGCATCCGGTTCGGCCGAACAGTCAACAGTCGCCACGTCCTTAACGGTCACGTCCTAAACTATCGATCTGGAAAGCAGGTTCATGCCCACAATCGCCTTGGTCGATGACGACCGCAACATTCTCACATCGGTCTCGATCGCGCTGGAAGCCGAAGGCTACCGCATCATGACCTATACGGATGGCGCGTCGGCGCTCGACGGTTTCAAGACCTCGCCGCCGGACCTTGCCATCCTCGACATCAAGATGCCGCGCATGGACGGCATGGAGACCCTGCGCCGTCTGCGCCAGAAGTCCGATCTGCCGGTGATCTTCCTGACCTCGAAGGACGAGGAGATCGACGAGCTGTTCGGCCTCAAGATGGGCGCCGACGATTTCATCCGCAAACCGTTCTCCCAGCGTCTGCTGGTGGAGCGCGTCAAGGCCGTGCTCCGCCGCGCCGTGCCGAAGGACCCGACGGTCGCGCAGAAGGAAATGGACGCCAAGGCGCTGGAGCGCGGCATGCTGCGCATGGACCCGGAGCGCCACACCTGCACCTGGAAGAACGAGCCGGTGACGCTCACCGTCACCGAGTTCCTGATCCTGCAGGCGCTGGCCACCCGTCCCGGCGTGGTGAAAAGCCGCAACGCGCTGATGGATGCGGCCTATGACGATCAGGTCTATGTCGATGACCGCACCATCGACAGCCACATCAAGCGCCTGCGCAAGAAGTTCAAGGCCGCTGACGACGATTTCGAGATGATCGAAACCCTGTACGGCGTGGGTTACCGGTTCAAGGAAACCTGATCGCGCAGAGCTGCCAATCATGAGGTTGTCATGGCCGGACATAGCCGTTCGAAGAACGGCGTTCTAAAGAACGCCTATGTTCCGGCCATCCCGATATGTGGGCACGCTGCCAAATTAATCGAGATCACCGGGACAAGCCCGGTGATGACATCGAGGTAGCGCAGCGCAAATCACACCGCTGATGACCGGCTTCGGCACCTCATTTTGTCCCGCGGATAGTGCTATAAGGACACCTCTCGAAAGCAAAATACGGTTCTGCCATTGCTTGATCGACCGCAGCATGATCACGACGACGACACTGAACTCGGCGCGCCACCGCTCGCACCGGTGTCCGACGAGTCGTCCGCGCCGGTCGAGGAAAAGAGCAGAAGCTCGCGCCATCCGCTCAGCCTGATCAAGCGCGCAGGGCGTTATTTTGTCGCGCTCACGTTCTCCAGCCTCACCCGCCGCATCGTCTCGCTGAACCTGATCGGCCTGATCGCGATGCTCGCGGGGATCCTGTATCTCTCGCAGTTCCGCGCCGGACTGATCGATGCACGCGCGCAGAGTCTTCTGGTGCAGGCCGAGATCATCTCGGGCGCCATCGCGGCCTCCGCGACCGTCGAAACCAACGCCATCACCGTCGATCCCGACCGGCTGCTGGACCTCAAGCCGGGCGAAACTTACGGCCCCAATGATGAAGCCCTCACCAGCATCGAATTCCCGATCAATCCGGAACGCGTCGCGCCGGTGCTGCGGCGGCTGATCTCGCCGACCAAGACGCGCGCGCGCATCTACGACCGCGACGGCGTGCTGGTGCTGGACAGCCGCAATCTTTACGGACGCGGCGACGTGCTGCGCTTCGAACTCGCGCCGCCTTCGGCGGAAAAGCCGGGCTTCGCCGAGAAGACCATGATCGCGATCCGCACCTGGCTCAATCGCGGCGACCTGCCGCTCTACCGCGAGTTGGGTCCGGAAAACGGCAACGGCTACCAGGAAGTGCAGCAGGCGCTCGACGGCCGCAAGGGCAGCATGGTGCGGATCAACGACCGCGGCGAAGTGATCGTGTCGGTGTCGGTGCCGGTGCAGCGCTTCCGCGCCGTGCACGGCGCGCTGATGCTGTCCACGCAGGGCGACGACATCGACCAGCTCGTGACCGCGGAACGGCTTGCGATCCTCAAGGTGTTCGGCATCGCCGCCGCCGTCATGATCGTGCTGTCGCTGCTGCTGGCCAGCACCATCGCGGGACCGATGCGCCGCCTCGCCGACAGCGCCGACCGCGTCCGCCGCCGCATTCAGACCCGCGTCGAAATTCCGGACTTCTCCGCGCGCGGCGACGAGATCGGCCATCTGTCGGGCGCGCTGCGCACCATGACCGATGCGCTCTACAACCGCATCGAAGGCATCGAACGGTTCGCCGCCGACGTCGCGCACGAACTGAAAAACCCGCTGACCTCGATGCGCTCGGCGGTCGAAACACTGCCGCTGGCGCGCTCCGACGAAAGCCGCGCGCGGCTGCTCGCCGTCATCGAACACGATGTGCGCAGGCTGGACCGGCTGATCTCCGACATTTCCGACGCCAGCCGCCTCGACGCGGAGTTGCAGCGGCAGGACGTGGAGCCGGTGGACATCCGCCGCCTGCTCACCACGCTGACCACCGTTGCCAACGAAACGCAGCACGGCACCGAGGTGACCGTCGAATGCCGTTTCGAGGGACGCCCCAACGACACTTACTCCGTACCGGGCCATGACTCGCGGCTGGGACAGGTGATTTCGAATCTCCTGAGCAACGCGCAGTCGTTTTCCACGCCGGGCAGCAAGGTGCGTATCACCTGCCGCCGTGTCCGCTCGGAAATCGAGATCGTTGTCGATGACGACGGTGCCGGCATCCGTCCCGGCGCGCTGGAGAAAATCTTCGAGCGCTTCTACACCGACCGCCCCGCGCAGGGCTTCGGACAGAATTCCGGACTGGGCCTGTCGATCTCCAAGCAGATCATCGAGGCCCATGGCGGACGCATCTGGGCCGAGAACCGTCCCGGCCCGGTCGACGCCGAGGGCGACGCCCGCATCGCCGGCGCGCGCTTCACGGTCCGGCTGCCCGCCATATGACATCCGCGAGCCCTGCGAGCATCCATGCGTCCGCGGTGCTGGCCGGCAATCGCGCCGTGCTGATTCGCGGCCCCTCCGGGTCCGGCAAGTCGCGGCTGGCGTTCGATCTCGTTCTCGCCGGCCGCGCCGGATATATCCCGCCCACAACCCTGATCGGCGACGACCGCGTTCGCCTGACGGTTAACGGCGGCACGCTGACCGTGCGAGGCGTCCCGGAACTCGCAGGCAGGATCGAGATTCGGGGACTGGGAATCCGGTCGGTGAATTACGCGGCAGATGGTCCCGTCGGCCTCGTGGTTGACCTGAACGCTGCGGACGCCGCGCGGCTGCCGACGCCAGAATCGCTCAAAATCATGCTCGAAGGGCTGGAATTGCCGCGGATTCCGGTCGGCGCCGACTTTAACGCCCTGCCGCTGGTACTGGCTTTCCTTACGACAACTTAAGGTTTCAAAACCGAACTTATGACCTTCGGATGATTGCTGAACGTGGCCGTATCGCCATATAAACCAGACCCTCGCCACTGACAGCGACCCGCGCGAACACCTTTTTTAAAGGAGGTGCGCGGCAACATCCCCCCTTGCGTCGGGGCGCTGGATGGTCAACATGTGGCCCTTTCGTGCGGTGCATCACAAAGCACCCACGAGGAGTTTTGAATGATTGGTCTGGTACTGGTGACCCACGGACGTCTTGCCGACGAGTTCAGGGCTGCTCTTGAACACGTCATGGGTCCGCAAAAGCAAATCGAAGCGATCACGATCGGCGCGGAAGACGACGCCGATCTGTGTCGGAGCGATATCATCGAGGCGGTCAAGCGCGTGGACAGCGGCGATGGCGTCGCGATCCTCACCGACATGTTCGGCGGCACGCCGTCCAACCTCGCGATCTCCTGCATGAGCCGGCCCAAGGTCGAGGTTCTCGCCGGCATCAACCTGCCGATGCTGGTCAAGCTCGCCAAGGTGCGCGACGACAAGCCGCTGCCGGATGCGATCGCGGCCGCACAGGAAGCCGGCCGCAAGTACGTCACCATCGCCAGCCGGGTGCTCGCCGGAAAATGAGCGCTATGACGGACGACCAGAACGCGCAGCCCGGCGTCATCGTCCGTGAACTTCCCATTATCAACAAACGCGGCCTTCACGCGCGTGCATCCGCGAAGTTCGTACAGACGGCGGAAAAGTTCGACGCCGAACTGACCGTGACCCGCAACGGCGAAACCGTCGGCGGCACCTCGATCATGGGCCTGATGATGCTGGCCGCGGGGATCGGAACGTCGATTACGGTGTCCGCGAGCGGACGCGACGCGCAGGCCGCGATGGATGCCATTACCGAACTGCTGGCGAACAAGTTCGGCGAGGAAGACGCGGGCTGACTGCTTCGTCATTGCGCACGAAGCGAAGCAATTATCTTGGGTTCGCAGAGAAATATCTGCGATCGCTTCATCCCGCTCCTCGCAATGACGAGACAGCATCCTCTCACTTGTCGTCGTTGGTCTTCGCCGGTCCGACAATCCAGATTTTCCATCGCACGGCCGGTCCCGCCTTGCCGTGGAAATAGCGCCGCGCGGCAAGATCAATCCGCTCGGCGTTTGGCACCTTCTCGGTCATCCACTTCTCGCACGGCGCGAATTGAGGATCCGCCGTATCGCAGATCCCGATGAAACCGAGCCGCAATGCCTCCTCGAAATTCGTCAGACCCGAATCCCAGATCTCGCCGGGCACAAGCGGCACGGGATGATCGGGGCTGTAAAATGCCATCGGGGCGGAATTTCCTGTCGTGGCCGCGACAACAGCCCAACGGGTGTTGAAGCGCGCGCGCCACGCTTCGGTGAGTTGCAGGGCGAATTCCGATCTCGGCAGGAATGGCAGCCCCTTGTAACCGTCGCGCCGGATCGTCTGCGCCGCGATGATCGGCGAAATGACCAGCATCACGAGCGTGAAGATCAGCCAGATCAGCATGATCCGGATCAGCGCCATTTGCGTGACGCGCAGCGCGGGGATCGCCAGCAGCGCCAGCGGCACCAGGAAGAACAGCGAAATGCCCCAGTCGGTCTTGATGTAGATGCCCAGCACCACGGCGGCCACCGCCGGCACCAGACCCACGATGATCTGGATGATCCAGATGTGCTTCGCCTGCGACAGATAGACGCCCGGATTGGGCCCGCGCATCCATGGCCGCTTCGCCGACGCGACGAACTCGCGCACCACGCCCCGGGAGCGGATGGATTTCCACCACTGAAGTTTCCACGCCAGCGCAACGGCGGCCAGCCCGACCGGAACCAGCAGAAGCCCGATATTGTGCGCGAGATAGAGCGATGACAGTTGAAGCGCGACGCCGAATGTCCGCCCGCTGTAGACATCGTCCGCATAGACCAGCGGCATGAAGTCCGACTGCTTGAGCCACCACAGATGGGGCAGCATGGCGACAAAGAAGGCCGCGAAGGCCACCCATGGCGCGGGTGAACGCCAGAACCGCATCCGGTCCGGATGCAGCAACGCGGCGAGTCCCGCCGCGCCGATCATGGTCAGCACCCAGTATTTCGTCATCAATGCCAGCGCGGCCGCGAGGCCGAGCCAGAGACCGGAGCGCGCGGTGCGCTTCTCGAAGGCATTGAGATAGGCCAGCACGAACAGCGGAAGCGTGACGAGCTGAAGGGTGTCGGGATTGTACTTGTAGCCCTTGAAATTGAAGATCGGATAGATCGCCAGCATCGCCACGGTGAACATCGCGCGGCGGTGATCCACCACACGCACCGCGATCAGCCAGCAGATCACAAGGCCGAGGCCCGTGACCGTCATCGCCAGCGCATAGGTGGCCCAGTCGGTGACGGGAAACACCCGGAACCAGACGCCCGCAACCCAACCCGCCAGAGGCGGATGCTTGCCGTAGCCGAGCAGGAATTTCTGCCCCCATGCATAGGCTTCCGAGACATCCATATGGATGTCCTGCGCGCTCTTGAGAGCGGTGATGATGATGGTCCAGAGCAGGGTGTGAGCGACGGCGAATCCGACGACGAACCTGAAGCTCGTGCCCGGATCGTGAGCGACGGCCGCGATCCACGCCGCCACCCGGCGGGTCACCGGCACATGACGCAGCCGCGCGATCTGGCGGGACCGCAATCCGGTCCGCGGTCCGGGGTTTTTTCCGGTCCTGCGCGCAGTTTCGGTCGATGAAGCGTCGGACATGTCAGTGCCTCATATCGGATGGCATTGCCCAAGGTTGCTATCAGCGCCGCGCCCTTGGCGGCAACAGCAAATCATTGCGATTTCTGCGGAAGTCGGGCCCGGAAGTGCCCAATTTTGTTGCCGCTTTGCAGCGCGGATGCTATCCCGCGCCCATGGCTACCACCCCCATTTCGAACATCCGCAACTTTTCCATCGTCGCCCATATCGACCATGGAAAATCGACCCTTGCCGACCGCCTGATCCAGATGACAGGCGCGCTGGATGCGCGCGAAATGGCGGGCAAGGAGCAGGTGCTCGACTCGATGGATATCGAGCGCGAGCGGGGAATCACCATCAAGGCGCAGACCGTGCGCCTCACCTACAAGGCCAAGGATGGCAACACCTACATCCTGAACCTGATCGACACCCCCGGCCATGTCGACTTCGCCTATGAAGTGTCGCGCTCGCTCGCGGCCTGCGAAGGCTCGCTGCTGGTGGTGGACGCGTCGCAGGGCGTGGAAGCGCAGACTCTGGCGAACGTCTATCAGGCGCTCGACAACAACCACGAGATCGTTCCTGTCCTCAACAAAATCGACCTGCCTGCCGCCGAGCCCGACAAGATCAAGCAGCAGATCGAGGACGTGATCGGCATCGACGCGTCCGACGCCGTGATGATCTCGGCCAAGACCGGCATCGGCATCGAGGACGTGCTGGAAGCCATCGTGCATCGCCTGCCGCCGCCGAAGGGCGATCACGGCGCCACGCTGAAGGCGTTGCTGGTCGATAGCTGGTACGACGTCTATCTCGGCGTTGTGGTTCTGGTGCGCGTGGTCGACGGCACGCTGAAGAAAGGCCAGCGCATCCGCATGATGGGCACCGGCGCGGCCTACGAGGTCGAGCGCGTCGGGTACATCACGCCGAAAATGGTCAATGTCGATGAACTCGGCACCGGCGAGATCGGCTTCATCACCGCCGCGATCAAGGAAGTGGCCGACACCCGCGTCGGCGACACCATCACCGACGACCGCCATCCCGTCACCGAGATGCTGCCGGGCTTCAAGCCCGCCATTCCCGTGGTGTTCTGCGGCCTGTTCCCGGTCGATGCCGACGACTTCGAGACGCTGCGCGCCGCCATGGGCAAGCTGCGGCTCAATGACGCGAGCTTCTCCTTCGAGATGGAAACCAGCGCCGCCCTCGGCTTTGGTTTCCGTTGCGGTTTCCTCGGCCTGCTGCATCTCGAGATCATTCAGGAGCGGCTGAGCCGCGAGTTCAATCTCAACCTGATCGCGACCGCGCCGTCGGTCATCTACAAGATGCATCTCACCGACGGCACCGAGATGGAGATTCACAACCCGGTCGATATGCCGGACGTGGTGAAGATCGCCGAAATCGAGGAGCCGTGGATCGAAGCGACCATCATGACGCCGGACGACTATCTCGGCTCCGTGCTCAAGCTCTGTCAGGAGCGCCGCGGCGTGCAGAAGGAGCTGACCTATGTCGGCGCCCGCGCCATGGCAAAGTACGAACTGCCGCTCAATGAAGTGGTGTTCGACTTCTACGACCGGCTGAAGTCCGTGTCGAAGGGCTATGCCTCGTTCGACTATCACCTCACCGACTACAAGCCGGCCGATCTCGTGAAGATGCAGATCCTGGTCAACAACGAGCCGGTGGATGCGCTTTCCATGCTCGTGCATCGGACCCGCGCCGAAGGCCGCGGTCGCGCCATGGTCGAGAAGATGAAGGAACTGATCCCGCCGCACATGTTCCAGATCCCGATTCAGGCGGCGATCGGCGGCAAGGTGATCGCACGCGAAACCGTCC
>Ga0153956_1003414_pt1 | contig 10176 bp, 11 predicted proteins | sample TSFL040MetaG_FD_104704 | JGI IMG/M metagenome (GOLD analysis project Ga0153956, IMG submission 104704) | Attine ant fungus gardens microbial communities from Florida, USA - TSFL040 MetaG | ecosystem: Host-associated > Fungi > Mycelium > Unclassified | place: USA: Florida, Wekiwa Springs...
AACCTGCAACTCGGCATCTTCCTGCCGCCGGTCGGCATGAACCTGTTCATCGCGAGCATGCGTTTCGACAAGCCGGTGCTGACCCTGGTCCGTGCGAGCGCGCCGTTCTTCCTGATCCTGCTCGCCGCGGTGCTGGCGATCACGTATTGGCCGGAACTGTCGCTGGCGCTGGTGCGCTGAGTGGACGAGCCGAACGAGCCTGCGTGCGAAGCGCTGGAGCTGCTGCATCTGGACGACCACCTCGTGGCCGTCAACAAGCCGACCGGCATCGCCGTGCATCGCAGTCGCCTCGTCGGCGCCGACGAGGACTACCTGATCGACCGCCTGCGCCTGCAGGTGGACGGACGCCTGCATGCGGTCCATCGTCTCGATCGCGCGACCAGCGGGGTGTTGCTGATCGCGCGGTCCAACGAGGTCGCGGCGGAACTCGGTCGCCAGCTGATGGCGCGCACCGTCGGGAAGTCCTACCTGGCCATCGTGCGTGGCTGGCCGGCGGAGCAGGGCGAGATCGACTATCCGCTGACTGGTTCGAGCCTGCGCGGCGAATCGAAGCCCGCCCTCACGCGCTGGCGGCGACTGGCCATGGTCGAGGTGCCGATCGCGCAGGGACGCTATCCGCAACAACGCTACGCCTTGCTCGAAGTGCGGCCGGAAACCGGCCGCTACCGGCAGATCCGCCGCCATTTCCACCATGTCTCGCACCATATCCTCGGCGATACCAGCCACGGCCGCGGCGACCACAATCGGCTGATCCGCCAGCATTTCGGCGTCCACCGGCTGATGCTGCACGCGAGCACGCTGGACGTCGTCCATCCGGTGACCGGGCAGGCGCTGCGGCTGCGGGCGCCGCTCGACGAGGCATGGGGGCGCCTGCTGCGCGCTTTCGATTGGAGCGCTGCGCTCGCCGCGGGATGAGCGCAGCGACAAGACGCCACTCCCCGCAACTGGCGAGCGTGCGGTCGAGTCTGTAGAATAGGGCATGCGCATCCTCTCCGAAGCTCTCACCTTCGATGACGTTTTGCTCGTGCCGGCCCACTCGGCCGTCCTTCCGCGCGACGTCTCCCTCTCCACTCGCCTGACCCGCAACATCCGCCTGAACCTGCCGATCATTTCGGCGGCGATGGATACGGTCACCGAAGCGCGGCTGGCGATCACGATGGCCCAGTCCGGCGGCATCGGCATCATCCACAAGAACATGACGATCGAACGCCAGGCCGCCGAAGTGCGCCTGGTCAAGAAGTTCGAAGCCGGCGTGATCCGCGATCCGGTCACGGTCGATCCGCACACCTCGATCCGCGACGTCATGCAGATCACGCGCGCGCGCAACATCTCGGGCGTGCCGGTCGTCGACGGCGAGCAACTGGTCGGCATCGTCACGCACCGCGACCTGCGCTTCGAGAAGAAGCCGGACGATCCGGTGAAGAACATCATGACCCGCAAGGAGCGCCTGGTGACGGTGCAGGAAGGCGCCGCCGACGAGGAAGTCCTCGCGCTGCTGCACAAGCATCGTATCGAGAAGGTGCTGGTCGTCGACGACGCGTTCCGCCTGCGAGGCCTGATCACGGTCAAGGACATCCAGAAGGCGCGCGACAATCCGAATGCCTGCAAGGATGCGCACGAACGCTTGCGCGTCGGCGCGGCGGTCGGGGTCGGCGGCGACACCGAGGAGCGCATCGCGGCGCTGGTCGACGCCGGCGTAGACGCGCTGATCGTCGATACCGCGCACGGCCATTCGCAGGGCGTCATCGAACGCGTGCGCTGGGTACGCAGGAACTTTCCGAACGTTTCGCTGATCGCCGGCAACATCGTCACCGGCGATGCCGCGCGCGCGCTGGTCGATGCCGGCGCGGATGCGGTGAAGGTCGGCGTCGGCCCCGGCTCGATCTGCACCACGCGCATCGTCGCCGGCGTCGGCGTGCCGCAGATCACCGCGATCGACATGGTCGCCGAAGCGCTCAAGGGCAGCGACGTCGGCCTGATCGCCGACGGCGGCATCCGCTATTCCGGCGACATCGCCAAGGCGCTCGTCGCCGGCGCCGACTGCGTGATGATCGGCGGCATGTTCGCCGGCACCGAGGAAGCGCCCGGAGAAGTTGAGCTTTATCAAGGGCGTAGCTACAAGAGTTACCGTGGAATGGGATCCTTGGGCGCGATGGAGAAGGGGTCGAAGGACCGCTATTTCCAGGATGACGAAGGCGACACCGACAAGCTCGTGCCGGAAGGCATCGAAGGCCGCGTGCCGTATCGCGGGCCGCTGCGCAACATCGTGCACCAGCTCGCCGGTGGCCTGCGCGCATCGATGGGCTACGTCGGATGCGCGACGATCGAGGACATGCGCGCCAAGCCGCAGTTCGTGAAGATCACCTCGGCCGGCGTGCGTGAATCGCACGTGCACGACGTGACGATCACGAAGGAAGCACCGAACTACCGGCTGGATTGAGATGGATTCGACGACCAGGATGGCGGCGTCGAGCGGGCGTCGCCGCTCGCTGCCTTCAGGAGACATGCAGACGCCTTCGGCTGCTGCGGCTCGACCGTCGTCAATCCATTCGCCGCGAAGCGCGCTCCGTTGCTCGACGTGACATTCGATCGAGCAGGGCGGGGATGAGGGACGCTTCCGCTCTTCCGAACCACGACTCACGAATCTCCGATCGCCGCCCTTCATGAACATCCACACCGACAAGATCCTCATCCTCGACTTCGGCGCCCAGTACACGCAACTGATCGCGCGGCGCATCCGCGAGATCGGTGTCTACTGCGAGATCTGGGCCTGGGACCACGATCCGGCCGAGATCGCGAAATTCGGCGCCAAGGGCATCATCCTCTCCGGAGGCCCGGAATCGACGACGCTCGAGGGCGCACCGAAGGCGCCGCAGGAAGTATTCGACTCCGGCCTGCCGATCCTCGGCATCTGCTACGGCATGCAGACGCTGGCCGCGCAGCTCGGCGGCGCCACCGAGGCCGCCGATGCGCGCGAGTTCGGCCATGCGAAGGTCGAGATCGTCGCGCCGGACCGCCTGCTGTACGGTCTCAGCGACCACGCACCCGCGCAGGCGCTCGATGTCTGGATGAGCCACGGCGACCACGTCGCCGCGGCGCCGCCCGGCTTCGTCGTCACCGCGCGCACGGACCGTATCCCGGTCGCCGCGATGGCGAACGAGGACAAGCGCTGGTACGGCGTGCAGTTCCATCCCGAAGTCACGCATACGAAGCAGGGCAACGCGCTGCTGAAACGTTTCGCCACCGATATCTGCGGCTGCGCTGCCTTGTGGACCGCCGCGAACATCATCGACGACCAGATCGCGCGCGTGCGCGCGCAAGTCGGCGACGACCGCGTGCTGCTCGGCCTGTCGGGCGGCGTCGATTCCTCGGTCGTCGCGGCGCTGCTGCATCGCGCGATCGGCGATCGCCTGACCTGCGTGTTCGTCGATACCGGCCTGCTGCGCTGGAAGGAAGGCGACCAGGTCATGGCCATGTTCGCGGACGAGGCGGGCAAGGGCGGCATGGGCGTGAACGTGATCCGCGTCGACGCGGCGGACCGCTACTACGCCGCGCTCGCAGGCGTCAGCGATCCCGAGGCCAAGCGCAAGATCATCGGCCGCTTGTTCGTCGAGGTGTTCGACGAGGAAGCGCACAAGCTCGAAGGCGTGAAGTGGCTCGCGCAGGGCACGATCTATCCGGACGTGATCGAATCGGCCGGCAGCAAGACCGGCAAGGCGCATGTGATCAAGTCGCATCACAACGTCGGCGGCCTGCCCGAGCAGATGAAGCTCGGCCTGGTCGAGCCGCTGCGCGAGCTGTTCAAGGACGAGGTGCGTCGCATCGGCGTCGAGCTCGGCCTGCCGCGCGAAATGGTCTATCGCCATCCGTTCCCCGGCCCGGGCCTCGGCGTGCGCATCCTCGGCGAAGTGAAGCGCGAGTACGCCGACATCCTCGCGCGCGCCGACGCGATCTTCATCGAGGAACTGCGCAAGGCCGGGCTGTATGACCGGACGAGCCAGGCGTTCGCGGTGTTCCTGCCGGTCAAGTCCGTCGGCGTGGTCGGCGATGCGCGGGCCTACGAATGGGTCGTCGCACTGCGCGCGGTCGAGACGATCGACTTCATGACCGCGCATTGGGCGCACCTGCCATACGATCTTCTTGGCTTGGTATCGAATCGGATAATCAACGAGATACCAAGTATTTCCCGTGTTGTTTACGACATCAGTGGCAAGCCGCCTGCAACGATCGAGTGGGAATAGGGAAGGCCGCTTCCGCCATGCCGGAGAGCCCCGCCAGCACCGGCACTGATGCCGCTGACCCGCGCGACGCGATCGACCGCCAATGGATGCAGCGTGCCCTCGAACTCGCCCGGCACGCCGAGGCCCATGACGGCGAAGTGCCCGTCGGCGCCATCCTCGTGATGGACGGGCAAGCCGTCGGCGAAGGCTGGAACCGCAACATTTCGGCCAGCGATCCGAGCGCGCACGCCGAGATCGAGGCATTGCGCGCCGCCGGGCGCCGCCTGGGCAACTACCGTTTTCCAGGCGCCACGCTCTACGTGACGCTCGAGCCGTGCGTGATGTGCGCCGGCGCCATCGTGCATGCGCGCATCGCGCGGGTCGTCTTCGGCGCCCGCGATCCCAAGACCGGCGCTGCCGGCAGCGTGTTCGACACCTTGGTCAGCGATCGGCACAACCATCGCGTCGACGTGCAGCCCGGCGTACTCGGCGACGAAGCCGGCGACCTGCTGCGGCGGTTCTTCCGGGCGCGACGCTGACTCCAACGTTTTCGCATTTGCCCGGCGATACCTGACAGGGCCATGATCATCCGCATCGTATCGAGCCATCTCCGCTCCTACGCGGGCAGCGTGAAGAGAATCGCACGCAATGGGTATCTGTTATCTCTATGTTCTGCCGCTGGCCTACGAAGACATCCTCAAGCTCGGCATATCACGCGATCCGTTCGCGCGGGCACTCGCATTCTCGCGCCGCTACTATGACTTCTTTGATCTTTCGCGCAGCGTGCTGGTCGAATTCGATTCCCGCAGGCAGGCGCAGGCCCGCGAGACGGGGCTGCATCGGCAATTGCGTGATTGGAACGCGGCAGAGCCGATCACCGTACGACGTGCCGCCGCTGGCAGAAGGGAATGGTACCGCGGCGCCTACGACACGTTGCTCGCGCAAATCGAGAACGACGGGAATGAAGGCCGCGTAGTGCATCGACCGGCCTTGCCATGGTGGCGGGCAAGGCTGCGTACCGAGCGTGATCGGCTATACGAATGGATCCCCCTGCTGGTGCGCGACGAATCATGCCCGCTCCGCGAGCGGCAGCAGCAGTTGACCGACATTCTGGATGCCTACGCGCGGCTGGATGTGCCGTTGAAAGGCGCCGTTCCCGAGGAGACGACGAACCGGTTCTTGTCGCGCGACGCGCAGTGACCCGGTGTGGATCGGATACCGCGCTTGAAGGCGATGCAGAGGATCAATCTCTTTCCTCGTGGCAGCGGCGCTCGATCGTATAGGTCGCATGTTCATTCTGATGCGATTTCTGCACCTTGTCGCCCACCACGCCGCCCGCCACGGCACCGCCGACGGTGGCAAGCGTCTTGCCTTTGCCGCCACCCACCTGATGGCCCACCAGACCGCCCGCCACGGCACCGATCGCCTTGCCTGCGATGCGGTTCCTGTCGCTGGAATGGATGTGCTTGACCTGCACGTCCCGGCAGACAAGATGCGTATGCGATGTATTTTCCGCCTGGGCGATCGCCGCTCCCGACAATGCAATCACGGCGAGGGCGCTCGAGACGAGGATCCGGATAGTCATGGAAACGCTCCTCTTTCTATGAGCGGGTCCAGAACTACGCCCCTTTGCGTGACTCCTTGATAAAGCGCGCTTTGGACGGTCAGCAGCCGTTGCTGCTTGCCACGGTGCGTACCTGTGCCCAACATCACCGTTCGGCGGGGTCTTCTCGTCGACGGGCGGCGATCAACACCAGCGGCCAGGCTCGATAACGGATTGATGTCCGGGCGGCCTCGGTGCGGGACCACGACGTAGGCTGTCGAAATTCGGTGGCGTAGTCGGTGAAGTAGGGGTCCAGCCGAGATACGCGTAAAAACCGATCACAGAACTCAGAAACCCTCTGCTACTCAATTGGTTAGCGGATATTTTCCTGCCTGCGCAGCCACCGGCAAGTCGCCCTCGTACGGCTCCGGAATCAGCTCGGCCTCGATCAGGTAGTCTCCGAACCGCTTGATGTGGCTCGTCACGTACGGGCTCAGTATGGCCAAGTCGTCGCGGTTGATCTTCCATCCCTCTCGTATCAGCGATCGGATGATGCGGGTCATCCGCCGCGCATCATTCAGTTCAACGCCGACATTGCTTGCTGGCTTGGATTCGCGTGTTTCCTCGCGCTTTTCCGCAGCTTACCAACGAGCGTGTCGCACACGGTTTTCAGTTCGGCTCCGTGCGCACCCTGAGTTTTTCCGGTCTTCTGGATGCGCCGGCCAATTCTGATCGGAGTTCCGAGGAAGCAGAATCATCGCGCTGGAGTGGACGTATCACCTTGCAGCTGCTGATCAGGTGTTGTCATCACACATTGCCTGTATCCGCACGGTTGAAACGATACCTATCCTCGATATAGTCGCTGCGTTGCATGACTTCCGGGGAGGGAAGATATGTTTGCGTCTCGCAGCTCACACTCGCTGTCCTGGCCTTAATGGGCCAGCGGCTGAGTGAACCGTAATACGTGCTCTGCGTAGTTGTGCGCGATGAACTCAAGGGGAATGGGGATGAAGGGATTTGGCCTTGCGTCTGAGCTGGTGGTGCTGTTGTCGCTGTTTTCGTCCAATGCATGGGCGGAATTCGGGGCGCCCTATGTGACACCGTCGTCTCCTACCGCCGGGGAGACGCTCTCCGTCAACATCTATGTCTATCAGCAAGAGTATTGCGATGGGATTTTTTCCGCGCCTGGCTATCCGCGGGTCACACAGGAAGGTAACGAGATCACGATCGCTTTCTTCGGCACTCGTTATGAATCCATGGATACATGTGCATACATGCCAGGTGTTGTTGCGCGGCCATTTGGAGACTATCCGGCAGGAACCTACACACTCACCGTCAAGCTGGACTACATAAACGGAGGCGGAGCGTGGGAGACTGACACGCTTGGAGTCGTCCCATTCGTCGTCGCGCCTGCCGCAGTTGAAGCCGTCCCCGTTCCGACGTGGGGGAGCACGCCTGCAACCATCTGCCTTGTTCTTTTGTCGTTTGCAGGCGTGCTCACCTTGCGCAGACGTCGAGGACTCTGGCTGGTGCTGCCCATGGTTGTACTGCCGGCGGCAGGGCATTCCAGCGATCCGGGAGATCGAATGGTCGAGGTGCTGCCAAGCACCGCTCCCGGCGCGCCTTCCGCAGAACAGTTGGTCGCTTACTACGCGCATCCGGCCGATACGCCGCCCCTGGGGGCGCTTCGCTCCTTTCGGCCAGTGCTGGTCGACTATCTGCTGCCGGTCCGTGCCGAGGGGGCATTTCGCCAACAACTGCAGGAAGCGCCGCGCTGCAGGCCGACCCCTTCGTGGAGAGCGCCAGCCGGCCACCGCGCGAGGAGTTCTCGTCCGCTTCGTTGATCTCGTTCGATATCGACGAACCCCTCGATACGCAGTACGGGCGCGACGCACTGAACATCGATGCGGCCTGGACCTTGGCAGGCGGGTATTCGCTGATCGCCACGCTCGATACCGGCCTGTACGTGAACCACCCTGCGCTCATGCAGTTCTCGCCGACGAATCAATATCTCGGCGGCAATTTCGTGCCGGCCGTCTCCAAGGACATCAGCCTGGAAGGATTCGTGGTCAATGCGGATGATCCGAATGTCGACGAACGCCGTGCCATGCCGGTGCCAGATGCCGCTTGCAATCCGGGTGGCCTGCCGCTTCTTCAGCCGCAAATCGCTGGGCATGGCACCCATGTCTCGGGCCTGACCGCCGCGAACGGTGCAGCCGGTCTGGATGTACGGGGTACGTGCCGGCATTGCGGAATTGCGATGCAAAAAATCGCGCGTGTAGCCTGCGAGGCGAACACGAATCGAATCGTGCTTTCGCTGAATCCGGCTGCCAGAGCCCGCGGTCTTGTCGAAGCCGCCGACATGGGGATACCCGTGGCGAACATGAGCAGCGGCTTCTTCTCGGTGCGCACACCGATGCAGTTGATCGTGGGAACCGGTGGAAGTTGATCAGCTTGCCGGGCCGCTAGACCGACGCCCTTCGGATCCATTCTGAGGGCGCAAGGATCGCTGACTTAGCGGGCTTGGGCGTATCTTGCTACCCGAGCGCGCCCCGTGATGCGGTATAGACCACGCGGGCGTGTAGGAAATCGCAGACTCTGCGTGTCCGACGAGATGCATGAAATCCCGGACGACTGTTTTCAGTTCACTTCAGCCTCATACCACTGCCGGCTTCGATTCACGAGATGCACGATCGACAGCATGACCGGCACCTCGACCAGCACGCCGACCACGGTCGCCAGCGCGGCGCCGGAACGCAGGCCGAACAGGCTGATCGCAGCGGCCACGGCCAGTTCGAAGAAGTTGCTGGCACCGATCAAGGCAGCTGGGCCGGCGATGCAGAACGGTACCCTCAGGTGACGACTAAGGCCGTACGCGACCGCGGCATTGAGGTAGACCTGTAGCATGATCGGCACCGCCAGCAGCGCGATGATGAGGGGTTGGGCGACGATCGCCTCACCTTGGAAGCCGAACAGCAGCACCAACGTCGCGAGTAGTGCCGCTGTCGACCACGGATCGAGGCGCGCAAGCACGCGATCGAGCGCGTACGGATCGGGGCGTGATGCGAGGTGCCGTCGACACAGCTGCGCCGCGATCACCGGCACGACGATGTACAGCAGCACCGACAGCAGCAGCGTGCCCCACGGCACGTGGATAGAGGCGACGCCGAGCAACAAGCCGACGATCGGCGCGAACGCCACGATCATGATCAGGTCATTGAGGGCGACCTGAGTCAGGGTGAAATTCGGCTCACCGCCGCACAGGCGCGACCAGACGAACACCATCGCCGTGCACGGCGCGGCCGCCAGCAGGACTAGGCCGGCGATATAGGCGTCGTGCTGGTCCGCTGGCAACCAAGCGGCAAACACGTGGCGCACGAACAACCCGCCGAGCAAGGCCATCGAGAACGGCTTGAGTGCCCAGTTGACGAACAGCGTGACGCCGATCCCGCCAGCCTGCCGGCGCACCTGGCTCAACTGCGCGAAATCGACCTTCAGCAGCATCGGCACGATCATCAGCCAGACCAGCATGGCGACCGGCAGGTTGATCCGCTGCCACTCGAGGGTGGCGAGGACCGCGAACGCGGCCGGAAACACGTGGCCGAGTGCGATGCCGGCGATGATGCACGCCACCACCCAGACGCTGAGGTAGCGGGCGAAGACGCCGATCCGTGGCGCCGTGGCGGCGACTACGCCGGCGTCAGCGCTCATCAGCCGTCCCTTGGCCGATCGCGCGCAGCTCGGCTTGCCGGGCGAGGCGGTCGAGCTTGTCGAGCGGCAACGCCAGCAGCAGGTCGACGCGTTGTCGCAGCATCAGCCATACCTGCCGGAACGCGCGACGTCGATGGTCGTCCGAGCCTTCGGCGGCGGCCGGATCTGGCACGCCCCAATGCGCGGTCACGGGCTGGCCGGGCCAGACTGGACAGATCTCGCCCGCCGCGTTGTCGCACACGGTGATCACGAAATCGAACGACGGCGCATCGGACTGGGCGAACTCGTCCCAACTCTTGCTGCGCAGCGGCTCGACGTAGCCGAACGCCTGGGCGAGTTCGGCCGCGAGCGGCTGCACCTGTCCGGTCGGAAAGCTGCCGGCGCTGTACGCGTTGAAGCGCCCGTGGCCAAGGACGTTGAGCATGGCCTCGGCCATGATGCTGCGCGCCGAATTGCCGGTGCACAGGAAGAGGACGTTGTAGGTCACGGAAACCTCAGCCGCAGGAGCCGACCGAGGTCGGCGTGCATGAGCCCGAGGTCGCCGAGGCCGGCCCACAGCAGGTTGAGGCGGTGCTCGTGGGCAGTGCTGCATCCGGCGCGCTCGTGTAGGTGGTCGCCTCGCCGAAGCTGTAGAAGCTTTCCCAGCGCACGCCCTGCGGATCTTCGGCCCAGAACTTGTCCGAGCGCGCATAGCAGCAGGTG
>Ga0153956_1003415_pt1 | contig 10170 bp, 11 predicted proteins | sample TSFL040MetaG_FD_104704 | JGI IMG/M metagenome (GOLD analysis project Ga0153956, IMG submission 104704) | Attine ant fungus gardens microbial communities from Florida, USA - TSFL040 MetaG | ecosystem: Host-associated > Fungi > Mycelium > Unclassified | place: USA: Florida, Wekiwa Springs...
GAAGCATTTCACGCTGGACCGCAACATGCCGGGTCCCGATCACAAGGCGTCGCTTGAGCCCGGCGAACTGGCGGCGATGACACATGGAATCCGGGCCGTCGAAATCGCGCTTGGTGACGGAATCAAACGCCCGACCGAGTCGGAAATGAAGAACCGCCTTCCCGCACGCAAAAGCATCGTGGCGGCACGCGCTATCCGCGCGGGTGAAATCTATGACGAGACGAACGTCACGGTGAAGCGCCCCGGCGACGGCATCAGCGCCATGGAGTGGCCCCGTATCATCGGCAGGACGGCGCCACGCGATTTCGCGGCGGAAGAACCGGTCAGCTGGTAACCGCTTCAGCGGCGGGCGAGGATCGCCTCGGCAAGCGCAAAATCGGCTTCTTCGTCTATATCGACCGAACGCTCCGGCGGCATGACATAGGTCAGCATACCGTCTTCGACATCCGAGCCGCCCGCCATGAGATGCGGCACGGCCGTGACGAAAATCGCGCCGTTCAGGCTGTACGCCTTGGGCGCAAGTTGCCGGCGCAGCGGAATCTTCTCGGCAGAAACGATGTAGCGGGAATGGCCCGCATCGTCGCGAGTCAGCATCCAGTAAGGACTCTCCTCTGCCTCGACCACGGATGCGCAAGCCCGCGCGCCGGCGCCCACACAAAGCTCAATGGCGCCGTCTATGTCGGCGGCAGTGCGGAGCGGTGATGTGGGCTGCAGATTTACGACGTAATCGTATCTCTCCGGTAGCATCCCAAGCGCGTGTCGGACCACGGCCAGCCCATCCGCGGTATCGCCGGACAATTCGACAGGACGCACAAAAGGCACATCGCATCCCGCCGCGCGTGCGACGGCGATGATCTCGTCGTCATCCGAAGACAAAATGTACCGGTCGATATAGCGCGACGCTTTCGCCGCCGCGATAGTATGGGCAATCAGCGGCTTTCCAGCCAAAGCACGGATGTTCTTTCGCGGGACACCCTTGGATCCTCCGCGCGCCGGAATGATCGCCAAGATCGAGCCGTCACAAAACATGATGGCCGCACAATATCTGCGATGTGTGATGGAACCCAACGGTCATTGTTTGCATTCTGCCTCTAACGGAGACGTCTGTGTGAGCAGCACCGGCGATCCACGCAAGATAACCGTTCGGGGCGGTAAATCAAAAATGAGTGATCAGACCGACATCAACGCGCGAGTCTGGAAGAAGCTATATGCGGAGGGGAAAAACGATCTCCTCTATCCTAATGATAGCTTTGTAAGGGTCTTTTCTCGTCTGTTTTCCGGCGCCACGAAGCCGCTGCATATTCTCGATTACGGCTTCGGTACTGGGGCTAATCTAATCCACCTGGCTCAGAAGGGGCACCGGACGGCCGGAGTGGAGATATCGGCAGACGCTCTCGCCGTAACTCAAAAGCGCCTGACCGCACTGAATCTTGCCAGCGATCTTTCCCTGACCACGCCAGGCGCCAAACTGGATTTCCCCGATAACTGCTTCGACGTCGTCATGTCTTGGCAGGTCATTTACTACAACGACTGGAAGGGTCTTCACGCGATTGTACAAGAATTCGAGCGGGTGACCCGGCCCAACGGCACGATCATCATCGCTATGGCGGCACCCGGGGATATTTCGCAGGTCCTCGCAGATCGCACGGCCGAGGACGTTTATATTTCCCGCGTTCCGGGCCAGGAAGGATGTGTGTTGGTAATCCCCGAGAAAGAGCAGTTACCTTCTATTTTCAAAAGCGCGAACCTGCAGATCGGCGAATTTCTTTTCGACAATCAGGGCGCAGTTTCCCGTCACTGGATCATCACCTACAACGTCGAAAAATGAACAAAATTTGACCTTGGCGGCCATCTAAGCTACCCAAAAAGCACTGGAGCTTAGACAGAAACCCCTTGGCCAAACGCGCGCTCATCGATGTCGTCGTAACGGCACGGGCAGACCTCAGCTACACGCTTCCCATCGCCGCCGCGATTTCCGCGCAACCCGGGCTCAAGGCCCGCGTCGTAGCAGCAGGCGACGTACGTGTTAAAGATGCTCCGAAAGGTGTCCCGGTCCTTCGCGTCCGTGCTCCGACTCTGGGCCGAGACGTAAAAAGTTCGGGACGCGGCGTTGGCGATCTGGTTGCCGGTTTTACGCGCCTGTGGTCGGAAGATGCTCCCGCGCTTGTCGTACTCCCTTGCGACCGCTTCGAAGTGCTCGGCCCCGCAACGGCCGCAACCATTCTGAACATTCCTATCGCCCACCTGTACGGCGGAGAGGAAGATGTCGGTTATTCGATCGACACGCGAATTCGCAACGCGCTCACCAAGCTCGCACACGCGCATTTCGTGATGCACGAAGCGACACGCCAACGCCTGATCGACATGGGCGAAGAAGACTGGCGTGTGATGGTATGTGGCGCCAGTTCGGTCGCAGGCATCAAACCGGACCCGGCGCCGTTTCTTACCCATGCGCGCGCCGCAGGCTTGGGCAAGGGACCTTTCATCTCCGCCACCTATCTGCCGCTCACGACGTTTCGCGATCAGGGTCTCGCAGAGCTGGACGCCATGATCGCCGCGCTATCGAATTTTTCGGACTACACGATCGTCTGGAACAGCGTGAATATGGACCCCGGCGGCGACGCCATTGCGAAGCGGCTGCATGCCCTGAGCCGGAAATCTCGCAACCAGGTGTTCGTGGAAAGTCTTGGGGCCAAGCTTTATTTCAGCTTGCTGTCCTCTGCCGCCGCCATGGTGGGCAACAGCTCCAGTGCACTTCTGGAGGCGCCAAGCTTCGGCATTCCCGCCGTCAATGTGGGCATCCGGCAAACAGGCCGTTTGGGCGGAGAGAATGTGATTTTCGTTCCCGGCGAAGCCAAAGCCATACGGCAAGCTTTGAAGAAGGCGCTGAACGACAAGGTCTTCCGGCAGCGTGCCGCCGAAACACCCAATCCGTTTGCGCGAAACGACTCGGCCAAGGTCGTGGCCCGCGGAATCGCGAAACTGCTCAAGCTTCCCGCCGCACAGTTCCTCATCAAACGGAGCGTGGCGAACAATCCGGCGCGCGTCATGGGCATCAAACGCTCCGTCGAATTTCCGCCGCTCGCGATGAAGTCCAAATGACCGTCGCCGCCATTCATCAGCCCGGTTATTTTCCGTGGTACGGGCTTGTCGAAAAGATCGCCCGCGCGGACGTCTTCGTCGTTCTGGACAATGTGCAATTCAATCGTGCCGCCTATCAGCATCGCACGCTGTATTCCGCCCCCGGCGCACCGAAACTACTGACACTTCCCGTCAAGAAGGCAGGATTGCTCGAGGACGGACGACACATCCGGGATATCGAACTCGCCGATACACGCGCGCCTTCAAAGCATTTCGAGACTTTGAAGGGACGTTACCGCCGGTCTCCGGGCTGGAATATGCTGGAAGCAGAACTGTCTGCCATGCTGCGCCGCCAAGACCCACTGCTTATGGACTATGCCCTGCCCTCGCTGCAGTTTACGTTAGAGCAGTTCGGAGTCGCTCCAAAACTGGTTTTCGCTTCCGATCTGGCCTGCAAGGGAACGAAGAGCGCGCTTGTGATCGATATCGTCAAAGCCGTGGGCTGCGATACCTATCTCTCCGGTACCGGCGCGCGCGCTTATCAAGCCGCCGAGGAATTCGACGCCGCGGGCATTCGTTTACTCTATCAGAATCTCCATCACCCCACGTGGAAGCAGTCTCATGGCGGCGATTTCCAGGCGGGCTGCTTTGCCTTGGAATGGCTTATCGAAGACGGCGCTGGCGCGCGCGACGCATTTTCGGAGCATTTGAAACGCACGGCGCAGAACGCCTTCCTCACGCCGGACCAGTTGGCCGCCAAGACAGAGGGTTTGTCATGAACATATTGGTTGTCGCGCCGCACCCCGACGACGAAACGCTCGGTTGCGGCGGCACGTTGCTGAAGCTTTCTCAGCAGGGCGCTTCTATCCATTGGCTGATCTTCACGGAAATGACGGCCGACACCGGCTTTTCGCCGGAGAGAATCAAGACGCGCAACGATGAGATCTCCCGCGTTGCGGCGGCTTATAAATTCGCGGGGGTACATCGCCTCGGCTTTGCCACAACCCGGCTCGATACGATTGCAATGCGCGATCTGGTTGCGGCAGCCGCCGGCGTGATGAAGGCCGCGAATCCGCAAACGATGTTCCTCCCCTTTGCCGGAGATATTCATTCGGACCATGACGTCGTCTTCAAGACGATGTCGGCCTGCACAAAAAGCTTCAACTATCCGAACGTAAAAAGGGTGTTGGCCTATGAGGCCCTTTCGGAAACCGACTTCGGCATTGATCCGGCCAACGGATTCCGGCCCAACAGCTTCAGCGACATCTCTGGAACGCTCGCGGAGAAGATTCGGATCATGGAAATGTACGCAGGCGAGATGAAACCGTTCCCGTTTCCGCGCAGTGTGGAAGCGTTGCGAGCGCTCGCGGCGACGCGCGGTGTCGTCGCAGGATGCGCTGCAGCCGAGGCATTCATGACGCTCAAGGAAATCTGGTAAAGCGCGCGCCCGCGCTCACGGAATCTCCAGGTAGAAGAGCAGCGAAATTCCGCTCCAAAGAATCACCAGTCCGACAAAGAAAACGATGACCGCGGTCCGCGTCTGCACCCAGGGCTGGCGGTTATTTTCGCTTCGCACGGTCATCGCCATCTTCATTCCGCCTTTTGAGAATCTGGGCCGCCTTGCGATCCATGCCAGCCGTGATGTCCATGCGGCCCATGACCGCCCTGCGCCATGCGATCGCCACGATCGAAGACCTGCCGCTGTTCCGGCGATAGCGAGTCGTACAGTGCCTTCAACGACGGCTGTTCTGCCGTCAGATCGGCAAGACGATGCTGCAGCATGTCCTGCATGCGCGCCTGACGCTCAATCACACTGTGACCGTGCATGTCGCCCATATGCGGCTGACGCGCGAGGCACGCGCTTTCGCGCGACTTGGCGGAACCCAGCACCGTCTGTTTCCAGCCGTCGAACAACGGCTTCTGCGTATCGTTCAGCGAGAGCTTCGCTTCGATATAGGCGACACGGCCCACGTTGTGCGCGTAACGATCGGTGCACATCTGCTTGTGCCAATCGGCCGGATCCATTTTGCCGGCCATCTCGCGCGGATGATCGGCGGCCAGCGCATGGCTCGCCGCACCGCCCGCAAACATCGCGCCGCTCACGCAGGCGCTGAGTAAAATCTTCCGAAGGGACATATCGCTTGCCTCTAAACCACGCTGCGAAGTCTAGACCGCGCGCGGCCGGCGCGAACTTAAGCTTGCGTAATTGCCTGTCTTAAACTGTCGCGAGCGAAGGGAAGCCCCGCCAGCTTTGCGACAAATATGAATGACGGAACTTTTAGGAATCGTCGCGCGCATAGGCCCGCGCCACACGATCGGCGACACGAGCGGTTTCGCCTTTCGGAATGGCGTCGCGTAGTTCGGCCATCACGTCCTGATAATAGGTGAGATTGTGCGCGGTCAGTAGCATCGCCGCGATGATCTCGTTCGCCTTCACCACGTGGTGCAGATAGGCGCGGCTGAATTGTGTGCAGGCGATGCAGCGGCATTCCGCATCCAGCGGCGCTGAATCTTCGGCATGACGCGCATTGCGCAGGTTGAGCGTGCCTTCGCGCGTGAAGGCCTGTCCGTTGCGGCCGGAGCGCGTGGGGATCACGCAATCGAACATATCGATGCCGCGCAACACCGCACCAACAAGATCGTCCGGCTTTCCGACGCCCATCAGATAATGCGGTCGCTCCGGTGGAAGATGTTGAACCACAGCATCGAGCGTTTCGAACATCGCCGCTTGCGGTTCACCCACGGCAAGGCCGCCGACGGCATAACCATCGAAGCCAATCTCTTTCAGTGCTTCCGCCGAACGCTGGCGCAGATGCGGATAGACGCCGCCTTGCACGATGCCGAAACAGGCATGACCCGGCTGTTCGCCGAACGCGGTTTTGGAGCGCGCTGCCCAACGCATCGACAGCGCGAGCGACTTCTCAATGTCCGCTTCCGTTGCCGGAAAAGCGGGACATTCATCCAGCACCATCTGGATGTCGGAGCCCAGCAACCGTTGGATTTCCATCGCGCGTTCCGGCGAGAGGAAATGCTCACTGCCGTCGATATGCGAATGGAAGCGGACGCCCTCTTCCGTGATCTTGCGCAGCTTGGAGAGCGACATCACCTGGAAGCCGCCGGAGTCCGTGAGGATCGGCCGCTCCCAGCCCATGAATTTGTGCAGCCCGCCGAGCTTGGCGATGCGTTCGGCGCCGGGCCGCAGCATCAGGTGATACGTGTTGCCGAGCAGGATATCCGCGCCGGTCTCGCGCACCTGCGCCGGCAACATCGCTTTCACGGTGGCGGCTGTGCCCACCGGCATGAACGCGGGCGTGCGGATTTCGCCGCGCGGCGTCTTGATGACGCCGGTGCGCGCGGCGCCGTCGGTGGCCGATATCGTGAATTCAAAGCCGCTCATGGCGCACGCAATAGCAGGCAGGCATCGCCATAGGAATAGAACCGGTAGCGCTCGCGGATAGCCTCGGCATAGGCCGCCTGCATGATGTCCAAGCCCATGAAGGCGCTGACCAGCATGAAGAGCGTCGAGCGCGGCAGATGGAAATTGGTCAGCAGCACTTCCGCCGTTTTGAAGCGGTAGCCCGGCGTGATGAAGATGTCGGTCTCGCGCATCATGGCGTGCAGACGATCGTCGTCCGCGGCGGCGCTTTCCAATGTGCGCAGGCTGGTGGTGCCGACAGCCGCGATGCGGCCGCCTGCTTCCCGCGCATGATTGAGACGGTTCGCGGTTTCGGCGGAGAGCGTCGCCCATTCCGCATGCATCTTGTGTTCGGCGGTGTCGTCCGCCTTCACAGGCAAGAACGTGCCTGCGCCCACATGCAGCGTGACGGTCTCGCGCGCGATGCCGCGTTGCTCCAGCCGCGCCATCAAATCCGGTGTGAAGTGCAGTCCCGCGGTCGGCGCGGCGACGGAGCCTTCGTGTTGCGCGAAGATGGTTTGATAATCCGCGAGGTCTTTCGCGTCCGGCTTGCGCTTGCCGGCGATGTAAGGCGGCAGCGGGGTTTCGCCTTCGGCGGCAATGGCCGCATCCAGCCGTGCCCCTTCCAGCGCGAAACCCAATTCGATCTCTCCGGCTTCACCGACAGAGAGAACTTTTGCGTCCAACGCTGCACCCAGCAGCACGGTGTCACCGGCAACAAGCTTCCGCGCTGGGCGTGCGAAAGCGAGGAACCGATCCGGCGCGACGCGCTTATGCAGCATCGCTTCGATCCTAGGTGCAGTGTCGCCACGGCCGATGCGCTTGCCGTGCAATCTGGCTGGAAAGACTTTTGTGTCATTCAGGACCAGCGCGTCGCCACTGCGCAGATAGTTCGGTAGGTCGCGGACATGCGCATGTTCGAGCCTGCCGCCGGCGTGAACCACAAGCATGCGCGCGCTGTCGCGTGGGCTGGCAGGCCGAAGCGCGATCAGATCTTCGGGAAGATCAAAGTCGAAGGTGTCTACACGCATGATGAAGAATTGGCCTGCCACCCGAAGCTGCGGGCAAACTTGCCGGTCTCCCTACGCGCGAGCGCTTCGGGAGACACCCTCCGCTGCTCCGCAGCGCAGGGTGGTGAGCCCAGATGGGTTCGAACCATCGACCCTCTGATTAAAAGTCAGATGCTCTACCACTGAGCTATGGGCCCGCCAGAGGGCCGGACCTTTAGTGGACCCTGCCCCCCCGGTCAATGCGGGAAATGCCTATTCCACCCGCATCTTGAGGATCTTGTCCGGCTCGCCGGAAATCGCGCCGTTGTTGTGCTCGCCGCCCTTCTTGATGGCGTCCACATGCTCCATGCCGTCCACGACCTCGCCCCAGACCGAATACTGCTTGTCGAGCCATGGCGCGTCCGCAAAGCAGATGAAGAACTGGCTGTTGGCGCTGTTGGGATTGCTGGTGCGGGCCATCGAAATGGTGCCGCGCTTGTGCCGCTCGTTCGAGAATTCGGCCTTCAGATCGGGAAGATCGGAACCGCCCGAGCCGGTGCCCGTGGGGTCGCCGGTCTGCGCCATGAAATCGGGAATCACGCGATGAAAAACGATGCCATCGTAGAAGCCCTGCTCCGCAAGCTCCTTGATGCGCGCGACATGGTTCGGCGCAAGATCGGGCCGCAGCTTGATCTTCACCGGGCCGGACTTGAGTTCCATCACCAACGTATCAGACATTATTTTTTCTTTCGTTTTTCGTTACAGCGTTTCACCAGCAGATCGGCGACATGCGGCGTCAGGAACGGCGTAACGTTGCCGCCCAGCATCGCGACTTCTTTCACCAATTTCGACGCGATCGACAGATAGCGGGGATCGGCCATCAGGAAGACGGTCTCGATATCTGGTGCGAGGCGCTGGTTCATGCCGACGATCTGAAATTCGTATTCGAAGTCCGTCATCGCGCGCAGTCCGCGCACCACGATGCCTGCGCCCACTTCGCGCGCGAAATCCACCTGCAGCAACTCACCGAACTGTTTTACTTCGATTGTGCCGCCATCCTTGGTGAGATCGGCAGCCTCGTGCTGCCACATCTCGACGCGCTCTTCGTAGGTGAACAGCGGGTTCTTGCCCGTGCCCGTTCCCACGCCGATGACGAGATGATCGACCAGCTTCAGCGCCCGCTTGACGATATCCAGATGACCCAGCGTCGGCGGATCGAACGTGCCGGGATAAAGCCCAATGCGATTCTTGCTCATGGCTTTCCCCGCCTGGCCTAGCCGGCCGCTTCTTCGGAAACTTCCGCGATACGCTCGACGGATACAACCCGCTCACCCTCGTCCACGCGGAACACGGTAACGCCCTGCGCCGAACGGCCCTGGATGGAGATGCCGCTGACGGCCACGCGGATGATCTGCCCCTGATCGGAAATCAGCATGAGATCGTCGGATTCCTCGACCGGGAAGGCGGCGATGATGGCGCTGTTCTTCTTGCCCATGCCCATCGCCACGATGCCCGAGCCGCCGCGGCCGGTGACACGATATTCGTAAGACGATGTGCGCTTGCCGAAGCCGCTTTCCGACATGGCAAGCACGAACTGCTCGCGCGCACCGAGCGCGGCGTAGCGCTCCTGCGTCAGCGTCGCCTCTTCCGTGCTGTCATCGGCGTCATCCGCCTCTTCAACCTGGGCTTCTTCCTCGCCAGTGGCCGCGCGGCGCGCGGCGTTGGCCTGTTTCAGATAGGCGCGCGCTTCCGCGGTGGAGGCGTCGGAGTGATGTAGCAGCGTCAGGCTGACGACTTCATCGCCTTTCGCCAGCTTCACGCCGCGCACGCCGGTGGAGTCGCGGCCCTTGAACACGCGAACATCGGTCACGGCGAAGCGAATGCATTTACCGGTGCGCGTGGTGAGCAGCACGTCGTCCTGCTCGGTGCAGATCTGCACGTCCACAATGCCATCGCCCGCTTCGAGCTTCATGGCGATCTTGCCGGACTTGTTGATGTTCACGAAGTCGGAAAGCTCGTTGCGCCGCACGTCGCCGGACTTGGTGGCGAACACGACGTTGAGCTTCTCCCACGCGCTCTCATCTTCGGGCAGCGGCAGAATGGTGGTGATGCGCTCGCCTTCGCCAAGCGGCAGCAGGTTCACCATCGCCTTGCCCTTGCCCTGTATGCGCGCTTCGGGAAGGCGCCAGACCTTGAGCTTGTAAGCCATGCCCGTGGAGGAAAAGAACACCATCGGCGCGTGGGTATTGGCGACGAAGATGTTGGTGACGAAATCTTCGTCGCGCGTGGACATGCCGGAGCGGCCTTTGCCGCCACGACCCTGCACACGATATTCCGCAATGGGCGTACGCTTGATGTAACCGGCATGGGTAACGGTGATCGCAACGTCTTCACGCTCGATCAATGCCTCGTCTTCGATTTCGACTTCGGCATCGACCAATTCAGTTTTGCGCGGCGTGGCGAACTCGTCTTTGATCGCCTTCAGCTCGTCCTTCACGATGGTGAGGACGCGCGGACGCGAGCGCAGGATGTCGAGATAATCCTTGATCGCTTCGCCGAGCTTGGTGACTTCGTCGGCGATTTCATCGCGGCCCAGCGCCGTCAAACGCGCGAGGCGGATTTCGAGAATCGCTTTGGCCTGCTCTTCCGACAGCCTGATCGTGCCATCTTCCAGCATGACATGGC
>Ga0153956_1003416_pt1 | contig 10168 bp, 7 predicted proteins | sample TSFL040MetaG_FD_104704 | JGI IMG/M metagenome (GOLD analysis project Ga0153956, IMG submission 104704) | Attine ant fungus gardens microbial communities from Florida, USA - TSFL040 MetaG | ecosystem: Host-associated > Fungi > Mycelium > Unclassified | place: USA: Florida, Wekiwa Springs...
AGGATTCACGGACCATCGAGCCATATGTCTTTGGCGATCAGGGCCAACCGAAAAAGGCAGCGACGTCATGCGGAATTTCAACGAGAACACTATCACCGAAGCCGTTGTCGATCGCATCAAGGATACCCCGAATCCGCGCCTGAAGGAGATCAGCACCTCTCTTGTTCGTCATCTCCATGATTTCGTGCGTGACGTCCGACTCACGGAAGCAGAGTGGTCCTTCGCAATCGATTTCCTGACACGAACGGGCAAGATTTGCGATGACAACCGTCAAGAATTTATCCTGCTGTCGGATACGCTCGGCATTTCCATGCTGGTGGACGCGGTAAACCACAACAGTTCGTCCGGAACCGATACAACTGTTCTAGGGCCGTTCTATGTGGCAGGACCGCCCGAATTTCCGCTCGGCGCCGATATCCGCGGAAGCCTGAAAGGTGCCCCGCTTTACGTCCACGGCCACGTGTTGTCCGCCGACGGAAATCCCCTTGAGAACGCGATTGTTGACGTCTGGCACTCCGACAACGACGGCTATTATGACGTCCAGCATCTCGAGGAATTGGCAGGGCGTGCGCGCTTTCGCACCAACGGCAACGGCGCCTTTCGATTTTGGTCGATCAAACCTGCGGCTTATCCTATTCCTTATGATGGCCCTGTCGGCGACATGCTAAAAGCCCAGAAGCGGCACCCATGGCGTCCCGCCCATGTCCACTTCATGATCAACGCCCCGGGTCACGAAAAACTGACCACGCATGTTTTTGTTGCCGGCGATCAATATCTCGATTCGGATGCCGTTTTTGGCGTCAAGGACTCGCTGATCGCGCCATTTCAGCGCCATGAGCCAGGTGCAGCCCCCGACGGACGAAAATGCGATCAGCCCTTCTACACGATGGAATACGACTTCACTTTACGGAAGACAAAGTAAAATCCTTCCACGCCCATCGTCTCACTTCGTCTTATCTTTTCCAGCATATTTGGCACATATCGCCGCTCGGCAGGCGTATATCCGCTAACCGCAATAGCGCTCGCGGGGCATAACGCCGGCGAATGCGTCAGCGATCAACGCGTGGATCGATTCCCTGCTGACCGGCGCGGGGTTCCAATAAGGATTTTGAACCGCCAAGTCCGCGACGAGGTTGATGTCCGTTTCCTTCATGCCGATCGACTCAAGGCTCCGTGGACAACCGAGATCGGCCGCCAGAGAGATCAAGCCGCGCGCACCAGTAGGAGCGTTGAGGATACGGGCGACTGCCGCGTCAGCCTCCGACACATGCCCGGCATTGAACGCAAGGGCATAGGGTAACACGACGCTATGCGTGTCGGCATGCGGGAGATTACAGGAACCGCCGAGTACATGGCATAGCTTGTGATGCAACGCCATACCGACTGATCCGAGACACATCCCGGCCAACCAAGCGCCGTAGAGAGCTTGACTGCGCGAACTGACATCATTCTGGCTTTCGCGAATTCGAGGCAACGACTGCCCCAAGGCCACGATAGCCTGCTCTGCCATCATTGTAATGATCGGATTTCGATCCTGCGCGTATAGCGCCTCCACCGCGTGAGCGATGGCGTTCATCCCAGACGTCACCGTCATTCCGAGAGGCATCGTTAGGCTGAAATCCACGTCGTAGATGGCTGCTTCGGGGAGAACTCTCAAAGTCCGCTGCGTGGTTTTCTTGCCTGCCTGCGTCTCTCCGATAATCGGGGTCATCTCAGAGCCGGCGTAGGTGGTCGGAATCGCGATCTGCGCGAGGTCCGTTCTCAATGCAATCGCTTTTCCCAAACCGATCGCAGAACCACCCCCGAATGCCACGATGCAGTCCGCGCCACACGAATTCACCGCCGCAACGGCTTCTTCGGTAACATTGACTGGCGTGTGCATGGCCGCTCGGCTGAAGATGCCGACAGCAAGCGAGTCCACCGATGCAGCAATCGGTTCCAGCCCTTGCACTTGCTCCGGCGTACAGAGAAACAAAGCACGCTTACAGCCCATGCGCTCAATCTCGGATTTCAGCACCGAGATGCTACCGCGACCAAAAGTGACTCGCACGGGAAGAGCATTGAAGACGAAGGGAGTCATCCGTCACCTACCGAAAACCGGGGCAAACCGCCCGCTAAATGCTTTATCCTGCTGAAAGTGCGGTGTTCGTACGTGCGGCTTGGATGGCTCCCCATACGCGGGCCGGCGAGAGCGGCATATCGATGTGTTCGACCCCCACCACCCTCAATGCGTCGAGCACCGCATTCACAATCGTCGGCGGCGCGCCGATGGTTCCAGACTCGCCGATACCCTTGATCCCGAGCGGATTCGTCTTTGCTGGAATTTCGGCGAGCTCTGACACAATCTCTGGAACATGGGAAGCGCGCGGCATCGCGTAATCCTGAAACGACCCGGTGACCAACTGTCCTTCTGGGTCGTAGGAAACACCCTCAAGCAGCGCCTGACCAAGCCCCTGCGCAATCCCGCCCTGGATCTGCCCTTCGCAGATCATTGGATTAATGATCAGACCGAGGTCATCCACCGCCGCGAAACGACTGATCTCGACGCAACCGGTTTCCGGATCGACTTCAACTTCACATACCTGGCATCCGTTGGGATAGTTGGGAGCCCCGCCGGGAAAGCCGCCATATGTGGCAGCCGCGTCGAGACCGATGCCCAGCTTCAAAGCGGGTCCTGACGGAATAAAAAAGGCCTTCGCCACGTCCGTAATCGACATGGACCTGTCAGTCCCGATAATCGTGAAGTGACCATCCTTGAAATCGAGATCGGCCGGGGCGACTTCCATAAGGGCGCCCGCCATGTCCTTACCTTTCGCGATAATCGTATCTGAAGCTGCGCGCAAAGCCGACGCGCCGATCATGGAGCTACGGGCGGCGAACGTTCCTCGGCCGAATGCAACCTGCGCAGTGTCTCCTTGAATGTACTGGATGGCCTCGAAGGGAACCCCTAACCACTCGGAGACGAGTTGCGCGAACGCCGTCTCATGTCCCTGCCCGTGCGAATGGGTGCCGGCGATGATGGTCAGTTGGCCGCTGGGATCAAACCGCAGTTCCATACGGTCGTTGAAAATTCCGGCAAGCTCGATATATGGCGTCACCGCTCGCCCGCGGAGCCTGCCGTTTGCCGCACTCACCGCCCGCCTGGCGGCGAAACCATCCCAATCGGCGATTTCAAGACACCGTTTCATGATGCCGGCAAATTCGCCGCTGTCATAAATCTGGTTCGTCGGCGTCCGGTAAGGAAAAGCCGATGAGTCGATCAGGTTGCGTTTGCGAATTTCAACCTGGTCGATACCGAGCTGATACGCAGCCTTATCCATCAGCCGTTCGATAAGATAGATCGCTTCCGGCCGCCCCGCGCCACGATAGACGGATGTAGTCGCTGTGTTGGTGAACACCGCTTGAGTTTGTAAATCGACAACATCGACCTTGTAGACGCTCGGCACGAGAATCATCGAACACATCAGCGGCGACGTGATAGCCGCCCACCAATATGCACCGAGGGCGTGATACGCGCGCGCCCGTATGGCTAGAATCCGCCCCTCGGCATCGAGAGCGAGATCTCCGTATACGATCTGGTCACGAGCGTGACTGTCGAGCAACAGGCTTTCAGAGCGCGTCGCCGTCCACTTCACCGGGCGGCCAACTCGCCGAGCCCCCCAGACGGCCAGCGCATCATCAGGATACATCGCAGATTTCATGCCGAAACCGCCCCCAACATCGGGAGCGACTACCCGCACTTTTGTTTCGGGAACGTTGAAGATTGATTTCGCGAGAGCTGTCCGCGTCCCATGAGGATTCTGGGACGTCGTATATAACGTGTATCTGCCGTCAGCAGCGCTATAGGAGCCGATCACGCATCTCGGCTCCATCGCGTTGGCCGTGATGCGGTTGTTCTCAAGTCGTAGCGAAACGATGTGCTGGGCACGCGCAAAGGCCGCTTGTGCCAGGCCCTCGTCACCCAATCTGATCGTTGCACCGACGTTACGATCCGGACAGTCTTCCCAGATGAGCGGCGCGCCGTCCCGTGCCGCCTCTTCGACATCTATTACCGCTGGCAATACATCGTAATCCACCTGCACAAGCTCAGCCGCATCGCGCGCCTCATGCTCGGTCTCAGCGACGACGTAAGCCACGCGCTCGCCTATACACCGCACACGATCCGTTGCCAGCAATGGCCTGACTGTCGCGTGCCCCTTTGGCCCACCCCAGAAATCCGGCATGAAGTAGGGAGGGATTCCGCCCAGTCCTTCGGACACCGCGTCTGCCCCCGTCAATACCGCGAGCACACCCGGCGCGGACCGCGCCGCCGAAACATCCACCGAAACGATGCGCGCATGAGCGTGCGGCGAGAGGACCAGCGCACCGTAACATTGCCGCGGCAAGATCAAATCAGCGACATAGTTCCCGGTGCCGGTCAGAAAACGGCTGTCCTCTACACGCCGGACAGCTTGACCAATTCCAAACTTCCTCATGCTCATAGCCGATGTTCACTCATAGTCTCGGATTCCTTCGCCTCCTCATCCGACGAAAGATTCAGCATCCAACTGTCACAGCCGGAAAAGGCGCTCCGCATTCCCATGCGCGATCTTCTCCCTGTCCGCGGCACCGACGGGAATATTCTCCAGGAATCCCACGGCTTCCTTCATCGACCCGTAAGGATAATCGACCGAAAACATGATCCGGTCGACGCCGATCTCGAGCAACAGATTCAGGAATGCCGCGGGGAAATTGAAACCACCAAGGGTGTAATTGACATTTTGCCGAAGATAATCGCTGACGGGCCGCTGAAGCCTAGTCACATTCATCGGCAAGTTGCGGTCAAATCGCGGCAACATGAACGGCAGCGTCTCGCCAAGATGGCCAATGACGATCTGTAGATTCGGGAATTTGTCGAATACTCCCGCCACAATCGCACGCAACAAATGGGTTGCGGTCTCAATGTGCCAACCCCATGCATTCGCGGAGAGCAGAAACGTCATTGACCCCGGCAAACCGCCATACGATGCGTCGACAACAGCCTTTGGCGGCACCGCAGGGTGCAGATAGATCGGCACCTCCAGGGCAGCCGCGCATTCCAACATCGGCCAAAAAAATGGATCGTCCAGATAGCGGCCGCGGGTATGACCATTGATAATCGCCCCCTTAAAATTCTGCCGTGTCACTAGGCGCTCAAGTTCTCGAGCGGCATCTTCGGGAGCAGAAGTCGGCAAAGCTGCGAGACCGGCGAACCGCGCCGGGTTCCTCTTCACGACGTCGGCCAGAAACTCATTCGCCTCCCGCGCAGTCTCGATCGCCTCCTCGGGCCCCAGTTGCTCCACCCCAGGGGTATGGAGCGACAGTACCTGCATGTCGATTCCCGCGGCATCCATCTCCGCGATCCGCTGCTCGCCAACCTCTTCGAGCTGTTTGATAAGCTGCGGACCGCGGGGAGGACGTCCACGATGATAGTCCATGTATTCACGCCCCGCTCCGGCTGCGAAACGCGGGCTTACGAAGTGTTCCTCAACAGCTATTTTTCGCATGTCATTATGCTTTCCCGTAGGCGCAGAAGATCATCAAACAGACGAAACCTCCTCCCTCAGCCCAATTTTCAATTCGCTTTGAGTCCAGGGCCTGTCGCGTCAGCCAGTCACCGCCGACTTACAAATCCGAGCAACAATACACAGACTGCTGCCAAAAGGGCCGGAGCGGCGGTGAACAGAAAGATATTCGGTGTCGTCCATCCCAACCCGATAAAAATCCCGCCAACGACCGGTCCGATGACTGAACCAATCCGGCCGATTCCGAGCGCCCAGCCCACACCGGTCGATCGAATTGCAGTCGGATAATAACTCGCGGCGAGTGCATTCATGCAAAACTGGGAGCCGTTGACGAACACACCGGTCAGGAAGATCAACACCATGACCATGCCGAGGCTTGTTGTAGTTGCGAAGCCCACCAATCCGACGAGAATCGCGGCAATGGTATAGGTCAAACGCAACACCGCAATCGGATTAGTCCGATCACAAAGCCAGGCCAGCCCTAGCCCGCCGAGAACCCCGCCCGCGTTCAGAGCGACGACCCCGATAACAGCGCGCTGGATCGGAAGCCCGGCTTCCTGCAAGACGATGGGGAGCCAATTGATCAAGAAATAAAGAATAAGCAGATTTGCAAAGAAGACGATCCAGATCAGGATCGTCCCAACCCCGCGGCCTTCCCGAAACAGCCTTGAAACCAGAGCACTCTTGTCCTCAGGGGGCGATTCAAAAGTCATAGGTAGTTGCTTCGCCGCATTCGGATCGATTTGCGGCAGCAAAGCTCCGAGCGCTTGCCTGCGGTCTACCCTTGCGGAAAGAAATCTGATCGACTCCGGCAATTTCAGACACAGGACAGGCACAAGAAGAAGCGGCAATATCCCACCCATGTAGAACACTGCCTCCCACCCAAACCTCTGCATGAGCGGCGCGCTCACCAACCCACCCAGAACAGCCCCCAGCGGGAAACCCACAAACATTCTCGTCACGAGTGTCGCCCGCCTTGTGCTCGGCGAATACTCCGATGTGAGCGCGATGATATTAGGCATCGCACCACCGAGGCCAAGACCCGTGACGAATCTGAATGCGATAAGAGAAATCGTGGAATCGCTTAACGGCGTAAGCGCCGAAAAGATTCCGAACATCACGGTTGACCAAATGATCACCGTCCGGCGCCCGAACCTGTCGGCGATCGGTCCAAAAATTAACGCACCCACCGTGAGACCAAGCAATCCGGCGCCAAACACCGGACCGAAACTGGACGACTGCAATCCCCATTGCCGCGCAATCACGGGCGCAACGAATGCAATTGCCTGAGTGTCAAAGCCATCAAGGATGGCAATAATGCCACAAAGAATGAATGTGATGATTTGCAGCCTGCTTAAGGCAGCATTGTCGATGATAGACCCGACACTAACCTGCTCAGTCTTCATTTTGCTTCTCCCCTTCCCCAGCTCTTTTTAGAGTCCACTATTGTTCCGACAGACCTTGCCATCAAACAGACCCGTTCGACTTTTCGAGGTGAGCCGCGCTAACGTTTGCCTGACTATTCGACAGCTTCTGCGCCGGCACCCTTCACGACTTCTTTCCATCGCAAGATTTCCGACGAAACATAGCTACGCAATTGAGGTATTGACTGATCGCCCTCGGGAATCATCCCCAAACGAACAATCATTTCGCGCATCTCCGGCTGCTCCAGGCCCGCCTTCATTTCCTCGTGCAACAAGGCAAGCACTGCCGGAGGCGTTTGCGCAGGGGCCACTACCATCAGCCAAGCCACGCCTTCGTATCGAGGCAACCCAACTTCGGCGATCGTTGGAATTTCACTGGCCGCCGGCGCTCGGGTAGCGGACGTCACACCGAGCGGACGCAGCTTGCCCTCACGTATCAACGGCAGGGCGGAGGCAAGATCGCTAAACATGTAGCTGAGATGCCCACCGAGCAAATCGCTGAGCGGCTGGGCCATGCTCTTATAGGGTACATGCGCCACGTTGATACCGGCTTGGGCTTTGAAAAACTCCCCAAACAGGTGCGACGCCGTACCGGTACCCGAACTCCCGAAATTCAAATCGCCCGGTTTACTTTTAGCAAGACTGATTAAATCGTTCACATTTTGCGCGGGAAATGCTGGATTGACCACCAACACGAACGGCACGCGCGCATATAGTACGACAGGGATCAAATCCTTCTCGGGATCGAACGGCAAAGACTTATAAATAGAGGCATTGATCGCCATAGTGGACGAAGTCGCGACCAGCAAGGTGTGCCCGTCCGGCACAGAACGCGCAACTGACGAAGCTCCAATATTTGTGCCTGCTCCCGGCATATTTTCGGTAATAAACGGCTTACCCAGGCGCTCCTGAAGCCTCTTGGCCAACAGCCGCGCCAATATGTCAAGAACACCACCTGGCCCCGTCGGAACCACGATGGTGACCGGACGCGCGGGATAGCCGACCTGCCCATGAGCGCTCGCACTCAAAGCAAACGTCGCAAGAAAAAGAACAGAAAATAGGCGCGACAAGGCGTTCCCCCAGCGTTTCGCCGAACGTTTCTGACATCCGAGGACCATTTATCTTGATCCAATTTATTTGGTTCCAAACTATTCCGACCCGCAAATGGTGTCAACTCGATGCCCAAATCGGCGTCTTCTGAAGCGGGAAAGGGCTACCTGATCCCAATCGGGGGCCCATGGCTGTTCGAAACACTCTTGATCCCTCGCGGCACCAGGTAACCCCTTGCGAACGGATAGTCCTGCCCCCTAGTACTTCTTGCCGAAGCCTGAAACGAATGCGGAGAATCGGACAGTGACCCCAGAAGATCTTGAAACCGCCTATGACCAAGCAAGATGGGCGGCGAATATGCAGGAAGTGCTTACCCGGCACGGGCTCATGAGCGAACGGGCGCGGCAAGCGATCGGTGATTCAACCCGAATTGCGTATGGCGCAGCGAATGAGGAAAAGCTCGACATATACAAAGCGCGCGGAACGAACGCTCCGATTGTCGTTTTTATTCATGGAGGCGGCTGGCAACGCGGATCCGCCAAAGATCATAGCTTTCCCGCTGAAATGTTGTTGGCGGAAAATATCCACTTTATCGCAATGGACTTTTCGTCCGTCGCCGACACGGACGGCGATCTCTCGATTTTGGTTGACCAGATCCGTCGCGGAATTTTCTGGATTTATCAAAACGCCAGCAGCTTTGGAGGTGATGCCAATAAGCTCTACCTAGTCGGACATTCGTCCGGAGCTCATCTGGCGGCGATGACGCTATCGACTCGCTGGGCTGACTACGAATTACAAAACAATCCCATTAAGGGGGGCTTTATCGTCAGCGGCATCTATGACCTTGCCCCCCTACGAAAAACCTCACGCAGCAACCACATCAAACTCAACGACAAGAGCGAACACACACTGAGCCCCATTCGTCAGGTCGCGCAAATTTCTTGTTCAATATCGATGTGGGTAGGATCGAAGGAATCACCAGAGTTCGACCGCCAATCACGGGAATATGCAAGCGTCGCTCGTGCCGCAGGCAAAGATGTAAAGCTCGCGGTTGGAGATACCTATAATCACTTCGATATCCTCGATACCCTTGGAAATCCCTACGGCTTATTGGGGCGTGATCTTATTCGTTTTGTTGGAACGGGGCATCTTTGAGGCTAATGTCAACATCAGCACCCAAAGGAGCTAATCCCCCAAGAGAAACATTGGCCGGCGTTATCAAATAGAGCATTACCATACGAGTGAATGGTCGGCCGAGACGAAGGACGCCTCAAACACCAACAACACGCTCAAACACGGCGATTAACCTTTATCAAGCAACCATTTATTTGCAGCAACACGATCTGATCGTCTCATCCAAGAAACCCTGGAATCTACAATGTCACGGAATCGCGAATTCTCTGATCGTCAAACTCATCGGCTTTGAAGCGCTTTCCAAAGAGTTCGAATAGCAACAAGGCTGATCGCTACAAAACGAGCCGAGCCGACATGATCTTCTTGGGGAACGGCATGTACACTGTTTTGATTTCACTCATTGTTATGGCTATTTCATTGTCAGCGCTCCCCGCCTGTGGCGAGAAGGCCCCTGGGCCGTCGTAGGCCGAACGGCAAGTACGTCGGATGAGCTTAGATCGGCAGCGTGTCGGGCCACGCCCGAGACACGCTGCCCTCCGAGATTGCACATCCAATGCTGGCGCAGCAGTGGCCAAAGGCGGCGAGATTCAACAGATGATGGACAGCTCTCACCGCGCCATCGAAAAGAAGAAATGGAATCGGCTAGCAACGTCCACATCTACGCCGCTTGGTTCGGATTATTCAAATCCCACCATATTTTTCAAACCAAACACTCTTCAATCAGAGAAGCATCATTGGTAACATAGACAGTAATTGGACAAGCCGCATGGGCTTCACCGCGCCGGTTTAAAAGCTCAAAATGATCGACGTGCCGGTTAGCACGGCTACATACCTGCAAAGATGCTTAGGTCCCAGTTCAGTGCCCCTTTAAACCTTAGAGCGCACAAATCGTAACCGCAAGCGCCTGCGTTCGCGGCAGCAACGTATCCAGACGGCAGAATTCCTGATCGGTGTGCGGATATCCGCCAACCGGCCCCAATCCACAGAGCGTCGGCACGCCGAGCGCGGCGGTAAATC
>Ga0153956_1003417_pt1 | contig 10168 bp, 7 predicted proteins | sample TSFL040MetaG_FD_104704 | JGI IMG/M metagenome (GOLD analysis project Ga0153956, IMG submission 104704) | Attine ant fungus gardens microbial communities from Florida, USA - TSFL040 MetaG | ecosystem: Host-associated > Fungi > Mycelium > Unclassified | place: USA: Florida, Wekiwa Springs...
ACCTTCCGATCGGCATGCCGCACGGCAGTTTGACCGAGCGCTTCGCCACCCTGTTCCTGTTCACCGTCACCATCGGCCGCTGCATGCTGATCGGCCTGTTCTCCAGCGCGCTGCGGGAATCCCTTTACACACGCAGCCGCGCGCTCAAAGAAGCCTACGAGCGAATCGAGGAACTGGCGGAATTCGACGAACTGACCGGCGCGCACAACCGGCGCAGCATCATGCAGGTCCTGAGCGAGGAGAGCCAACGCGCGATCCGCGCGAAAAGCGCCTGCTCCGTCGCGCTGATCGACCTCGACTTCTTCAAGAAGATCAACGACCATTTCGGGCATCCCATCGGCGACGAGGTGCTGCGCACCTTCGCGATCACCATGTTCGCCAATGTGCGGGGAATCGACAAGTTCGGCCGCTACGGCGGCGAGGAATTCCTGCTGGTCATGCCGGACACGCCCGAGGAAGCCGCCGGTAAGGTGGTGGACCGCCTGCGCATGATCGTCGCGGACATCGACTGGAATTCAATTTCACCGGGCATCGCCACGACGATGTCGGCGGGCGTGGCCACGCTGCGCCACGGCGAGACGCCGGAAAACCTTTTGCTGCGGGCCGATGTGGCGCTGTATCGCGCCAAGGATCGCGGCCGGAACAGGATCGAACGTGCTTAAGCTATATTGGCCGACCGCGAGAAACGCGGAGGCTCCGTTTGGGACAGAAGTCATGAGTGAACATGCCGCCAACGCCACAAGTCTGTTGGCCGATCTTCAAACCGCGCTGACCCATGGCACGGTGGCACGCCGCGTCGAAACCCTTCGCCGCGTCGCCGACCTGTTCCTGTTTGCGCCGGCCGCCTATTCCGATGAGCAGATCGCGCTGTTCGACGACGTCTTCCAGTGTCTTCTGCTCCAGATGGAACAAGATGCGAAGGCTCTACTGGCCGAGCGCCTGGCAAAGGTCGCGCAGGCGCCGGCCGGCGTGATCCATACCCTCGCCTTCGACGACACCATCGAGGTTGCGGCTCCGGTTCTGGCGCATTCCGAAAAACTCAACGAGGCGGCGCTGGTCCGGAACGCACGGGAAAAGAGCCAGGGCCATCTGCTGGCGATCTCGAAGCGCAAGAACATCAGCCACGCCGTCACCGACGTGCTGGTCGAACGCGGCAACGACGATGTGGTCGAAAGCACGGTCAACAATCCCGGCGCCGAATTCTCCGACAACGGCTATTCGCGCCTGATCCTGCGCGCCGAGGGGCATGACGGCATCGCCAGCTGCCTCGGCATGCGTCCCATTCCGCGCCACTTCTACCTGCAACTCGTCGCCAAGGCGTCCCGCTCGGTGCGAGACAGGCTCAATCAGGCCAATCCGCATTACGCCGCCGAAGTCGCCGCCGCGGTGAAGGATATCGCGGTCCATGCCAGCGCCGCGAAGGCCGAAGACACCGTCCGCGCGCAGACGCTCGTCAAGCTGCTGCACAGCGACGGCCGCCTGAACGAAGCGCAGGTGGCCGCCTTCGCCGAGCATGGCCGCATCGAGGAAGTTTCGACCTCCATCGCTCTGATGACCGACGTGCCGATCCTCACCGTCGAGAACATGATGATCGAACCGCGCGCGGAGGGACTGCTGGTTCTGGCGAAGGTCGCGGGCCTGAGCTGGACGACGGTCGAAAAAATCCTGAAGGCGCGGCATGCGGTCTGCGATCGAGCCGTCTCCACGAACGTTGGCGAATATCAGGAACACTTCAACCTGCTGCGGCCCGCCACCGCACAGCAGGTGCTGCGCTTCTACCGGATGCGCGAGGCCAGCAGCAGTCCCGCGGCGTAGAGGCGGATCAAGGGAAGCGGATCCTCATTGCGAGGCGCGCCACGGGCGGCGCAATCCGGTTCTTTCTGTCCGTGTCATTTTGTCGCCCCCGCGCGGGCGGAAACTCAGAGATTGTCCTGCAACACGTTGCGTCTTTAACCGTCGTTGCGAGATGCCCTTGCGACGCAGCAATCCAGCCCCTGCGATCGTTGTTCGCCTCTGCCGGATTGCCTCGCTGAGCCAGCCATCGGACAGTGATTTCAGGCAGCCCGGATTTCCAGCAGTCCGGCCATCGATCCTTGCCCCGCCGCGACCCGGCTGACAAAATTCCACGGCTGGGGCGAAATCAAATAATTCTACAACAATCGTCCTTTTTAAAGTCCGGGGCTGGTTCGCGCGACGAATCGCGGGACCGCGCATGCGAGCACGCGCGTGCAAAAGGGGGAGCGATTTTTTTGATGAAACAATTTCTGTTGGGCACCGCCGCCCTGATGGCGACGAGTGCAGCCGCGCAGGCCGCCGATCTGCCCGCGCGCATTTATGCCAAAGCGCCCGTCGCCGCGCCGGTCTCAAACTGGACCGGGTTTTATCTGTTCGGCGGCGGCGGCTATGGCCTGATGACGACCGATGAGGCGACCTTAATCGGCAAGTATTTCCCCAATTACCCGTCACGTCAGGGTGGGCGCGGCTGGTTCGGCACCGTCGGCGCTGGTTACGACCATCAATTCAATGGGTCATGGGTTGCGGGCATCTTCGGCGACGCCCAGTTCGGCGACATCAAGGGCGGGATTGATATACACGACAACGGCCACCCCGGTTTGACCACAAACAAAACCAGCTATGCCATTGGTGCCCGTCTTGGCTATCTGATCGCACCGAACGTGCTGTCCTATATCAACGGCGGCTACAGCCACGCCGATTTCTCAGGAAGTCTCCTGACCTATGCCCTTTCAGGAGATGCTTCCTTTCAAGTGCCCAACCGTTCCCATGATGGCTGGTTTCTCGGCGGTGGCGTCGAGAACGCCCTCGACATGTTCGGGCTCGATGCACCCGGCTGGTTCATGAAGACGGAGTACCGTGTAGCTGAATACAACCGAAAGAACACGAATGCCGTGTCGTTCAGCACCAGCCTGCCGTTTGAGGTAATTGCGACCAAGCCCTACGTCCAGACCGTCTCGACGTCGCTGGTTTATCGTTTCAACTCGCATGTCGCGCGGTCTGCCGGTACTGCTCCGTCATTCGCCACTAAAGCAGCCCATGGCGCTGCGGTCAGTTGGAATGGTTTCTATCTTTCCGGTGGCGGCGGTTATGGTCAGTGGACGACAGACGAGCATACAACCCATAATAATCCCAGCTTTTCAGCCTTCCCAATCGTGCACTCCGGTGGCCGCGGCTGGTTCGGCACCGTGGGCGGCGGCTACGACCATCAGTTCGGTTCATGGATTGCGGGCATTTTCGCCGATGCCCAGTTCGGCGACATCAAGGGTACGTTCGACGCCGCACCGGCGGGCATCGGTGGCCCGACCACAAACAAGACCAGCTATGCCGTTGGTGCTCGCCTTGGCTATCTGATCGCGCCGAACGTTCTGTCCTACGTCAACGGCGGCTATAGCCATGCCGATTTTTCAGGAGCGGGTTTTCAGGGACCAGCAGAGTTCGCATCCCTGTCTGAGATGCACCTGGACGGCTGGTTCGTGGGTGGCGGTGTTGAGAACGCGCTCGACATGTTCGGGCTCAATGCGCCCGGCTGGTTCATGAAGACGGAATACCGGCTTGCGGAATACGGGCGAAAAACGACGGCCTTCAACGACACCACGCTGACGGACTGGCGTATGTCCTTCAAACCTTATGTCCAGACGGTCTCGACCTCGCTGGTCTATCGTTTCAACTGGGGAAGCCCCGTTGCCGCAAGAAACTGAAATTGTCTGATTGATAGAACGGAAAAGCCCAGCCTCGCGCCGGGCTTTTGCGGCGCGAAGGCGGCCAAAACGGCGAACCCGTCTGCTGTGACTGTTGCATCTTTGATATAGTCATCCTGGCTGAATCTCCCTAACCTCCGGTCCAGTTTCAGGACTGTGGCATTTCATGAAAAAAATTTTGCTGAGCACCGCCGCCTTAATAGCGATGGGTGCTACCGCGAGCGCTGCCGATCTGCCTGCGCGCACCACCACCAAAGCACCCGTTGCCGCCCCGCTCTCGAACTGGACCGGCTTCTATGTGTTCGGCGGCGGCGGCTATGGTTTGATGACGACCGACGAGGCGGCCAATGATGGAAACCATTTTGCGTCGCGTCAGGGCGGACGAGGCTGGTTCGGCACCGTGGGTGGCGGCTACGACTACCAGTTCAGTCCGTCATGGGTTGCGGGCGTTTTCGGCGACGCGCAGTTCGGCGACATCAAGGGCGGGGTTGATTTTCTGAACAACAACCTCATCGGTTCGACCAAAAACAAAGCCAGCTATGCGGTTGGTGCCCGCCTTGGTTATCTGATCGCGCCGAACGTGCTGTCCTATGTCAACGGCGGCTACAGCCACGCTGATTTCTCGGGAAGCCCGCTTGCCGAATACTATAGTGCGCCGATCCCCGCTCAAATTTCCAAACGCTCCCATGATGGCTGGTTTCTCGGCGGTGGCGTCGAGAATTCGCTCGACATGTTCGGCCTCAATGCGCCCGGCTGGTTCATGAAGACCGAGTACCGTGTGGCGGAATACGACCGGAAGAGCACCACTGCCCTTACGACGAGTGGCGCGTTGTTTCCTTATCCGCTCGTAACCAAGCCTTACGTTCAGACCGTCTCCACGTCACTGGTTTATCGCTTCAACTCGCACGTCACGCGCGATGCCAATGCCAATACGCCATTCATCACCAAAGCAGTCCGGCTCAACGCCACCAACTGGACCGGCTTCTATCTTGCCGGTGGCGGCGGTTATGGCCAATGGGCGGCAGACGAGCGACCGATCCTTGGAAATAATGTTTTCAAGGTGGCCCATTCCGGCGGGCGTGGCTGGTTCGGCACCGTTGGCGGCGGCTACGACTATCAGTTCAGGTCATCGTGGGTTGCCGGCATCTTTGCCGATGCCCAGTTCGGTGACATCAAGGGCAGTTTCGATGCCCGGCCGGGTGGCTATGGCGGCATTACCAAGAACAAAACCAGTTACGCAGCCGGTGCCCGCCTTGGTTATCTGATCGCGCCGAACGTGCTGTCCTACGTGAACGGCGGCTATACCCGCGCCGATTTCACCGGGACCACTTACTATTTCAACTGTTGTTCGTTGCCTAAGCAGCATTACGACGGCTGGTTCGTCGGCGGCGGCGTCGAGAATTCGCTCAATATGTTCGGCCTCAATGCGCCCGGCTGGTTCATGAAGACCGAGTACCGGCTTGCGGAATACGGACGGAAGACGACTGCCGTCAATGACCCCTCCGCTCCAAACGGGGCCTTGTCTTTCAAACCTTACGTCCAAACGGTTTCAACTTCGCTGGTCTATCGTTTCAACTGGGGCAGTCCGATTGCCGCAAGAAACTGAAATTGTCTGATTGATAAAACGGAAAAGCCCGGCCTCGCGCCGGGCTTTTTGCTGTAGACTATCGCCATGCCTGCCGAGGCGTTCGGCCGCCGCTTTAGAATTTCAGCATCCGGCGGCCGATCATCGCGCCGATGAACGTCACGAAGGCGGCCGCCAGCGTGTACCAAGTCGCCACGAACAACGGCGAGTCGTCCATGCAATGGGCGGCGTAGATCGCAGCCCCCAGCCCCGCCGACATCAATCCCGCCAGCGCACCCATCAGCATCGGGTGCGATGTCGCGCCCTTGCGCAGCGTCAGCAGCGCGGCCATCAGGAACGGCGCGGAGAACAACGGAATCGCCGACATGCAGGCGACCGAACTCGATCCGACCAGCCGCCCGGTCCAGTTCACGCGTTGCGGCACGGCGAAATCGGCGGCGATGCCGATGCCGAGCAGGCCCAAGGGCAGCGCGAACAGCCACATCCATCCGCGCAGCGACGCGTTCGGCCGCGACAGGTGCAGGCTCAGGGCCGCCGCCACCGAGGCCAGCGCGAGCGTGACCAGGAATTTCAGATCGAAAAACGGATTATGCATCGCGGTCGCGATGTCGGGCCGGGGGCCGAGGCTCATCATGAACAGCGCGCCCGACAGCGGCAGCGCCGCGATCAGCCCCGCCAGCAGCCACAACCAGACCGGCTGCATCCGCGTGGGATGATCGGCGACAAGGCTTGCGATCAGATCGTCGGTTTTCATGTCAAATCTTCCCGCGCGCGCGCCGCAAGGGTGGACAATCCGCGATGAAGCGCCACCCGCACTGCGCCTTCCTTCATGTCGAACTTCTTCGCCGTCTCGGTGATCGACAATCCCTCGACCGAGATCGATTGCAGCACCTCGCGCTGGCGCTGCGGCAACGTCTTCAAATGCGCCTCGATATCGACTCCGTTCGTCACCTCGGGCGCTTCCTCGCCGGGCAGCACGTCGGTGAAATCGTCGATGTCCACGAACACCCGGCGGCCGCGACGGCGCAACGCATCGATCAGCTTGTTGCGCGCGATGGTGAACAGCCACGGCGCGAACGCCGCCTTCGGGTCCCAGGTGTGCCGCTTCAGGTGAACGGCGAGCAATGTATCCTGCACGATATCCTCGGACTGATCGGGCGATTGCCCGGCACGCAGCAACCCGCGCCGCGCCGCCGCCCGCAACACCGGCGTGATGGCCGACAGGAGCCGATGGTACGCGGCGACATCGCCCGCATTGGCCGACCGCATCAGGTCGGTCCATTCATGTTCCTGGCCGCGCACCGCGCTCCCTCTGGTTCCTACGGGCTGTTTTCTAGGATGTTACTGAGGCCGATGGCAAATCCGCCGGTTCCGGGGTCCCCACGGCCCTGTCCGCTCCGCCATCTTATTTGAGCCAAAGATTCCCCGTTTTTGCCGCGATATAGCCACCTCCGGCGGGCCATTCTCGGGGCAAGGTGCGGGGCAGAAAAAAGACAACGGAGACAGGATGATGCGACGGAGAATCCGTTATGCCCTGATCGTAGCCGCCATGGCGTTCGCGTGGGTCGCCGGAAACGCAGCACCTTCGCAAGCCGCCCCTCAAACCGAAGCCGCCTCCAGTGCGAAACCTCTCGCGCTCGGCAAATTCTCCAGACATCGCAAGAAGCACGTCCGCCATCACGCGCGATCTTCGAAAAAGCATCACGCCAGCGTCAAGCACTCTTCCAAAGTCGCGGACAAAGCTGACAAAGACGATGACGCCAAAGGCACGAACGACGCCGAGGCGAACGATGATTCTCTGTCGCCATCCGTCGCCAACGCCCATGCCGAACTGACCAGTCCGCCGCCGGAACAACCGATGTTCGCGCAGAGCCTGATGCCCGCATCCTCCACGCTGACGGAGGCTGACAAGGCCGCCACCACGGATGCCTCCGCGAATGGCGTTCAGATCACGACATCCGATCAGTTGAACGACATGGACCGCGATGCGGCCGCGACTTCCACCACGCCGGAGCCGCCCACCGTGGCGTTGGCGCAGATGTCCCAGCCCGCCGATGCCACGACGCCCGGCGACTCGGCATGGAGCAGCGCCTCGTTGATCGGAAAAATCTTCATCGCGTTCGGCGTGATGCTGATGTTCGGCTCCGCCGCGCGGATGCTATGGCCTCAGCGCGCCACGTAACAGCCAGCGATAAACGCGCTCGCGCATCGTCGCGGGCGCAGCGAGGCCTATGCGCGTCAGGCACTCCGCGTCATCCGTGCCTGTTGCCGACACGCCGCGCCACAAGAGCGATAGCAGCGCGGCAGGATTTGCGGACGCCTGCTGCAATTTCTGCAATGCCGGAATCAGCCGCTGCTCTGTCTCGGTGAAATCCGTTCCGAACGGAAATTCCGGCAACAATCCCTTGTCGCGTAAAGGCGCAAGCGCATGTGCGATGCGCGCGGGCGTGTTGGCGCGATGTGCGGGCGGAATCTCAAAAGCCTCGGGCAGCTTACCCGCTGCCTTGGCCTGCCGCATCAGATCATCCTGAAAGCGCGAATCCGCCACGCACAGCATCGCAGCAATCACCTCAGCATCGGATTTGCCGCGCAGGTCGGCGATGCCGTATTCCGTCACCACGATGTCGCGCAGATGGCGCGGAATGGTGGTGTGGTCATAGGACCAGCGAATGTTCGATTCCAGCCGCCTGCCGTTATGGCGCGTGGCCTCGAGCGTCAGGATCGAACGTGCGTCTTCCAGCGCGAAGGCCTGCGCCACGAAATTGTACTGGCCGCCGACGCCGCTCACCATCTGGCCGTTGCTGAGACCGTCGGAGATCACGTCGCCGAGCAGCGTCACCATCATCGCATTGTTGACGAAGCGCGCCTTCACGCGTCCACGGCGCTTCGCATCCTCGTCGCCATAAAGCTCGTTGGTGAAGGACACCGGCATCATCTGGATGCGCCCGAGCCTGTCCCGCGGCATCTCGCGCAGCGCGCGATAGAACGATTTCGGCCCGAGGAAAAACGCCGCATGCAGCCATGCGCCGTCAACCTCGCGGCGCACGATTCCCGCCTCGATCAAACCGAGGAATGCCTCGAAAAACATCTCGCTGAGGCCATTCAGCCCCTCCGCGAACGGCGCGCATGCGCGCGCAGGCTCACCCGGCGCGAGATGATCCAAGGCCGCGCGAAACTCCGCATTGTGACGGTCGCGAACGATCAGCCCTTGCGCCAGTGCGTCGCCCACCTGCCCGATTCCGATCTGCAACGTGCCGCCATCCTCGATCAGCGTCGCGGCATGAAGGCCGATGGCGTATTTCGCATCGCCGACCGGCTCCGACGGCGGCGCGAACAGCGGAAAGTCCGTCTCCGCGCTGTCGAGAATGGCATAAAATTCAGAGGCCGGAAGATCGCCCGGCCCCGGCATGAACGGCAATTCCGAATTCACCTGTCCGATCAACTTGAAATCGATCTTGCCTTCGGCGCGCGCTTTCAAAAGGTCGAGTGTGGTATCGGTGTTGCAACTCAGGCTGTAGCGCACCTCACCATCGACCACGCGCTTGGCGACGAGTTGCAGCACGACGTTGAGGCCCCGCGTCAGCATGCCCGCGACAGCGTGGGTGTAATTCGCCGCGATGTAATGCTGCTGAGCGTAGCCGTGATGCAGCCATTTGCCCGCGAGAAAGAAGAATTCGGCGACCTCAATGTTCGACGGCAAGGTGCCCGCATGCAGCCATCTGGCGTAGTCGAGATCGGGGTAACCGCCGAACAGCCGCTCGATCACCGGGCCGATGAAGCGTCCTTCCAGATCGGATTTCGGCGCGGGCTTTTCCAGCGTCAACGCGGTGAAAATCGTCAGCCGGATCGCGGAATCCGCCGCCGCGCGCTCGCACAGAGCATTGGCGATATGGTTGGCCTTGCCGAGCCCAAGCGGCAGGCCGACCACCAGCCGGGAGCCGCAATCTCGCAGGATCGCATCCGCGATCACGCGGGCATCGGCATAGGTCTTGGACATGCTTGTTCGGCCACCATTTCGCACCGCCGTACCGGTGCTGACTGTCACCACCCAAGCTGCAAGGTCAAGCAAATAAGGCGTTTTCCTCGCTTATCGCGGTCGGATTGCCACAGCCGCGAACATTTTCGCGGGACAGTTTGCCCAACCCTCACACGGCCAGTATGACTGCTCCCCATGTTGCGGTATCCGCTCAAGCGGAGACTTGGGTGATCAGGCGTCATGATTCGTTGGCATTCACGGCAGCGTTACAAAACGGCGACGGCCTTGTTGCTGCTCGGCACGGCGGCAGGCCCATATGCGGCATCCGCCGAAACGCTGCCTGACGCGCTGGTGAAGGCCTATCAGTCCAGCCCGCAATTGAACGCCTCCCGCGCCCAGCAGCGCGCCACCGATGAAAACGTGCCGCAGGCGCTGTCAGGCTACAGGCCACAGATCGTTGCCAGCCTGTCCGCCGGCCTGCAGACGGTCCGCAATACCCTGCCCGACAATGCAATCCAGCGGCAGGGCCAGAAACCCTGGCAGATCGGCGTCACCGTCACGCAGGTGCTGTTTAACGGCTTCAAGACCTCCTCCAGCGTACGGGTCGCCGAATTCCAGGTGATGTCGGGGCGGGAGGCGCTGCGCAACACCGGCCAGGGCGTGCTGCTCGACGCGGTCACCGCCTACATGAACGTGATCGCCAACCAGGCGCTGGTCGAGACCCAGAAGCTCAACGTGCAGTTCCTGCGCGAGACGCTTGACGTCGCCCGCACCCGTCTCGCGGCTGGCGATGTCACGCCCACCGATACCGCACAGGCCGAGGCGCGGCTCAGCCGCGGGCTTGCCGACCTCAACGCGGCGCAGGTCGCGCTTCAGGTCAGCGCGGCGACCTAC
>Ga0153956_1003418_pt1 | contig 10165 bp, 8 predicted proteins | sample TSFL040MetaG_FD_104704 | JGI IMG/M metagenome (GOLD analysis project Ga0153956, IMG submission 104704) | Attine ant fungus gardens microbial communities from Florida, USA - TSFL040 MetaG | ecosystem: Host-associated > Fungi > Mycelium > Unclassified | place: USA: Florida, Wekiwa Springs...
CGTCGACGAGCCCGCCGGTGGCGGCGCGGAGGGGACGACCAACTCGGCGGCGCCGTAGATTTCGTCGTAGGTGCCGACGTTGAAGTGCTCGAGGCATTCCCTCGGCGAGCCGTTGAAGAGGAGGTTCCCGCCCTCTCCCATCACCGCGACCGTGTCGCAGAGCGCCAGGCTCGAGGTGGCGTGGGTGACGACGACGATCCCCCGCCCGCCGTCGGAGAGCCGACGCAGCGTCGACATCAGATGGCGCTCGAGCGGCGGGTCGAGGCCGCTGGTCGGCTCGTCGAGCAGGACCGTCGAGGGTTTACCGATGAGCTCGACCCCGCAGCTGAGGCGCTTGCGCTGACCCCCCGAGAGCCGATTGACGAAGGTCGCGGCGTGCTCGGTTAGGCGCAGCTCGGAGAGAACCTCCTCGACCGCGACCGCGCACTCCGCGCGGCTGGTGTCGGACGGAAGGCGCAGCCGCGCGGTGTACATCAGGGTCTCCCGGACGGTGAGGCGGTCGTGGAGGACGTCGGTCTGCGGCACGTAGCCGACTTCGGTCAGCCGCAGGTCGATCGGATCGGCGCCGACGAGGACCTGGCCCGAGCTCGGATCCCTGACGCCGGCGAGGCATTTGAGGAGCGTCGTCTTCCCCGAGCCGCTGGCGCCGATCAGGGCGACGAACTCTCCGGGAGCGACGGTCAGGTAGGTGGGCTGCAGGATCCGCCGATCGCCCACGTCCACCGAGACACCCGCCGCGGTCAGGCGCGCGCCGTGCTCGTCGCTGATCACCAGCTCGCCGGCGTCGACGTGTAGGGAATAGGGGCCGATGCCGGCCACCGTGTCGGGGCGCAGCGGCTCCTCGCCCCGGATCAGCCGCCCGTCCAGGCGAACCCCGTTGCGTGAGCCGAGGTCAAGGATCGTGGGCGGACTCCCCGGCCGCAGCTCCGCGTGGTGCCAGGAGATGTTCGGCTCCTCGAGGACGACGTCGTTGTCAGGGGCGCGGCCGATCCGCAGCGCGCGGTTGCGGAAGTGCACGCGCCGGAAGCGCCCACGCTCTTCGGCCGTCGACGGGGTCGCCCGGCGCAGGCGGACCCGCGTAGAGCCGAGCTGGATCAGGGCGTCGGTGGAGATGTAGACCGGCCCCGGATCCATCCGCTGCGCGTTCAGGAAGGTCCCGTTCTTGGATTCCAGGTCGACGATCTCGACCTGCCCGTTCTTCGGCTCGATCCGCAGATGTCGCCAGGAGACCCGCTCGTCCTCGAGCGGGACGGCGCAGGACGGGTCGCGGCCGATCTCAAGCGTGGCCTCAAGCGGCAGCCGCATCCCCGAGACCTCGATCTCCCACCCATCTCCCGCGGTCGGCTGCGGTCCGGTCACGCGCGCATGGTCGCACGGACGGATGTCGGTTGAACGGATGGGATTCGTTCAACCGTTAGGCGGATATATGAGTAGTCTGCGCTCGCGCAGCCATCCAAGGGGAGTGTGAAAAGGCCCGCATGGCAGAGGAATTGAAGGTCGGAGACAAGCTGGGGGACTTCGAGATCGTCGAGGTCGCGGGCGCCGGCGGGATGGGCGTCGTCTACAAGGCGCGCCAACGGTCGCTGGACCGCGACGTCGCGCTGAAGGTGATCAAGGACGAGATCGCCGCCGAGCCCGAATACCGCGAACGCTTCCTGCGCGAGGCAAAGCTCGCCGCCTCCGTCGACCATCCGCACGTCGTCACCGTCTACGACGTCGGCGACGAGGACGGCCGCCTCTACCTCGCCATGCAGTGGATCGACGGCTCCGACCTGCGCCAGGTCCTCGACAGCTCCGGGCGCCTCACCCCGAAGCGCGCCGTCGCGATCGGCGAGCAGCTCGCCGGAGCCCTCGACGCGGTCCACGAGGCCTCGGGGCTCGTCCACCGCGACGTCAAGCCCGCCAACGTCCTCCTCCGGGACGTCGGCGGCGAGGACCACGCCTACCTGACCGACTTCGGTGTCGCGAAGCCGCCGGAGGCGCTCGAGGCGCTGACCCGGACCGGCTCGACCGTCGGCACCACGGGCTACCTGGCGCCCGAGCAGATCCAGGGCAAGGAAGCGGGACCGCGGAGCGACCTCTACTCGCTCGGCTGCCTGATCTTCGAGATGCTGACCGGCAAACAGCCGTTCACCGGGGACAACGAGCTGGCGGTGCGCTGGGCCCACGCCCAGGACGCGCGCCCCTTGGTCAGCAACGTCCTCCCCGCCCTCGGGCACCGCTACGACGGCTTCTTCGGCAAGGCGCTCGCGATCGACCCCGACCAGCGCTTCGCCTCGGGCCGCGAGCTGGCCGAGGGCCTGGCCGGCGCCCAGGCGGCGACCGGAGACACCGACCCGACCGCGGTGATGGGCGCGACCCACGCCGCCACGGCGATCGGACCCGCCACGCCAATTCCTCCGGCCGGCGGGCAGACCCCGCCGCCGTACGGCTACGCCACCCCGACGCCCCAGCCACCGCAGAGCGATCGCTCGGGCAGCCCGGTGGCCCTGATCGTGATCGGCATCGTCGCCGTCTGCGGGATCGCCGCCGCGGTCCTCGCCGCATCCGGCGTCTTCAGCAAGGAAAGCTCACCCACCCCGAGGACCGTCGCCAGTACGACGCCGAAATCCCAGACGACGAAACCCGTCAAGCACGTCCACCACCAGCCCAAGCCGGTGACGCCTCCGGCCGGGTCGGAATCGTGCTCCGGGGCATCGGAACTGTGGGTGAACCAAAACACCAGCTGTCCGTTCGCCGAAAACACGCAGTCGGCCTACGCCGAAGCCAACGGGTCGGAGAACATATCCGTCTACAGCCCGGTCACGGGCAAGACTTACGCGATGACCTGTACGGGGACGCGCCTCATCACCTGCACCGGCGGGAACAACGCCGCCGTCTACTTCGGCTCGGCGATGGCCACCGGCCAGAACACGGAACCTGCGCCCCGTGTCGAACCTGAACCGACGCCGGAACCCGAACCCGAAGAATTCTCCGGCGGCGGCGCGGCGACCGTCGCCTGTGACTCGAACATCTACGTCAACGAAGTCACCAGCTGTCCGTTCGCGGAGAACGTCTTCGAAGTCTATGCAGGCGAATATCAGAGCTACGGCGAGGCGAGCTACTACTACGTCGAAGCCTATTCCGAAGAGACCGGCAAGAGCTTCGGGATGGACTGCTACGACGACTCCGACTTCGTCGAATGCACCGGCGGCAAGGGTGCGTTGGTGACCTTCCCGATGCAGGCCGTGCGCGTCTACTAGATGCGCGCCGCCACCCTGATCGTCGGCGCGATCGCCGCCGCCAGCATCCTCGTCGCCCTGGCGTTCATCCTCACTCCCGGAGGATCGACCGGCGGAGGCACGACGACCGTGGTCCGGAAGACGGTCGAAGCTCCTCGCCAGTTCGGTGGGCTGGAAAAGTGTGGAAAGGAGTTCTCGGTCGAAAACACCTCCTGTGAGGTCGGCGAGGAGGTTCGCTCCAAGTTCGAGGACAACCATCTGGGTCTCCTCATCGTCGAAGACCCCGACAGCGGCGAATATCTCGAATTCAACTGTGGCGAACCGACCCCGGTGATCTGTAAGCAGGCCGGGGGCGCCGCGACCGTCTCGTTCGGCTAGTTCAACAGCCGTGGTAGGCGGGCCCGTAGCCCTTCAATTCCTGGGCCAGCCATTGGGCGATCGTCGAGAGGTCTTCGGCCCCCGCCGGATAGCTGCCTGATTCGTCGATGGCGATCATCGCCACGGCGATGCCGCCTTCCGCGGCCTGGACGAAGCCCGACTGGCGCACCAGGTAGCCACCGTTCGCTTCGGTATCGGGTCCCCAGCCGCCCTTCATCCCCACGCGCGGGTCCGCAGGGAAGCTCGCCTGCCCGAGCCCCCAGCGCTGTTCGCCGATCACGTTTTCCATCAGGCCCTCGATGTAGGAGGTGCCCTGGACCCTGCAGGTGGCGAGCCCGTGGTAGAAGCGCACCGCTTCGCCCACCGGCCACCCGGTCTGGCCATAGGTGGACACCGCGCCCGCCGGCGGCGGCGCCGTGGCGACCACGGTGCTTCCGCTGCCGCCTTCGTGGATCGTTTCCCCGACGGCCGCGCTGGCGCCGTCGAGGCCACCCTGGCGGCCTTCGATCGTCCGGAAGAGGGCAGCCGCGTCTTCGTTGTCGGAGGCGGTGATCGCGCCCTCGGCCCAGGCTTCTTCTTCGGCGCCCAGCGATTCGCCTTGTTCCTTCATCACCGTGGAGAGGATCGCCGGCTTGATCGAGCTCCAAGCATGGCCCGACCCGAGAAGGCTGCCGAATTCGACCACTTCTTCGGAGCCCAGCGGCTCGATCGCGAGGCCGACCTGGGCGCCGAGGCCCGCCGCCATCGCTTCGAATGAGGACTTGGCGCCGGCCCCCAGGAACTTGCCACCGCCGGCGCCCCCGCCGCCGTTCACCGTCTGGCCGGTGTTTTCTTCGGCTTCCTTCTTGGTGAGTGAGCTGACCGCGGGGGCCTTGGTGTGTTCGTGCGCGGGCACCACGTCGGTCATGTGCGTTTCGGAGGGCTTTTGCTGGTGGTACGAAGGCCTGGTGATGACCACGGTCTTTGCCGCCTCGGTAGAGCCCCCGCCGCTGCGCGAGGCGAAGATGGCGATCGCGGCGCCAAGCCCCGCGGCGACGATCAGGACGGCGACGACCGTCGCCCACCTCGGCGTGCCGCCCCGGTCGTCCCAGAAGCGATCGTCCGGCCGCCCCCCACGCGGATCCTGATAGCTCATCCTGATCCCGACGATATCGACTGACCCGGTAGGCGAAGGTCGGGGCCGGCGTCGTGGTCCTGCCCTCCCGATCCCCAACTCCCCTAGCGAGACAGGAAGACGACGATGCCGGCGGCGAGAGCATCGGCGAGCTTGTGCCGGTATGCGGGATCCTTGAGCCTCGCCGCCTCTTCGGGTTCCCGCATGTTGCCGAGCTCGACCAGGACCGCCGGCTCCTTGGCGAGGTTGAGGCCGGCGAGGTCGGAGCGTTCGTCGAGTCCGTCTTCCCCGACGTAGTTGGCGGGCGGAACCCCGGCTTCGGCCAGCGCATTCCTCTCCGCTTCGGCGAGCTTCAACGAGGGCGCGACCATTTCCGGCGCCACCGATTCCGCCACCGAGGGATGGATGACGTCGAAGCCGCGGGCGCCTTCGGCGAGGTTGCCGTCGGCATGGATCGAGAGGGCCACGGCCGCGTGGGCCCGGTTGGCGATCTCGGCCCGTTCGTCGACGCAGGGCCCGACGCCCTGGTTCGAGTCGCGCGTCAGCACCAACTTCGCCCCCAGCCGCTTCAGTCGGGGAACCAGATCCTGGGCGACGTCCCAGTTGAACTGGGCCTCCGTGAGGGAACCGTCGTCGGTCTCCGTACCGGTCGTGTTGCAGGGCTTGGTCGTCCCGTTCGCGCCTGCCGGAACCGGCCGGTCGATCTCTTCCGGATGGGTGAAGTTGCCGCCGTTGTGGCCAGGGTCGACGCTGATCGTCACCCCTTCGAGGGGCAGGCTTCGGCGCGGAGGAGTCTTCGTCGCCGGCGGCATCCGCTTCGGCGGGGCCACCTTGGTCGGGGCCCGAGTCACCGGTTCATGACGCGCCTGCGCCTGCGCCGGCTGCACGACCCTGATCACGCGCGTCACGGTGGACGAACCTCCATCGCTCCCGCCACCGAGCGCCGCGTCGACCACCACGGCGGTCAGCGCGCCGACGAGGAGCGCGAGCAGTCCCAGCCTCCACGTCGTCATCGGCTCACCCCTCGTACTGGACCGCGGCGATGATCAGTGGAGCGCCATGGAGGCGGCCGACGCGGACACGACCGGTGCGCGGGTCGATCGCTTCGTCGACGGCCTCCTCGTCCGCCGCGCGGCAGTAGAAAGCAAGCCCGCCAGCGACGTCCACATTCGCGGCGATCCACCCCTCCGGAGGCTGGCCGCCGTAGATGGAGCGGGCACGGATGCAGCCGAGGTTGAAGGCGTGGATCTTCACCCCCTCGACACGCCCACAGGCGTGTGCGGAGGCCGCGGGCGCCGCACCGAAGGCCGTCGTGACCGCCAAACAGAAGGCCGACAGCCCGAACGCAACCTTCATCCGCATGGGCATGCCCCGTTAGCCGCCAAGGTCCAGGTGCATCTTGCGACCCCAGTGGCGACGGTGGCGTTCGCCCTTCACGGTTGCGGTGCGCATCTTCTCGAAACCCGGCCAGTCGCCCACGAGGAGCCGAACGGCACCCCTGTGCAGGCTGCCAAGGGCGCGGCGGTTCCAGTGTTTCCACTCCCGCCAGTCGTGTCGCCAGAAGGTCGGCGCCTGGACCCGGGACAGCTTGCGGGCGAAGCGCGAGTAGACGCCCCACTCTCGCATGGCCGAATGACCCGCCATCTCAAGTTCCCTGGGCCTTGCTTCGAGCGCCTTCAGCAGATCCTGCAGGTCATCGTACGACTTACCTTCCGAGTGGTAGACCAGCGTTTCCACCCTGCTTTTGAACACCAGTTCTTCGGAGTGATGGTCCTCACGGGGACTTCCCGCCGAAGCGGCGGCGGTCACGAGGAGCGCGGGCCCGACACAGACGGCCAAGATGGCGAGGAGTCTGCGGAAGCCGGCTGACATGCCGGCGCAGGCTACCAGGGGCGTACCGGAGATTTGCGCCAACCAGAGAGGCCCCACTTCATCCGCCACGCCGCATCTGCGGGAGCCAACGTCGAAGACGCCTGCTCTCCGCAGGCGGTGTCCGGGGTCCAGTGGGAGGCCGGGCCTTTACGCCGGAGTGGAAGATGATCTGAGCGGACGCTTGGGTTGCCGCAGCCCCAGATGTCGGTGCGCTTCCCGCCAGTAGCGCAAGAGACCTGCCGCCGCCGACAAACTTCGAGCTCGGGGGCCACCGCTGAGCTCGGCCCGGGAGACGTGCTGGGGGGCTTCTAGCGGAACCGCCCAATGGTCGCAGCGGCACATGCGCTGGCCACGTGCGCAAGGGCGACGAGCAGCTGGATCGTTGCCACATCGAGATCGCCACGCCCCAAACAAGGCCGAAGCCGAAGTTGCCGACCGAGTCGCCGAGGAAACCTCGCCGCCACCGCGAGGATCAGGGAGGCGACGATGCCGAGCACACGACCGCGTACGGTTCGAACGCGGTGTGGCCGCCGGCCATCAGCGTCCGCCAGGTGGGGTCGATGTCCTCGGTCGCCATCCGGCCGTCGTACCCGCCGACCGCGACCACCGCGTCACGGCGGAAGAGCCCGAAGATCCCGGCGACCGTGCCGACCCGTCCCGTGACCGACTGGGTGCGGCGGATCAGGCCGATGATCGAGGCCTACACGCTCGACGAGGCCGCGCGCGGGTGCACTTCATCGTCGCCGGCGTCCGCGGCACACCTTCACGCTCGCCGGTCATTCCGGGCGCGACAGCCTCCACTTCACCGGGCGGCTCCACGGCTGGCGGCTCAGGCCCGGACACTATGAACTGATCGCCACCCCGGGCGCCGGCGGGCGCGCGGGGAGGCCGGTCCGGAAGGCGTTCCGGATCCGCGCCGGCGGACACAGCAAGGCTCCGCTCCGGCACCGGACCTGAGACTGGTCCGGCCGGCTCAGCGGGACAGGCGGATCTCCGACGTCCGCGCTCTGGCCCAGTCCCCTTGTGGAGTGGGCAGGCGGGAGACGCAGACGGCGCAAGCCCAGATGCCGGTGAAGAAGAGGCCGTCGAGCCAGGAGGAGGGGCGGGCGGAGACGAAGCCGGCGGCGGCGAGCCAGCGGCGGCGCTCGGACGGGGGGAGGAATGGCTCGGTGCGGCGGACCTCGCGGGAGAGGCGGCACCAGCGGGCGCGGACGAGGATCAGCTCGTGCAGGGTCGCCGGGAAGGAGGGGGTCATGGTCGCGCCGGGGACGACCCGCTTGTCGGCGTCGTCGAAGCGGAAGCGGACGAAGGTGTCGTCGGCTCCCAGCGGCGGGAAGGCGTCCCAGAGCTCCCGTCCCCGGCCGTTCACGGCATAACAGCCAAGGCCGAGCACCTGGCCCCGTACGTAGGGAAGGGCCGACCAGACGCGCACGAAAGCCCGCACGGGATAGGTGCTCGGGCTCCGGGCGACGACGACTTCCGGCTGGACCAGTCGGGGGCCCTCTTCCGCGAGGACGCCGAGCAGGCCCGCGAGGGCGTTCGGCGAGAGGACGATGTCGGCGTCGAGGTAGACGCGCGCCGCCGATTCCGCCGCCTCGTCGGCGGCGTTGAGCGCCTGCCACTTCGCCGCGACGGGAAGCTCGATGACCTTCAGGGCGAAGTTCGGCGGCAGCAGGGCGCGGAATTCGAGCGCGACGTCCGCCGTCGCGTCTTCACACCCGTTCGCCACCACGATGACCTCGACCGGCCCGCCGTAGGACTGCGCGGCCAGCCCGGCGAGGCAGCGCCGCAGGGCCACCTCCTCGTCGTGGGCCGGGATGATCACCGCCACGGACATCGTGCAATAAACGCCCGGGGTACGCCGATTCTGTCGCTCGTCTCGAAATTCCCCTTTCGCTCAAGGGTCTTCGCGAGTCGGGTCGAACCTTTCGGGCTCCTTCAGGGTTTCCTGAAGGCGCGCCGATACACTCGGACGCTCTGGGCCGACGGGCCTCTACGCAGGGAAAACGTGACGATCCGACCGAACGAGGCCAATTTGAACCGTTCCACGCGCCGCGTGCCGCTTCTCGCCGCTCTCGCCCTTATCGGGGCGCTGATCCTCGCCGCCACGGCGACCGCCGCCACGCCGAACCCGACGGCCACCGGCTCGGTGATCGGCGGGCACAACACGACGATCGCCCAATATCCGTCGCTGGCCTTCATCGAAGGCGTCCAGGCGACGGCCGGCTACGCCTGCACCGGCACGGTGGTGGCGCCGCGGGTCGTCCTCACCGCCGGGCACTGCGTCGAGGACATCGAATCCAGCTCGATCGTCGAGCCGGGGCTGATCGCGGTCGCCACCGGGGTCTCCAACCTGACGAAGATCCAGCAGACCCAGGTCAGCAAAGTCGAAAAGGTGCTGGCCTATCCCGGCTTCGACCCCACTCAGCTTCATGGCGACGCCGGCCTGCTGATCCTCACCGCCCCCGTGACCGCCCCGCCGATCGCGCTCGCCACCGGGGCCGACGCGGCGCTGTACGAACCGGGGGACCAGCTGACCGTCGCCGGCTGGGGCATCGACAACCGCAGCACCGGCCACGCGCCGAACCAGCTGCAGTCGGCGAGCGTGCCGATCGAGGAAGCCTCGCGCTGCAAGGAAGGGACGAAGCGCTACTACCCCTTCTTCGACCCCCGGCGCCAGGTCTGCGCGCTCGACTCGCCGCACTTCCACATCACCACCTGCCACGGCGACTCGGGCGGGCCGGCGATCGCCACGCGCACCGACGGGACGCCGGTCGAGGTCGGCGTGACGAGCCTCGGCGACGGCTCCTGCAACCCGGCCAGCCCGGCGGTGTTCACCCGCGTCGACCAGATCTCCTCGTGGGTGCAGAGCTGGATCGACGCGGTCGAATCCGGCGGGCCGACGCCGCAGGTGAAGGTGCCGAAGGCCCACATCCCGCTGCTCACCCGCGAACGCTCCGAAGAAATCAGCGGCATCGCGATGGAAGAAGCCTTCGGGCCGAAGTTCCAGCACGGCCAGGAAAAGACGATCAAGTGCGAGCGGCTCGCGAAGGCGCGGCTGAAGTGCGGCGTCACCTGGTTCCAGGGACCGAACGACTACTTCGGCAAGATCACCGTCTTCTACGCGATCCGCCACAACGTGGTGCTGGCGGGCGTCCACTACACGGTCAACTGGGTGAACGATCGCTGCTACTTCCACAGCGGCCACCCGCAGAGCTGCCGGGTCGAAACGAAGAGGAAATAGCTCGGCGGCCTTTGCGCGGGACGCAAGGGTTGGCGGCGAGCGCGGCCGTCTCGGCCACGGCCCTGGCAGGCTGTGGCCGTGGCCGAGACGGCCGGGTATGAAACGAGTGACGGGACTCGCAAGGCGTGCGGGAGATGCCGGGAACGTCACGCTTCCGTGCTGTTGGGCAACACGGACTTTCGCGCTGTCGACTTCAGGGCCCCTATATAGGGCGCTCAAAGTCGACAGCGCGTTTTCGGGCCTTTGCCGTGGTAGCTAACCGGTCCTATGAGGCGGTAAAGCACCACGGGCACCGGGAGAGGATCACGGAAGTCCGACTTCGTGCCCGACCCGTGC
>Ga0153956_1003419_pt1 | contig 10163 bp, 10 predicted proteins | sample TSFL040MetaG_FD_104704 | JGI IMG/M metagenome (GOLD analysis project Ga0153956, IMG submission 104704) | Attine ant fungus gardens microbial communities from Florida, USA - TSFL040 MetaG | ecosystem: Host-associated > Fungi > Mycelium > Unclassified | place: USA: Florida, Wekiwa Springs...
ACCATCGCGACTTCAAGCTGCGCCATCTCGGCGGCCAGCGCGCTGGCAGGGCCCACGCCATCCATGACCGCCGCCACGGCGCTCTGGCCCGACATTTCGCCGACATCCTGGCTGAAATAGCCGATCGTCATGCCGGTCTCGATCGTGACTTGGCCGTCATCGGGCTGGTCCTGGCCCGCAATCATGCGGAAAAGCGTCGATTTTCCCGCGCCATTGGGACCGACAAGGCCGGCCTTCTCGCCTTTCTGAAGGCCCATCGACGCGTCGATGAACAAAAGCTGATGGCCGTTCTGCTTGCTGATATTGTCGAGGCGGATCATGTCGGGATGGTCAAACGCTGCATGGTAGAAGTGCGGGGCATGCGGTAAACGCTGGCGACAGCTATTGCAAATCCCAAATCGGTGGCGACGGAACCGCCCCGGCGGACGAAATCGCCCCCGGTGTCAGCCAGAACGGCGTTTCGGTCATCGGACGCCTGACAGTCCCCATCTACCAGGGCGGATCGAAGGAAGCCTCCATCCGGCAGGCAAAGGAACTGCACTCTCAAGCATTGCTGACCACTTATGAAACCGAACGTCAGGTGCGCGAAGATCTTGAGAATGCATGGCCGGCTCTTCAAATCAGCCGCAAAGCTGCGGAGCTAGCTAAAAGCCAAGCAGACCAAAATGGTGTCGCTTATCAGGGCGCCATCATGGAATCACAGGTCGGCGCCCGCAATGTTATCGACATTCTTAATGCCGAACAGGAATTCCTGCAGTCTAAAGTAACCGCCATAACACAGCGAGAAGCAACTGCATCCGCCGGGTTCAAGCTACTTACAGCTATGGGTGAATGACCGCATCTGAAGCTCCCGGTGCCACTGTATGATCCCAAGCAGCATTACGATCAGGATGCTACGCGTTGGTTTGGATTGGGAGACTGAGCGCAAGGTCGTAAGGCTTCAGTACCCAAGATTTCAAACCAGAAGAACGACGGCAGAACAAGAAGCATCGCCCGGTCGTTCGAGAGCTGCGGTGCCAATCAAGTGCTCGATGCTTGGGAGAAGGAAGACGTGTCCAGCAACACCCAGCCCTTTTGTACTTACAAATCGGTGAGCTCTCTGGACACAGCCCTTTGGCGCTTGGCGACTAAACCTGAAATCGGCCTCCCGCGCATGGCGGCCTATTCCTTGCGGCACAGAGCGACGACCGTGATGCAGGCCGCCAAAGTCCGGAAAGAGGAAATCGACCATCAGCTAGGTCACAAAAAGGATGGTGCCCGCACCACAGAAGACTACGGCCAGTATCAGCCGGGCTATCTGGAGGCTGCCGCGACCGCTTTGGAAGCGTGGATCGGTCGAGTTTTTAAAATGGCGGGGCTCAATTCCCACGGAATTCCCACAGCAGCCAGGGGGAAGCGGCGGGCTGCCGCCTAAAGCGGCCAAACTATTGGGAAAAATGGTGGGCGGCACAGGGATCGAACCTGTGACCCCTTCCATGTCAAGGAAGTGCTCTCCCGCTGAGCTAGCCGCCCCACCTACGGAAGGGGGCTTCTATAACGTCGGGGTATCGCGGGGGCAAGCACCGTTTGGGCCCAGGCCGGAACCGGCTTGGGGGCCGGTTCCGGGGTCTGTCAGCGGGCGTCCTTCAGGCTGAAGGTCACCGTGGCCAGGGTTTGGCTCGGCGCGGCCTGCCCATCGCGCAAGGCGGGCTTGTAAGTCCAGTGCCCGACGATCCATTGCCGGGCGGCCTCGTCCAGATCCTGGCGGCCGCTGGAATCCACGATGTCCGCCTGGCCCACCCGGCCATCCGGCAGCACCGTCAGGCGCAGGGTCACCTTACCCTCCGCCCCGATCCGCAGTGCCAGCGGCGGATAGGGCGGGATGGTGTGCGTTGCCCGGATGGCGGTAGCCGCGTGGTCCGGCATCACGGGTATGCCGGCTGCCGTGCCCGCACCCTGATCTGGCGGCGCGGTGATGATGGCATTGCCACCATCAACAGGGGCAACCTGCACAATGGGCGCCTGCGCGATGGGTGGTGCGATGTGCCTGACGATGTTCGGCTCGGGCGGCACCTCGCGCGGCGGCGCCGGATCATGCACCGGCACGACATCGAACGGCCGGAATGCCGCCGTGACGACTTTCATGCCAAGGCCCGTGGTGAGCAGCCAGAAAGCGGCGACCTGCAGGCTGATCGCCAGGCCGAACAGCAACATGCCGCGCGGCACCGGATGTTTATGCGTGTTGAAAATGGTGTGTGAAGGACGTTCCATGACATTCCTCCTGTAAACCGGCATATGGCCGGTGGAAGAAATGCTACGCCTGCCGCGGCGCGGACGTTACGGAAAAATATTTATGCGGCCGCCAGCATCCGGTCCACTTCCGCCACAATCTCGCGCAGGTGGAACGGCTTGGACAGCACCTTGGCCTGTTTGGGCGCACCCGATGCGGGGTGCAACGCCACGGCGGCAAAGCCGGTGATGAACATGATCTTCAGGGCGGCGTTCAGTTCGGCAGCGCGCTTGGCCAGTTCGATACCGTCCATGCCCGGCATCACGATGTCGGTCAGCAGCAGGTCGAAGGTCGCATCCTTGATGCAGTCGAACGCCTCGCCGCCGTCGCCGAAGTCGGTCACGGCATGGCCAGCCTTGACCAGCGCCGCCGCAAGGAACTTGCGCAGGGATTCATCATCTTCCGCCAGTAGGATTTGCGCCATGTTTTGCCCGCCTGCCCTGCCATATAAAAGCCTATTCAGGGTAAAGCTGTAAACCGGCGTTAACCGGAACTTGCTGCCGCATGTTAACCCACGCCTTGCGGCTGCCTTTCTGGGATGCTTCCCTGTGCCGGCAACTGAATGCGCAAACCGATGGCCGATTCCGTACCCGAACAGCCTTTTCGCCTGGAGCGCCCCGCGCGCCAGGGGGTGCCGTTCGTATTCGCCTCTCCCCATTCGGGCCGCAGCTATCCGCCCAGCCTGGTAGCGCGCAGCCGGTTGGATGCCACCAGCCTGCGCCGGTCCGAAGATGCCTTTGTCGACGAGCTGTTCGCCGGTGCGCTGGGGTTGGGCGCGCCGCTGCTGGCGGCCCAATTCCCCCGCGCCTTTGTCGACGTCAATCGGGGCATGGCCGAGCTGGATGCCGGCATGTTCGAGGCGGGACTCAAAGTGCCGGTGGATGCACCCAGCCCGCGTGTGGCGGCGGGCCTTGGCGTCATTCCGCGCATCGTGCGCGACGGCGCGGAAATCTATCGCGGCAAGCTGAACAGCGGCGAAGCGGCCGAGCGGCTTGAGCAGTTCTACAAGCCCTATCACCAGGCTTTGGCTGCGCTGCTCGAAGAAACACAGGCCCGGTTCGGCGTGGCGGTTCTGATCGACTGCCATTCCATGCCCTCCGCCCTGTCGGTGCCCGACATCGTGCTGGGCGACCGCTATGGCGCGTCGGCGGCGCCCGCATTGTCGGCCCGCGCGGAATCGGCCCTGATGCGTGAAGGTTTCAGCGTGGCGCGCAACACGCCCTATGCGGGGGGCCATACCACGGTACTGCATGGCCGAACCGCTTCCGGACGCCATGCGCTGCAGATCGAAATCAACCGCGCGCTTTATCTTGATGAAAACAAGATCACCCGCAAACCCTCGTTTGAATCGGTGCGGGCGCGCCTGACGCGGGCAATGGAATACCTGACCGCCATTCCGCTAGCGCAGCTGGGCCGGCCGGACGCGCTGCCGGAAGCCGCCGAATAGCCGAGATTCCCTCTTCAATTTTCAAGGCGGGCGAAACCGGACCGCTGCTGCAACGTTTCAGTCATGTCACCCTATCGGGGTTTCGCCATGACCTTCGCGCGCACCGCCGCCCTTTGCGGCTTTATCGCCGCCATTCCCAGCCTCACTTGTGCCCAGGAACTCGCACCCATAGCGCTGAACAGCCTGAGCACCACGCCGGCCAACATTACGTCTGCACGCGTATTGGACCAGAACGGTCGCATTCTGGGCCAGGTTGAACGCATACAGACCGACCAGGACGGCAACCCCTCGGCCATTGCCTTCCGCGCCGCCGACGGCCGCGGCACGATCGTGCTGGCGGCGGCAGGCGTGAGCTATGACGGCACCGTGCTGATTGCCGGCAACGACCAGCCCCAGATCGCCGCACTTTCCCAGCCACAACGCACCGCAGCGGCGAATTAGGTATATTTAGCGCGATTTGCGCGAGGGATTTTGTGACCTGAGAAGGAGCGGAGACGCGATGTGGGCGTTAGGCCCATGAGCGGCTTCGCGACGCGCTCAGGACGCAAAAAACCGCGCAAAAAAAATGGCCGCTCCGAAGAGCGGCCAAGTTCAGGGAGGAAACGCCCAGGAAGGGCGGCGGCTTCGCAATCGAAGATCGCAATACCGCGCTGCAACAATATGAAGAAGTTCCGATTTGCCCGCAAGGACAAACTTGGCTTTGCCTGTACCAAAACGCCGCAGAAAGCCTAGCAAAATTGCGCATAGCTGCCATGTTTTGCGCCGTTATGCTGCCTCCTTCAGCAATTGTGCGCCGCACAAAACTGTCACAATACCTAACGCCTTGATTCATCAGAGCGTCGTGCGCACGCAACAAAAGAGTCGTGCGAAGCAGCTATTTCGCGGGTCAAGCGAATGGCTGGAGACAACCGATGGCCGAAGTTGCGTTGTTCGAGAATGCACTGGGAAGCTTCGCTCCGGGCAGGAACGCGGCGCGGCCCGTGACCGCCATCGATACGGCGCGGTTCAACCGCCACCGCACGATCTTCATTTCCGATACCCATCTGGGCACGCGCGGCTGCAAGGCCGAGGCGCTGGCGGACTTTCTGGCGCATAACGATTGCGACACGCTGTTCCTGGTCGGTGACATTGTCGATGGCTGGCAGCTCAAGCGCCGCTGGTACTGGAACGCGGCGCAGAATGAAGTCGTGGCGCAGATCCTGCGCAAGGTCGACAATGGCACGCGCGTCATCTTCGTGCCCGGCAACCATGACGAATTCGCGCGCGAATATGCCGGCCGGCTGTTCGGCGGCGTGGAGATCACGCAGGAAGCGATCCACGAGACCGCCGACGGCAAGCATTTCTGGGTGCTGCATGGCGACCGCTTCGACGGCGTCATCGCCTGTGCCAAGTGGCTGGCCCATGTCGGGGACTGGGCCTATGGCGTGGCGCTGCGCTGGAACGACATTCTGTTTTCGATCCGCAAGCGCATGGGCCTGCCCTATTGGTCGCTGTCGGCCTATCTGAAACTCAAGGTCAAGAATGCGGCGCAGTACATCTCGCGCTTCGAGGAAATCGTGGCGCGGGAAGCCCAGGCGCGCGGCGTCGATGGCGTGGTGTGCGGCCATATCCACCACGCAGAAATCCGCATGATCGGCGATGTCCTTTATCTGAACGACGGAGACTGGGTTGAAAGCTGCAGCGCCCTTGTCGAAGATGCCCGGGGAAATATGGAGATTCTGCGCTGGGCATCCCCTACTCAAAGACACGGCCTGGACGTTCCTGCCAAGGCTGCCGGCCAGCGTGTCAACGCCGCGCCCCAAGCCGCGCCTGTACCCGCGTAGGGCCAAACGGCTTGAGCCGGGCCCCATTCCCGGCGTGGCGGCGCACTTGAAGATTCTCATTGTCACCGACGCCTGGGCGCCGCAGGTCAACGGCGTCGTGCGAACGCTGGAAATCCTGGGCCAGGATCTGGCGACGCTTGGTCATACGCTGCGCTATGTCACGCCGCTGGGACGGCGCACCTTTCCGATGCCGACCTATCCGGAAATCCGCCTGGCGCTTTTCCAGAAACGCGCCCTGCTGCGCGAGATCGCTGAATTCGCGCCGGACGCGATCCATATCGCCACCGAAGGCAGCCTTGGCCTGGCGGCGCGCGCGGTGTGCCGCAAGCATGGCATCGCCTTCACCACGGCCTTCCACACCCGCTTCGCCGAATATGTCCATGCGCGCTTTCGCATGGTGCCGGAACGGGTGGTGTGGCGCTGGCTGCGCTGGTTTCACCATCCCGCCACGGCGGTGATGGTGGCGACCAACGCGCTGAAGCGCGACCTGGCGGCCCACGGCTTCAAGCATCTGCGCATCTGGTCGCGCGGCGTGGATGTGGAACGCTTCCGGCCTATCGCCGATGCACGCCATCCCTATGAAGGCCCGATCTGGATCTATGTCGGCCGCGTCGCGGTGGAAAAGAATATCGAGTCCTTCCTGGCGCTGGACCTGCCCGGCACCAAGCTGGTGGTGGGCGACGGCCCCGCGCTGGCCAGCCTGACGCGGAAATATCCCGAGGTGAAATTCCTGGGCGCGCTGAATGGCGAGGCGCTGGTGCGCGCCTATGCCGGCAGCGACGTCTTCGTCTTCCCCAGCCGAACCGACACCTTCGGGCTGGTGATGCTGGAGGCGCTGGCCTGCGGCTTGCCGGTTGCCGCCTATCCCGTGGAAGGGCCGCAGGATGTGGTGGGCGGCGCGCCCGTCGCAGTGCTGGACGAAGATCTGCGCAAGGCCTGCCTGGGAGCCCTGGAAATCGCCCGCAATCCGGGCCCGGTTACCCCCCGCGCCTTCGCGGAAAGCCATTCCTGGCGGGCCTGTACTTTGCAGTTCCTGCGAAATCTCGCAGTCGAGCCAGACGAACCGTAATCCTGGGGTGCACGGCAATTCCTGTGGAACCTGGCGGTGGGGGCCGGGCGAACCTTGCCCGGGCTAACCCTTTGGCAGCTGGGGCTTATCGCCAGCCGTCAGACAGGCTAGAACGGGGTCGCAAGCCCAGGTTCCCAGTCCCCCGATGCCAGCCTCCAACCGCCTCACGGCCCGCGAATATGCGTTCCTGGGCATCGCGATCCTGTTCTGGGCGGCCTTCGTCATCGTGCTGGGCAAGGATACCAGCTGGGATTTCCGCAATTACCACTGGTACGCGCCCTATGCGCTGCTGAACCACCGCATGGGCATCGACGTCGCGGTGGCGCACCAGGCGAGCTACTACAATCCCTATCTCGATGTGCCCTTCTACTGGCTGGCGACCCGCACACATGCCTGGATCGCGCTGGGCATGCTGGGCGCGGTACAGGGCGCCTCGGTAGTACCGCTCTATCTGATGGGACGTTCCAGCCTGCGCGTCGATGCGCGGCCGCAGGACATCAAGATCATGGCGGGCGCGCTGGCGCTGCTTGGCCAGGTCGGCGCGCTGACGCTGACTGAATTCGGCACCACCTATTACGACAATGTCATGGCCGTGCTGATCCTGATCGGGTTGGCCATCGTCGTCTGCAAGCGCGAAACACTGCGCAACGGACCCCTGGGCCGCACGGCGGCGATCTCGGCGGCGGCGGGCCTGATCACCGGCATGGCGATGGGATTGAAGCTGCCGGAAATGCCCTTCTGCGTCGGCTTCGCTGCGGCGCTGGTGGCGGTAGGCGGCAGCTGGAAGCAGATGGCCACGCGGCTGGCCGCAGGCGGACTCGCCGGCGTGATCGGTTTCGCCATCTTCAGCGGTCCCTGGATGCTGCAGATGTGGCACATGACGGGCAATCCGCTGTTCCCTTATTTCAACGAATATTGGAAATCGCCGCTGGCGCTGGAAGCGCCGTACCGCGACCTGCGTTTCGTGCCGACGCATTTCTGGCGCCAGCTGTTCTTCCCCATCCTGTTCACCATGGACTGGCATGTCGCCGACGACCTGGGCTTTCAGGACATTCGCGTGCTGCTGGTCTATGTGCTGCTGATCGCGAGCGGTCTGCTGTGGCTGCTGCGCCGCCAGAGCCGCGATCCGCTGGTGGAGAACCGCACCACCGCCATTCTTTTCGCCTTCACGGCGGCCAGCTATGTCACCTGGCTGAAGGTCTTTGCCATCTATCGCTACATCATCTTGTACGAGATGCTGGCGGTGCTGCTGATCATTGCCGCCGTGGGGCTGATGCCGCTGGCGCGGCGCGCCCGCTATATCCTGCTGGCGGGTCTTGCCGCCTTGTGCTTGGTCACCGCCCGCAGCGACTTCCTGGAACATGCGCCGGTCGAAGATCCCTATGTGCAGGTGGCGCTGCCGCCCATTCCCCACCCCAACAACACCATGGTGGTGATGACAGGCGACGCGCCCATGGGCTTCATCGCCACCACCCTGCCGCCCGGCATTGCCGTGCTGCGCATCGACGGCTGGATGGTGCAGCCGCGCGACGGCACCCGGATCACGCGCGACATGAAGCGCCGGGTGGCGGCGCATCTGGCGGGCGGCGGCGACCTGTACCTGATCGCCGATGCCGGCGACATGACCCGGGCGCATGACGCCCTGGCCGACTATCGCCTCGCCATCCGCTGGCCGGAATGCCAGCAATTCGATACAAACATCACCGGGACATACCAGTGGTGTCCGCTTTCAAGAAAGAATTAGGGACAAGACAATCGTGAAAATCGCGGTACTGGTGCCCTGCTATAACGAGGAAGCGGCCATCGCCGCGGTGGTGCGCGATTTCCGGGCGGCGCTGCCGGATGCCGCCATCTATGTTTATGACAACAATTCCAAGGACCAGACAGCCGCCCGCGCAGCTGAGGCTGGCGCCGTGGTGCGCACCGAAATGCGCCAGGGCAAGGGCAATGTCGTGCGCCGCATGTTCGCCGACATCGAAGCCGACATCTATGTGCTGGTCGATGGCGACGACACCTATGACGCCGCCGCCGCCCCGCGCATGGTGGCCCAGATGATCGGCGAAGGCGCCGACCTGCTGACGGCACGGCGCATCCATACCGACGCGGCGGCCTATCGCCCCGGCCACGTGCTGGGCAACCGCATGCTGACCGGACTGACCTCGCTTCTGTTCAACGTCAACCTGTCGGACATGCTGAGCGGTTATCGCGTCTTCTCGCGCCGTTTCGTCAAAAGCTTTCCTTTCACCGCCGAAGGCTTCGCCATCGAGACGGAACTGACCGTCCATGCCGTGCGGTTGATGATGCCGCTGTCGGAAATGGACACACGCTACAAGGAACGCCCGGTGGGTTCGGTTTCCAAGCTGAACACCTATCGTGACGGTTTCCGCATCCTGGGCACCATCGGCTATCTGGTACGCGAGGAACGGCCGCTGGTCTTCTTCTCGGCGTTCGCCTTCCTGTTCGCGGCGGTGTCGCTGCTGATCGGCGCGCCGGTGGTCTCCGAATATATGCAGACCGGCCAAGTGCCGCGGCTGCCCACCGCCGTGCTGGCGATGGGGCTGATGGTGATCGCCTGCCTGTCGTCGGCTTGCGGATTGATCCTGGATACGGTGACGCGCGGCCGCTGGGAAGCCAAGCGCATGGCCTATCTGTCCATTCCCGGGCCCCAGGATCTGAAGTGAAGCGCCTGACCGGCCTGGTGCGTTTCCTCTGGCGCCATTCCTTCATCCGCTTCGCGGCGATCGGCGGGCTGGGCTATCTGCTGGCCATCGTTCTTTTGGCCACCGGAACGAATATCCTGAAACTGGAATTCGCCGCCGCCAACGCCATCACCATCTTCCTGACCATGATCTTCACCTGGCTGGGCAACCGCTATTTCACTTTCCGTGACCGGCGCGCCCATGGCCTGCCCGGCATCCTGCAGGAATGGCTGAAATTCATGGGCGCCAACGGGCTGGGTGCACTGGTGAACTATCTTTGCGCGCTGGCGCTGGTGCATTATGCGGCCGCGCCCATCGGTAACAAATTCGTGGCCCAGGCCGTCGGCGTGCTGGCCGGGCTGGTATTCAACTTCACGCTTTCCAGAAACCTCGTTTTCCGGGCCAGAGCATGAAAGTCATTGCCATCACCGGCGGCGGCGCCGGCATCGGACGCGGACTGGCCTGGTATTTCGCGCAGGCCGGCTATGCGGTGTCGATCACCGATGCGGACCGCGAGGCGGGACAGGAAGCGCTGCAGGTGATGGTGGAAGCGGGCGTGAAAGCGGTCTTCACGCCGGGCGATATTTCCAAACCCGCGGATGTGGCGCGCTGGCTGAAGAAGACCAGGGACAAGCTGGGCTGCCCCGATGTGCTGGTCAACAATGCCGGAATCATGGTCCGCAAGGATGTGTTGAAGCTGGATGTTGCGGAATTCGACAGGGTGATCGCCGTCAATCTGCGCGGCACCTTCCTGTGTTCGCAGGCCGCCGCCAGGATGATGGCAAAGCGCGGCAAGGACGGCTGCATCATCAACATGGCCTCCACCCGCGCCTTCATGTCGGAGCCGGACACCGAA
>Ga0153956_1003420_pt1 | contig 10161 bp, 13 predicted proteins | sample TSFL040MetaG_FD_104704 | JGI IMG/M metagenome (GOLD analysis project Ga0153956, IMG submission 104704) | Attine ant fungus gardens microbial communities from Florida, USA - TSFL040 MetaG | ecosystem: Host-associated > Fungi > Mycelium > Unclassified | place: USA: Florida, Wekiwa Springs...
TGCGGCTCGACGCCGAGAAGCGCGCCGAACGTCCCGCGCTCGGGCCACAGCACGGTCCACAACACGCCGCCCACGACCGCGATCTTGAGCAGGCTCTTGCCCAGATTGATGACGCCATCGAAGCCAAAAATCTTCTTCAGGCCGCTCATCGGCGACAGCTTGGAGAAGCTGGGCGCGATGCGTTCGAGCGAGAGCGATGGGCGATGTTGCAGGATATGCCCGCTCGCGCCGGTGACGGCGAGCACCGCGAAAATCGGACCGAGCAGCGCGGCAAGCGCCAGCACAAGCTGGCGGAACAAGGCCATGATGCTCGTGGAATCGAGCGCGAACTGATCCGGCTGCTCGAGGAATATCCGGAACGTGCTCACGAACTTTGTCGCCGTGGGTTGGCCGAAGATCGCAATCGTCAGTGTAGCGCCGAGCAGAACGACGAAGGTGGTGACTTCGGTGGATTTGACGATGTCGCCATGCTTCTCGGCCTCGTCCAACCTTCGTTGGGTAGGTTCTTCTGTTCGTTGGGAATCGTCGCGATCGTCAGCCATGTCAGCTCAGAAAGCGTCCCATCTCGGTGGCGTAGTAGTTGAGGAAGAAGGTCATCAGCGAACCCATCAGCAACATCATCACGAAGAAACCTGCGAGGATGTTCACCGGCTGGGCGATGAAGAAGACCTGGATCTGCGGCACCAGCCGCGCGAGCAGGCCGATGGCGCTGTTGATGGCGGCGCCGACGACCAGAAACGGCGCGGCAAGCTCGAGCCCCAACGCGAATGTGCCGCTGACGAGATTGATCGCCTCCTGCGCCATGTCGCCATAGGGCAGCGGCGCGCCGGGCGGGATCATGGTGTAGCTGCCGTGGATCGCGCCGATGGCGAGGTGATGCAGGTTGGTCGCGAAGATCAGCACCACGCCCAGCATGTTGAAGAAGGTGCCCAGAATGGCGCCCTGCTCGCCGAAGGTGGGATCGAGGGTTTGCGTGTAAGCGAGGCCGGTCTGCGTTGCGATGAGCTGCCCGGCGACGGAGAGCGCCGCCATGATGATGCGCGCCATGCCGCCGACGAGAAGTCCCGCGACGACTTCCTGCGTGAGAACGACACCCAGCGCGATGGGCGAGGTGGAGTCGACATGCGGGTAGGTGCCGGCGAGCGCGGGCGCCATCGCGAACGAAATCGCCAGAGCCAGCGCCAGGCGCACGCGCGCCGGAACGCCGGCATCGCCGATCGCCGGCAGCAGCATGACCATGCTGCCGACGCGGGCGAAGACGAGGAAGTAGAGAAGAAACGTCCCCGACAGATCGTTGAGATGGATGGCCACGGCCGCTCGCTAATAGGCCGCTATCTTGGCGGCCACGTCCGTCATGAAGGAATTCATCGCCGAGCCCGCGAAGGGCAGCGTGATGAGCAGCACCAGGAAGATCGCGATGATCTTCGGCACGAAGACGAGCGTCTGTTCCTGGATCTGCGTCAACGCCTGCAGCAGGCCGACGGCAAGGCCGACGACGAGCGCCGCCAGCATGGCGGGCGCGGCGATCTCCAGAAGAACCCAGATGCTCTGGCGTGCGAAGTCGATGGAATCGGCGGATGTCATGTTCGGTGTTTCTTTCGCGTCAGATCGGCATCTGCATGATGGACTGGTAGGCCTGGATGACCTTGTCGCGGACGGCGACGACGGTATCCAACGTCAACTCGGCCTGATTGACGGCGTTGACGACGCTGACCATGTCGCCCTTGCCGGCGGCTTGTTGCGCGGCGGCCTGTTCGCCCTGCTTCATCGTGCCGATGGCGTCTTTCATGGCGCCGGTGAGGAAATCGCCGAAGCTTGAGCCTGCGCCTTGCGTTGCGGCGCCGCCGGCGGCCGGGCCGCCGAGTTTTGCCGTTGCCTGATAGGCGGCGACGCCTGCGAGAGGTGCGACCATCGTCTAGCTCCTTAGCGCTTCAGAAGATCGACGGTACGCGACAGCATCGATTTCGTCGCTTCCATCACATTGAGGTCCGCTTCGTAGGAGCGCTGCGCTTCACGCATGTCCATCACTTCGATCAGCGGATTGACGTTGGGCAGCTTCACATAGCCCTGCTTGTCGGCAGCCGGATTGCCAGGATCGTATTGCGTGCGGAATTCGCTCATGTCGGCGGCCGGGGTTCCCGACTCCACCAGCGTGGCGCCGAGGTCACGATCGAAATCCGATTTCACCGTCGCCACCTTTCGGCGGTACGGATCGCCCTGCGGCGTGGAAGCGGTCGAATTCGCGTTGGCGATGTTCTCCGCGATGACACGCATGCGGTTGGATTGCGCGCGCATGCCGGACGCGGCGATCACCATGGAAGCGTTCAGATCCATTTGCCGTTACTCCTTACGGGTTGCCGATAGCGGTGCGCATCATCGAGATGGCTTTGGAATAAAGGTTGGTCGCGGCCTGGAACTGCGCCTGCGTATCCGACACCTTGATCATTTCGGATTCGAGCGAAACGGTATTGCCGCTCACGCTGGCCTCGGTATCCGGCGCATCCTCGCCGGCGTAATTGCCCGGCTGCGATGCTTTGATGTTGATGTGCATCGCGTTGGTCGTGGTGAGGCCGGACGACTGGCTCTCGCCGTTCACCCGTTTCATCATGTCTTCGAAATTCATCGGCTTCAGATCGCGGGCGAGATAGCCCGGCGAGTCCGCGTTCGCGACGTTCTGCGAAAGCGTGTCCTGACGCGCGTTGAGCCACGACATGCGCTCGCGCAACATTCCCAGAAGCGGGATATCGGCCATCTGCATTAAGCCCCTCCCTTTACGGATCGTTAGCCTTAACGCGCACGAGATTGCGCCCGAACGATTAAGCGCCGCTTAACGCCATGGAGCTTTCTGCCCGGCAGTTTTTTCCGCCTCTTAACTGCCGCTTAAGGTTACCGCGCTTTGAATGCGCGCCATGGATGTTCTCGATCTTGGACGATATTTCGCTTCCCTGCTTCTCGTCGGCGGGCTTCTGGGCGTCGCCTGGCTGGCGGCGAAGCGCTACGGCGTGCCGGGCGTGTTGCCGGGCGTTGCGCAGAAACGCATGAGCGTCGTCGAAACATTGATGATCGGGCCGCGTCACAAACTCTTTCTTCTGCGCCGCGATGGCGTAGAGCACCTTCTTCTTGTCGGACCGAACGGCGCGAGCGTTGTCGAGAACGGCATCCCGGCGCAGATCATTGCCGAGAACAGCCTCACATTGACGCCGGAGACCGCGGCATGAGCAAACGTCTTCTCGGTCTCGCCGCCCTGGCGCTGCTGCTGCTTGTGCCGACCGTTGCGTTCGCCGCTGCGCCGGCAGCGGCCGCCGCCGCTTCCGGCGCCGGCTCTTCTGCGCTCTCGATCGATCTGTCCGGCGGCATGTTCACGGACCGCATGGTCCAGATCATCGCGCTCATCACCATCCTGAGCCTGGCGCCGTCCATTCTCATCATGATGACGAGTTTCGTGCGCATCGTCGTGGTGCTGTCGCTGCTGCGCACAGCCATCGGCGTGCAGACATCGCCGCCCAATGCGGTGATCGTTTCGCTGTCGATGTTCCTGACGCTGTTCGTGATGGGGCCGACATTGCACGAGGCCTATCAGGCCGGCATCCAGCCCATGATGCAGGGCACGATGACGACCGAGGACGCGCTGACCAAGGCGGCGGTGCCGGTGAAGAAGTTCATGCTCGGCCATGTGCGCGACGCCGATCTGAAGCTTTTCCTCGACATGAAGAAGCAGGCCGCGCCGAAGGATCCGCTTCAGGTCGAAATGACGACGCTGGCCCCGGCTTTCATGTTGTCGGAGTTGAAACGCGCCTTCGAAATCGGATTCCTGATCTTCGTGCCCTTCCTCATCATCGACATGGCGGTGGCCTCCATCCTGATGTCCATGGGCATGATGATGCTGCCGCCCACCGTGATATCCCTGCCCTTCAAGCTGATCTTCTTCGTTCTGGTGGACGGATGGCGGCTGATCGCTGGGTCGCTGGTGCAATCTTACATGCATGCGCCTCCGCCGACGTAGCGGCGGCCGTAGCGTAACTCTCGTCAGCGCGAATTTTCAGGCTTAGTCTTTCCCCGGATAACGGGAGAGACGCCATGAACAAGCCCGAGCGCATTGTCACCGACGAAGTTCTCTACGATGTGTCTGAACACATCGCGACAATCACGCTAAACGCGCCCGACCGGATGAACACGATCTCCGGCCCGATGCTGCGCGCACTTTCCGACTATCTGCTCGAAGCGGACCGCGATCCTGAAGTCCGTTGCATCATCCTGACCGGAAAGGGCCGCGCATTCTGCGCCGGGCTCGATCTGAAGCTGCAGACGTCCGGGCAACAGACGGTCGGCGAAAGCGGCGTGAGCGCCACGGATATCGACCTGCGCTCCGCGCCACCGACGGTTCTGCACGACATCAACACGCCGATCATCTGCGCCATCAATGGCGGTGCGGCCGGTTATGGCGCGGACACGGCCATCGGTTGCGATATCCGCATCATGGCGCAATCGGCGAAGCTGGCGCTGTCGTTCTGCAAGCGCGGCATCCTACCGGAGTCCGGCGGCACATGGCTTTTGCCGCGCCTGCTCGGCTGGCAGAAGGCTGCGGAAATCATCTTCACGGGCCGCACACTCAGTGCTGACGATGCCCTCGCCCATGGCGTGGTTGCGCGCGTGGTGCCGGATTCGGACCTGATCGATGTGGCGCGCGAACTGGCGCGGGAAATCGCCGCCAATGCGCCGCTCGCCGTACAAGCGGCAAAGCGCATGATGCGCATGGGGCTGTCCGAGCCTTTCGGCGAGCATGTGCATCACGTCTATCTGCAGCTTCTGCCGCTGATGCGGACCGAAGATGCAAAGGAAGGCATGTTGGCGTTCGTGCAGAAGCGCCAGCCGGTGTTCAAAGGCCGCTAGCTTACCTGTGAGGTAATGGAATTGGCGCCGGCCCGGACTTATCCTTTGGGCCATGACCATTCAGCCTGTGGGAAGCCAGCTGCGCCAATGGCGCCAGCGCCGCCGCTTGAGCCAACTCGATCTGGCAACGGAAGCGCAGATTTCGCCGCGTCATCTAAGCTTTCTGGAAACCGGCCGTTCGCAGCCCAGCCGCGAGATGGTTCTGCATCTCGCCGAGCAACTCGCGGTGCCGATGCGCGAACGCAATATCCTGCTGGTCGCGGCGGGTTTCGCACCGATCTTCTCCGAGCGCTCGCTGGACGATCCGGCGCTGGCGCCGGCGCGCGCCGCGATCGATGCGGTGCTGGAGGGCCACAAGCCCTACCCCGCCTTCGCCATCGACCGCTACTGGAACATCGTGGCGAGCAATCGTGCCTTGCAGGAGCTCTATGACGGCGTGGCGGAGGAACTGCTCAAGCCGCCGGTGAACGCCATGCGTCTGAGTTTGCATCCGCGCGGCGTGGCGCAACGCATTGAGAATCTCGCGGAGTGGCGCGCGCATCTTCTGCATCAGCTGGATGAGCGCGTGGAGATCACCGCCGATCCCAGGCTGATCGCGCTGCAGAAGGAAATTCTGTCCTATCCGGCGCCGGCGTCATCGCAGCCGGTTCAGGCCGACGCGATCGTCATCCCGTTCAAGGTGCGCGTTGCTGCCGGTTCGCTGTCGTTCTTCACGACCACCATGATGTTCGGATCGCCCGTCGATGTGACACTCAGCGAATTGGCCATTGAATCCTTTTTCCCGGCGGACGACGCCACACGCGCCATCGTGAAGACACTTTCCGCGTAACGCGTTTTCTTACCTCGCGCGTAATCGAAATGCATTCGCGCCGGCGCCACTCTCTCCCCAACAGGAGAGAGCCATGAACCGCAGAACAGCCATGAAAACCGCAGCGGCCTTCGCGGCCGCCGCTTCGATTCCGCCTGTGCGCGGAGCCACTGCAGAGGAGAAACCGATGATCCGCGTGAAGACCGCCGACGATGTCGCCCTGTTCTCGAAGGATTGGGGCGAGGGTAAGCCGCTTGTGTTCGTGCACAGCTGGGCGGTGACGAATGCCATCTGGCAGTATCAGCACGCCTACTTTCTCGACAAAGGCTATCGCATCGTCGCGTTCGACCGACGCGGTCATGGACGGTCAGAAGAACCCAGCAACGGTTACGACATCGACATGCTGGCGGATGATCTCGCCGCCGTGCTGACGGCCCATCAGATCCGCGATGCGGTGCTGATCGGTCATTCCATGGGCTGCAACGAAATCCTGCGCTATCTCGCGCGGCACGGTTCCTCGCGCGTATCCAAGATCGCGCTCGTCGCGCCGACGACACCGTGCCTTCTCAAACGCCCGGACAATCCGGATGGATTGGATGCGGCGATGTTCGAAGCGGTGCGCGGCCAATGGCGGCGCGATTTTCCGAAGTGGCTCGCGGACAATGCGCGGCCGTTCTTCATGCCGGAAACCCCGCAAGCGATGGTGGATTGGGGCATCGGCATGATCGCGCAGACGCCGCTGCCCGTCGCCATCGCCTGCAACAAGACGATCGTGGAAAGCGACTTCCGCGGCGATTGCCGCAACGTCAGCGTTCCGACATTGATCGTCCAGGGCACGGCCGACGCTTCGGCACCTTTGCCGCTGACGGGAAAGCGCACCGCGGAGTTGATTCCGGGAAGCGCATTCATCATTTATGAAAATGCGCCGCATGGCTTGATGCTGACGCATATGGACAAGCTCAACGCCGATCTTGAGGCGTTCGTCAAAGGCTGAAGATGGAATCCCTTTTTCGGATCGACGGCGCGAATATCGACGTCAGCCCGTTCGCGGGCGGCCCTTGGGACAAGACGATGCAGCATGGCGGTGCTGCATCGTCGCTTGTCGTATGGGCGGCAGAGAACATCGCGACGCGCGTGCCGATGCGTATCGCGCGGGTGACGGTCGATCTGCTGAGGCCCGTGCCGGTGGCGCCACTGGCCTACAAGGCCGAGATCGTGCGCGAAGGCGCGAAGATTCAGCTTTGCGCCGTCAGTCTCTTCGCCGACGGAAAAGAATGCCTGCGGGCCAGCGTTCTTAAGATCCGTGTCGGTGACGCGCCATTGCCCGATACCGCGAAGGAAAAACCGCTCGATGCGCCGCTTCCCGGCGACTGCACGGTGCCAGACGACATGCGCCTGATGGGTACCCCATTCCTCACCGGCATGGAGTCGCGGGCCGCGCGCGGCAATTTCCGCTCGCCCGGACCCGCGGCCGTCTGGTACCGCGCGATACGCCCCATCGTCGAAGGCTTCGACATCTCGCCGGTGATGCGTGCCATCACCGCGGCAGACTTCTGCAACGGCACGTCCGCGGTCGTCGATTTCGACAAATGGACCTTCATCAACGCCGATCTGACCCTCAGCCTCGCGCGCTATCCCAAAGGCGAATGGATCCTGCTCGATGCGGAAACCTGGGCCGGACCGGATGGCGCGGCGGTCGCGTTCGCGCGGCTCGCCGATCTGCACGGCACCTTCGGCCGTGCATCGCAAAGCGTGCTGCTCGAGCCGCGCTGACTATTCCGCCGCGATCTTATCCAGCGGCTTGCGGGCGCGGTTGAACGGGCGATCGCCCAGGATCGTCGCGCGATGCATGACGCGGCGCGCGGGGAGATAGTCGTTCACGGCATAATGCTGCGTGATGCGATTGTCCCAGAAGGCGATGGCGTTCGGCTTCCACTTCCAGCGCACCTGGAATTCCGGCTTCTGCACATGCACGAACAGCATATTGAGCAGCGCATCGCTCTCATTGCGGCGCAGGCCCTTGATGCGATCGGTGAAGCCGTAATTCACGAACAAACCATCCGCACCGGTTTCGGGATGCGTGCGCACGACGGGATGGATGACGGGTGGGTGCTCTTCGAGCGCCTTCGCCGCCTTGTCCTTGCCCGCCTGCTTGGCGACCTGGCCTGCCTGCGGAAAGCCGCGATTGAAATCGTGGACCGCATCGAGCTCGGACAGGAATCGCTGCAATGGCTTCGACAGCGCTTCATAGGCCGCCTGCATGTTGGCCCAGCAGGTGTCGCCGCCGTTCTCCGGCAACAGCTTCGCATAGAGCACCGCGCCGAGAGGCGGAGTCTCGATGAAGGTCACGTCGGTATGCCAGGCATCGTTGTCGGTCGGATTGTTCGCGTGGTTGTCGAGGATGAACATCTCGGGCGCTTCGGGCACGCCGGGATACAGCGGATGGGTATGAAGGCTGCCGAAGCGCGCCGCGAAATCGCGATGCTGCACCGGCGTGATGTGCTGGTCCTCGAAGAAGACGACCTTGTGCTTGAGAAGCGCGGCGCGGATGTCCGCGACCTGCTCGTCATCGAGTGCCTTCGACAGATCCACATTGCCGATAACGGCGCCAATGACGGGCGTAAGGGCGGTGACGGTGATGCGCGGCATGGCAGTCCTCGATGGCTTTTGCCTATCAGGAGCCGCCCGCCCGCCCCCGTCAAGAATCGCCGATTGGCCTCTCTCTGCGCAGGTGCCGCAATTTAATTGTGCGACTGCGAAGGAAGTTGCTGCAGCGCGGCAATTTGACTGACAGATTGTCAAGAGAACAACTTAATACATATCAAAGACTTAGATGCTCAAAAGGCCGCCATGCAAAAATTTTGGTGACCTATGCAGTTTTGGCTCTTCTCAAAACTGAGGGCTATTCCTATTCTCCTGAACACTGAATACTTACGGAGGCATTCACTGATGCGCAAACTTCACTCTATCGCTCTTGGCAGCGTCGTCGCTCTCGGTCTTATCGGTGCGGCCCATGCTGCGGATACCGCGGTCACCGGCGCCTGGAAACTCACGGTCGGAACCGGGGACGCCCCCTGCACCCTGACCCTCGCGGACAGCGGTGACGTCACCAACACCGGCGACTGCACCAATGGCGGTGCGGCGGTCGGCCACTGGAAGACGGTCGGCTCCAAGCTGCAGCTGCTGTCGAACAACAACGAACTCGTCGCCTACCTGCAACCCAAAGGCGACGACTATCTGGGCAAGCGCGTGGCCGACGGCCGCACGGTCGAACTCGCCCGCTAATAGAAATCCGGCTCTTCGGGCAAAGAGGGCTGCACCTTCGGGTGCGGCCCTTTTTGTTTGTGCGTTGCTGAGGCCCCGCCGCTTGGGTAAACCACTCCGCCGGTCGGCTGGCGCAGCATTTTCGCGTTCAAGAACAGGGTGGAATCATCATGAAAGAGCTTTCACATTTCATCGCGGGGCAGACAGTGAAAGGCACGTCCGGCCGTTTCGGCGACGTGTTCAATCCGGCGACAGGCGAAGTCCAGGCCAAGGTCGCACTGGCCAACCGCGCCGAAATGCGAAAAGCCGTCGAAGCCGCGCTCAAGGTTTTCCCCGAATGGTCAGCCGTGAATCCGCAGCGCCGCGCACGCGTGATGTTCAATTTCAAGTCGCTGGTCGAGCGCGACATGGACAAGCTGGCGCGCATGCTCTCCGATGAGCACGGCAAGGTGCTCGCGGACGCGCGCGGCGATATCCAGCGCGGCCTTGAAGTCATCGAATTCTCCTGCGGCATCCCGCATCTGCAGAAGGGCGAGTACACCGAAGGCGCGGGCCCCGGCATCGACATCTATTCCATGCGCCAGCCGCTTGGCGTCGTGGCGGGCATCACGCCGTTCAATTTCCCGGCGATGATCCCGATGTGGATGTTCGGTGTCGCCATCGCCTGCGGCAACGTCTTCATCAACAAGCCGAGCGAGAAGGATCCGTCCGTTCCGCTGCGCCTCGCCGAGCTGATGATGGAAGCCGGCGCGCCCGCGGGCGTGCTGCAGGTCGTGAACGGCGACAAGGAAGCCGTCGATGCGATCCTCGAGGATCCGGATATCAAAGCCGTGAGTTTTGTCGGCTCCACCGCGATCGCCGAATATGTCTATTCGCGCGGCACCGCCCACGGAAAGCGCGTGCAGGCGATGGGCGGCGCGAAGAACCACGCGATCATTATGCCGGACGCCGACCTGGATCAGGTGACGAACGAATTGATCGGCGCGGGCTACGGCTCGGCCGGCGAGCGCTGCATGGCAATCTCGGTTGCCGTTCCCGTCGGCGAGAAGACCGCGGACGCGCTGGTACAGAAGCTGAAGCCGCGCGTGGAAGCACTGCGCGTCGGCATTCCGACGGCGGCGGATTCCGACTACGGTCCGCTTGTGAGCGCCGTCCACCGCCAGAAGGTGATGGACTATATCGATATGGGCGTGAAGGAA
>Ga0153956_1003421_pt1 | contig 10160 bp, 8 predicted proteins | sample TSFL040MetaG_FD_104704 | JGI IMG/M metagenome (GOLD analysis project Ga0153956, IMG submission 104704) | Attine ant fungus gardens microbial communities from Florida, USA - TSFL040 MetaG | ecosystem: Host-associated > Fungi > Mycelium > Unclassified | place: USA: Florida, Wekiwa Springs...
GAAGCGGACTTCTGAACCTGAACCACACGAGAATCATAAACTTGCCAGTGTCCCTTTAATTCCGAAGTTCGCATCAAAGGTCGCCGCAAGGACATGCGAACTTCGGAATCGGGACACTAGCTTGCTGTCAGGGTCGGCCGCTAAACGCCGATATTGTCGATCAATCGGGTCGTGCCGATTTTTGCCGCGACCAATAACCGGATCGGGCCGTCCTCGATCGACAGGATCGGCGCCAGCGTTTCGGCGTGGCGCGCCTCGAAATAATCCAGCGCGAAGCCGGCGTTCGCGATGGTTCGTGTGCCCTCGGCCATGGCGATTTTGAGATCGTCGCCGTTTCGCAAGCGCTTTGCGGCATCTTTCATGGCGCGATGGAGCGTCGGTGCGACGGCGCGCTGCTCCGGCGACAGGTAGACGTTGCGCGACGACATCGCGAGCCCGTCGCGTTCGCGGACGGTCGGTATGCCGACGACCTTCACGCCGAGATCGAGGTCCGCCGCCATCCGGGTCACGACCTTGAGTTGCTGATAGTCCTTCTGCCCGAATATGGCGACGTCAGGCCGGCACTGTGTGAACAGCTTGCCGACGACGGTGGCGACCCCGCCGAAGAAATGCGGGCGGAAGCGATCCTCGAGGTCTGCCGTCGCCGGGCCCTCGGGCGAAATCCGGGTGGCGAAGCCGGGGGGGTACATCGTGCCGACGCCCGGATTCCATACCAGGTCGACGCGCTCGGCCGCGAGCTTCGCCATGTCCGCTTTCCAGGTGCGCGGGTAGGAGCCGAAATCCTCGTGCGGCGCGAACTGGGTCGGATTGACGAAAATCGAAACGACGACCTTCGACGCGCGCCGTCTGGCTTGCCGCACCAGCGCCAGGTGTCCGTCGTGAAGCGCACCCATGGTGGGCACGAGCGCGATCGTTGCGCGTCGCGTCCGCAGGTCGTCCAGCGTGCGGCGGAGGGAGGGAAGGGTTCGGGCAACGGAGGGAAAGCGGGGCATCGATGCTCGGTCAATCGGTCGAAGGCGCGCCGCCTTCGACGGTGTGGCGGGATGCGAACCTTATCAAGGACCGTCCGCCGCCGCCAACCCGTGGCGCAAGACCCCCGAATGTTTTCGTGTCGCAGCGGTCTCGCCATGACCCCCGGCGGGGGCGGCGATTCATGGTTAAATGGAATTTGCCGGAGAGCGCCGGTGCGGGTTCTGCATTTCGCTTGACCGGCCGGTCGCATGCGACTTGAAGATGGCATCAGAGGTACACCCATGCTGATGCAGGCCAATCGGGGGCAGTCGAGTTCGGCGCATGTCATCGTGCTGGGCAACGAGAAGGGCGGTTCGGGCAAATCCACCGCCGCGCTTCATGTCGCCGTGGCGCTGCTGAAGGCCGGCCAGCGCGTGGCGACTATCGATCTCGATTGCCGGCAGCAGAGTTTTACCCGCTACATCGCCAACCGGCAGGCGTGGGCGCGCCGCGCCGGTCTCGATCTCGAAGCTCCGCATCATGTCTGCATCAAGCTCGGCGAAACCATGCAGATCGCCGAAAACGAGTCCGTGGAATTCGAGCAGTTCATGGAGGCGGTAAGCGCGGTCGAGCGCGCGTTCGATTTTATCGTCATCGATACGCCGGGCTCCGACAGCTACCTGATGCGGCTCGCGCACTCGATGGCCGACACGCTGGTGACGCCGATCAACGACAGCTTTCTCGACTTCGACGTGCTTGGTACCGTTGACGCCGCAACCTATGCCGTGACGGGCGAGAGCCACTATGCGGAGATGGTCAGGGACTCCAGGCGCAAGCGTCGCCAGCTCGATGGTGCGACCATGGACTGGATCGTGGTGCGCAACCGCCTTTCGATGCTCGGGTCGCGCAACACGCAACTCGTGGCGGATGGCCTCAGGCAGTTGTCGCTTCAACTCGGCTTCCGTGCGATCGACGGCTTTGCCGAGCGCGTGGTGTATCGCGAGTTCTTCCCTCGCGGCCTGACGGCGCTGGACGAACTGGATGAACTGACCCTCGGCACCCGTCCGAGCCTGGGGCACGTCACGGCGCGCGAGGAGGTCGTCGGCCTGTTGCGTCGGTTGAAGTTGCCGCTCGACGAGCGCGGCCGCCGCCGTGCGGCGAACCGGGCCGAGTGGTCCACACAGGTGGACAAGCCGCTCGAGGTGCATGACATCATCGGCGTCTGAATCGGTGTCTGACCGTTGCGGCCGGCCCGGCGGCGGAATCGCCCGATCGTGGCAGATTGTTCCGTTTCTCGCGGTTTGACGACGATCTTATTCGTCGTTGCATCAATATTTTAACCGCAAAACATCGAGCCCGGCGCAAAGCCGGTAAACGTTAGGGTTTCCGTCCTATCGGGAAGCCGGCGGAGAACCGGCGGCCGATCCGTGTGCGGCGCACAATTAAACGGCTGAAATCTCCCAATTTTTGACCTTTATGTCACACGCGCGTGACATATATTCTGAACAAGGAGGCCGATAGAGTCCTCCGAAAACCTGAACCGGCAAGCGCCGGTTCCGGGGGGTTATGCAGGGAAGAGAATGAAACGAGGAATGAAGCGTGGTTTGACGGTCTTCGTCTCCATCTGCGTTCTCGCGGTCGTGGCGTACTTCACCGCGAGCAAGTGGGCGATTCATCACGAGACGATGACGTTCTACGATGCCGAGCGCAATCGCCCGGTGGCCGTGGATATCGCCATCCGCCGCGACAAGGAAATGCAGGCCAATGCGGGCATGCTGACCTTGCCCGTCGCGATCCTCAATCACGGCAATACCGTCAAATATACCGAATACTCGTTCCTCGCGAACACATTCGCCGCGCGCGGCTATATCGCCGTCAGCATCCAGCACGATCTGGCGACGGACGCACCGCTCGTGACCAAGGTCGGCGAGCCCTATGTCGGCCGTCTGCCGGTGTACGAGCGCGGCGTTGCCAACATCCTGTTCGCCGTCAGCAAGATGAGAACCGTACAGCCACATGCCGACTACGATCACCTGACGATGGTCGGCCATTCCAATGGCGGCGACATCGCGATGTATTTCGCGAAGATGCATCCGGAGGAGGTGAGGAAGGTTGTCACGCTGGATAACCTGCGCGTGCCGTTCATCACCAACGGACGCTTCCAGATTCTGTCGTTCCGGTCGAAGGATCCAAGGTTCAAGGCCGATCCCGGCGTGGTGCCCGATGCGGAGCAGTGCGAGGAGTCGGGTATTACCGTGGTGCAGACCAAATATCAGCACACGGAGATGAGCGACCGCGGTCCTGAAGACGTTAAAGTGGACATTCAGGAGCAGCTCGACAAGTTCCTCGATAACAAGAGCAGCCTGGCGCCGGTGCCGACGAAGGTGCCCAAGGTGCCTGAGCCCGGCCCGGTCGCGCAGTATGCGCCGCAGAATTGACGGCGTACGGATGTGACCGGATAGCGCGGATCGCTGCCGCGGATGCGGATTGAAACAGCCGCGGTCCGCTTCCATTGTATCCGCGATCTTTTGTCCGTCCGCGATCTGTTGCGAGCCATCATGTCCCGCGATCCTGCGTCACCGCGTTTGCCTGCCGATCAGAAGCCGTCCGGCAGCGCCGGTTCGCTGCCTCGGATGGAGCCATCGGCGTCGGCGGATATCGCGGCGTTCGTCGCCAGGGCGCGGGCGATGTCGCCACATGCCCCGAGCGCCAACGGCAGACTTGTGTTCGCCCTCGACGCCACCATGAGCCGGCAGCCGACCTGGGATATGGCCTGCGCGCTGCAGGCGGACATGTTCCGTGAAGCCGCAGGCGTCGGCAGCCTCGATATCCGCCTCGTCTACTACCGCGGAATGAACGAATGCCGCGCGAGCGGCTGGATATCCGACAGCGGCAAGCTCGCGAAGCTGATGGGCCGCATCGATTGCATGGGCGGCCAAACCCAGATCGGCAAAGTCCTTTCGGACGCACGCCGCGAAGCCGTCGCGTCGGGTATCAGGGCCGTGGCGTTTGTCGGCGATGCGATGGAAGAATCGATCGACGATCTCTGCGCGCGGGCCGGCGAACTGGGTTTGCTCAATATCCCGGTGTTCATGTTCCAGGAGGGACATGATGGGACCGCCGAACAGGCGTTTCGCGAGATCGCGCGGCTGACAGGCGGCGCGTGGTGTCGCTTCGACCCCGGTGCCGCGGCTCAATTGCGCGAATTGCTGCGCGCCGCCGCCGCTTATGCCGCCGGCGGGCGCGAAGCCCTGTTGCGGCTCTCGAAGACCGCCGCCGGCGCGACGCAGCTTTTGGGGCAGATGAGGTAGGGCACGAAGGGGGCGGTCGTTGCCCCGCGTTCCCGGAACGCCGGGCAACGCCACCGCCGGCATCGACAACCGCTTTCGCCGGTTGCGGCAACATATTATCTATCGGCCATGCCGACCCTGATTGCAGGCCTTGTAGCCGTCGTCGTTCTGTACTCGCTGCTTCAGATGTTTCGGGCGGCGAACCCGGCCGTGCTGGCGCGGGCCGTCAAGATCGCGGGCGGTGTTCTCGCGCTCGCGGTGGCTGCTTTCACCGGGATCAAGGGGGAACTGGCGGTCGCCCTGCCGCTCGGCATTTTCGGCGCCGGACTTCTGGGCTGGTCGCCGTTCGGCTCATCTGCCTTTGGAAACGTCGGCGGAGTCTTCAGCGGGCGCTCACAGCGGTCGCGGGGACAGGCCTCGCAGGTCCGGTCGCATTTCCTCGAGATGACGCTGGATCACGACAGCGGTGTTCTTCGTGGGCGCATCGTCGCCGGACCCGATGCCGGCCGCGCGCTCGACGATTTCGACCTGCCGCAACTGGCCGCCATGATGACGGGCTTCGACGCCGAGAGCTGCGCGCTACTTGAAAGCTATCTGGACCGCAGGTTTCCCGCCTGGCGTCAGCACGCGCAGGGCGATGCGGCAGGGCGGCAAAGCCACGCGGCGCCGAGCGGCAAAATGACGAACGAGGAGGCTTACCAGATCCTTGGCTTGCAGCCGGGGGCGGGCAGGGACGAGATCGGTCGCGCGCATCGCGGGCTCATGAAGAAACTGCATCCCGATCAGGGGGGGTCGACGTACCTGGCGGCCCGTGTAAACGAGGCCAAGGACACTCTTCTTCGCACTCATCGCAGCTAACTCCGGCAACGCTACCAACGCCACAACCGCGAGTGCTTCCGTGTCTCTGCTCGATGCCCCGTGTCGCCCGCCGTTATCCGGCGTGGTCGATCGCTGATCCGAGTTGTATCCGGCAATTCTTGACGAGTGGTTGTCATCCGGGGGATTTGCGGTCCTCGTGGCAATGTGGAGTCCGGCTCTCACGACCCGTCAAAACAAATGACCGGGCCAGAGCCCGGTCATTGAATGGTTCGACGGACGGCGCGATCAGTTTCTGATGGTGATGCAGGACATATCCGAGCGCTTCAGCGTCCGGCATACCGCTTCGGCCTGGTCGCGATCGAGGCCGGCGAAGCGGGCGCGGTAGAGCTTCTTCTCGCCCTTGGCGACCGGCTCGGTGAACGGATCGGCTTTGCCGAGCATGCCGCGTGCGCGACCGCGCGCCGCTTCGAGGCGCTGCCGCGCTTCACCTTCGGTTTCCAGCGCGCCGACCTGAATGATCCAGCCCGCGTGGGCGATGACAGGTTTCACGGCACCGTTCTGCTGGACCGCCTGTGGCTGCGTCCGGGGGGCCGGATCGGCGTAGGCCATCGCCTGCGTCGTCGGCGAGGGGACGCTTGTGGCCGGCAGGACGCCAAGGATGCCGTGGCCGGTGCCGAAATTCGCGGGCTGCGGCGGCATATTGGCGCGCGCCGCGACCGAACCGGATGTCTCCGGGGGCTCGTCGCGAACGGATGGGTTGTCGGCAACGGGCGGCACCGATCGCACCGGCCCGGCCGATGCCAGCCTGGTCGATCCCACCTTGACCGTCACGGTTTTCACCCGCACCGGCTTCATGGGTTCGGATGAGCCGGGAATGGCGGCGATCGGCGGGGTCTCGATCACGCCGCTGGTCAGAGGCGCGGGCTCCGGCTTGACCTGTTTCGGCGGCAGCGCGGCGGTTGAGGCCGTTATCAGCGCGCGCGCGAGATGGGTGGGGCGCGGAGCCGGGATTGCGACCGGTTCGGGGGCGGCCGACGCGACCTGAACGGCGCCGTCGACCTGTTCGGTCCGCTCCGGCCGCGACCGTGCCTGATCGTCCGCCACCTGAGCGTTGGCCTCGGCCGAATTGCGTTCGGCAACGGCGGCGACCGTCCGCCGCGTCGCGGCCCTGTCGAGATTTTCGGCCAGCAGATTGCGCATGATCGCGTCGCGCGAACCGCCGCTGCGGCCTCCCATCACGACGCCAACCAGATGGCGATTGCCGCGCTTGAGGTTGGTGACGAGGTTGAAACCGGACGCCCGGATATAACCGGTCTTGATGCCGTCGACGCCGTCGACGCTGCCGAGCAGGTGGTTATGGCCGCGAATGGTCCGGCCGCGGAAGGTGAACGACGTCGTGGCGAAATAGCGATAGTAGCGCGGAAACCGGTCCTGCAGGGCGCGGCCGAGCGTTGCCTGGTCGCGGGCGGTCGTAACCTGCTCGTCGTTGGGAAGGCCGGAGGCATTGCGATAGACGGTGCGGGTCATGCCGAGCGCGCGCGCCTTGCGCGTCATCATCCTGGCGAAATCGTCTTCGTCGCCGCCGAGCGCTTCTCCGATCACAACCGCAGCATCGTTCGCCGACTTCGTCACCACGCCCTTGATGGCGTCTTCGACGCGAATGGTTTGGCCGGGCCGCAGTCCGAGCTTGGTGGGATCCTGCTCCGAAGCATGTTCCGACACCCGAAGTTCGCTATCGAGATTCAGCTTCCCGGCGTCGAGACGCTCGAACAGCATATACAGCGTCATCATCTTGGTCAGCGACGCCGGATGGCGAAGGCTGTCGGGATTGCTGGACTCGAGCGTCGCGCCTGAATTGGCATCCACGACGATCGAGGCAAACGGCGGGTTGTAACCCTGCCGCGCTTCGTGGTGATGGCGCGCATGATGGCGTCGATGATGACGGCGCGCGTCGGCGTGATCGGTCGTGAAAACGATGGCGGCGATCGTTGCGATCGCCAGCGCGCCAACGCGCCTCACGCGCGAGGAAGCCAAGGTTGTGCGAAGCATGAACTTCCCCGTCCATTCCCACTGTAGTCACCGGTCCGTGAGGCGAAATTATGCCCGACGGCCGCTGAAGTTTCCCGATTCGAGCACTCAGCACGCACCGGTCTCTCTGCGAGATGGCAGGTCAGGATGCCGTTCTGGCTAAGAGGCTGGTTCCATGGTGCTTTTTAGCTTTTCCACCAGGACGCTTACGATGCAGGAAATCAGGGTAGGGGGCGGGAGTTTCCAAAAGGTTAAGCAACTCTTGATGGCCTCCGTCGGATTTGCCTCGAACCGGAGGATTTGCCCCGAAACGACGGGCATGTGTGCATTGCACAAATATTGTTGCATTTATTGTGCGGTGCACTATGTTGAGCCTTGGAACGGGAGCCGGAAGCCCCGGCCGACCACGTCAGTTCGGGAAAGGACTCCATCATGATCAAGATCGAAGAGATTCAGCAGTTCGGAAAAGAGCAGTTCGACGCCGCGGTTGCGACCGCCGGCGGTTTTCAGCAGGGCGTTCAGGCGATCGCGACCGCTTTCGGCGACTATGCCAAGAAGTCGTTTGAAGACGGCAGCGCGTTTGCCGAGAAGCTCGCCGGCGTGAAGTCGTTCGACAAGGCGGTCGAAGTGCAGACCGAATACGCCAAGTCGGCCTACCAGACGTTCGTTGCGGAATCGCAGAAGATCGGCGGGCTCTATGGCGATCTAGCGAAGCAGGCTTACAAGCCGTTCGAGGGTTTTGCCGCCAGGTTCGCGCCGGCCGCTCGCTGATAGCGGACTGTCGTTACAAATGAAGAGCCCGGCCTGTGACACAGGCCGGGCTTTTTTATTGGTCGATGCGCGGTGGTTACTTGGCGATCCGCAGCTTGGAGATTTGCGTCAGGATGTTCTGGAACGCGCCGGCGGTCTGGCTAGCCGACGTGATCATTTGAAAATTGCCGTCGCTGGCGCAATCCTGCAGCACTCTTGATGTCGGATCCTTGTTGCCGATGTTGACCTGAATCGTGAAGATCTTGATCTGGTTGTTACTGTTCTTGCTCGGATCCTTGACGTTTGCGCACAGCAATTCCTGCCGGGCATCGATATCGGAGGCGCTCGTGTACCAGCGGTCCTGCGTGTTCAGGCCGTCGGACAGCAGCACGACATAGTCCTGATAAATGTGGGTCGTGTCTTTCGCCGGGGCCTGGATTGGGCCGTTTGCGGTGTTGAGCGACTGCCAGCCCCAGGCAAGGCCGATCGCCTGGTTGGTGTTGCCGCTGGGCGTCATCGCATCGATCTGGGTTTTCAGATCGCTCCACTGGTAACTCATCGGCGTGATCGTGGCCGGGAGACAATCCGTCCATTGTTCGGCGTAGAACTTCGTGGAGGGGGTTCCGTCGCTGCCGACGACCGTGGAAGGAGCCAGATTTGAAATGTCGTTGTCCTTGTCGCGGTCGTTGATGCAGCCTGTCCAGCCGCCCTCGGCTACCGTGGCGGCCGGCTGCGGAGTCGCCGCAGCCGATGCCGTGGCGCCCGGGTCATCCGTGTCACGCCAGGGGTGAAGCACTTGCGTGCAGGTCTTGTTGCTTCCGCTTCCACTGCAACTGCAGTGACTGGTCGATCCGCAGCTCGCGCTCGATCCGTGGGCAATGGTATTTGAAACCGTTCTGTAGCAGCCGTTGTAGAAGACGCCGGTCTTGCCGGCGATTTTCTTGCCGCTGTCCACGCTGGGGCAGATGTAACCCGCATAGGCTCCGGTCGACGGAATCTTGCTTGCGCTCTGCGCGCCTCTCACGGTTGCGGGCCGATCCATGCAGGTGAAGCCATGGGTGTTCTTGGTGAAGGGGCAGTTCGATCCTCCCACTGTGGTGTCCCAATTGCTGGGGTAATTTCCCCCGTTCTGGGTCAGGTAAGGGGGCTCGCCAAGCCATTCGGACCAGTTGATCCACGGCTCGGTGACACTCGAGGTTCCGACGTTGACGTCCTTTGCGAACGGAACGATCGAAACATAGACGTCGCCATTGGTCTTGCTGAAAGCGGCCAGCGAATCGATCATGCTCTTCGCGGCGGTTTGGAGCGCGGTCATCTTTCCGTTGTCGGCCATCGAACCGGTGTTATCGAGCACCATGGCGACCCGCATGCGCGAATTGCCCCACGTGGCTGTGGAACTCGTGTTGAAATTCATCTGCGGAAAGCCGACCAGTTTCATGAAGTCGGTTGTGATGGTGCCGCTTCCGGTGGCGAGGATCGTTGCCGGCACCGACGACGTGCTTGGCGTGTAGACGGCGTCGACCTTGACGCCAAACGCGTCGGCGTTGTGATAGAGGGACGTGAAATATCGCTGCACGGTATCTGTGATCTGCTGCGCCGTCATGGTCGGATTGTTCGCTGCGTCCTTCGAGACCATCAGCACGGCCGAATCTATCGCGGCCTGCATCGACGAGCGTGCCGCGTTCGCGCGCGTATAGTCGACGGCGGCGCCGACGAAGCCGAGCATCGGAAGGAGCGCGATCGCAAAAATCGGGGCGATGTTGCCGCGCCGGTCCCGGTAGAGGTCAACAACCCAATTGCAAACCCGTGTGCGAACTGACGTACCAGACATGGCTGTCACCGATCTGTTGATTTCGGCCGTCATTTCGGGCCGCAGGGCTAAACAGGCGGTAAAGCTGTCCTGAGAAAGCAGGTAAATAGCCGCACAAATTGACGGGGAACGCCCACGGGCTGTCGCCGTCGTCAACAGGGCCTAAACGCCGGTCCGGGGTATTCTTCCAGGCCCGGAAGTCCCGATTAACCAAGCGCCCGTTGGCGATCGTGGATTCGTTTAAAATTTACGATCTTGCGGACGGCCGGATACCGACCCATATTCAAAACGCCGATCAGCCGAGGGGAGGGGCCCGACCGGGACCATCGCCCCAAAAGTTGCCCGGATTGACGACGTTTCCGTTGGGCTGGTACGGCTAGTGTCCCTTTAATTCCGAAGTTCGCATGTCCTTGCGGCGACCTTTGATGCGAACTTCGGAATTAAAGGGACACTAGCAAGTTTATGATTCTCGTGTGGTTCAGGTTCAGAAGTCCGCTTCACCGACTCGCCGC
>Ga0153956_1003422_pt1 | contig 10159 bp, 8 predicted proteins | sample TSFL040MetaG_FD_104704 | JGI IMG/M metagenome (GOLD analysis project Ga0153956, IMG submission 104704) | Attine ant fungus gardens microbial communities from Florida, USA - TSFL040 MetaG | ecosystem: Host-associated > Fungi > Mycelium > Unclassified | place: USA: Florida, Wekiwa Springs...
GAGGTTGCGCGCAAACTGATCGATTACAGCGACACCGGGGCGACGGTGGGGGCCGTGAACTTCCCGCAGGTCCAGTTGCCCGCGCGTCCGCAGGGCACGCGCTTCATCCAGGTCCAGCGCAACGTCCCCGGCATGCTCGGCCGCCTCAACGAAGTGCTCGCGCGCCACGCCGTGAACATCGCCGCGCAATACTACGAGACCAACAACGACGTCGGCTACGTCGTGCTCGACGCCGATGCTTCGGCGGCTGACAGCCAGCGCGTGCTGGACGACATTCGCGGATTGGACGGCACGATTCGCGCCCGCTTGCTGTATGAATACAAGGATTGATAGGTCTTCCGGCCGTAGGGCGGATGGCGCGAAGCGACATCGGCCACGGGCCTCTCGGTATGGGGCAGCGGCGGATGCTCGATTTTCCGTTGATGAACTTGGATAAGGTTCTCATCGGACATGGAGCCTCATGCGTGGCCGGTCTCGGCGAGTGAATAGGTCGTGCTGCGACCGCCACCGGCGTCCTTTTTCAGGACGCCGCGTTCGATGAGATCGGTGATATCACGCAAGGCCGTGTCGGCAGAACATTTCTCGATCTTCGCCCATTTCGACGTATTCAGATGGCCATAGAATCCGTCGAACAGGCGATTGATCATGTCCCGCTGGCGCGTATTGAAATCGGCGGTCGAATGTCTCTCCCAGAATTTCGCCTTCTGCAATACGGTCGCAAGTGTTTCCTCAGCGCCTTCGAATGCGCGATCAAGACAACGAAGAAACCATTGCAGCCAGGGGGTGACATCGCCGCTATCCTGCTTCTGCGTCGCTTCCAGCGTGTCGTAATACGCGTTCCGCTCTTTGCGGATTTGCGACGACATACTGTAGAACCGCTGCGGGCTTTTTTCCGATCGGGCAAGTGACATGTCGGCGATTGCTCGTGCGATACGCCCATTGCCGTCGTCGAAGGGATGGATGGTCACGAACCAAAGATGCGCAAGTCCAGCTTTGAGCACTGGATCGATGTCGCTATCCGCGTTGTACCATTCAAGAAACGCCTTCATTTCCTGTTCGAGACGAGTCGCTTCCGGGGCTTCATAATGAACGCGCTCCTTGCCGATGCGGCCGGAGACGACTTGCATCGGCCATGATGCGTCGGTGCGCCAGGCTCCCACGGTGATTTTATGTATGCCGCTGTAGCCTGTCGGAAACAGTGCCGCGTGCCATCCGAACAGGCGTTCAGCCGTGAGCTGCTTGTCGAAATTCTGCGTGGCGTCGAGCATCATTTCCACGACGCTTTCAATGTCGCGGTCGGCCGGCGTTAGCGCATCGATGTCTATTCCGAGCCGCCGTGCGATGGAGGATCTGACCTGATCGGCATTGAGGATTTCGCCCTCGATCTCGCTCGACTTGAGCACATCCTGGGTGAGGGTCCGCAGCATGGCCTCATCGCGAAGCGGAAAGCCGAGACCCTCCATGCGTCCAATCAAGCGTCCTTGGCGATGGCGCACGGAGGCAAGTTCCTGGGCCAGCACTTTGGAATCCCAGGTAAAATTCGGCCATTCCGGCCTCTGATGGTAGTATGTTGCCATAATCACCGCATCCTTTGCGGTGATTATGGCCGCATTCGCCGCAGAGCCAAGCCTATTCGCCGCGTCTTGTGCGGCGATTGGGTAGGCTATTCACCGCAAGCGCGCCCCGTGGGTGTGGGAATCGTAGCCACGCGGGTGCGCTCCGTGTGCACTGACTGAGGCGTCGAAAACCCGGAAAAAACGTCGTATGACGTCGTAAAATTGAGTGCACACGACACGACCTAACGATTTGAATGTGCGAAAAAATGCCGGAATATCAATTGCATAGATTCTCCGTCGCTCCGATGATGGACTGGACCGACCGGCACTGCCGCGTCTTTCACCGTCTGCTGACGCGGCGGGCGCTGCTTTATACGGAGATGGTGACGACGCCTGCGGTGATCCATGGCGATCGCGCGCGGCTGCTCGGCTATGACACCAGCGAGCATCCGGTGGCGCTGCAGCTTGGCGGTTCGGACCCTGCGCAGCTTGCCGAGGCGGCGCGGATCGGTGCCGATTTCGGTTATGACGAGATTAACATCAATGTCGGCTGTCCGTCCGATCGCGTCAAGGAAGGCCGCTTCGGCGCGTGCCTGATGGCGGAGCCCGATCTCGTGGCGCGCTGTGTCGCGGCGATGAAGGCGGCGGTCGATGTGCCGGTCACAGTGAAATGCCGCATCGCCATCGACGATCAAGACCCCGAAGTCGCGCTCGATGCGCTGGCGAAAGCCGTCGTCGCCGCCGGCGCCGATGGCCTGATCGTGCACGCACGCAAGGCGTGGCTGAACGGGCTGTCGCCGAAGGAGAACCGCACCATTCCGCCGCTCGACTACGATCGCGTCTATCGGTTGAAGGCGGCGATGCCCGATGTGCCGATCGCGATCAATGGCGGCATTCCCGATGTCGCTGCGGCGAAGGTGCATCTGGCACATGTGGACGGCGCGATGCTTGGCCGAGCGGCCTATCAGGAGCCGTGGCGGCTGCTGGCGGTCGATCCCGAGATGTTCGGCGAGCCCGCGCCGCATGCGTCAATGAAGGACGCCCTCGCGGCGATGATGCCCTATATCGCGGACCAACTCGCGCAGGGCACGCGGCTGCATGCGATCACACGGCACCTCATCGGTGCGTTCCATGCCGTGCGCGGCGCGCGGGCTTTCCGTCGTCACCTTGCCGACTACGGTGTGCGGCACGGTGCGGGCATCGATGTACTGCGCGACGCCGTCGCGCTGGTGGATGACGAACCGGCGGTGTCGGAAGCGGCGTGATACACACTCCGTCCTCATTATGAGAGCTTGTGAATCTTTTGCTTTCGGCATGATGCCGTAGGGTGGATGACGAATGTCATCCGCCGCCGTCGCCTGCCGCAAGCGCTGTGGCGGATGTGCTGCGCCCATCCGCCCTACGGCCGAACAACCATGAGGGGACGGTGCCTTACGGATATCCGCGCAGCTTCAGCTTGTCGGCGCGGACTTCCCAGCTCTCCAGCCGGTCGAGAAAGCTCATGCCGAGCAGGTTGGTCTTCATCAAGCCGCGCGGCACCACGAGGGCAGGGACGGACCGCTCGACCAGCTTGCCGATGGCGAGGCGGTCCAGAGTCAGGCGCGCGGCCTTGGTGCGGCCCGAAACAGTCTCGACGTCGATATTGTAGTCGAGCAGTTCGATCGGCAGGCCGATGGCCTTGGCCGCTTCATAGGACAGGATCACGGATGTCGCGCCGGTATCGATCACCATCGGTGTGCCGATCCCGTTGATCTTCGCTTGCAGCGCGAATTCGCCGGTATTTCCGCGCGACACATCGACCGTGCGCAGTTGCGGCGGCACCTGCCTGCGCAGGATTTCGGTGACGATCGTGCCGGCCAGCGAGAGCTGCCTGGGGTCGCCATAGGCGAGCGCGGCGCCGGCGGTGGCAAGAATGGCGATGATCAGCAGCAGCACGCGGGTCATGCCGCGCCCCTTGCGACGGAGCCGCTCAGAGTATTTTCGGATTTAGCGGACTTGTGTCCCGGACGCGGTGCAGCGCTTTCGCGCTGCTCCGCAGAGCCGGGACCGTCCCAAACGTCGGAGTTCGATACGGTCCCGGCTCTGCGAAGCAATGCTACGCATTGCATCGCGTCCGGGACACGGGGCTGCCAAAACTGAAAACACGCTAGGACGAAACCGGCCGTTGCTTGCCGGCATAGGTCGAAGGAGGTGCGAAGCCGGCTTCGGTCATGCGCGCTTCGAGCGTCGCCATGATGCGCAGCCGCTCCGTGCTGTCCATCCGGCCCCAGCGCGCGATTTCGGGCAATGTGCGTCCACAGCCGAGGCAAAGCTTGGCCTTGGGATCGATGACGCAGATGGCGACGCACGGCGTTTCGTTGCTCATGGGGCGACATTGAAGCGGTTTGCTGCATGCGCGCAAGCCATGATGTGCCCGGTTTGCGCATGATCCGGTCCGAAAGCTGTCGAACACGTTTCGGGGTCATGCGCTATAGCCCGGTTCCTGCGTTCATGATCGGCTTGTTGCGCGGCCGCCGGCGTTCGTCGGTGACGTTGACCGCGTGCTCCGGCTGCAGCGGCGGTGCGTCGTCGGTGACCGGCCCCAGCGCCGACATCACGCGCTCCGGCGGGAAGGTGATGATCACCTCGGTGCCGATGCGCAGCTTCGATTTCAGCGTGAAGGTTCCGCCATGCATGTCGACCAGGCTCTTGGCGATGGGCAGGCCGAGGCCGGCGCCCTGTTCGGCCGACTTGATCGAATTCGAGCCCTGGCCGAACGAGGCCAGCACGATCGGAATCTCATCTTCGGCGATGCCCGAACCGGTGTCCTTGCAGCTCAGATACTGGCCGCCCGATGCGGTCCAGCCGACCTTGAGCCAGATTTCGCCGCCCTGCGGCGTGAACTTGATGGCGTTGGACAGCAGGTTGAGCACGATCTGCCGGCAGGCGCGTTCGTCGCCCCAGATGCGCGGCATGCCGTGTTCGAACATTTCGTGGATGGTGATGCCGCGGTTGGTGGCGCGCAGCTTCAGCAGGTGATGGCAATCCGCCACCACATGTTCGAGCGAGACGGCTTCCTCGTTGAGTTCGTAGCGCCCGGCTTCGATGCGCGAGAGGTCGAGGATTTCGTTGATCAGGTTGAGCAGGTGGACGCCGGAATTGTGGATGTCGGCGGAGTAGTCCTTGTAGACGGCGACGGCATGCGGACCGAAAATCTCGCTGTTCATCACTTCCGAGAAACCGAGAATGGCGTTCAGCGGCGTGCGCAGCTCATGGCTCATCTGCGCGAGGAAGCGCGACTTGGCGACATTGGCGGCTTCGGCACGATGGCGCGCCTCGTCGGAGATGGCCTTGGCCTGTTCAAGCTCGCCGATCAGCGCATCCTTTTCGGCGCGGGCTTCCAGCGCCGCCAGCGTGGTCGAATGCAGGCGCTGCGCGAGCAGAATGAAGTAGCCCTCGGCGGCGACGGCGAGCGCGGCCAGCACGTAGTTGTCGAAGTTGCCACGCAGGACGAAGCTCAATGCCACGCCGAACGTGATGGGCGCCGTCGCCGCGATGGCGGCGATGGGCAAACTCGATGCCAGCATGCTGGAGACGGCCACCACCAGCAGGACCAGGAACAGCATCAGCGAATTGGAGACGACGTCGGCGCCGGTCGGATGCAGCAGAACCGCCGTCCAGACAAGACCGTAAAGCAGATCGAGCGCCACAAAGCGCGTGCGCCATCTGCGCGTGGTGCCCGGCCCCGGAGGCTCGGCCAGATAGCGGTTGCAGGCGCGCAGGATCACGGCGTGGATGCACAGCATCCCGCATGACCAGATGGCGGCCGGCAGCGGCTGCAGCCAGACGCCGAACACGAGGCCGGTGCCGATGACCAGCAGCGTCACGACGAGCGAAGCGGAGAGGCGGGTTTGCGCGTATTGGCGGAGCAATTCGCGGTCGAAGGCGGGCCGGGTGCCGGATGTCGAGATCAGGCGGTCGCGCGCCTCGCGCACGCGCTTCTGGGCCGCCCACCGGCTGCGGAGCGGCGCGGCGACCGGCGGGTCTGCCGGAAGCTGGACGACCTCGGGCCTGGCAGCGGTCTCACTCATCACTCGAACACAAATCCTGCACGCAAACGCGGGCGATTTTCACAGATCATTATCTGTGCCGCACAATCCTTAAGAGGGGACTTAAAGAACGCGGTATTCGAGTTAATAAATGGTGAAAACGGCTGCGGCCGGGGATGCAAATCCTGCATCGCCCGGCCGCAGATTCATGAGCTTTTAAAAGTGTTTACTTCTCGAAACGTGCGAGCAGGCTCGACGTATCCCAGCGCTTGCCGCCGATCTTTTCGACTTCCGCATAGAAATTGTCGACCAGCGCCGTCACCGGCAGGCTGGCGCCGTTGCGGCGGGCTTCTGCGAGGCAGATCGACAGGTCCTTGCGCATCCATTCGACAGCGAAGCCGAAATCAAACTTGCCCTCGTTCATGGTCTTGTAGCGATTTTCCATCTGCCACGACTGCGCGGCGCCCTTGGAGATCACCTCGACCACCGAATTCACGTCCAGCCCTGCCTTCTTGGCGAAGTGGATGCCTTCCGACAGCGCCTCGACGAGGCCGGCGATGCAGATCTGGTTGACCATCTTGGTGAGCTGGCCGGCGCCGGCGGGGCCGAGCAGCTTCTGCATCCGGGCATAGGCCGCGATGACCGGCTCGACCTTGGCATAGACCGAGGCTTCGCCGCCGCACATCACGGTAAGCACGCCGTTTTCGGCGCCGGCCTGGCCGCCGGACACCGGCGCGTCGATGAAATGGAAACCCGCCTTCGTCGCGGCGGCATCGAGCTCGCGGGCGACTTCGGCGGACGCGGTGGTGTGATCGACGAAGACCTTGCCTTTGCCCATGCCGGAGAAGGCGCCATCCGGACCGGTGGTTACCGCGCGCAGGTCGTTGTCATTGCCGACGCAGGCCATCACGAAATCCTGGCCCTCGGCCGCCGCCTTCGGGGTTGGCGCAGATTTGCCGCCGAACTTCTCCACCCATGCTTTCGCCTTGGCCGCATTGCGATTGTAGACGGTGACCTCGTGGCCGCCCTTGGTGGCGAGATGACCTGCCATGGGGAAGCCCATGACGCCGAGACCGATGAAAGCAACTTTGGCCATATCCGAACCTTTATGTGCTGCCGGCTCACCGCCGGCGATCGACTGTGGGAAGGCGAGTGCCCCGCGAAATGGCGGGAACACGACGTGGCGGCAGCATAGTCGTTGCGTCCGATGCGGCAAAGCCCATGGATGTTCCGATATGGATGTTCCGATGGGGCTTGCCGATCATAATCTTGCATGCGCCGCGGGGCGATATTGCCCCGGTCGCGGCGGTTCGGCAAACGCCGGATGAATTGATGTCGAAATGGCATGGACATGAGGCGCAAAGGCTCTATCTGTGCGGTCTGATGGGCGCCGACCGGGAGATATCAATTGAGCGTTTCGAAACAACATGTTCTGGACGGCCTCGCGAAAGTGACGTCGCCGCGCGGCGTGCCGCTGGTGCAGGCCGGTGTGTTGTCCGAAATCGCCGTCGTCGACGGCAAGGTGATGTTTTCGATCAATGTGGATGCCGCCGAGGCGCGGGCGTGGGAGGGGGTGCGCGCCCAGGCTGAGGCCGCCGCGCGCGCCGTTCCCGGCGTCACCGGCGCGATGGTCGCGCTGACGGCCGAGCGCAAGCCGGGCGCGGCGTCGCCCGCGCCGCATCGCCACGGCCCCGGCGGTCATCCATCCGGCGTGCAGCCGGTTTCCGCGCATCGGCCGCCGTCACCGGCGCAATCGCCGATGAGCAGGCAATCCGAGATTCCCGGCGTGAAGGCGATCATCGCTGTGGCGTCAGGGAAGGGCGGCGTCGGTAAATCGACCACGGCGCTCAATGTGGCGCTCGGCCTGCGCGACCTCGGCCTTAAGGTCGGGCTGCTCGATGCCGACATCTACGGCCCTTCGGTGCCGCGCCTGACCGGCATCAATGAGAAGCCGGTGCTCAATGACGACAAGAAGATGATCCCGATCGACCGTTTCGGCCTGTCGGTCATGTCCATCGGCTTCCTCGTCGCCGAGGAGACGGCGATGATCTGGCGCGGGCCGATGGTGATGTCGGCGGTCACCCAGATGCTGCGCGATGTCGCCTGGGGCCAGCTCGACGTGCTTGTCGTGGACATGCCGCCCGGCACCGGCGATGCCCAGCTCACCCTGGCGCAGAGCGTGCCGCTCAAGGGGGCGATCATCGTGTCGACGCCGCAGGATCTGGCGCTGATCGATGCGCGCCGCGGGCTTGCGATGTTCACCAAGGTCAATGTTCCGGTGCTCGGGATCATCGAGAATATGAGCTACTTCCAGTGCCCGGAATGCGGCACGCGCTCGGATATCTTCGGCCATGGCGGCGCACGCCACGAGGCCGAGCGGCTTGGCGTGCCGTTCCTCGGCGAGGTGCCGCTGCACATGTCCATCCGCGCCTTGTCGGATGCGGGGACGCCGGTGGTGGTCAGCGAACCGGATGGTCCGCATGCGGCCATCTACCGGTCGATCGGCGGTCAGATCCGCGACCGGCTGAGGGGCGCGCCGGTCTGATCGCCGCGCCTGCTGCGTGGGCGCAGATGCCGCATAGAACTTTCGTTCAATCGGGCAGGCTAAAACGCTCGTCGTATTTTCCGGCGCTCGATAACCGTGTTACATCAGCTGTCGAACCGAGGGGCTTCTCCGTTGAACCGGGCGTCGATTGCGCCGCCGGACAGGCTTCATGGGATGTGTGGGATTCCGGGAAAACGCCCGTAACTGAGGAGAGCTGAATGAAGCGTCGTGAGTTTTTGAAGGTTTCGGCGGCCGGTGCCGCTGCGACCGCCGCCGTGGCTTCGCCGGCCATCGCGCAGTCGATGCCGGAAGTGAAGTGGCGCCTGACCTCCAGCTTCCCGAAGTCGCTCGATACGATCTACGGCGCAGCCGAGATCATGGCGAAGCATGTCGCCGAAGCCACCGACAACAAATTCCAGATCCAGGTGTTTGCTGCCGGCGAAGTCGTCCCCGGCCTGCAGGCGCTGGATGCGACCACCAACGGCACCGTCGAGATGTGCCACACCGCGACCTACTACTATGTCGGCAAGGATCCGACCTTCGCGATTTACGCGGCGGTCCCGTTCGGCCTCAATTCACGCATGCAGAATTCGTGGTGGTACCAGGGCGGCGGCGAGCAGCTCGGCAACGAGTTCTTCAAGAAGTATAACGTGATCGGCCATCCGTGCGGCAACACCGGCACCCAGATGGGCGGCTGGTTCCGCAAGGAGATCAAGACCGTCGCCGATCTGCACGGCCTGAAGATGCGCATCGCGGGCGTCGCGGGCCAGGTGATGGCGAAGCTCGGCGTGGTGCCGCAGCAACTCGCCGGCGGCGACATCTATCCGTCGCTGGAGAAGGGCACCATCGACGCGGCCGAATGGATCGGCCCCTATGACGACGAGAAGCTCGGCTTCAACAAGGTGGCGCCGTTCTACTACTATCCCGGCTTCTGGGAAGGCGGTCTGGTCGTGCATTCGCTGACCAACCTTGAGAAGTGGAATTCGCTGCCCAAGAGCTATCAGACCATCCTGAGCGATGCGAACGCCTACGCCAACAGCTACATGGCGGCCCGCTACGACATGCAGAATCCCACGGCGCTCAAGCGTCTGGTCGCCGGCGGCACCCAGCTTCGTCCGTTCAGCAATGAAGTGCTGGAAGCTGCCCTGAAGGCGACCAACGAATTGTGGGCTGAAATCTCCGCCAAGAACCCCGACTTCAAGAAGGGGATCGAGGCGATGCAGGCGTATCGGTCCGATGAATATCTGTGGTGGCAGGTGGCCGAATACACCAACGACAGCTTCATGATCCGCTCGCGTACCCGCGGCTGATCTCACAGCCGCTGGCTGCGCGTGTCGATCCGGCCCTTGCGAGAGGGCCGGATTTTACTTTGGTGAGCGACCGATGCGTCCGGAGAAGGTTTTTCCGTTGCCTGCCGCTATCGCGGGTGAAATTATGCGGAAGGAACTTGGCCATTCGACTCGGGCGGGCATCGTCCCGGCCAGCATTGTCAATCAACAAAATTCAGTTGTGAGGAGAAGTCTGATGAAACGACGCGATTTCCTGAAGGTCTCGGCTGCCGGCGCCGCCGCTACTGCGGTGGCTTCCCCGGCCATTGCCCAGTCGATGCCGGCGATCAAATGGCGCATGACGTCGAGTTTCCCGAAATCGCTCGATACGCTGTTCGGCGCCGGCGAATTGTTCGTGAAGCAAGTCGCCGAAATGACGGACAACAAATTCCAGATCGAACTGTTCGCCGCGGGCGAAGTGGTGCCCGGCCTACAGGCGCTGGACGCGACCTCGAACGGCACCGTCGAGATGGCCCATACCGTGTCCTACTACTATGTCGGCAAGGATCCGACCTTCGCGATCTATTCCTGCGTGCCGTTCGGCCTCAACGGCCGCATGCAGAACTCGTGGTGGTTCCAGGGCGGCGGCGACAAGCTCGCGAACGAGTTCTTCAAGAAGTACAACGTGATTGCTCACCCTTGCGGCAACACCGGCACGCAGATGGGCGGCTGGTTCCGCAAGGAGATCAAGACCGTCGCCGA
>Ga0153956_1003424_pt1 | contig 10152 bp, 5 predicted proteins | sample TSFL040MetaG_FD_104704 | JGI IMG/M metagenome (GOLD analysis project Ga0153956, IMG submission 104704) | Attine ant fungus gardens microbial communities from Florida, USA - TSFL040 MetaG | ecosystem: Host-associated > Fungi > Mycelium > Unclassified | place: USA: Florida, Wekiwa Springs...
CGAGCAGAACGCCCCGCTCGGCCGCGCGGTGATCGGCGGCCTGCTGCTGGCCACCTGCGCCACCCTGCTGTTCGTCCCGGTGGTGTTCGCCATCGTCCATCAACGCCATTCCCGCGCCGACACGGCTGCCGCCGGAGAACCCGTCCATGTCTGAGATCGCTCCTTCCCGCCCGCGTTCGCGGCGCCCGCTGCTGCTCGGCGTCGCCATTGCCGCGGTCCTGGTCGCCACCGGCCTGGGCGTGCGCGCCCACCAGCAGCACGAGGTCGCCGCGTGGACCGACGCGCAGTCGGTGCCGGTGGTGTCGTGGATCGAAGCCGGCCACGGCGGCAGCGGCGACGTCCTGAAGCTGCCGGCGCGGCTGGCGGCGTGGTCGCAGGCGCCGATCCATGCCCGCGTCAGCGGCTACCTCAAGGCCTGGCATGCCGACATCGGCAGCATGGTCAAGGCCGGCGAGGTGCTGGCCGACATCGACAGCCCCGAACTCGGCCAGCAGATCGCCCAGGCGCGGGCCAAGCTGCTGCAGGCGCGCGCCGACGCGCAGATCGCCGGCACCAGTGCCGAACGCTGGAAGCAGATGCTGGCCACGCATTCGGTGTCGCGCCAGGAGGCCGACGTGAAGCAGGCCAATGCCGCCGCCGCCAACGCCAGCGTCGCCGCCGCCGAGGCCGACTACGCGCGCCTGCAGGAGCTGGGCGCGTACCGCCAGCTGCGCGCGCCGTTCGCCGGTACCGTCACCGCGCGCCAGGTCGACATCGGCCAGCTGGTGCATGCCGACGACAGCGGCCAGGCGCTGTTCGAACTGGCCGACAACCACAAGCTGCGGCTGATGGTGCCGGTGCCGCAGAGCTATGCCGCCGCGATCCACGGCGGCATGACCGCGCAGGTCACGGTGCCGGACCGCCCCGGCCGCCAGTTCGACGCCACCCTGCTCGGCGACTCGGCCGCGATCGACCGCGCCTCCGGCACCCTGCTGGCGCAATTCGTGGTCGACAACCCGGACGGCGCGCTGCTGCCGGGCGCCTATGCCGAAGTGGCGCTGCCGCTGGCCGGCGGCGGCAACGTGCGCATCCCGTCCAGCGCGCTGATCTTCCGCGCCCAGGGCAGCCAGGTGGCGGTGCTCGATGGCGACGGCAAGGTGGCGCTGCGCGACATCCACATCGCGCTCGACCTGGGCGACATGCTGGAAGTCGACCAGGGCCTGAGCGGCGGCGAGCACGTGATCAACAACCCGCCCGATGCGCTGCGCGCCGGCGACAAGGTCCGCGTGGCCGAAAGCGGAGACGGCCATGCGCCCAAGCAAGCCTGAGCGCCTGGCCGGCGCGCTGCTGCTGGGCGGCTGCTCGCTGGCGCCCACCTACCAGCGCCCGGCGCAGGCGCTGCCCGCGCAATACGAGGGCGCCGCACCCGCCGATGGCGCAACCCCGGCCACCGCCGCGGCACCCGCGCAGGATTGGTGGAACGCGTTCGGCGACCCGCAGCTGGATGCCTTGCAGCAGCAGCTGCTGCAGGCCAATCCCGACCTGGCCAGCGCGCTCGCCCACTACGACGCCGCGCGCGCCGCCGCCGGCGAAATCAGCGCCGCGCGCCTGCCACAGCTCGGCCTGCAGGCCAACAGCCTGCGCAACCGCCAGTCCGACCACAAACCGCTGCGCGGCAGCAGCGGCAACGACTTCTACGGCAGCGACACCGTGCAGGTATCGCTGGGCTGGGACCTGGACCTGTGGGGCAAGCTGCGCAACCAGGCCAAGGCCGCGCAGGCGCAGGCCGACGCCAGCGGCGACGACCTGGCCGCCGCGCGCCTGAGCCTGCAGCGGCAGCTGGCCGGCACCTACCTGGGCCTGCGCGGGCTGGACGTGCGCGCGCGCATCCTCGAAGGCAGCCTGGACGACTACCGGCAGGCGCTGGCGATGACCCGCAACCTGCTCGACGGCGGCCTGGCCTCGGAACTGGACGTGGCCCGCGCGCGCCACCAGCTGGCCAGCGCCAGCGCCGAACTCGACCAGACCCGCGCCGACCGCGACCTGGCCCGGCATGCCATCGCCGCCCTGGTCGGGCAGCCGGCCACCGGCTTCGCGCTGGCGGCGGATGCCGGGCAGGCCCTGACCCAACCGCTGGCACCGGCGGCACTGCCCAGCGAACTGTTGCAACGCCGGCCCGACATCGCCGCCGCCGAGCGCCGCGTGTATGCGGCCAACGCCGGCATCGGCGTGGCCCGCGCCGCCTGGTTCCCAAGCCTGAGCCTGACCGGCAGCGGCGGCTACCAGAACGCCGGCGACGGCACCCTGCTCAGCCGCGGCAACCGTTTCTTCGCGCTCGGCCCGGCGCTGGACCTGCACCTGTTCGACGGCGGCCGGCGCAAGGCCGCGCGCGCCATGGCCGAGGCCGAGTTCGACGCCGCCGCCGCGCATTACCGCGCCACCGTGCTCGACGCGATCCGCGAAGTCGAAGACCAGCTCAGCGTGCTGTCGCAATCGGCGCAGCAGGTGCGCGACGAACAGGAGGCGGTCGATGCCGCCACCCGCGCGCAGCAGATCGCCCAGGACCGCTACCAGGCCGGCGGCGCCAGCTACCTGGAAGTGGTCAGCGCGCAGAATGACGCCCGCCAGGCCCAGCTCGCCCTGCAGGCGCTGCTGACCCGGCGCCTGCAGGCCAGCGCCGCGCTGATGGCGGCACTGGGCGGCGGCTGGGACGCACGGGCGGGTTGAACCGCGGCGCGGCCCGGAGCCCGGCAGCGGCGCGGCTTGTGCGCGCTGGGGTCTTCGCCTTCTCCCGCCGGGAGAAGGCGCCCCGAAAAGCTGACGAGGATGCGGTACAGGCAATCACCGGTGACCGCGATGACGGACGTGCCGCCACGCATCCGTGTGGAAAGCAACCGGCACAGCGTTGTTTGAAGTGCGCGTGCCGCACGGCGCTTCGTTTCGCGCCGGCTCACGCCGGCCACGTGCAAACCGGGTTGAAACAGCAGTCACGCACCGGTGAAACCCCATCGCGCGCAAAGGCGTGTTCCCGCGGCACGACGCCGGGCGGGGAACCCTTCCCCGGCCCGGCACCGATGCCTGCTCACTCCTGCGGCAAGCCCATTTCCCGCAGCAGCGCCGGCGCCGGGTAGACCTTGGCCAGCAGCCAGCGCAGGTAGCGCAGGTCCACGTGCACGGCGCGCTTGTAGCGCGGGTCGAACCACCAGCTGGCGCTCACCGACTCCCAGTTGGAATCGAAGTTCAGGCCGATCAGTTCGCCGCGTGCATTGAGCACCGGTGAGCCGGAGTTGCCGCCGGTGGTGTCCAGGTTGGTCAGGAAGTTAACTGTCTGCGTCTTCAACACCGGGTCGGCGGTGCTGCCGAAATCGCCCTTGGCAATCGCCGCCAGCAGCGGCTTGGGCGCGTCGAACGGCACTTCGTTGGTGTTTTCTCGACGATGCCGGCCACGGTGGATACCGGCGGATACGTCACCGCGTCACGCGGACGCAGCGCCTCCACCTTGCCGTAGCTGATGCGCAAGGTGCCATTGGCATCCGGGTAGACCACACGGCCCTGCTTGGCCCGCCATGCGAACAGCGCCTGCATGTAGGCCGGGCGCAGGCGCAGTTGTTCGCCTTCGCGCTGCTTGCCCTGCGCCTCCGCATCCAGCTGGCTGCGGCCCTTTTTGCTTGCTGTCGCCATGATGGCGCATGTGCCCTGCCGGGGGGCGGATACCTATCCAGCGTTGCCCCAGAGGCGCTGGTTACAGTCCTTGTGGAGGCGGATGCCAGCCATCGGCTGTTCTCAGCCGGAAGCGCTGGCCCCGTAGTTCGTGGGGAAAGCGATCGGCTGGGTTTAGCCTGGCTGCGAATAGCGATGCTTTCTCGAAACGCAAAAATGGGAAGCCTGGCCGAAATGGATCAATCGGCCGGTAGGCGCTTTTTTCAGAACCTGGGAGGCCACCGCCTTGGTAACCGCGTCCAGATCCTGCTCGACGCTGTGTCCCCAAACCCGGATGACGATCCATCCCATCGAGCGTAGGCGTCGGCGGTTGCGGCAGTCCCTCTTCCGATTTCTCTCGATCTTCTCCTACCAGCACGGGGAGGGCTCGATGGCCGATACCGACGGCACTTGGGGCGCAGCCGCAATGGTCGGCTATCGCATCCGTCATGGTTCCTGGCTAGCAGGCTACCGGCATTTTGACGTCAAACTGGATGGGGCGATCTAAGTACACGGATCAGGTTAAGCGGCCTACAGGTCGGATTCGCATTCTCGTTTTGGGATAGCGAATGGCACAGGCGCTTCTCAGATGTCCAGAGGGCGTACCGGAATAACGAGCGTCTTCCGGCAATAATCCAGTGCGGCATCTGCGCGCGGCGAAGGACTTCTAATCTCACCCGCCGCATCGAAGTAAGGACGGAATCTGTCAATGAGCGTGACGCCTGCGCGACTGGACACAAGCGCCGCGCGCGAAACGCCAGGCGATGCCTCCGAGAACATAGCACTCGGCATATCCTGGGCACGTAGCCAGCCGATCGCGTTGAGTTGCGCACATGCCCCAAATGTGTAAGCCAGGGCCTCGTTCTCTCGCAGGTTCGGAGGGAGGGAAGCGAGCGCACCATATAGATGAAACGCTTAATGGGCCACCGCTGAAACGACTGAAGCAGTGGACGAATCATCGGCATTCATTGGAAAAGCGTATTCGACCACCACTTCCTTCTTGGTCGTCCATCCCCCCTGTTGGCGCCTAATCTCCATCCCTTTCGGCAGAAGATAAACACGAAAAACAACGCTCGCGTTTGTACGCCCAGCTCCGGAGGCGACATACTGATTAGCCTTGTGCACAGCAGTGCACAAGGCGGATTCGTTATCGCTGTCAAGGACGCCCTTCGCGGCTAGGATCTCAATCCTCAGGTCGTTCTCTCCACAGCGCCGGACCTCCCACTCAGCAGGCCAAGGATGCGCGTCACCGGGCACGACAGAGGCTGTGCCGATGAGATACCAAGCCCCGACTTTCGTTACGCTCGTGGCGCGTCCACCACGCTCGCCCAGAGAGGACGAGGGTGGCATCGAGATACTCACGCAACCCGCAAGGATCCCGCTGTATCCCACGGCTAGCATTAGGGCAACGTAATGGCGCCATACGTACAAACGCGTGGCGCCTCCGGTCATGCGCCGGAGCATAGATACGGCGAGGGATACGGCGTGCAGCGAACAAAGCTCGAGGACGAAGTTGCCGTCTGTGAACCTTGATACTTGGATGTCACAGTGATGACATTTTCCCCGGGGTTTGCCGCTACATCGGTGCGTGCCAAGGTGTATCGCAGTTCGTTGGCATTGCCACCATCCGACGCAGCCCAAGTATTCACGGCGTTGGGGTCCGAAAGCCGGAGGGTATTGCCACTGCGATACCAGGCAAACTGCCTTGCAGCGACAGCTGCATTTGTAGTCGTGTCGAACAGGGTCAACGTCACCGTTCCGGTGGATGGGTAGGTTACCGTTGAGCCGGAGAGATCAAGCTCAAATTGCGAAGCATCCGGAACATCGGCCAGAGCGGCCATCAGGATCTTTTCATGCAGGGGCATGGAGCGCTTGTCGAACGTCCCACCGATCTTGCCCGTCGCGCTGCATTTCGCCGTCTGTGAACAGGTCGCCGACACCTCCCACGTCGTCGCACAACCGGCCATGCCCAAGGAAATAGCGAGAATACTCAAAGCGAGAATACAGTTCCGCATAGCTCATTCGAGATTTGCGCTGGCTTGTCCAGCCATATGAAAATTCCATGAACAACAAGACGAAACTGTGATAGCTGTTGCGAAGTGTTGGAAATCAGAGTTTTCCTACACGAAGCTCGATATCGCTCTCGAAGCCTCGGTCTGGGTCGGCCGCTTGGGGCGGCCCGTCAGTCGCAAATTTTGGAGTTCAGTCGCGGCTATAGAGAGAAATGACACCTGTTTCAGCGTCTTCGCCAGCTCCGGCAACTGCGTGGGCATCCACATGCCCTCGCTGGCATGCGCGGTACTGGCCAGGCCCACGCCCAGCGCCAAGGCAGCAGCAAGCGGTTCGTGCCCACCGAGTTTGATGATAATGATTATCAATTGATGTAAAATCGGCCGGCTATCGATCCGCCATGGATCGCCCCGCTCCCAGCCAACGGTGCGCCGCGCCGCAGCCACTGATCAAACAAGGTATCGAACGTGGAAGTATCGAAGTCCGGACTCAGGCGCAGCCTGCTTGGCAGTTCCATTGCGGCCGCACTACTTGCCGGCCTGCCGCTGGCGGCGCTGGCGCAATCCCCTTCCGCCGACGCAGGCGAGGCCCGCGACGGGCGGGCCACCGACCTGTCCACCGTCACCGTGACCGGCAACTGGCTGGACCTGTCCAACGGCGAGTGGATCCTGGAACACCCGGGCGCACGCACCATCATCGACAAGCAGCGCATCGACGAGATCGGCGGCAACACCGTGCGCGACCTGCTGCGCCAGGTGCCGGGCGTGCAGGTGCAGGACAGCAACGGCACCGGCGGCAGCGACGTGTCGCTGAACGTCGGCGTGCGCGGCCTGACCGCGCGCCTGTCGCCGCGTTCGCTGATCATGATGGACGGCATCCCGCTGTCCTACGCGCCCTATGGCCAGCCGCAGCTGTCGCTGGCGCCGGTGGCGCTGGGCAATGTCGAACGCGCCGACGTGGTGCGCGGCGCCGGTTCGGTGCGCTACGGGCCGCAGAACGTGGGCGGCATCATCAACTTCGTCACCCGCCAGATTCCGCAGGCATTCGCCGGCGAGTTCAGCGACAACACCGAGGTTTCCAGCCACGGCGGCAACGCCAAGACCGCGCCCAGCCTGTTCCTGGGCGGCACCAGCGCCAACGGCCTGGGCGGCGCGCTGCTGTATTCGGGCGTGCACGGCCGCGGCGCGCGTTCGGGCAACGACCGCACCGACATCGACGACGTCATCCTCAAGGGCGCCTACCAGATCGCGCCGAACGACCGCATCGAGGCTTCGCTGCACCACTTCGAGGGCAAGGGCCGCATGCCTGGCGGGCTGACCGCCGCGCAGTACCAGGAAGACCCGTTCCAGTCCGACCGTTCCTACGATTCGTTCACCGGCCGCCGCAGCGATGGCTCGCTGAAGTACACCCACAACGACGGCACCAACAATGTCGAGGTGCTGGCGTATTACGTGGATTCGTTCCGCGGCAGCTTCATCGAACAGGGCGGCACCGGCGCCAATGCCGACAAGCGCCGCCTGACAGAAGCACCGCGCAGCTACCACTACCTGGGCCTGGAACCGCGCTATTCACGCCTGTTCCAGAACGGCCCGCTGGTGCAGGAAATCAGCGTCGGCTACCGCTACCTGCGCGAGGCCAGCGATGAAGTCGCCGGGCGCACCGGCTACTACGACGCAGACACCAACCCGTTCGCGCTGGCCATGTCGCCGTACCAGACCAGCGAAGGCGGCACCACCGCGCACGCGTTCTACATCGACGACCGCTTCGACTACGGCAACTGGACCATCACCCCCGGCGTGCGCTACGAGCGGATCGACACCTTCAACCGGGTCACCGACCTTGCCCTGGACGGCAGCGTGATCGACGCCAACCGCCCGGGCATCGTCTCCCGCGAGGTACTGCCCACCCTGTCGGTGCTGTACCGCCTGAGCAACCACTGGTCGCTGTTCGCCAACGCCGGCCAGTCCTTCGGCCCGCAGCAGTACAGCCACCTAGCTTCCACCACCGAGGGCCTGCACCCGGAAACCGCCAACACCTACGAGCTCGGCACGCATTTCGACAGCGACGCGCTGAACGGCGAATTCACCCTGTTCAACATCGACTTCGACAAGGAACTGCTGCTGGAGCGCTCCATCGTCGGCGAAGGCATGTGGACCGACCTGGGCGCGACCCGGCACCGCGGCGTGGAATCGTCGCTGCGCTACAACCTGGGCGGGCTGAACCACGCGCTCGACGGGCTGTCGGTCTACGCCACCTATACCTACACCCAGGCCATTTCCAAGGCGGGCGCCTTCGCCGGCCGCGACCTGCCGCTGTATTCGCGCCAGGTCGGCGCGCTGGGCTCGCGCTACGCGATCGACCGCTGGACCTTCAACGCCGACCTCTACGTGCAGTCCAAGCAGCGCTCGCCGGGTTCGGGTGATACCTACATCACCGACGAGGACCCGACCGGCCGCTACGGCGACGTGCCGGGCTTCGCCACCCTGGGCCTGCGCGGCGGCTATGACTTCGGCCCGCAATGGCACGACCTGAAACTGGCGCTGGGGGTGAAGAACCTGTTCGACCGCCGCTACTTCACCCGCTCCACCGACAACAACGGCGGCAAGTTCGTGGGCCAGCCGCGCACGATCTACCTGCAAGCCTCCGTCGCGCTCTGATGCAACGCTTCAGGCGCGCCTGGCTGGCCCTGCACCGCTGGGTCGCGCTGGGCCTGGGCTGGATACTGGTGCTGTGCGGGCTGACCGGGGCGATGCTGGTCGTCGCCCAGCCGCTGGACCGGCAGCTGCACCCGGAACTGTTCCGGGTGCAGGCCGCTGCGCCCGCCGGCCAAGCACCGGCATCGCTGCAACGGATACTGGACCGGCTGCGCCCGCAGTTCGTGCAGGCCTCGACCTTTTCCTTCCGCCCCCCGCAGGAACCGGGCCAGACGCTGGAGCTGCGGGTGAGCGGCCCGTGGAAGGGCTCGGTCTACCTCGACCCATGGACCGGCCTCGAACAGGGGCGGCGGGCCAACAACGAGGGCGCGCTCAACCTGCTGTTCAACCTGCACAGCTCGCTGTGGCTGCAATCCACCGGCAAGGCGCTGCTGGCCTGGGTGGCGTTGACGTATGCGTTCCTGCTGCTGACCGGGCTGGTGCTGTGGTGGCCGCGCAAGTGGCCGCCACTGTGGCGGCCGGAACTGCGCAGGGGCCTGCCGCGCGCCCTGTTCGACCTGCACCGCATCGGCGGTGCGCTGCTGGGCCTGCTGATCCTGGTGTCGGTTTCCAGCGGCGCCTACATGGCCTGGCGGCCGCTCGGCGGCGCGATCAACTGGCTGTCCGCCAGCAGCGCCTTCAAGCCGCCGCACCTGCCACCAGGCACGCCGCCGGATGCTCCCCTGTTGCCGCTGGACGCACTGGCGGACAGCGCGCGCAAGGTCTGGCCCGGCGCGATGCTGGCCGTGGTGCCGGTACCCACCGACGCGCGCCAGCCGCTACGCATCCGCCTGCGGACCACGGACGAACCGCACCCGCACGGCATCAGTTCGGTGTGGCTAGACCCGAGCAGCGGCGCCGTGCTGGCGGCGCGCCGCTGGAACGAACTGGACCCCGGTGCCGGCGCGGTGGCGGTGCTCTACCCGCTGCACACCGGCGTGCTGGGCGGCCCGCTGCTGGAAACGGCCATCGCCGTGGTCGGCCTGGCGCTGGCCGGCCTGGGCATAAGCGGCCTGTGGCTGTGGTGGCGCCGGCGCGCGGCGCGCTTGGCCGGCAAAGCCGGTTGAACCGCCATTCCACCGAAACGCTGTTGCGATCCGGCGATGCCTCACGCACCGCTGTACCCCACGGCACTGCATCCACGTGGATCCAGCGTTGCAACTCGAATACCGCTGAGAGCGATTCGGTGTACTCCACTGCCGCCTGCAGGTAACGAGCTGGAGCGCGCGAGCCCGCTACCACCACCTGGTCCAACGCCTGGCTGCCCCATCCGTTTCCTCGCCGGGAATTCACGCTGTCGATGCTGTAGACGGGTCCAAGCCGCGCACCAAAGGCCTGGGCGGTGGCCCCGGCCTTCTGCCGTGCATCCGCTACCGCCTTCCGCCTGGCCTCCGCACGCAGTTCCATTTCGCGGCTGGACTCGAAGGTCACGCGCTCGATGCCGGCCGCCCCTGCACGCAGCCCGGCATCGAGCAGGTCCTCCAGGCGGGAAAGATCCACCAGCCGGGCCGTCACCTCGCGCTGGGCGCTGAAGCCACGCGGAACGCGCCGGCCGGCATCGGTGTAGTCGTTGTCTTCGCCGGCCTGCATGTCCGAGGCGACGATGTCCTTGTCGTCAACCGCGAAATCCGCCAGCACCCGCAGGTACTTCGATACGGCCTGATCCACGCTTTGCTTGGCCGCCAAGGGCTGGGGCGCGCGTTGCTCGAAGCGCAGGATCAGCTTGACCCGGGCCGGCGCCACGCTCACCTCGCCGGTGCCATCCACGACG
>Ga0153956_1003425_pt1 | contig 10149 bp, 11 predicted proteins | sample TSFL040MetaG_FD_104704 | JGI IMG/M metagenome (GOLD analysis project Ga0153956, IMG submission 104704) | Attine ant fungus gardens microbial communities from Florida, USA - TSFL040 MetaG | ecosystem: Host-associated > Fungi > Mycelium > Unclassified | place: USA: Florida, Wekiwa Springs...
GCCTGCTGCCCGCCGGGAAACATCTCGAACATCCTCGTGTACCGGGCGCGCGGCAACGTCGCCCTGTCGCTCTCGATGACCGCTCTGTCGAACTTCCTGGCGATCTTCCTGATGCCGCTCAACATCGCCTTCTGGGGCGGCATACATCCGGAGGCTTCGCAGGTCCTCAAGACGGTGGATGTGAGCGTGGTCGAGCTGCTGGTCGACATCGTGGTCCTGATCGGGGTGCCGCTCACCCTTGGCCTGCTGATCTCCAGCAGGAAGCCGGACATCGCCAAGAAGGTCCAGCCGCTGGTCAAGAAGTTCTCGATGATCTTCCTGGTCCTCTTCATCCTCGGAGCGCTGATCGGCAACATCAGCGTCTTCGTCCATCACATCGCCCTGGTCGCCCTGGCAGTATTCCTCCATGACACGCTGGCCCTGATGCTCGGTTATGGAATCGCCGCCGGGTTCAAGGTCTCGGAGCCGAACCGAAGAGCGATCACATTCGAGGTCGGGGTGCGGAACGCGGCGCTCGGTCTCGGGATCGCCCTCAGCGTCTTCGACGGCCTCGGCGGGGTGGCGATCGTCGCCGCCTGGTGGGGGGTCTGGGACCTGATCGCCGGCATGGTCCTCTCCGGCTGGTGGGCGAAGCGGCCGACCGGTGATGTTCAGGAGAGCACGCTTGAAGCGGCGGGAGGGGCGTAACGGATGAAACGGGTTCTCGTTACCGGCGGCAACGGCTTCCTCGGCCACTCGGTGGTGCGCGGGCTGGCCGAGGCGAAGGATCAGGTCGAGCTCGTGGTCTCAGGCGATCTCCGCCATCCCACCGACGAACGGCGGGTCGAGGGGGTCGACTATGTGATCGCCGACGTGACCGATCCTTCTTCGGTCTCGGGTCCGATCGGCGAGCACGGGATCGACACGGTCGTCCACCTCGCCTCGATCGTCAACCCGGGCAGGGACACGACGACCGAGCAGGAGTTCGCGGTCGACGTGACCGGCTCGAAGAACGTCTTCGACGCCTGCCTGGCACATGGGGTGAGGCGGGTCGTCGTCTCGTCGAGCGGCGCCGCCTACGGCTACCACGCCGACAACCCGACCTGGCTGACCGAGGACGATCCGGTCCGCGGCACCGAGACCTTCCCCTACTCGCTGCACAAGCGGCTGGTCGAAGAGCAGTTGGCGGCGCTGCGGGAGTCGAACCCGGAGCTGGAGCAGGTGGTCCTCCGGATCGGCACGATCCTGGGTGAGACGGTCGACAACCAGATCACCGACCTCTTCAAGGCGAAGCGCCCGCTCAAGATCCGCGGCTCGGAATCGCCTTTCGTCTTCATCTGGGACCAGGACGTGGTCGCGGTCATGCTCCAGGCCGTGCTGGGCGAGAGGACAGGCATTTTCAACGTGGCGGGCGACGGGGCGATGACGGTGGACGAGATCGCCGCCGAACTGGGCAAGAAGACCCTTTCGATCCCGGTCGGCGTCCTCAAGGCCGGCCTGGGGGTGGGTCACTTCTTCGATCTCACCCCGCACGGACCGGCCCAGACCGACTTCCTCGCCTACCGCCCGGTCCTCGACAACCGCCGCCTCAAGACCGAGTTCGGCTACACCCCGAAGCTCACCACCCGCGAAGCCTTCCACGCCTGGCGCCTCTCGCAGGGGCTCTGATGACTACTTTCACCGTCACCCTGCAGCTCGGATCCTGTAGGCCGGTTCAATTTGCGGGCATAGCGCCAGTAAATTGAACCGAGTTAAGTAGCGGACCGTGGATGGATCTCCTTCGGGCCGACTGGAAGTAGACTCCCTGCTTCTTCGGGGTGTAGCGAAGCCTGGTATCGCGCGGCCTTTGGGTGGCCGAGATCATCGGTTCAAATCCGGTCACCCCGACTCTTAGGTTCAGCTTTCGCGGCGGTCGCTCTAGAACCGCGAGTGCGCCGTCGCTCCGATCGGTTCGAGGATCGATGGTTCGGGGTGATCCCCGTTCCGGTGGCCGGCTGCTGTCGGTTGGGGTGGAGCGGCGCCGATCGCGTGGAAGCCGCCGTCGACGTGGATGATCTCTCCGGAGATCGCCCGGGAGAGTTCCGAGAAGAGGAAGGCGGCCGTGTCGGCGACCTGGGTGGAGTCGTCCATGTCCCAGCCGAGCGGGGCTCCGGTCGACCAGGCGTCGGCGAGATCGCTGAACCCGGGTACCCCGCCCGCGGCGGCGGTCCGGATCGGGCCGGCCGAGATCAGGTTGACGCGGATCCCCCGCGGTCCGAGATCGCGGGCAAGGTAGCGGGAGACAGACTCCAGAGCGGCCTTGGCCACGCCCATCCAGTCGTAGGACGGCCAGGCGACGGTGGCGTCGAAGTCGAGCCCGACCAGGCTGGCGCCGCGGCCCTTCATCATCGGTTCGAGCGCTTCGGCCAGGGCCTTGAAGGAGTAGGCGCTGGTCTCGAAGGCCTCGCCGGCGCTCGACCGGGGAGCGCCGATGAAATTGCCTCCCAGGGCATCGCCGGGGGCATGGGCTATCGCGTGGAGGACTCCGTCGACCCCGTCCCAGTGCTCGCCGAGCAGATCCGTCAGACGGCCGAGATCGTGGTCGCTGTTCACGTCGAGCTCCAGCACCGGGACCGGTTCCGGCAGTCGGGCCGCGGCCCGCTCGGTCATGCGGCGGATCCGGCCGAAGCTGGTCAGGATCACTTCGGCGCCCAGCTGCTGGGCACGTTCGGCTGTGGCGAAGGCGATCGAACGCCGGTTCACCACTCCGGTGACCAGGATCCGCTTGCCCTCGAGGATCTTCGAGTCGGCGGCCATCAGAGGTACACCGGCTGACGAGTGGGCGCGGCGCGGCGCCAGATGATCTCGGCGTTGGCCCGCAGGACGATCTGGTCGTCCTGATTGGTCACCTTCCAGAGCAGGCGGGCGATGCCGTTGTCGTCGTCGATCGGCTTCAGCTCCTCGACCCTGCCGCGCAGGGTGATGTCATCGCCGATTCGGACCGGCCGCTTGAACACGACCCGGTCGAAGCCGCGCAGGGCGACGATCCGGTCGGGGTCGATGGGGGCGAGGCCGACCGAGTAGGAAAGCAGCAGCATGCCGTGGGCGATCCGGCTCCCGAAGGGTGATTTGGACGCCCATTCCGGATCGGTGTGAAGGGGGTGATGATCACCGGTCAGGTCGGAGAACTCCTCCAGGTCCAGCTCGGTGATCGTGCGGGCGTCGGTCTCGAATCCGTCCCCGACCTTCAACTGGTCGAAGCCGGAGCCGAATACTCCACTCAGGTTCATGCGAATCTCCATTTCTGGATCGGGTTGCCGGGCTTGCGGGACGGGATGCCGGAGGGGCCGGCGATTGCCTCCTCGAACTCGGCGGCGGCCTCTCGATGGCCTGAAGCCGAAGGGTGCAGCCCGTCCGAGGAGAAGTTGCCTGGATCGCTGATCCCCGGGTGGTCCGTCACATCGAGGCAGAGCGCGGACCATTCGGCCGAGATCTCGATGATCGCCCGGTTCAGATCGGCCATCCCGCGGTCGATCCGGCGCCGCGTGCGATGTCCGATCCCCGGATGGTTCCAACCTTCCGGATAGGTGGAAGTCACGATCATCGCTCCGGGCACCGACCGCTTCAGGTGGCGGAACATCAGGTCGAAGCGGGTGCGGAACCCTTCGAGATCGGGCCGGGTGCTGAGCAGCACGTCGTTGGCTCCGCAGATCAAGGTGACCAGATCCGGGCGATGGGCGATCGCGACCGGCACCTGGTCGAGGACGGCGCTGCTGGTCGCACCGTCGATGCCAAGGTTCACATACCGGAAGCCGGGGCGGTCTCGGCCGATCCGGTCGGCGAGCAGATCCGCCCAGCGGGTTCCGGGATCGCAGCCGTTTCCGGCGGTCAAGCTGTCGCCGAGCGCCACGTAGGAATTCATGCCGCCCTCTGGCCGACGGCCACTGTGGAGAGAGCCCAGTCGAGCGAGTCCCGGGTGTCCACCGGTTCGATCACCTCGTCGACGAAGCCGCTGGCGGCGGCCGCGTCGGCGGTCAGATGCTCGGCGGCGTAGGCATCGGCGAGCTGGTCGCGATCGCCGCTCCCGTCGGCGATCTCCCGACGGTGGACGAAGTTCACCGCCTGGCTGGCGGCCATGATCCCGATCTCGGCGCTGGGCCAGGCGAAGACCACGTCGGCGCCGAGGTCGCGGGAGTTCATGGTGATCGCGGCACCTCCGTACGCCTTGCGGGTGACCACGGTCAGCTTCGGCACGCTGGCGCCGGCGAAGGCCCGGAGCAGCGAGGCCCCGTGGCGGATCACCCCGGCCTTCTCCTGGCGCAGGCCGGGCATGAATCCGGGGGTGTCGACCAGCACGATCAGGGGTAGGCCGAAGCGGTCGGCCATCGCGATGAAGCCGGCCGCCTTCTCGGCCGCCTGCGCGTCGATCACCCCGCCGAAGCGGCGCGGCTGGTTGGCCACCACGGCGACCGGGCGGCCCTTCAGCCGGGCCAGCCCGGTGAAGATCCCATCGCCCCAGCGGGGATGGATGTCGACCAGGCTGCCCGAGTCGCAGATCGCCCGCGCGGTCTTCCGCACGTCATAGGTCTTGCGCCCGTCGATCGGCACGGTCGCGCCCGGGTCGTCGATCTCCGGTGGGTCCGAGTCGATGACCTCGGCCGGTTGGCCGATCGTCTGGGGCAGCAGCCCGAGCAGCCGGCGAGCTTCGGCGATCGCGCCGGCCTCGTCCTCGGCGACCATCTGGCAGACCCCGTTGTGCTCGTGGATCCGCGGCCCGCCGAGGTCCTCCATCGAGACGTCTTCGCCGACCGCTTCGGCGACCACCTTCGGGCCGGTCAGGAAGAGCCGGGCGTCACGGCTCATCAGCACGAAATCGGTCAGAGCGGGGGAGTAGGCGCCGCCGCCGGCCGAGACTCCTGCCACGATGCTGATCTGTGGCACCCGCCGCGCCAGGCGGACGCTCTCGCGGAAGATCCGTCCGTAGCCGCCGAGGGCCGCATGGCCCTCTTGGAGCCGAGCCCCGCCGGACTCGACGAAGCCGACCACCGGCGCGCCCGCCTCGCCGGCAAGGCGGAGGGTGCGGACGATGGTATCGGCATGGGTCTCACCGAGGGACCCACCCAGGAACGCGGGATCCTGGGAGTAGCAGAACACCGGGCGGCCTCCGACCATTCCGGCGCCGGCGATGACTCCATCGCCAGGCACCGCGCGTGTTCCCAGCCCTTGGGAGAGAGTGGCTGAGCGCAATGGTCGGAAGCTGCCCGGATCGCAGAGCCATTCGAGACGCCGTCTGGGAGTGGACGACGCCTCGGGGCCCGCTGTTGTCGCGACGCCTGGAGTCACGTCGCGGCAATGCAGAGCACGGCGTTGTGGCCGCCGAACCCGAAAGAGTTGGAGATCGCGTGGAGCCGCTCGCCTTCCAGCGGTCTGGCTTCACCGGGTATGTAGTCGAGATCGAGCCCTTCCTCGAACTCTTCGAGACCGACCGTCGGCGGGGCGAGCCGACGGGCCAGCACGCTCGTGGTCGCGACCGCCTCGACCGCACCGGCAGCTCCCATCAGGTGGCCGATCACGGACTTGGTCGAGCTGACCGGCACATCCCCGGCCGCGTCGCCGAAGGCGAGCTTCAGGGCGTCGGTCTCGGATCGGTCGTTGAGAGGGGTGGAGGTCCCGTGCGCGTTGACGTAGTCGATGTCCGCCGCGGCCAGACCGGCATCTTCGAGCGCCATGCGGATGGCGCGGGCCGACTCGGTGCCGGACGGGTCGGGAGCGGTGAGATGGTGGGCGTCGGAGCTGGCCCCGTAGCCCGCGATCTCGCCGAGGATCGTGGCGCCGCGGGCCTCGGCGGCTTCGGCATCCTCGATCACCAGCACCCCGGCGCCCTCGCCCATGACGAAACCGTCCCGGCGAGCGTCGAACGGTCGGGAGATCCCGCTCGGGGAGGTCGCGCCCATCTTGCCGAAGGCGGCGATCGCCACCTCGGTCATCGCCGATTCCGAACCCCCGGTGACCACCGCGTCAGCGGCTCCGGCCCGGATCATCCGGACCGCGGTGCCGATCGCGTGGGCGCCGGCGGCGCAGGCCGAGACCACGCCGAAGCTCTCGCCGTTCAGACCGTGCCGCATCGCTACCGCGGCCGACCCGGCGTTGGCCATCATCAGCGGGACGGCCAGCGGTGAAACCGCCTTCGCGCCCTTTTCCCGCAGAACGTCGGACTGATCCATCAGCGAGCCGATGCCGCCGATGCCGGTCCCGATGACGCAGCCGATCCGCCTGGAGTCGTACGGCAGCTCGTCCCAGCCCGCCTTGTTCAGGGCTTCGTCGGAAGCGGCCAGGGCCAGTTGGGTGAACCGGTCCGCCCGGCGCGTCTCCTTGCGGCTGAGGAACTCGAGGGGATCGAAATCGCGGCAGCTCGCGTCACCGTCGACGATTCCCGACTCGCCCCGGGTCCAGCGGTCGACCAGGGTGTCGGCTCCGACTCCCAGAGGGGTCACAGCCCCTGTCCCGGTGATCACGACTCGCCGGTTCATGACGCTTTGGCCACCACCAGATCGATCACTTCGCCGACCGTCTTCAGGTCCTTGACGTCGTCGCCGACCAGCTCGACCCCGAACTCGTCCTCGACGATCTGAGCGATCTCGACCAGGTCCAGCGAATCTACGTCGAGCGACTCGAAGGTGGCGTCACGGGTGATCTGGCCCGGGTCGGCGCCGACCTCTTCGAGACCCTGCCGGATCACTGCCTCTGCTGACTGCGGGTCTGCCTTCGTGGTCATGCGGTCCTTCTTTCCTTGTTGGTGTTCATGCGCTCATTCCGCCGTCGACGGTGAGCACGCTTCCAGTCACATACGAGGCCTCGTCCGAGGCGAGAAATCCGATGCAGGCCGCGATCTCCTCCGGGGTCCCGGCCCGTCGGGCGGGGATCGCGTCGTCGAAGGCGCCGCTCGGCAGATCGGCGGTCAGTCCCGTCTCGACCAGTCCAGGGGCGACCGCGTTCACGGTCACCCCGCGGCGTGCGACCTCGACCGCGATCGTCTTGGTCATCCCGATCAGGCCCGCCTTCGAAGCGGCGTAGTTGGCCTGGCCCGGGTTGGCCCGCGGGCCGACCACCGAGGCGACGTTGACGACTCTCCCGAAGCGGGCCCGGATCATCGGCTTCAGCGATCTCCGGGTGAGACGGAACGCGGCGTTCAAGTTGGTCTCGATCACGCTCTGCCAGTCCTCGTCCTTGATCTGGGGGGAGAGGCCGTCGGCCCGGCGTCCGGCGTTGTTGACCAGGATCAAGGCCGGTCCGAAGGCGGCTTCGACCTGGCCCAGGAGCTCGTCGGCCGCCTCGTTTGAATCGAGGTCGGCCCGGACCGCGATGGCCCGGCCTCCGTCGGCTTCGATCGACTCGACCACCGCGGCCGCTCCGTCCGGGTCGGAGCGGAAGTGGACCGCGACCGGCCAGCCGTGGGCGGCGATCGCCCGGGCGCTGGCCGCGCCGATTCCGCCCGAAGCTCCGGTCACCAGTGCCGCGCCTTCGGGCCGGCTCATGCCAGGTCGCTTTCCGGGGAGCCCCACTCGATCACCCCGGCGCCCCAGGTGAGGCCGCCACCGAAGGCACCCAGCAGCACCCGGCTTCCGGGCTGGAGCCGGCCGTCCTCGCGGGCGACGCCGAGCGCGATCGGGATCGAACCGGCCGAGGTGTTGCCGAACTCGCCGACGCAGTCGACCACTCTTCCCGGGTCGAGGCCGAGCTTCTCGCCGACCGCCGCGATGATCCGGCTGTTGGCCTGGTGGTAGACGAACAGGTCGATCTCGTCCAGCCCGAGGCCGGCGTCCCCGGCGGCCTGCAGAGTCGACTCGCAGAGGCGCTTGACCGCCTGGCGGAAGGTGTCGTGCCCGTTCATGCGGACGATCGCTTCTTCCCGGGTCGCCTCGACCAGGCTTCCGCGGCCTCCGTCGCTGCCCAGGTTGATGCGGCCGATCTTGTCGGTGCCCTGGGAGGGGGCGAGCACCACGGCGCCGCCACCGTCGGCGAAGATCCCGGCGGTGGAGCGGTCGTCATGGTCGATCACCCGGTACATCAGGTCGGAGCCGATCACCAGGGCCCGTTCGGCGCCCCCGGTGGCGATCCAGCTCGAAGCCATGGCCAGGCCGGAGAGGAAGCCCGAGCAGGCGGCGTTCAGGTCGAAGGCCGCCGCGGAGTCACATCCCAGGTTCGCGGCCACCACAGGCGCTGAGGCCGGGCAGAGCATCTCGGCGGTGACCGTGGCGACGATCACCAGGTCGATCTCGCCGGCCCCGACTCCGGCGTCGGCGAGCGCGGCTCGTCCGCCGTCGGTGGCCAGGTCGACCAGCGTGTAACCGTCCGGGGCGACGTGGCGCTGGCGCACCCCGGTCCGCTCGGTGATCCACTCGGGGCTGACACCGAGGCGGTCGGCGACCACCTGGTTGCTGACCACCGGTTCCGGCACCGCGACCCCGAGCCCGGCGATGGCCGTCCCGCGGAGGGTCGGGGCGGTCGCCGTCAGGGAGTCTTCGAGCTCCAGCTCAAACATCGGCGACCTGCTCCGTTCCGGCGTGGTCGAGGGGACCGGCCTCGACCCCGGAGATCGTGCGTCGGACCAGTCCGGTCAAGACCTCGCCCGGACCGGACTCGAGAAAGCAGGACGCCCCTAGATCTCGCAGTCTGAGGACCGTTTCCCGCCAGCGCACCGGACGGGTCAGGGCGGCGAGCAGCCCTTCCCGCAGATCGCCGAACGGCCGGGCCGAAGTAGAGGAGATGAGCCGGGGCTGGTCGGTCACTTCGACTTCGTCCAGGGCGGCTCGGAACTCGGGCACCGCGACCGCCATCGCCGGCGAGTGGAAGGCGCCGGCCACCGGCAGGCGGACGGTCCGCACCCCGACTTCGCGGAAGCGCCGACGAGCCTCGTCGATCTCTTCCGAGGGGCCCGAGAGCACGACCTGGTCGGGGGAGTTGTCGTTGGCGACGGTCAGGCCGAGCGAGTTGGCCAGGGCGGGAACGCCGTTCGTCTCACCCAGCACGGCCAGCATGCCGCCCGGGTCGTTCTCGGCCGCCTGCTGCATCACCCGTCCGCGAGTGATCGCCAGCCGCAGCCCATCTTCGGTCGAGATCGCTCCGGCCGCCGCCGCGGCCGCGAGCTCACCGAGCGAGTGACCGGCGAACCAGGCCGCCTCGGGGCTGCCGGCTGCCCGCCAGCCGGCGATCGCCGCACAGTAGAGGGCCGGCTGCTGGAACGAGGTGCCTTCGGAAACCCGTTCGAAGGGGTCGCTGCCGATCTCGCTCGTCGCGAGTTCGATCAGCTCCGGGCAGTGAGCTTCGACCAGGTCGCGCATCTCCGCGCGCTGGCTGCCCTGGCCCGGAAAGACGAGAGCGGTGTGGCTTAGATCGACAGAAGCGTTCATATGCCGGATATTTCTCCGGCGCCCCCGCCATGTCACGCGAATCCCCCGGAACACCCCCCGTACGGGTGGTCATCTCCCCACCAGAGTGGGGCTACCCCAACAAGCCCAGCCCCTGGGCGCTGCGAACCGCTTCGGCGCGGTTTCTCACCCCGAGCTTGCGGTAGATCGCGCTGGTGTACTCCTTCACCGTGTGGGGGGAGAGGAAGAGGCTGCCGGCGATCTCCCGGTTGGTCGCCCCGGTGGCGATCAGGCCGAGAACCTCGCGCTCGCGCTCGGAGAGCCCGACCGAGTCGCCGGGTCCCCCGTCGGCGAAGACCTCGGATCCGAGCGCGACCATTCGCACCGCCTTGACGACGTCGGCGGCGCCCCAGTCCTTCGAGATGAAGCCGGAGGCTCCCGCGGCCCGGGCCACGGTCGGTGAGATGCGTCCCGCGCCCGAGATCAAGAGCACTTTGGTCTGGGGTGAGACCTGCCTGATCTCGGAGCATGCTTCGGCCCCGGAATCGGCTCCCAGCATGAGATCGATCAGGGCCGCGTCCGGTCTGAGCCGGGCGGCGAACTCGACCGCTTCGGTGAGTCCCGAGGCCCCGTCGCAGCTCTCGACCCATGACTGTCGGTCGAGCAGCAGCCGGAAGCCCCAGTGCACGACGTCATGGTCGTCGACGACCAGCACCCGTAGACCCGTCGCCGCGTTCATGACTCTTCCGCGGCCCGCATGCGGAACCGCCAGCGATCGCCTTCCAGCGGGCCGAACTCGATCAGGGCGTCATGCTCCAATGCC
>Ga0153956_1003426_pt1 | contig 10149 bp, 10 predicted proteins | sample TSFL040MetaG_FD_104704 | JGI IMG/M metagenome (GOLD analysis project Ga0153956, IMG submission 104704) | Attine ant fungus gardens microbial communities from Florida, USA - TSFL040 MetaG | ecosystem: Host-associated > Fungi > Mycelium > Unclassified | place: USA: Florida, Wekiwa Springs...
ATGAAACGTGGTGGTAGCCGCGAGTCGCTCGAGCGTCTGATCGAGCGTGTACGTGCGGCCGTGCCGGGCATTGCGATCCGTACGACATTCATTACCGGATTTCCGGGCGAGACGGATGAGGATCTTGAAGAATTGATCGAGTTCGTTCAAAACTGCCGGTTTGAGAATGTAGGCGTGTTCACATACTCCGACGAAGAGGGAACTGCCGCTTTTGATCTGCCCGATAAGGTCGATCCAAAGACCGCTAAAAAGCGACGCGACCGATTGATGAAAGAGCAAGCAAAGATCAGCCGTCAACTTAACAAAGAAAAGGTCGGTAAGATATTTCCGGTCATTTTTGAGGGGCTTTCGCAAGAGTCTGATCTGCTGTTTCAGGGGAGATGGCAGGGACAGGCTCAAGAGATCGACGGTTATATCTTAATAAATGATATGCCTGACGGTTTTGAGCCGATGATCGGCGAGATCTATGACGTAAAGATCACTGAGGCTCATAATTATGACCTCATCGGTGAGATCGTTGCGTCAAATATAGTTAATTATGAGCAGGCCGCGTAATTTAGAGATTATTTGCCAAGCGCATATTCCAATTCGTAATGATGTTTGCCGTCAGCGATGACGAGCGTCATTTTACCGGCGATGCCCTTGAGTTCGCCGGTGCCCGATCCGGGTACAACCTCGATATTTATTGCAAATTTCCCGGCTTCCATAGTGCCGTTGTGCTGAAGCGAAAATGTGCCTTTCTTACCGTCGAGCGTGCCGGTAAAAACTTCCATTGCGACATAGCCGCCGATCGTCTGTGCGGCGTCTGATGAGCCGAGCATTTGACCTTTTGACGTACCGTTGAGAGCGCCGCTCCACACCTTGTTGATCGCCAAACGGCCAATGCCATCGACCGCCGAGGTCTCATCATCCTTTACAGGCGTCACTTTTACTTCAAAATTTCCTTTTGCGGTCGTGTTCATTGTTTTTGAGCGAAGGCGATGATCTGACTTTTGCGCCGAGACAAGGTCCGCTGAGATCATAATTGCCAAAATTGTCAGTATTAAAAGGGTAAACGTTCTCTTTTGTAATAACAACATAATTATTTTCCTCGCTTTAAATGCTGCGGCGGGCAAAGTGTGAATCTTTCAAAATCCTACAATTTTGTAGGAGATGTGCAGTTTTCATTAAACGAACTACGGCCGCGTTGCCTGTATGTTCTGACGTTATATAGAATCTCTCTTTTGACGGACGCCAGAGATCATTTTTACACAGATCTTAAGATATTTGGATACAGGAGCAATATGAACGCAAAGAATGTACTTAATTACGCTGCGGATCAGGAAGCGAGATTCGTATCGATCCGGTTCACCGATCTGCCGGGGTCGTGGCATCACCTTACATATCCGATCGAGCAGCTTACCGAAGACAGTTTTGAGGACGGGTTTGGATTTGACGGATCGAGCCTGCGCGGTTGGGCCGCGATACACGAGTCGGATATGCTGCTTGTGCCCGATCCGACACGGTTTTGGATCGACCCATTTACCAGTGATACAACACTGTGTCTGATAGCAAATGTCGTCGATCCGATCACAAAAGAAGGCTATGGCCTAGATCCGCGTTCGGTTGCGATGCGGGCTGAGAGTTATTTGAAATTTACGGGTCTTGCCGATACGGCATTTGTCGGCACCGAGGCTGAGTTCTTTATCTTTGACGAAGCTCGATTTCATAACACACAGAGTTCGGCAGGATATTATATAGACTCGGAAGAAGGGCATTGGAACTCCGGCCGCGAAGGCGATCTTCCAAACAGCGGTTATCACATACGTGCTAAAGAAGGTTATGTACCGGTCGCACCGCTCGATACGCTGGTCGATCTAAGGAATACGATGTCGAGCGTGCTGGGTGAGGTGGGCATCGATGTCGAATGTCATCATCACGAGGTCGCGACCGCCGGACAGTGCGAGATCGATTTCAAATTCTCTAATTTGCTGCACACGGCTGATAATCTGATGCTGTTCAAATACGTCATCAAGAACACGGCAGCCGCAGCTGGCAAAACGGCAACATTTATGCCGAAACCGCTCTTTGGCGATAACGGTTCCGGAATGCACTGTCATCAGTCTCTATGGAAGGATGGACAGCCGCTGTTTGCGGGTGACGAGTACGCCGGTTTGTCTGAAATGGCAAAGTTCTATATCGGCGGGTTATTAAAACATGCTCCTGCATTGGTCGGATTTGCTGCGCCGACGACCAACAGTTACAAGCGTCTTGTGCCGGGATTTGAGGCGCCGGTCAATCTTGCATATTCTGCACGCAACCGCTCGGCTGCGGTGCGTATCCCGATGTTCTCGTCGTCGCCAAAAGCCAAGCGACTCGAGTTTCGTCCGCCGGATCCGTCATGCAATCCGTATATTACATTTGCCGCTTTGTTGATGGCGGGCCTCGACGGCATTCAAAATCGCATCGACCCGGGCGAACCGCTCGACAAGGACATTTACGACCTTCCGCCGGAAGAATTAAAGAATGTACCGTCGCTGCCCGGCAGCCTGGACGAAGCTCTGACCGCTTTAGAGAACGATCACGAATTTTTGCTCAAGGGCGATGTATTTACTTCAAAAATGATCGAGCGTTGGATCAGGTACAAACGCGAGAATGAGATCACTCCGCTTCGGCTGCGTCCGCATCCGCTCGAGTTTTCGATGTATTATGATATTTAATGAGTAAATATTATCGATGACGCGGTCAGCTATGAAGCTGATGTCTGAATAGACGCTAAAAACAGGCTTTAACCTGCGATCTTATGCGTGGTTAAAGCCTGTTATATCAGAGGTTTACTATCCTGTTGAGTATGAACTCAAAATGTTTTACGACACAAGATCCGTTGTCTGAACACGTTTGAAAAAAATACTGTTTTTCGGGCCGTTTCATAAGTCGTTTCATAAGTCGTTTCGCGGATGTTGAGGCTCATCTTACCTATTTCTGCCGATGAAAGTTGAAGATATAAAATTGACCGGTACAGTAGTTGAATTGCGGCCGATGACGGTCGCGGATGTCGATAAGCTGTTTGATGCGGCTAATTTTCCTCAATTGTGGAAATGGACGAACAACGTTATTTCTACGCGAGACGATATGGCGAAATATGTCGGATCGGCGCTTGCGGACAGGGCGGCTGACAGGGCTTTGCCATTCGTGACGACCGACGTGATAACGGGCGAGGTCATCGGATCGACGAGATTCGGCAATATCGAAACTGCTCATCGAAAGGCAGAGATCGGCTGGACTTGGGTCACGCCGTCGAGACAGCGTTCGGCGGTGAATACTGAAGCAAAGCTGCTGATGCTGAAACACGCATTTGAGATGTGGAAGTGTGTTCGCGTTGAGCTTAAGACCGATGCTAACAATGAGCGTTCGCGCAATGCGATCTTGCGTATCGGCGCCCGCGAAGAAGGAATATTGCGTAATCATATGATCACTGATGCGGGGCGTTTCCGCGATTCGGTTTATTTCAGTATCATTGAGAGTGAATGGCCGTCCGTTCTTCAAGATCTGACTGCCAAACTCGAACGGAATTATGTTTAGAGCGTTTGCGGTATTTGTGATATTTGCGGTATCCGTATTGTCGGGTGCCTGCGGCAGTGGAGGCGGTGATGTCAGCGGCACAACCGGAAACGGGCGAAACTCGGCAAATAATGCCGTCGATAACGGCAGCACAACGGCTCAGAGCGGCACGACTCAGCCGACATCTGTAAGCGGTGAACCTGCGGGGCCGAACCAGGTCGCTCCCGGCATTCCGTCAGATCCAAGTACGGCATCGGTCTCTAACGCAGATGCAAATGTTGCATCCGCCGGCACGATAATGGATCAGGGAAAACGAAAGATCATCGACGTGCCTCCGTCAGCGGCAGACAAGAATATGCCAAAGATCCCGGCGCCTGACAACTCGTTCATTTCTGTCACGATGGGAAAAAAGGGCGAGTTCATCGAATCGCGGGTATTTAACGCAAATCCTTATTTTTCGAAGGTTGTCAGAACGTCGCTCGGGTCGTCAAAGAACACGGTCATATATTTGAAGAACGGCAGATCAGTTGCGACAAAAAAGGGCGACGAGCAGACGCTGAGCAGCCTTTCGCTCAATCAGCTTATGGATGCGACAGGCATCAAACCGCCTGCACCTAAACCCGACCCGAATGCGGCGTCGGGAACCGAGCAGAAACCGGTTCATTGAGCCGTTACGGTATAATGATGGATAAATTTACGATACATTGCCCTTGCTGCGAGTCAATATTGACCGTCGATGCCGCGACCGGAGCGTTGCTCTCGCACGAGGAAAAGAAAAAGGCGACAGCGTCATTTGACGACCTAAAGGCCGGACTCGACAAGCAAAAAGAACAGCGTGAGCAGATATTTGCCCAAGAAATGTCTTCAATGAAGGATCGCGAGCGGCTCTTGGAAGAGAAGTTCAAAGAAGCAATGAAGCGTGCCGAGGGCGATGACGGTACGCCGTACCGAAATCCGCTCGATATGGATTAAGGTATCGATCTCATCAATTTCAAATGACCACAAGAACCGCTGCGGCAGCCGAAATTTCACCGAGAGAGAGGATAATTGTCGCACTTGATGTCTCGACGCCTGACGCAGCGAGAGATCTTGTAAGAGAACTTCGCGGTCAGGTCGGAGCATTCAAGATCGGGATGCAGCTTTTTACGGCGGCCGGCCCGTCGATAGTTAGAGAGATCGTCGAACTCGGCGAACGTGTATTTCTTGATCTGAAGTTTCATGACATCCCGAACACGGTCGCAAATGCATCTCTTGAGGCGGCACGTCTTGGTGTTTGGATGCTCAACGTTCATGCGTCAGGCGGAGCTGAAATGATGCGGCGGACAGTCGAGTACGTCACGATCTCGTGCGAAAAAGAGGGCATCGAGCGGCCGCTGCTTATCGGCGTTACGGTGCTCACCAGCAGCGATGCTTCACACTTGGCCGAACTGAATATTGGCGGTTCAGTCAGCGATCAGGTCGTGAGACTTGCGTCGCTTGCGGCGTATAGCGGATTAGATGGCGTTGTGGCATCGCCGCAAGAGGTCGTACCGATCCGCAAGGCGTTGGGAGCAAAACCGTTCTTATTAGTGACGCCGGGAATTCGTCCATTAAATGCAGCCGCAGACGATCAAAAGCGTGTAACAACTTTTGGTGACGCGATACGCCTTGGTACCGATTACGCTGTCATTGGCCGTCCGATCACGGCCGCCGACGATAAACTAATGATCATAGAAGAAATGCTCAGAGAGGTCGAAACGATCAGTTAATGGCAAAGGTTAATATTTCCCGCGACATATTTATAGGCGTGAGACGTTTCGTGCTCATCGCTTTGAGTTGCGCTGTCATACTGTCGTCAGCGGCATTTGCCCAGACGGCTGCGGGACCGCTTTCGCCGACCTTATTTCGCATCGGCGAAAAACTTACATACACGGTCGATTATCAAAATTTTCAGAATGTCGGTTTTATACAGACGAGCGTCGTATCGCGCGGCATGATCGCTAAGCGTGATGCCGTCGAACTCAGAATGAGGCTCAAGACCAACGGCATTGTCAGTGCCGCGATCAGCCTTATTGACGAGGACCGAACAGTATATGCCGCAGCCGACGGAGGCGAACCGCTACAGATACGCCGTACTTTGCTGTCGGGCATCCTGCCTAAAGAAACGCTGACCGACCTGACGAATTCAAGCGACGGCTCGTTCGACCTGTTGACGGCGCTGTACAGAGCGAGAGAGAGCGGCGGCAACGGAACCTTTACGATCGCCGAAGATGATGTGCGGTCAACGGTAACGCTTACGCCGGCCGGAACTGAAAAGATCGAAACCGATGCCGGAACATTCGATTGTGCTGTTTCGACAGTGCAGGGAACCTATCTCGACACATTTGGTATCAAGGAGATGAAGATCCTCTTCTCGACGGATCAGTACCATATTCCGGTAGCTTTCAGGTTCAAGAATGCAAAGGGCGAATTCAGAGGCAAACTGACGGGCATCGTTGTCGATTCGCCTGCTGATGAAGCGGCAAGATCAACACCAACACCTACGCCGAGCATTGATCCGACGCCGATCCCGGGAATTCCGGGCATACCAACGGGGACACCAAATAGGACGACAAAACCGACCGTGACGCCGACGCCTTATATTCCTAACCGACCACTGCTGCCTGAGCTGGTTTTCGATCTTGGCGAAGAATTGCGTTACAGCGTGACCCGTGCCGGCAAAAAGGTCGGAGAGATCACATTGTCAGCTCCCGAGAGAAAACTGCTGAATAATATTGACACCCTTATGCTTGGGGTTAAGGTGACCGGCGTCGAGCCGAACGGGCCGCCTTTCGGCTTGGGCGATCAGATCACGGCCGCGGTCGATCCGGATACGCTTGCTCCGCGTTATTACGAGACAAAATTGACGGGAGCGTTGTCGTCTCTGAGTTCGATGGTGACATTTGACCAGCGTACGGGCAATGTCACTTTTGCAGATAAGCGGGTCGAGGGGCCGATCGGCGTACATAGTCTTTTGTCGCTGATCTATGCAATGCGTTCATTTAATCTCAAGCCGAGCAAGGATCTGAGCAATCCTGTCAACGATACTCGTGTTGCGGTCTTTTGGTCTAATAAGGTCAGCATCTTTATCTTGCGTCCGTCTAATATCGAGTCGATCATGCTTGGTGGTCAAAAGGTCGCGGCACAGCAGATCGTCCTTGTTACGGGCGATCCTCAACTCGATCAACTCGGGTTTAAGATCTGGCTGTCGCCGGAAGGTGCATGTGTGCCGCTGCGGTTCGTGATCGGTGGTTATCAGGCAGACCTTATTTCTCAGGACAATATTTTAAAAACGGCAAATTGAGACTTGTGTAATTGAAATTCATTTTCAATTAGCGTATCCTTAAGGCTGTCAGAGGAGTTTAGATACCTATGTCAGCCAGCAGTACACTCACATCGCTTCCTATCGGCCGGTCGGCGCGGGTCGTTGCTGTAAGAGGCGAGGGCCGCATCACACGCCGCATCCTCGAAATGGGCGTCATCCCGGGCGTTGATATATCGGTCGTTAAGGCCGCACCATTTGGCGATCCGATACAGATCTCGGTTCGCGGATATGATCTGGCAATGCGCCGCAGTGAGGCTGACGCGATCGAGGTAGCCGAATAGCCGGCACCGTGATGCACGACAATATTGCTCAAAAAACATACACCATTGCACTCGCCGGTAATCCTAACGCCGGGAAAACCACACTCTTTAACTCTCTAACCGGCTTAAAGCAAAAGGTCGCAAATTACCCCGGCGTCACTGTCGAACGCAAAGAAGGCGGCTGGAATATTAGCGGGCGCACAGCTCGTTTGATCGATCTGCCGGGATTATACAGCCTTGACGCGACCTCGCTCGATGAGCAGATCGCACGCAATGTCATCACCGGCGAACAAGAGGGCGTTGCCAAACCCGATGCGATCATCGCGGTAGTTGACGCAACCAATCTCGAACGCAATCTTTATCTCGTAACACAGCTTTTCGAATTTGGCGTGCCGGTCGTCGTTGCACTGACGATGATCGATGTTTTTGAAAAAGAAAAGCACGAGATCGACATTCCGAAACTGTCCAAGCTGCTGAATGTGCCGGTCGTTGCGGTAAATGCAAAGTCAGGCCGCGGGGCTGACGAACTTACCGAACAGGTCGCTCAGGCTGTCGGACGCAGTCAGGAATTGCCATACGACCTGCCTGCAGAAACGGAGATCTCAGGCCCGCACGGACGCATCTTTGCACGGTACAACTTCATATCAAACGTTGTGCAAGAGTCGGTCAAACACAACGATATCGAGAACCACAGGCTCTCGACAAAGATCGATCGCGTACTCACGCATAGATTTTTTGGCCTTGTCATACTTGTTCTGATCCTTTTGCTGGTTTTTCAGGCGATATTCTCATGGGCGAGCCTGCCGATGGATCTGCTCGATAAAGGGTTTGGTGCTCTCGGCGATCTGGCTAAAAGTGCGTTGCCGGAGGGAATACTCGCCGATCTCGTATCTGACGGCATCATTGCGGGCGTCGGCGGCGTCGTTGTGTTCTTACCGCAGATATTGCTGCTTTTCCTCTTTATTTCACTGCTCGAGGATACGGGTTATATGGCGCGTGCGGCATTTTTGCTCGACAAACTGATGAGCCGCGTTGGGCTGCACGGAAAGGCTTTTTTGCCCTTGGTCAGCAGTTTTGCATGTGCGATACCGGGCATTATGGCGACCCGCACGATCGAGAGCCGCCGCGATAGGCTTGCGACGATCATGATCGCACCGTTCATGTCGTGTTCGGCGAGGCTGCCGGTATATTCGCTCATGATCGCGACCTTTTTTGCAGGGCAGAAATTTTTCGGGTTCGTCTCGGTCGGTGCGGTACTGATGCTGGCGATGTACAGCCTCGGCATCATTGTGGCGATCATTGTTGCATTTGTGCTGAAACGTACGCTGCTCAAAGCTCCGCCGCCGCCATTTTTGATGGAACTGCCGCCATACAGGCTGCCTAATCTGCGTAACGTGTTTCAGAATATGCTCACGCGTGCGGGGCTTTTCTTAAAACGTGCGGGAACGGTCATTTTGGCTATCTCGATCATCCTTTGGGCATTGACCTATTTTCCGCGTACGATGGCTGCGGCACCTGACGCTGCACAGACAGCCGCGGCCTCGCCAAATGCCTTTGCAGACGAAAGCGGTGATGATGACGCCGCAAAGACTGCTGAGAATCAAAAAGAAGGCGATCAGATCAAGAATAGCTTTGCGGGCAAACTCGGACATACGATCGAGCCTGTCATCAAGCCGCTCGGATTCAATTGGAAGATCGGCGTCGCACTGATCGCGAGCTTTGCCGCACGTGAGGTGCTGGTCTCGACGCTGAGCATCATCTACAATGTCGGCAAAGATGCCGATGCCGAATCTCAGACGCTGGTTGCGGCCGTACAGGACGCAAAGAATGACGACGGTACGCCGACTTGGACACCATTAACGGCATTGTCGCTGATGGTATTCTTTGTGCTTGCGATGCAGTGTATGTCAACGCTTGCGGTCGTTCGCCGCGAGACTAACTCATGGTCATGGCCGATCTTTATGTTCAGTTATATGACGGTAATTGCATATATAGCGTCGCTGATAACATATCAGGGCGGTAAGGTTCTCGGCTTTCAATAAGGAGATAAAATGCTGCAATATCTGATCGTTTTTCTGATAGTCGGTGCGGCGGTCGCGTTCGCGGTAAGATCCGTAAACCGTCAACGCCGCTCATTTTCGGCAAAGGGCGGCTGCGAAGCAAATTGCGGCTGTAGCGGGAGTTCGAAAAAAGAGGTGATATAGTTCGCCCGCTCATTACATATTTACTTGGGACAATGGCCGATAGCGAGATCAGAATTGCGATCATAACGATCAGCGACACGCGTGATGTCGCAAGTGATCTCTCGGGCGATATTTTGTCAGGATCTGCGTCGGAGTATGGGAAAGTGCTTTATCGTGAGATCGTTCGTGATGAAAGGAACGAGATCGCGGCGAAACTCAGTGAACTAAGTGCGAATGGCAGTGTCGAACTGATATTAACAACAGGTGGTACGGGCGTTGCTCCGCGAGATGTTACGCCGGAGGCGACACGCGATGTGATCGAACGCGAGATAACCGGTATTGCCGAAGCAATGCGTCGCGAAACTTATCATAAAACACCGATGTCGATGCTCTCACGCGGCGTCTGCGGCGTCGCGAACCGCACATTGATCGTAAATCTCCCCGGCTCACCAAAAGGTGTCAAAGAATGTTTCGCCGTGATCGCTCCGATCCTGAGTCATGCGATCGCGCTCATCAAAGGCGGATCTGTACATTAGAGCATTTATGACAAATGTCTATGTGCTCTATTGTTTCTATATGGTTCTAAAACAATATCAGCCACATAGAAAAACAGGACCATTCCGCGGTCCTTAGATGGCCTTATTAGCATCTAGTTAAATATTCGGGCTTAGGCAGCTCAATGCTGCAAAATTACTCTCCGCAATGAAAGTAAACTGTTCGGGATAATGTCGAGCGGGTTGTTTGGCCGATCATCGAGGCATTTATCTTGATCGTGTCGCACATTGACCCGTAGAGCCAGACAGGCACAAAATATTTGCCGTCC
>Ga0153956_1003427_pt1 | contig 10148 bp, 7 predicted proteins | sample TSFL040MetaG_FD_104704 | JGI IMG/M metagenome (GOLD analysis project Ga0153956, IMG submission 104704) | Attine ant fungus gardens microbial communities from Florida, USA - TSFL040 MetaG | ecosystem: Host-associated > Fungi > Mycelium > Unclassified | place: USA: Florida, Wekiwa Springs...
CCAGGAACAGCCAGCGCAGCGCCGACAGGTCGTACGCCTTCAGCCACGACGCATCGTGTTTCTTCAACACGCGGATGCCGGTCGGCGAGGAGAACATCGTGCGCACGCCGTAGTCGGCGCAGATTCGCCACCAGATGCCGGCGTCCGGATTCGTCGGCAGTCCCTCGTAGAGGATCGAGGTGGCGCCGACCAGCAGCGGCGCGTAGACGTTGTACGAATGACCGACCGCCCAGCCGACGTCCGACGTAGAGAACATCACCTGCCCCGGCCCGACGTCGAACGTCGTGCGCATCGACAACGCGAGCGCGACCGCATGGCCGCCGACGTCGCGCTGCACGCCTTTCGGCTTGCCGGTCGTACCGGAAGTGTAGAGCAGGTAGCTCGGCTCGTTCGATTCCAGCCATTCGATGTCGATCCGCGCGCCGTCGTGGCACGCGCGCAGATCGGCGTATTCGACGTCGCGGCCGGCGACGCGCGCGGCCCCCGGATCGAGCCCTCGATCGACGATCAGCACGCGCGGCGGCGGGAACGTCGCTTCGGCGCAGGCCGCGTCGACCAGGGGCTTGTACGCGATCACCTTGCCGCCGCGCATGCCGGCATCGGCGCAGACCAGCAGCGCCGGCTTCGCGTCGTCGATGCGCAAGGCGAGGTTGTGCGCAGCGAAGCCGCCGAACACGACCGAATGGATCGCGCCGATGCGCGCGCAGGCCAGCATCGCGAACACCGCCTCGGCCATGTTCGGCATGTAGACGACGACGCGATCGCCGCGACCGACGCCGAGCGACTTCAACACCGCCGCGAACGTGTTCACCTCGCGGTGCAGTTCGCGGTAGCTGATCGCGCGCGTCGTGTTCGTCTCGGTCGAGATCGCGACCAGCGCGAGCTGGTCCGCGCGCGCGGCGAGGTGGCGATCGACCGCGTTGTGGCAGAGGTTCGTCTCGCCGCCGACGAACCAGCGCCGGAACGGCGGGTTCGAGTAGTCGAGGATCCGCTGCGGCGGCACGTGCCAGTCGATCGCCTTCGCCTGCTCCGCCCAGAACGCTTCGGGCTGCTCGATCGACTGGCGGTAGAGTTCGTCGTATCCCATCGCGCTTCCTCCGGCTGGCACGCCAAGCCTAGCCGGAAGCCGGAGGAGCGGACCCGCGACTTTGGTCGCGGGTCCGCACGACGAAGACTCAGCGCTTGCGCGCGGCTTCCAGTTCCTTCGCCAGTGCGTCGGCGTGGTAGATCTTGCGCAAGGCTTCGAGGATCGCGCCGCTGTGCACCGAAACGGCGCGGTTCAGGCGCGCGTCGTACCAATAGTCGCCGCCGAGCGAATGGATGTTGCCGTCGAACACGAGGCCGACGATCTCGGCGTTCCTGTTGATGACCGGGCTGCCGGAATTGCCGCCGATGATGTCGTTGGTGCTGACGAAGTCGTAGCGCTGGTCGAGGTCGAGCTTCGACTTCGCGTCGAGCCAGCTCTGCGGCAGCGCGAACGGATACGAACCGGTCGCGTGCTCGAACGCGCCGCCGATGGTCGTGAACGGCTTGACCGGCACGCCCTTCTCGTCCCACCCCTTGACCTCGCCGAACGAGAAGCGCTGCGTGAAGGTCGCGTCCGGGTAGACGCTGGTGCCGTACTTCTCGAAGCGCGCGGCGGCGATCAGCTCGGAGTTCTTGTCGACGACGGACTCGACCTCGTTCTCGTAGCGCGTGCGGATCGCGCGCGCGTCGCCGTCGACGTCGCGCGCGAGCACGATGAACGGATCGTCGGACTTCGCGATCGCCTCCGCACCGCCCTCCCACAGCACCTTGCGCACGGCGGGATCGTCGAGCTTGCTGCCGTCGACGAGACGCCTGGCCAGCGCGTCCGGCGATTCCTTGCCGAGCACCTTCTTCACGAACGCATCGTCGGTGCCGAGGATCTCCCGCAGCTTGGTCAGCGACCAGCCGAGCTTGACCTTCTCGTAGTCCGGATAGACCGGCGCGGTCGAGAACAGGTTCTGCGTCAGCGCCGGCAGCCGCGAGTCGGTGAACTCGCGCAGGCGCTCGGCGTCGGGCTTTGCGCGCTCGGCCGCGCCGCGCACGAGCGTGCGCGCATAGCCGAAGTAGCGCGAGTAGAAGCCGCGGCCGCTCTCGATGTAGTAGTGCCGGTCTTCGATGTTGCGCTCGATCGCGACCGCCTTGGCGATCTCGTCCCAGGCCGCGCCGTACTTCTGCTTGCGCGCGGGATCGGCGTCGACGAAGTCGCGCAGTTCCTTTTCCTGCGCGCGCTTCAGGTCGAACACGGCCGGATCCTGCAGCGCGGACAAACGGCCGCGCAGCACCTTGTAGGAGTTCTCGGTGCCGAACAGGTCGTTCTGCGCGATGCGCCAGTGCTCGACGCTTTCGTTGCGGAACTGCGTGAGCAAGCCGCGGCGCTCAGCCAGGAACAGAAGGTAGGAGACGACCTGGTCGTCGCGCGCGAGTTCGAGCTGCGACACCGTGAGCTGGCGGTCGGTGCCGCCCGGATTGCCGACAATGACGGTCATCTCGCCTTCGTCCGCGCCGTTCTTCGAGAACGGGAAATAGTCCTTCGGATGGACCGGCTTGCCATTCTCGTAGGCGCGCAGCAAGCCCATGTCGAGGTCGTAGCGCGGGAAGTTGAAATTGTCCGGATCGCCGCCGAAGAACGCGGCTTCCAGTTCCGGCGCGAACGCCAGGCGCACGTCCTGGTAGCGGTGGTAGCGATACAGGCTGTAGACGCCGCCGTGGTAGAGATCGACGACATCGCAGCGCGTGGTGCTGCTGTCCTTGCCGGCACACTCCTTCTCGATCGCGGACTTGATCGCCTTCTCGGCCTTGCTGTACGCCTCGCCGGACTTGCCCTCGGTCGCCTGCTTCACGCGTGCGGTGACGTCGGTGATCTGGTCGAGCCGGTTCAGCTCGATCTCCGGGCACTTGATCTCGTCCTTTTCTTCCTTGGCGAGGAAACCAGACTTGATGAAATCCTTGTCTGCGCTCGACAGCTGCTGCACGCAGGAATTGACGCAGTGGTGGTTCGTCAGCACGAGGCCGTTCGGCGACACGAACGAGCCCGAGCAACCACCGGCCAGGCGCAGCGCGGCCTTCTGCACGTGCTCGGCCCACTTCGCGTCGGGCGTGAAGCCGTACTCGGCCTGGACCTGCGCCTTCGGCAGGTTGTCGGGCGTCCACATGCCTTCGCCGGCGAACGCGGCAGCGCTGGACAACGCGCCCAGCAGGAGTGCAACGGAAATTTTCTTCATGGGTCCCCTCAACGAAAAAGCGCCGCCCGGCGAAGCCTGGGCGGCGCAGGAAGAATCATGTCGCGAGTGGCACGCTTACTTCTTCGCGAACAGATGCTCGACGCCGGCGCGCTCCTCGCGCAGTTCCTTGTCGGTCGCATCCATGCGCTCGCGCGAGAACGCGTTGATTTCCAGGCCCTGCACGATCGCGTACTTGCCGTCCTTGACCGTGACCGGATAGCCGTAGATCACGCCCGGCGCGATGCCGTAGGAACCGTCCGACGGAATGCCCATCGAAACCCAGTCACCCTCGGCCGTGCCGAGCGCCCAGGTGCGCATGTGGTCGATCGCGGCCGATGCCGCCGATGCCGCCGACGAGGCGCCGCGTGCCTTGATGATCGCCGCGCCGCGCTGCTGCACGGTCGGGATGAACGTGTCCTTGTACCAGGCGCCGTCGACGAGATCGGTCGCGGCCTTGCCCTTCACGGTCGTGTGATGGATGTCCGGGTACTGGGTCGAGCTGTGGTTGCCCCAGATCGTCATCTTCTTGATGTCGGTCGTGTGCGCGCCGGTCTTTTCGGCGAGCTGGCTCAGCGCGCGGTTGTGGTCGAGGCGGACCATCGCGGTGAAGCAGTTCGGATCGAGGCTCGGCGCATTCTGCTGCGCGATCAACGCGTTCGTGTTGGCCGGGTTGCCGACCACGAGCACCTTCACGTCGCGCTTGGCGTGGTCGTTCAGCGCCTTGCCCTGCGGGCCGAAGATCGCGCCGTTCGCTTCGAGCAGGTCCTTGCGCTCCATGCCCGGGCCACGCGGACGCGCGCCGACCAGCAACGCGTAGTCGACATCCTTGAACGCGACGTTGACGTCGTCGGTCGCGACGACGCCGGCAAGGGTCGGGAATGCGCAGTCGTTGAGTTCCATCACCACGCCCTGCAGCGACGGCAACGCAGGCGTGATTTCGAGCAGGTGCAGGATCACCGGCTGATCCGGGCCGAGCATGTCGCCGGCGGCGATGCGGAACAGCAGGGCGTAACCGATCTGGCCGGCGGCGCCGGTCACGGCAACACGAACGGGAGCTTTCATCGTTTCAAACCTCGCAAGGACAACTGGACTTCAATCGGCGCGCGACGTGGCCGGCACGATGCCGGCCTTGCGCAACGACGTGTGGATCTGGTTCGGCACGTAGCCGTCGAAACGCTGCTCGCCGACCAGCAGGATCGGCACACCGCCACCGCGCAGCTGCGCAAATGCGCGCACGCCGGCATCGTCGTTCTCCACGTCGTATTCGCGGTAGTGCACGCCCCATCGCTTCAGGTCGGTGCGCAGCTTGCGGCAATAGCCGCACCACGAGGCCGACAGCAGCACGACAGGCTCGTCACCGATCGTCGCGCGCAGCGCGGCCCAGTCGACCGATGCGTGGCGCGTGCATGCAGCGAGCACGGCGATCGCGAATGCGATCGCCAACGTGCGCAACGGGCGGCGCAGCGCGCTCACGCGAGTTCGGCGAAGAACTCGCGGAAACGCTTCAGGCCTTCCGGCAGCTGCGCCGTCGGGCAGGTGTAGGAAATGCGCAGCGCGTTCGGATCGCCGAAGGCCGAGCCCGGCACGCAGGCGACGCCTTTCGCTTCGAGCAGCGCATTGCAGAAATCGACATCGTTGCCGATCTTCGTGCCGTTGTGGCTCTTGCCGAACGCGCAGGAGATGTCCGGGAATACGTAGAACGCGCCTTGCGGGCGCGGGCAGACGATGCCCGGGATCGAATCCATGACCGCCATGACTTCGTCGCGCTTGGCCTGGAACTCGGCGCATTTGTGCCGCGGCACGTCCTGCGGACCGGACAATGCCGCGACCGCCGCCGCGGTGACGATTTCCGGGATGTTGGTGATGTGGTTGGAGTTCATCGTCGTGATCGCCTGCGCGACGGCTTCGGGACCAGCCATGAAGCCGACGCGCCAGCCCGGCATGCCGTAGGTCTTGGAAAGCGAGTCGACATGGATCACGCGGTCGCGCAGCTCCGGCCGCGCGTTGACGAAGTTGTGGTAGCCCACGCCGTCGAAAATCATCCGGTTGTAGATGTCGTCGCAGATGATCCAGACGTCCGGATGCTTCACCAGCACGTCCGCCAGCGCGGCGATCTCGTCCTTCGTGTAGACCATGCCGGTCGGGTTCGACGGGTTGTTGAACAGGAACACCTTGACGCCCGCGAGTGCAGCATCGAGCTGCGCCGGCGTCAGCTTGTAGTTCTGCGCGGCCGAACACGGCATCAGCCGGATCTTCGCGTCGATGATCTCGGCGATGTCGACGTAGCTGGTCCAGTACGGCACCGAAAACGCGATCGTGTCGCCCGGATCGAGCAGCGCTTCGGCAAGGTTGTAGAGCACGTGCTTGGCGCCGATGCCGGTGGCGAGGTTGTTGCGCGTGTAGCCGCTCAGGCCGCCTTGTTCGAGGTGCTTCAGGAACGCATCGAGCAGCGCATCGGCACCGCGGTTGGAACCGTACTGGCCGCTGTCCCTGGCGAGCGCGTCGCGCACGGCGGCGTAGACGTGATCGCCCGGAAGGAAGTTGGGAACACCGATCGAGAAGCTGACGATGTCGCGGCCTTCGGCCTTGAGCTTCTTGGCCTTTTCGGCAACGGCCATGATCGCGCTGGGCTTGGCGCGACCCATGCGCGCGGCGAGAGTGGGCATGGAAATCCTCGCGGAAATGCGGGCTCGGAACGAGCCGGAAAGACACCAATTCTAGCACACCGCCCGAACCTGCCCGCCGCGAAACCGGATCGTGAAGTGATGTTGCGCGCCTGCGCCACGACCAATGTTCCTGCGCTACAGTGCGTCGGCGTCTTTCCCGCCAACGGAGGTTCAAATGTCCTGGTTGTGGCTGTTCATCGTCGGATTGTTCGTCGGCATCGTTGCCAAGTTCCTGATGCCGGGCAAGGATCCGGGCGGCTTCATCGTCACCGCGATCCTCGGCATCGCCGGCATGTTCCTCGGCGGCTGGCTCAGCAGCATCGTGTTCGGCACAGCGGGCCCGGGTGGCGAAATCCAGCCGTCCGGTTTCATCGGCGGCGTGATCGGTTCGTTGATCCTTCTCGCGATCTATCGCGTGTTCAAGCGCAACAGCGCCTGAGCCTCGCCGCGAACGCCCGCTTCGGCAGCGAAGCGGGCGTTCGTTTCCGTCCGGCGCCGGTCAGCGCGCCTTGAAACCTGCCGCGTCGAGCGCCGCGTTCCACTGTTCGACACGCGCCTTTTCCTTTTCCAGCAGCGGCGCGGTGTCGCCCTCGATGCGGATCGACTCGATCTTGTCGTCGCCCTTGATGCTGTCGACGACCTTCTGGTCTTCCGCGCCGACCACGGCGCCGAACACGGTGTGCTTGCCGTCCAGCCACGATGTCGGCACGTGCGTGATGAAGAACTGGCTGCCGTTGGTGCGCGGCCCTGCGTTCGCCATCGACAGGATGCCGGGCTTGTCGTGCTTCAGGCCCGGCACGATCTCGTCCTCGAACTTGTAGCCCGGGCCGCCGGTGCCGCTGCCATGCGGGCAGCCGCCCTGGATCATGAAATCCGGGATCACGCGGTGGAAGGTAAGGCCGTCGTAATAGCCGCGCTGCGCGAGGTTCACGAAGCTGGCAACGGTGAGCGGGGTCTTGTCGTCGAATAGGTTCACGTGGATCGGGCCGCGCGACGTGGTGATGGTGGCTTTCAGCGCCATGAGCTACTCCTCGGATGCAATGGTGCGCCGGCATGCCGGCGGCGGGGTGCGCACTCTAGCAGGATGCCGGCGGGCGCCGCTCCGCCCTTCCCTGCGCCCAAGCCGGCGGATCGGCAGGTGCATGCTGCAGCGCAACGGCAACCCGCGTATAATCCGCGTCCCTCTTGTTTCCGGTCGCGACGCCTTTGCGGGCGCCGCCCATTCGCATGTCCATCGAAAAGCTCCGCAACATCGCCATCGTCGCCCACGTCGACCACGGCAAGACCACCCTCGTCGACCAGCTGCTCAAGCAGTCGGGCACCTTGAACGAGCGCACCGTGCTGGCCGAGCGCGTGATGGACAGCAACGACCAGGAAAAGGAACGTGGCATCACGATCCTGTCCAAGAACACCGCGATCACCTGGAACGGCAACCGCATCAACATCGTCGACACCCCCGGACACGCCGACTTCGGCGGCGAGGTCGAGCGCGTGCTGTCGATGGTCGACTCGGTCCTGCTGCTGGTCGACGCGATGGACGGCCCGATGCCGCAGACGCGCTTCGTCACGCAGAAGGCGTTCCAGATGGGCTTCCGCCCGATCGTCGTGATCAACAAGGTCGACCGTCCCGGCGCGCGCCCGGACTGGGTGCTGAACCAGACCTTCGACCTGTTCGACCGCCTCGGCGCGACCAACGAGCAGCTTGATTTCCCGGTCATCTACGCCTCGGGCCTGAACGGCTACGCCGGCCTCGACGAGAGCGTGCGTTCGGGCGACATGACACCGCTGTACGAGGCGATCATGCAGCACGTGCCCAAGCCGCCGGTCGATGCGGAAGGCCCGTTCCAGATGCGCATCAGCCAGCTCGACTACAACAGCTATGTCGGCCTGATCGGCATCGGCCGCGTGCAGCGCGGCAAGGTGCGCACGAACATGCCGGTCGCCGTGCTCGACCGCGACGGCAAGAAGCGCAGCGCGAAAGTGCTGCAGGTGCTCGGCTTCATGGGCCTGGAGCGCCGCGAAGTGGCCGAAGCGGAGGCCGGCGACATCATCGCGATCAGCGGCGTCGAAGGCCTGGGCATTTCCGACACGATCTGCGCGCCGGAAGCGCCGGAGCAATTGCCGGTACTGACCGTCGACGAACCGACGATCAGCATGACCTTCCAGGTCAACAACTCGCCGTTCGCCGGCAACAAGGACCACAGCGGCGGCAAGTTCCTGACCAGCCGCCAGATCCGCGACCGCCTGCTGCGCGAGACGCTGCACAACGTCGCGCTGAAGGTCGAGGAGACCGAGGACCCGGACAAGTTCAAGGTGTCGGGCCGCGGCGAGCTGCATCTGTCGGTGCTGATCGAGACGATGCGCCGCGAAGGCTACGAACTGGCCGTGTCGCGCCCCGAAGTCATCATCAAGGAAATCGACGGTGTCCTGCAGGAGCCGTTCGAGCAGCTCGTCGTCGACATGGAAGAACAGTTCCAGGGCGGCGTGATGGAACGCCTCGGCATGCGCCGCGGCCAGCTCTCGAACATGGAGCCGGACGGCAAGGGCCGCGTGCGCCTGGACTACATGATTCCGGCGCGCGGCCTGATCGGCTTCCAGACCGAATTCCGCACGATCACCGCCGGCACCGGCCTCCTGTTCCACGTGTTCGACCACTACGGCCCGAAGTCCGAAGGTGCAATCGCCAAGCGTCCGAACGGCGTGATGATCTCCAACGGCCAGGGTCCGGCTCCGGCCTACGCGCTGGTCGGCCTGCAGGAGCGTGGCCGCCTGCTCGTCAGCGAAGGCGACGAAATCTACGAAGGCCAGCTCGTCGGCATCCACTCCAAGGACAACGACCTCACGGTCAATGCCCTGCGTGCCAAGCAGCTCACCAATATCCGCGCCGCCGGCAAGGACGACAATGTGCAGCTGACGCCGCCGATCAAGATGTCGCTGGAGCAGGCGCTGGAGTTCATCGAGGACGACGAACTCGTCGAAGTCACGCCCAAGCAGATCCGCCTGCGCAAGAAGCATCTGACCGAGAACGATCGCAAGCGCGCATCGCGCCAGGCGGCCTGAACCGCAATTCAGCGTCACCCCGATGACCGGGGTGACGCGCCCGATGCCGGCGCATGTTCCCTGCCGGGCATCGGCGTCCTGCGGACGACAACCGCACGCCGTCGCCACGACCACCGCGCACCGGCTCCTGCCGACGCGCGGCCCGTAGCGACGAAGCCGCTCCGATCGGTTCCCTACGCCGGCTGCGTCGCGACGCCGCGCTTGCGCACGATCAGCATCGCCAGCTCCAGCGACTGCTCGTAGTTCAGGCGCGGATCGACCTGCGACTTGTAGGCGCGGGCGAGATCCGCCTCGGTCAGGTCGCGCGCCCCGCCGAGGCATTCGGTGACGTTCTCGCCGGTCAACTCGAGGTGCACGCCGCCGAGGCGCGTGCCGGCGCCGCCGTGCACGTCGAACGCGCGATCGAGTTCGCTGCGGATGTTCTCGAAGCGGCGCGTCTTGACGCCGTTGCCGAGCGTCTCGGTGTTGCCGTGCATCGGATCGCAGACCCACAACGGCTTGCGCCCGGCCGACTTCAGCGCGGCCAGCAGCGGCGGCAGCGCGGATTCGATCTTCGTGGCGCCCATGCGGTGGATCAGGGTGAGACGGCCCGGATCGTTGTCCGGGTCGAGCGCGTCGACGAGGCGCAAGAGCTGGTCCGGCGTGACCGAAGGGCCGACCTTCACCGCGATCGGATTGCGCAGTCCGCGGAAATACTCGACGTGCGCGCCGTCCAGCGCGGCCGTGCGCATGCCGATCCACGGGAAATGCGTGGACAGGTTGAACCAGCCCCATTGGCGCGGCACCTGCCGCGTCAATGCCTGCTCGTAGTGCAGCACCAGCGCTTCGTGCGAGGTATAGAAGTCGACGCGCTGGTAGCTGCCGATCGATTCGCCGGCGAGCGTTTCCATGAAGCGCAGCGAATTGCCGATCGATTCGACCATCTGCCGGTACTCGCCCTGCAGCGGCGAGTGCTCGACCCAGGCCAGGTCCCAGTATTCGGGGTGATGGAGATCGGCGAAACCGCCGTCGATCAACGCGCGCACGAAGTTCATCGTCATCGCCGAATGCGCATGGCCGCGGATCATCCGCTGCGGGTCGGCGCGACGTGCCTCGGCCGTGAACGCGGCATCGTTGACCAGGTCGCCGCGGTAGCACGGCAAGGCCACGCCGTCGCGCGTCTCGGTATCGGCCG
>Ga0153956_1003428_pt1 | contig 10146 bp, 7 predicted proteins | sample TSFL040MetaG_FD_104704 | JGI IMG/M metagenome (GOLD analysis project Ga0153956, IMG submission 104704) | Attine ant fungus gardens microbial communities from Florida, USA - TSFL040 MetaG | ecosystem: Host-associated > Fungi > Mycelium > Unclassified | place: USA: Florida, Wekiwa Springs...
TGAAGCGGACTTCTGAACCTGAACCACACGAGAATCATAAACTTGCCAGTGTCCCTTTAATTCCGAAGTTCGCATCAAAGGTCGCCGCAAGGACATGCGAACTTCGGAATCGGGACACTAGGATCGCAGCGCGGATTTCTCGACGGCCGTCCGGTCCGGCGCAAGAATTCGCACCGATAAAGCAGATAGGAGAAGCGTCATGGTCGCTGCCGTATCTGACGATCTGCCCCATCGAAATCCCTGCGCGCAATGTGGCAAGCCGATTGCTGCGCCGTCCTGGTTCGAGGACGGTCCCCGCCGCGTCTCGTATCTCTGGCAGTGCGCCGATTGCGGTTACCGGTTCGAGTCGGTCGCTTTCTTTGGCGATGCGCATCGTCCGCCGCACGCGGTCGCCGCCTGATAACGGTTCTGCTGCGAGGCCTGTCGCGCGAGCGTCGCGCCGCGCGCGCCGTCGCTCATGGCGGACAAGGATTTCGAGTGGGACGATCGATCCGGGGAAGACGACGCGCATCGCTATTACGGCGTACCCCGTACTGGGGCGGCTATTGACCGGCAAGCGGGCTCGCGCCGGTTGAATTGCGCACGATGGCGCTTGTGTAATTTTGCCGCTGCGCGGAACCCGAAGAATGCGCAATTCATCGGGAACGACTGTGACAGTCGCGGGTTTCCTCAAAAGTATTTCATTGAAGGAGGCCACTGATGATTTCCAAACATATGACGGCTGCTTTGATTGGCTCCGCGCTGCTCGCGACGGCCGCGATGGCGCAGACGCCGAGCGCCACGACGAATCGTACCATGAACGCTCCGGCCGCGACGTCGGCGGCGGACTCGTCGGGTTTTCACGGCGACTGGCGTTCGTCGAAGCTGATCGGCCTGAACGTCTACAACGACTCCAACGAGAAGCTCGGCTCGATCAGCGAACTTCTGATGGATAGGGAGGGGAAGGTTCAGGCGGCGGTGATCGGCGTCGGTGGCTTCCTCGGAGTTGGCCAGCACGACGTCGCGGTGGCCTTCGACAAGCTGAAGTTCGTCGATACCCCTGTGCCGACGACCTCGGCTTCGACCACGACGGGGCCTGCTGGAACCGGGATGCGCCCGGGCACAACGACGGGCGCCGCGCCGTCCGCTACGACATCGGCCAAGACAAATCCGTGGTATCCGGACCACGCTGTCTTCAGCGCGACCAAGGATCAGTTGAAGTCGATGGCTCAGTTCAAGTATTCGACCTGAGTCCGAGGCGGATCGAACGGCTGAACAGGAAACGCGCCCGGTTTTGCCGGGCGCGTTTTGCTGCGATCGATCGATCGGACGGCTTGATTGGCGGCCGCCCGGATCGCGTTTATTTCTTTGTCACGAGCGGGCAGCCGCCCTTGTCCATCGGACGGAAGGCCTCGTCGCCGGGTACGGTGGCGAGCAGGTTGTAGAGATCCCATTCGCCTTTGGATTCCGACGGCTTCTTCACCTGGAACAGGTACATGTCGTGCACCATGCGGCCGTCCTCGCGGATGTGGCCGTTCTCGGCGAAGAAGTCATGGATCGGTGTCGCCTTCATCTTGGCCATCACCTTGGCGGTGTCGTCGGTGCCGGTGGCGTCGACCGCCTGCAGGTAGTGCATGGTCGCGGAGTAGAGGCCGGCCTGAATCATGGTCGGCATGTGCCCGACCTTGTCCATGAACTTCTTGGAGAACGCGCGGGTTTCGTCGTTCATGTCCCAATAGAATCCGTCGGTCAGGATCAGGCCTTGAGCCTGCTTCAATCCGAGCGAATGGGAGTCGGTGATTTCCTGGAGCAGGGCGATCATCTTCTGGCCGCCCTGCATGAGGCCGAATTCAGCCGCCTGCTTCAGCGCGTTGGTGGTGTCGCCGCCGGCGTTGGCGAGCGCGACGACCTTGGATTTCGACGCCTGGGCCTGCAGCAGGAACGACGAGAAGTCGGACGAGTTCAGAGGATGCTTCACGTCACCGAGCACCTTGCCGCCGTTTTCCTTCACGATATCGGCCGCGTCGCGCTCCAGCGCGTGACCGAACGCGTAGTCGGCGGTGACGAAGAACCAGGTGTCCTCGCCGCGCTTGACCATCGCCTTGCCGGCGACATTGGAGAGCGCGTAGGTGTCATAGGTATAGTGCACGAAGACCGGCGAGCAGGCCTTGCCGGTGAGGTCGGAACTGCCCCCGCCGGAGTTCATGAAGATCTTGTTCTTCTCGGTCAGCAACGTGGAAAGCGCGAGCGCGACCGAGGAGGTCGGCACGTCGAACAGCGCATCCATCTTGTCGTTGTCGATCCAGTTGCGGACGATATTGACGCCGACGTCCGGCTTGTTCTGGTGATCGCCGGAGAGGACGACGATCGGCTTGCCCTTGACCTTGCCGCCGAAGTCGGCGACCGCCATTTGAACGGCCGTCAGAGATCCCTTGCCGGTCGCGTCGGAATAAAGGCTCGACATGTCGGTCAGGACGCCGAGCTTGACGACGTCGTCGGAGATCTGGGCGTGGGCGGAGCCGGCCGACAGGGCCATGGCGGCCCCGGTCATCACTATGGCTGCTAGTCGTTTCATTCTGGTCTCCCTGGAGGTTTTTGTTGGCGGTAGGGTGCGACACTTTGTGCCAGCAAAGCCGAACCGGGCGCAAGACCGTCGACGGTCCGCAGCCTCGTCCAATTGGCTCAATTGGAGCTTCCCGCGTTGCGGCACCGCGTTGCAGATTCAGGGCGCCGGCAGCGTCTTGACCGTGACGCTGACGGCCCCGGCCGCCTCGGCGATGACGCGCAGCGTCTGGGAATCGAAGGCGATATCGGCGAGCTTCAGGCTCGTGATGTCGGCCGTGACCCTGACGTTGTCTTCGTTCTTCTGGAAATCGGCGATCACGGCGGCGATCTTCTTCTGTGCGTTCGATGCGAACGGCTTCAGGTCGACGGTCGCCTTCTCGGCCAGCGCGCTTTGCAGATAGGGCATCGCGGCGCGGGCGGCCGCGCCGAGCAGACCGAATGCAGCCTCGGATTCGACCGCAAGCCGGACGTCGGTCAGCCGCAAGGTTTGCTGCGCCTGATCGAGCATCGGTTTGCCCCAGATGTGGACGGTGGCCTCTCCGCCGAAGCCGAACCAGCTCTTCTTTTCCTTGGCGTGAACCAGCAGCGAAATCAGCAGCCGGTCGCCGGAGGCCGTGACACTGACCTGCTTTACGGTTACGCCCACAGCGCCGCTGCCGTCTTCCGGGAATGTCCTGCCGGCGAACTGCGCCTCGATGATCTTGTTGATCTCGGTGAAGGGCACGTCGATGGGGATGCCGATGTTCACCTTGCCCGGCACGACCGGCACGATGGTCAACGTTGCCGGAAACGGGCAGTCCGGCTTGGTGGCCGTGGGGGTCACGCGCGTTTCCGCCTCGACGCCGAGCGTCAGCGTGACGTTGCTGGCGTCGATGCGAGGCTGTGCCGCGACGGCGCGCACCGGCTTCATCTCGAGATACAGGCCCTGCAATGCGGCCGCGCCCTGCAACGGGATCGAGCGGCACATCTGCGCCCATTGCAGCCGCGCGTTGCGCTCGAGCGCGGGATCGTTGCGGATGCGCTGCTGCAGGTTCGCGAGCTGCTCGTTGACGGCCTTGTCGATGACCGGTTTGACCTGAGCCGGCACGTTGACGCGGGCGCCGGCGACCGACAGATTGGTGTCGCCGAGATTGACCTGCGCCGTCAGGTTTGGATCGATGCGCCAGTTCGCGGTCAGCACCGGCCGCGCCGTCATCGCGACGTTGCCCTTGATTTCAGCGTTGGCGTTCAGGTTCTTGATGTTCACGCGGCCGATCTGCTTGGCGACGTTGCCGCCGAGCAGGCTTCCGAGGGCGTTGCCGACCGCGCCCTGGGCGCTTGCGGACAGCGATCCCGTGACCTTGAGCGTGCCGGTCAGCGGAGTCGATAGCGACAGCACATCGTTGGCGCCGACGGCCGCGATCGCACCGCGCGACGCGGTCCATCCGATGTCCGCGTTCTGAAGAATCTGCGCCACCGGATTGTCCGCCTTGCCGGAGAAAGTATGCGGCGCGGCGCGGTCGGCGGCGTCGCGGATGACGCTGAGCGGAATCACGATCGGCGCGATGATGCTCGAGCTGCGGTTGACGGGCGGCAGCGGCGGCAGCTTCGCGAACACGGGTTTGCTGATCCCGCGTGGCGCCAGCCAGTCCATGATCTTGAGGCTGATAAAGAACGAAGCCGCGAGTATCCCGATGCCCAGCAGGATGTTCTTGAGATTCAACTCCAGCCGCATCGCGTCCCCGATACAATTCACCCCGAGGAGGACTCTACAGGGAGCGGGCGAGGGTTTCCAGTGCGCGCATATGCGGCGACGCCATCGGACCCTTAACGAATGAGGCGCGGATGCGGCGATATGCGGAGCAACGCATGCATGATTCAAGGCATGCTCCGATCTCGCCGCGCAAGATCGCCGCTTCGTGTGAGTTTGTCGTCGCGCGCGTTTCGCGCGGCGCGGAGCGTTGAACGCAAAAAAAAGCCGGGTGCGATCCGACGGACCGCACCGGTCGCAGGCCGGGCAAGAGAGATGATATCGCGCGGATCGCTAGATGACGCCCAACACGATCGCGCCGACGAAAGCGAGCGCGATATAGGCGGTCACAACGCTCATGTTGCCGACGAAAGTCATGGGAGAGCTCCCTTGGTTTGCGCCGTTGGCTCGTTGTAACGCGAAAGCTAGCAACCCGTTCCCGCCCGAAAAAGTCAGGATTGCTGCTCTATCGCTGCCTGCCGCGCCGCCGCAACATGGTTAAAAATCACTGAAAACAAGACGTTGAAGAAGCCTTAAATAAATTCAACGAACGTGCGCGGATGACGCGCAGAGTTGTCTTGTATCTCGTCGGCTCCGTCGTCCTTGTGTCGCTGGCGGGTTGCGGGCGCGGTTTCTTTCAGACCGCGGAACGCGAACCATGGAGGGCCGAGGCCGAAGCCGCTTGTCTGAAGTCCGGCGAGGTCAGGGAAACCGCCGAACTCGTTCGCATCAACCCGATTTCAGGTCCGGGCATGTGCGGCGCCGAGTTTCCTCTGAAGGTCTCCGCGCTCGGCGAAACACCGGCCTATGGATTTGCCGACGAAGACCTCCGGCCGCCCGGATCGGTCGGACGCGGCCAGCCGCGCTGGCCGATCGCGCAACCATCCTACGCGCCGCCATCCAATCCTCCTCCGTCCTATCCCGAGACGGCGATTCGTCAGCCGGGTTACAGCGCGGGTGTGAGCGGTCCGATCTCGCTGGCGGCGCCCGGCGTGCGATCCGGCGACGATGAGATCGAGTTGCCGCCGGATGGAGCGCCGTCCGCCGACCGCTATGCGCCGCCGCCGTATCCGAGTCCGCGATCCCAGCCTTACGGCGGTGAAGGTTCCGCGAAATATTCCGGCGCGAATCCTGCCTCGAGTCCTGGCTCGAGTCCTGCCTTGGGTTTGCCTCAGCATGCTTCGCCGCGGCTCGGACCGCCGCAGGGCAATGTCGGCGCGGTCGGGCCGGTCGCGGTGAAACCGGCGGCAACGCTGGCCTGTCCGATCGTTTCGATGCTGGATCGCTGGCTCGCGGATTCGGTCCAGCCCGCGGCGGTGCGCTGGTTCGGCGCGCGGGTGACCGAGATCAAGCAGATTTCCGCCTATTCCTGCCGCGGCATGAACGGCAATCCGCATGCCCACATCTCCGAACATGCTTTCGGCAACGCGCTCGATGTCGCGGGGTTCACGCTGGCGGACGGGCGCTACATTTCAGTGCAGCATGGCTGGAAGGGATTGCCGGAAGAGCAGGGCTTTCTGCGCGACGTTGAGGCGGGCGCGTGCCGGCACTTCACCACCGTTCTGGCGCCGGGCGCCAACGTCTATCACTACAATCATATCCACGTGGACTTGATGCGGCGCGCCAGCCGCCGCCAGATCTGCAAGCCGGCGGCGGTGTCGGGCGAGGAGGTCGCCGCCCGCGCGATGCAGCGCAACGGCTATGCCAGCCGCGAACCCGCGGTGACGGGATCGCTCGGAAAGAAAGCGCATTCACGACATGCCGGCACGGACGAAGCCGATTACGACGACGAGTAGTGCTGCGACGATGAGCCGTGCGTTCGCGGCTTAATCCCGGCTACGCTTCGTGCCGTAGGCCGCGAGAAAGACCCGCGTCGCACTGTCCACGGGTTCGGCGATCTGCTCCGGCGATGGCGCTGGCGCTGCCTGGAAGATGTAGGGCAGGAACAATGTCGCCTTGCACATTTCCATGAACTGCGAGGCTGCGAGCGTGGTGTCGTCGATATCAAGCGCGCCAGCGGCGCATTGGCTGTCGAGATAGGCCGTGAGGCGGCCGACGGTCATCGCAATCACTTCGTCATAAAAGCGGCGGCCGACTTCCGGCATCCGCTCGGCAATCGCCATCACCGTGCGCAACGAGGATCCCCCTTGCGGGCGGCACAACACCTGGATGAAGGCGCGGCCGAACTCCGACAGCGTTGTCTCCGGATCGCGCGACGGATCGAGATTGAAGACCGCGCGGCCCTGTTCAAAACACTCCTGCTCGACGATTGCCTCGAACAGCCGGTTCTTGTCGGCGAAGTAAACGTACAGCGTGCCTTTGGAAACGCCGGCGGCGCGGGCGATCTCGCCCATGCTGGCGCCATCGAAGCCGCGATCCATGAACACCGCCCGCGCGCCGTCCAGAATCTGGCGGCGTTTTGAACTGTCGTCGGTCTCGGCGAAGGCAAGGGGGGCGGGTCTCGGTGCAACCATTCGTTCAGCCTGCTTTGGAAAAGCTCCAGAAAAACCGTTGCCTGTCCCTGTGGTCGGAATATCGCCAGACAACACCCGAATCCCTTGCAATTCAATAGCTTGTGCAACTCGCCGACGACTTCGGCGATCGGACGTTTGTCGCCCCCGCGAGCGAGTTTGCTTGGCGCCACCGCGATCCTCGGAACGGTATATTGACCGAACCGTTCGGTCAATATACATATGGTGCAATGCAAACGCGCGGCAAGGCTTTCCGCGACGATCGCCACCATCGTTTTGATCAGGAGGCCTTGATGGCCGCAGCAAGAGACCAAGCCGCCCGCATCGTTCCGCTCGAGGCTGATGACGAAGCAACCGGGCCGGTTCAGGCCGCGTTCGCTTCCGTCGACGAGATCGCTGCGCGCCGGATCGGCGAAGCGCCCAACACGGATGCGCCCGCGAACGATGTCGCCGCGACCGCGCCGCAGGCCGCCGCCGCAAAACCCGGTAAACGCAAGTTCGTGCTGATGGGCGTCGGCGCACTGCTGGCGCTCGCGGTCATCTCCTACGGCGTGCATTATATGCTCGTCGGCCGTTTCATGATCGGCACCGACGATGCCTATGTCCGCGCCAACAACACGACGCTGGGCGCGCGGGTGGCGGGCCATCTGGCGCGCATCGCAGTCGGCGACAACGTGCCGGTGAAAGCGGGGCAGCTTCTGTTCAAGATCGACGACGGCGACTACGTGCTCGCGACGCAGACCGCACGAAACAAGATTGCCACCCAGGAAGCGACCATCGAGCGCATCGGCCGCCAGGTCGAGGCGCAGACCAGCGCCGTCGAGCAGGCGAAGGCGCAACTTGTTTCTGCCGAAGCGGCGGTGAAGCGCAGCGAAGCCGATTTTGAACGGCAGCAGACATTGAGCGACAAGGGCTTTGCCTCGAAAGCAACCTACGAGGTCTCGCTTGCCGCGCGCGATCAGGCCGTGGCATCCGTGCAGGCCGCGAAGGCGGCGCTCGCTTCCGCACAGGATAACGTCAACGTCATCAAGGCGCAGCGCATGGAAGCGCGGGGCCAGTTCGACGAGCTCAAGACGGCGCTCGCCAAGGCCGAACGCGATCTCGCCTTCACCACCGTTGTCGCGCCGGTCGACGGCGTGTTCTCCAACCGCATGGTCAACGAGGGCGATTACATCCAGCCCGGCCAGCGGCTCGCCAATGTGGTGCCGCTCGACGACGTCTATGTCGATGCGAACTTCAAGGAGACCCAGCTGCGCCGCCTGAAGCCGGGGCAGCCGGTCGATATTTCGGTCGATGCCAACAAGAGCGAGAAGATCGAGGGCGTGGTCGACAGCCTCGCGCCGGCCTCCGGTTCGGTGTTCACGCTGCTGCCGCCGGACAATGCGACCGGCAACTTCACCAAGATCGTGCAGCGCGTCCCGGTCCGCATCCGCGTTCCGGCCGATGTCGCGAAACAGCACCTGATGCGTGCCGGCATGTCGGTCTACGTCACCGTCGACACCCGCAAGGATGCGAAGGTTGAGCAATAGACCGGCGCGGTAAGCCGCGCCAAAGCCGGCTCAGGTCAATCGGAACAATCGGATGACTGCTGCGACCACGACACCGTCAGCCTTGAATGCGATGCCCGCGAACGCCGACGCGGATCGCATCGCGCCGAAGCGGCTGCTGGCGTTCCTCATCATGGTGTTCGGGATGTTCATGTCGATCCTGGACATCCAGATCGTCTCGGCGTCGCTGTCTGAAATCCAGGCCGGGCTGTCCGCGAGTTCCAGCGAGGTGTCGTGGGTGCAGACCGCGTACCTGATCGCCGAGGTGATCGCGATACCGCTGTCGGGATTTCTGTCGCGCGCACTCGGCACCCGGCTGCTGTTCGCGATCTCGGCGGCCGGATTTACCTTCGCGAGCTTTCTGTGCGGCTTCGCGACCTCGATCGACCAGATGATCATCTGGCGCGCGATCCAGGGCTTTCTTGGCGCGGGCATGATCCCGACCGTGTTCGCCTCGGCCTACACGGTATTTCCGCGCAGCAAGTTCAACATCGTCGGCCCGATCATCGGCCTGGTTGCCACGCTGGCGCCGACGATCGGCCCCACGGTCGGCGGCTACATCACCGACCTGATGTCGTGGCACTGGCTGTTCTTCGTCAATATCTTTCCGGGCGTCATCATCACCATCGGCGTGCTGGTGCTGGTGGATTTCGACGAGCCGAATTTCGCGCTGCTCGACCGCTTCGACTGGTGGGGTCTCATCACCATGGCCGGCTTTCTCGGCTCGCTCGAATATGTGCTGGAAGAGGGGCCGCAGTACGAGTGGCTGCAGGACACGTCGGTTGCGATCTGCGCCGCGGTTTGCGTGGTGTCCGCGATCGGCTTCTTCTGGCGCGTGCTGACGGCGGCAGAGCCGATCGTCGACATCCGAACCTTCGCCAATCGCAATTTCGCGGTCGGCTGCCTGATTTCATTTTGCGTCGGCATCGGGCTCTACGGCCTGACGTATATCTATCCGCGCTATCTCGCCGAGGTGCGTAGCTATGACGCGCTGATGATCGGCGAGACCATGTTCGTATCCGGAATTGCCATGTTCCTGACCGCGCCGGTGGTCGGCAGGCTGATGATGAAGTTCGACATGCGCTACATCATCGCCGTAGGTCTCGTCATCTTCGCGGTCGGCTCATGGCAGATGACGTGGATCACCCGCGACTACGATTTCTCCGAACTCCTGGTGCCGCAGATCCTGCGCGGTATAGGCATGATGCTGGCGATGGTGCCGGTCAACAATATCGCGCTCGGCACGCTTCCGCCGGATCGCGTCAAGAACGCCTCCGGCCTGTTCAACCTGACGCGCAATCTTGGCGGCGCGGTAGGTCTGGCCGTCATCAATCAGGTGCTGAACGATCGCACCGACCTGCATATCTCGCGGCTGCATGACCGCGTGACCTGGGGCAATGCCACCGCGACCGAAACGCTCAACATGTTGACGCAGAAATTCCAGGGTCTCGGCAACGCGTCCCTGATGGCGATGAAGCAGTTGTCGATGATCGCGCATCGCCAGGCGGTCGTGATGGGTTACGGCGACGCGTTCTACCTGCTGGCGCTGTTCTATCTGGCACTGACGTTGCTGGTGTTCCTGCTGAACAAGCCGGCGAACATGACGGCCGAGCCTTCGCACTAGTGTGGTGGTTCAGAAGTCCGCCACCCTATCGCAGCGAGTCGGTGAAGCGGACTTCTGAACCTGAACCACACGAGAATCATAAACTTGCCAGTGTCCCTTTAATTCCGTAGTTCGCATCAAAGGTCGCCGCAAGGACATGCGAACTTCGGAATCGGGACACTCGTGTGGTGGTTCAGAAGTCCGCCACACTATCGCAGCGAGTCGGTGAAGCGGACTTCTGAACCTGAACCA
>Ga0153956_1003429_pt1 | contig 10142 bp, 9 predicted proteins | sample TSFL040MetaG_FD_104704 | JGI IMG/M metagenome (GOLD analysis project Ga0153956, IMG submission 104704) | Attine ant fungus gardens microbial communities from Florida, USA - TSFL040 MetaG | ecosystem: Host-associated > Fungi > Mycelium > Unclassified | place: USA: Florida, Wekiwa Springs...
GCCGAGATCAGGAAGTCGACCACTTGCTCGTCACCGGCGGCAGTTCGGATTCGCCATCTGTCGTCACCGAAGGCGGCCTCGACGATTTCGGTGCCGAACCGGATGCGGTCGCGCAAACCGTGGTCTTCGGCGACCTTTGTGAAATAGTCCTGAATCTCCGCGCCCGGGGAGAAGAAGTGACTCCAGCCCGGATTGACGGCGAAGGTGTACTGGTAAAACCGGGACGGGACGTCACAGCTCAGCCCGGGATAGGTGTTGTCCCGCCAGGTGCCACCGACCTCGGCTGCCTTCTCGTACACGGTGACATCGTCAATTCCAGCCTGGTGCAACGTGATCGCCATGCATATGCCGGACATCCCGGCACCGATGATCGCGACCGACGGCATGCGCCTACCGTCGTGACAAGCGCTAGTCATATCCGTAACGCTATGGGCGGGTGCCCCTTGGCGGAATGCGGGAACCAGACTGCTATTTGATCTTTTCGGACACGGGTGGCAAGGCCATCGATGTCGCAGAGCCAGCCACGCGTCTGAAACTGTCAAATAGCAGTCTGGTTCCCGCATTCCGGACAGCGACAAAAATTCATAGCGTTGCCTCATGAACCTCGGGCGCTTGGGCTTCTCGAACCGGTGGGACCTGACCGGCAAGGTCGTGGTGATCACCGGCGCCGCGGCCGGTATCGGCGAAGCCACCGCTCGACGGCTAGTCATCGAGGGCGCACAGGTGGCGCTGATCGATCGCGACGAAACGGCGCTGCGCCGAGTCTCCGCATCGTTGGACGGTAGTGCGACGCCCATCGTCGCCGACGTCACCGATGCCGGTGTGCTCGACCGTGCCATGGCACAGGTCATCGAGCAGCTCGGCGGCATAGACGTCGTGGTGGCCAACGCCGGAATCGTCGGTCCGGTAAGAACATTCGCTGCGATGGCAGCCCAGGAATTTGATCGGGTGATCGATGTGAACGTGCGCGGTGTGGCGCACACTGTCCGCGCCGCCCTCCCCTCGATCCTCGAACGAAGCGGCTATGTGTTGGTCATCGCCTCGGCGGCCGCCGCGATTCCCACCCCCACCATCTCGGCATACGGCGTGAGTAAAGCCGGCGTCGAAGCCCTCGGCCGGTCACTGCGCATGGAACTCGCCGAGACCGGCGCCACGGCGGGCGTCGCCTACTTCGGCTTGATCGACACCGGATTGGTGCGCAGTGACCTGTTGGGCGGCACCGGACTCGACGCGGTCATGGCACCACTGCCCAAGTGGTTCAGCGAGCCGGCACCGGTGGACGACGCGGCCCGCGCCATCGTGGCGGGGATCAAGGGCCGGGCCCGCTGGATCTGTGCGCCGCGCTATCTGCCGCTGCTGCTGGCATTGCGGACCACCATCGCGCTGGCCGAGCCGATCATGGCGCGCAGCACCACGCTGCATGCGGCGATCCGTCAGGCGAACGTCATCGAACGGCGGAGTACAAGAATCGAAATCGATTGATGCCCTCCGGAAATCACCGTCAGGGCCGGGCCCGGCGGTGCCTACTGGGCGCTTCGCCGGTCCAACGGATGAAGGCCCGAGTGAATGCAGCGGTCTCCGAGTAGCCCAGCTGCCGTGCGGTTTCCTCCACGGTCGAACCCGACGCCAGGAACGCCGACGCGAGCGTGACCCGGACTTCATCGACGAGCAGCCGGTAACTGGTGTGTTCGGCCGCCAGTCGACGGTGCAGCGTGCGCTCGGTGACACAGAACTCGTCGGCGACTGCCGCCATCGACGGCAGCTGCCCGGGATCCCGCACGAGGCGATTGCGCACCAATGCGGCGAGTCCGCGGCGTTGACGACGCGTCTGCAGCAGCTCCTCGCATTGACGAGCACATACTGCGGCCGTGACGGCGTCAGCCGCCGGCATCGGTAGCGCAAGCAGATCGGATGGAATGCGGAAGGCGGTGCGGGTAGCCGCGGAATCCAACTCGAGGGTGAACCGGGAGAACTCCAGACGATCTACCGGCCACTCGATGCCCGGCATCTCGATCCGCACCGCCACGTCGGACTTCAATTGCCCGATCAATAGCGGCGCAAGATTGGTGATGGCGAACATGTCCCGTTCCAGCATGAATTCACGCAGATCTGCGGGCACATGACTGTTGTCGAACACGATGTCCGCACCGTCCGCGGTGTCGTGCCGTGTCAACCGCAGAAACGTCGATGACAGCGTCGCGTACCTACAGGCCGTGTTGACCGCGTCGCCCATGGTCGGACTCGCCAGCAGCGCATAGCCCAGGATACCCATGTTCGCGAAGTTGTACTGCAGGCCGACGAACCGGGCGAATTCATGTGGATCATCCACGCGCGCAAGGGCATTGCGCACTATTGTCAGTTCCTGGCCAGCCTGCACCTCGGTGCCACTGTCCTCGATGTGCGCTTCGGTCAGGCCAGTGCCCAGCAGACAATCCGCCGCTGCGATACCCAGCAACCGGGCGGCCTCCAGCAGATGACGAGTGGTCGCCACCGGTCGTGGGATGTCCCATTCCGCCTCACCGAGGTGGACGTCGCCCGCCGTCACGTGTCCGAAGGTATCAAATCACCGTCTGTAGTCGTCATTACCCCGAGTATCGGATACCCATACCGTCGGACATATGCCAGTCGATACCTCAGCCGTCATCGCAGGCGAGTTCAACTGTCCTCAAACAGATCCGGCGACACTTCTGCCATCGCCGCAACACACCCCCGCGATGCCATGGATATATCCGTGTCGCCGGCTGTGATGCGACCGCTGCTGCGGCTCGTCGCACGCTGGACCTTCGCATCCGATGACTGGCACACGATCCGCAACAGGGTGGACCTGACCACCCGATTCTCCCCGATTCCGGCGGACATCGACGTGACGGCGTCGCAACCGGCCGGCTTGCCGACCGAGGTCCACACACCGCGGCGGGCCCGCAGTGATGCGGTGATCCTGTACGGGCGTCGTGATCTCGCGCTCACGGATGATCATGTCCCGACGCCACAACGTGGCGCCCGATCAGTTCACCAGAGATCTCAGCCCCGAAGAGCTAAACGCCCAGGGCTTCGGTCAACATGTTGTGGAGCTGCGCACACACCCGATCCCAGCGCTTCCTGGCCCGCTTCATGTCCCGATCCACGAAGCTCGACAGCAGGATCCCACGCAAGGCATCCATGGCAGTGAAGGCCAGATCGCGAAGATCTTTTTGCGCGGCTCGGTCCGGAATCTGCTGCGCCAACGCGGCAATCAGCGCACCGACGACAATGGGCTCAACGCGATCGATGTGTTCCGCCAGCACTCGGTCGGTACGCGCAGCCACCCACAGCTCAAGGGTGGCAACGAAAATCGGCCCCTGGTGCGACTCCCAGAGATAGTCCAGCATCATCGAGACCGGATCTTCATCGGCCGCCACTCGTCCGAGATTCCGGATCGCGGCCTGTGCCCGCTGCTCGGCCAGGTGCTCGACGGCAGCTGCGACCAAGTCCTCCTTGGAGCGGAAATGGTGAACCTGGGCGCCACGCGTCACGCCGGCGATTTCCGCAACCTTTTGGGTTGTAGTACCGGAGTAGCCATACGTGACCAGGCACTCCACCGTGGCATCCAGCAGACGCGTCCGCATCGCCGCGCTCCGCTCGGCCTGCGTACGCCGCTTCGCCTGCCCCTCCACACCCGCAGTCACGAGTGCATCCTACGCGGCCACCAGGTCCAGTCTGGCCATAAACCATTCCAACCGGTATGCAAATATCGAGCGCGGCGCCTACTGCAGCTCGAACACCGCCTCCGTCGGCGGCGGATCCGCCATGACTGCGGGCAACACGAAGACCCGAACATAGCGGCGGATCTGGTCCGCGTCCTCGGCGCCCGGAATCAACCCCGACAACAGCGCCAACGTCGACGTGATGAGGAAGTGTGCCGCATCCATGGACCGTAGACCGTTGCGCAGGAACGGTTTCCCTCCGCCATGCTGGATTCCCATCAGCAGCGCCTCGACCGCCGACACCAGCGATTCCCGCGCGGGCAGATTCGCGATGTTCTCGCGGTCGCTACGGTCGGTCAGGATCAGGTACACCGGGTCCTGAGCCATCCCGGTGACGAACTCGACGACGGCCTCGACGATCTTGGCGCCGGCACCCGCCGTCTTGGCTTGTCTCTTCACCAGTCTCGACACCAATCGAGCCGTCCGGCGCATCAGCACCGCATCCATCAACTCGTCGCGGGTAGCGAAATGGCGGTAGACCATCGTCCGGGTGTATCCAGCTTCGGCCGCGATGATCTCCATCGTGGCCGCGCGATATCCGTAATTCAGCAGCGACCGTTCCGCCGCATCCAGGAGCGCCTCGCACGACTGGTCAGCGGAGTTCCCCCCGCCCGGCGGCCTACCGCGACCACGCCTGGCGGGCACTTCAGTCGCCTTCATCCGCTATCTCCTGCGCACCCGAATACCCGATGACATTGGATCACACGCCCGCAGCACAGCGCGGGAACTCGCTCCGGTCATTAAAGCAGCTAATTGACATGACTAGAGCTATGTGTATTAATTCGTGACACTGCGATCCAGCACTGCGCAGATCGACACCGTTGCTCCAGAGCAAATCGAAGGGCGAGATGGCTCATGACGGAACCTTCACACGTCGGTGCATCCGACAACCACGACACCGAGACCGACGCCGCCACGACCGACTGTGACGGCGAAAAAGGTTGCAATGAAGTACATCTCACAATCGATGGGGACAATGCGGGCGGCCCGGACGAAACCGCCGGCCAGCCCGCGGCACGCCGCCGCGCCAACATCACGCGCCGCTCACCGACACGGCAACAGCTCGCCGCACTCGCGCTGGCGGCGGTACTCGGCGCCGCCGGATACGAAGGCTGGCTGCTGTACCAGCAACAGGAAGTCGACACTGCCGCCGAGCATGCCTTGGCTGCCGCCAGGATCGTGACACTCGCGCTGACCACTGTCGATCCGACCACGATCGACCAGAATTTCGCCAACGTCGAGAACGGTACGACGGGTGATTTCAAACAGAAGTACACGGCGGCCGGCGCCCAGCTTCGTCGTGCGTTGATCGCGAACAAGGCCGCCGCTCAAGGCACCGTCATCGACGCAGCGGTCAAGTCGGCCACCAAGGACACCGTCGAAGTGATCCTGTTCGTCGACCAATCGGTCCACAATTCCGCGTCTCCAGAACCGCAATTGGACCGCAGTCGCGTCACCATGACGATGCAGGACGTGGACGGACACTGGCTGGCCGGCAAGGTCGAACTGTCGTGACCACAGCGGCCGGGGGGTCCAGGGCCGACGGCGCGGCCATCAGCCAGTGGACCGTCGGCTATGTTCGCCGGCATCCGCTCGCCTCACTGCAGACCGTCGGTGGGCAGTACGTCCTCGGTGTACGCACCATCGGCTATTTCTTCACCGATCTGTTCACGGCCCGCTTCCAATGGCACGAGTTCCTCCGACAGGGCGCCTTCATGGCCGGAACCGCAGTGCTGCCAACGATCTTGGTGGCTCTGCCCATCGGTGTGACCCTCTCGATCCAATTCGCCCTACTGGCCAATCAGGTTGGCGCCACGTCGCTCGCCGGCGCCGCGAGCGGCCTGGCCATCATCCGCCAGGCGGCCTCGCTGGTGGCCGCGGTGATGATGGCTTCTGCCGTCGGCTCGGCGATCACCGCCGACCTCGGTTCCCGCACCATGCGGGAGGAGACGGACGCCATGGAAGTCATGGGTGTCTCGGTGATCCGGCGTCTGGTGGTGCCACGCTTCGCGGCAGCGGTGATGATCGGCGTCGCGCTCACCGGAATCACCTGCTTCGTAGGCTTTTTGGCCAGCTACCTGTTCAACGTCTACTTCCAGCACGGCGCGCCCGGCAGCTTCGTCGCAACGTTCTCGTCGTTTGCGAGCCCGGAGGACTTGGTGCTGGCGCTGGTCAAGGCCGTCATCTACGGCGCCATCGTGGCGGTGGTCGCGTGCCAGAAGGGGCTGTCCACCCGGGGTGGGCCGACGGGGGTCGCGGACTCGGTGAATGCCGCTGTCGTCGAGGCGATTCTGGTGCTGATGTTCGTCAACGTAGGTATCAGCCAGCTGTACAACATGCTGTTTCCCAGGGCGGGGCTGTGACATGACGGCCTCCACTTACACCCCGGCTCTGCTGCGGCCCGTCCTGTACATCTACCGGACCACGTCGCGGCCTGTAGTCCGCCTCGGACACCTGTTGATCTTCTTTGTGCGAGCGGTGGTTTCGGTACCCACCGTGGTGCGGCAATACCGCAAGGAATTCCTGCGGCTGCTCTCCGACATCGCGTGGGGAAATGGCTCGGTGGTCGTCGGCGGCGGTACGGCCGGCGTCGCGGTGGCCCTGGGGCTCACGGCAGGTGCGCTCGTGGCCATCGAGGGCTACAACTTTCTGAACCTCCTCGGACTCGGGCCGGCCACCGGCATCATTTCCTCATTGGTGAACACCCGCGAGCTGGCGCCGATCATGGCGGCACTGGCATTTGCGATGCAGGCCGGTTGCCGATTCACGGCGCAACTCGGTGCAATGCGGATCGCCGAAGAGATCGACGCCCTCGACTCGATCGCGATCCGCCCCATCCCCTACCTGGTCACCACCCGACTGATGGCATCGATCATCGCCGTCATCCCCCTGTACGTCGGGTGCCTGGCCATCACCTATCTGACATGTGAATTCGTCACCGGCATCGTCAGCGGGCAGACCACCGGCCCCTACACCCACTACTTCGCGATGATGCTCAGTGGCAGGGACGTCATCTACTCGGTCATCAAATGCGTTGTCTTCGTGTGGATCGCCTCGACCGTCCAGTGCTACTACGGCTTCTACGCCAGTGGCGGCCCAGAAGGCGTCGGCGTCGCCGCCGGACATGCGATGCGTGCCAGCATCACGATCGTCATCGTCCTCAACATGCTGCTCACCATGGCGATGTGGAGCATCGACGCCGGCGCAAGGTTCGGTGGGTAGATGCCGAATTCGCTTGACCTGGATGGACGCGGGCCCTCGGAGCGGCAACTGCTCGGCTGCGGTGTCGTGGTACTGGTGGCCATCATTGCCGTCACCGCCACCATGCTGCTGAAAGCCACCGGCCGACTCGACCATTCGGTCTACGTCACCGCCGACCTGCAGAACGTCGGTGACGGTCTGCCCGCCAGATCCGACGTGAAGTACCACGGGCTGTTGGTCGGCAGCGTCGACGACGTCGAACCGGCTGCCTATGGCAGACCGAACTACGTACGGATCGAGCTGAAACCGCAATACGTCAAGGACATCCCGGCCTCGGTCACCGCCCGGGTGGTGCCGAGCAACGTGTTCGCAGTGTCGTCGGTACAGCTGGTCGATCGTGGCACCGGAAGCAACGTCATCCGAAATGGCGCCCACGTTCCCGAGGACACCGAGCTGACGACGGTGATCTTCCAGACCACCATCAACAAGCTGCGCGCGATCCTTGCCGCCACGGCCCGGGGCCGAGACGACCACAGCACCGGTCTGCTCGCCGCGGTCGCTGCCGCCACCGAGAACCGCGGCGCCAAGCTACTCGACGCCGGCGGACAGCTCAGCCGGCTACTGGACCAACTCAACGCGATCGTCGCGACCGACACCGGGCCGTCCACCGTCAGCGCACTGGTCGACGCGACCCGCGGCCTGCAGTCCACCGCTCCCGACCTCGTCGACGCCCTGCACCAGGCAGTGATACCCATGCGGACCTTCGCCGAGAAACAGGCAGAGTTCACCTCGTTGCTGGCCGCCGCCCAGCACACCGTCGGCGTCACCAACCGGTCGCTGACCAACCACACCGACCAACTCATCCACATCACGCACGACCTGACACCGGTACTCGGCGTGCTGGCGCAGCACGCCGACACATTCGTGCCGATCTTTTCTCGCGTGAAACGCCTGTCCGACAAGTTCTTCGAAGAAGTCTGGATTCCCGAGTTCGACACGGGCAACATGCGAATCAACCTGTCGCTGACACCGACGTACACCTACACCCGCGCCGACTGTCCGCGATACGGCCAGCTCCCGGGTCCCAGTTGCACCACCGCCCCGGAGATCCCGGTGCGCCCCGACCTCCCTGCGGTGCTGCTCCCCCAGAACTACCAGCCGCCAAAGAATCTCGCGCCGCCGCCGGGAACCGTAGCCGGTTCCGACGGCAATCTCGTCGCGACGGGGGCGCCACTGATCAACACCAATCCCGTGCTCTCCGATCCGAATCCGCCGCTGCCGTGGTGGACCGGGCCATCAGCGCGGGCGCCGGGCACCGCCGACCCCGACGACGCGCCGCCCCCGGCCGCTGCCGTCCCGCCGTTGCAGCCCGCCGAAGCCGCCCCCGCCGCATATGGCGGCACAGTGGGACCTGTTGGCAGCCAACAGGAACGCGGTCAACTCGGCATGCTGACGGGCCAGCCACACGGTGCCTCGGTGGCAACGCAGTTGTTGCTCGGCCCCCTGGCCCGGGGCATGACCGTCTCGGCCACCACCGAACCGACCGGAGCCTCGAAATGACATCTCGCGGACCACTGATTGGGCTGTCCATCTTCATGACAGTCGCGGTCACCGTCACGTGGCTGGTGTACGCCACACTCCGGCGTGACGTCGCCGATGCGACCAGCACGTACTCGGCCGTCTTCTCCGATGTCTTCGGCTTGCGCGAGGGCGACGACGTGCGGATCGCCGGCGTTCGGGTCGGTCGCATCGAGAAGATCGAACTCGCCGGAAAGCAGGCGAAAGTCGCGTTCGTCGTCCAGCGCGACCAGCGGCTCTACACCAACACGACGGCCGCGGTCACCTACCAGAACATCATCGGGCAGCGCTATCTTGCACTCTCCCAGAGGAAGACCGGCCGCCCGGACCCACTACCCGCCGGCAGTGTCATCCCGGTGGAGCGAACCGATCCGTCCTTCGACGTCGGAACCCTGCTCAACGGATTCGAACCGCTCTTCAGCCTGCTGGATCCGAACGCGGCCGACAACCTGACCAAGGGCGTCATCCAGTCGCTTCAGGGAGATCAGGTTTCGATCGTCGCCCTGGTGGATCAGACCTCGACCCTGACCGAGTCGCTGGCGGGCCGGGACCAGAGTCTGGGTGCGCTGATCACCAGCTTGAGCAAGGTCACCGCCAACATCGCCACGCACAACGACGATCTCGACCAGTCATTGACCCAGGCGCACAACGTAATCACCGAGCTGGACGCCCGGCGCCCCGCCCTCCAGAACTCGATCGGCTCGATTGCCCATGTGACGCGCCGCCTGTCGGCTGTCATCGGTGACATCCATCCGGCCCTGGACCAGATGATCACTCGACAACCAGGTTTCACCGGCCACATGGTCGGCATCGAACCACAACTGACCTTCACCGGAGACAATCTGCCACTGCTGCTCAAAGGACTGGCCCGCGTCTTCGGGGAGGGTGCGTACGGCAACGCCTACGCCTGTGACCTCAACGCGACGGGTTTCTTCCCCGGACTCAACGACATCACCACCTTCATCGTGAATGCAGCAACGCCGGGCAATCCCAACCCGATCACCACCGAGAACCTTGGACACCACACTCCGAGATGCAGGAACCTGGCCCATGGCTGAGACGCGAACGCAGTCCCCGATCCGGTACCTGCGACACCGCCCGCTCGAGTCGTACAACAAGACGTGGCTCGGCGTCATCGCCCTGGTGACCGTCGCTGTTGTCGTCGCGGCGGCGCTGATCGTCAAGGCACTGGGCGTCGGATACACCCGTTACACAGCAGAATTCGCGCAGGCCGCGGCACTGCGCACGGGAAACCCGGTCACCATCGCCGGCATCGAGGTAGGCGTCGTCTCCGACCTCACCTTGGCGGGTGACCACGTCGTTGTCGCGTTGAAGGTCAAGAACAACATTCCGTTGGGGCGGGACACCCGCGCCGCCATCAAAGTGACGACCATCTTGGGTTCGCGCTACGTGGAATTGGCGCCGGACGGACCGAACACCTTGCCGGACGGGATGATCGGACTGGCCCACACCCAGGTTCCGTACGATCTGCAGTCCGCCCTGCAGGACGCGACGACGACCTTCGACCAGGTTGACTCGGACCAGTTCGCCCGATCCCTCGCCGTGCTCGGCACGCAACTCGACGGGCTGCCCGCCGTCGTCCCAGCGGCCATGAACAAC
>Ga0153956_1003430_pt1 | contig 10131 bp, 7 predicted proteins | sample TSFL040MetaG_FD_104704 | JGI IMG/M metagenome (GOLD analysis project Ga0153956, IMG submission 104704) | Attine ant fungus gardens microbial communities from Florida, USA - TSFL040 MetaG | ecosystem: Host-associated > Fungi > Mycelium > Unclassified | place: USA: Florida, Wekiwa Springs...
ACCTGGCCCGCGGCATCCGTGGCCTTCAGTTTTTCGAGCAGACCCTGGGTCGTGCCGTCCAGCCGCGCGCAGGCGGCGGGCAGGGCCGCGCGCAGTGCCGAACCAGCCGGCAGGCGCGCGGCGGCGGCCCCGATGTCGGATAGAAGTTCGGCCAGGGCGGTACCGCCGTCACGCGCGATCTTGCGCAGCAGCAGGTCCTGGGACTGGATGTAGTTGGTGCCTTCGAAAATGGGGCCGATGCGCGCATCGCGGTAGACCTGGGAGGCCTCGCACTCGTTCATGTAACCGGTGCCGCCGTGCACCTGTACGGCCAGCGAGGAGGCCTCGACGGCGGTATCCGAACACCAGGCCTTGACCACCGGGGTGAGCAGGCCCAGGCGGCGTTCGGCACGGGCGCGCACCGGCGCCGGGGTTGCCGGCGCGTGCACCAGGTCCAGGGCCGCGGCTGCCGTGTAGGCCAGCGCGCGCGCGGCATGGGACAAGGCATTCAGGGTCAGCAGCATGCGCCGTACATCGGCATGCTCGATTATCGCCACGGTCCGACCGGCGGTGTCCCGGCCCTGCATACGCTCGGCGGCATACGTAAGCGCAAGCTGCCGGGCGCGTTCGGCGAGGCCGGTGGAGTGCAGGCCCACGCCGATGCGCATGTGGTTCATGAGCGTGAACATGCATCCCAGGCCATTGTGCAGTTCGCCGACCAGCCAGCCGCGGGCGCCGCGCTGGTCCCCCAGGGCCATCACGCAGGTGGGGCTCGCCTTGATGCCCATCTTGTGTTCCAGCGACACCGCCTGGATGTCGTTGTCGCGCCAGGCATCGCCGTCGCGCAGTTTCTTGGGCACCAGGAACAGCGACAGGCCGCGGGTTCCCGCTGGGGCATCAGGGGTACGCGCCAGCACCAGGTGCACGATGTTGTCCGCGAGGTCGTGGTCGCCCCAGGAAATGAAAATCTTGCGGCCCGTGAGCTTCCACGCATCGCCGTCCGGTTCGGCGACAGTACGCAGGGTGGACAGGTCGGAGCCGGCCTGGGGTTCGGTCAGGCTCATGGCGGCGGTCCATTCGCCGCTGGCCAGGGGGCCGAGGTACTGCGCCTGCAGTGCCTCGCTGCCATGGGCCCGCAGCACCAGGATGGCGCCCACCGCTGTTTCGGTCAGCATGGCGAACGCCAGGTTGGCACCGCCCCAGATTTCCGTGGCGGCAGCCGACAGCAGCATGGGCAGGCCCTGGCCGCCGCAGTCCTGCGGCGCCGACAAGGAGGGCCAGCCGTCATCACGGAACTGCGACCAGGCTTGCTGGAAGCCCGGCGCGGTCGAGACTGTCGTGCCGTCGATCCGGGCGCCGCTGGCATCACCGACGCGGTTCAGCGGCGACAGTACTTCCTGCGCGATCTGGCCGGCGCCTTCGAGCACCGCATCGGCAGTGTCACCGAGGTTCTCGGTGTGGGCGGCGGCCGGCGGCAGTCCGGCGTCGTGGGCGGCCTGCTGCAGGGCCAGCCGCATCAGGGCCAGCGGGGCCTGGTATGCATTCGTCATGGTAGGTATCGGAAGTCTCTGGGCCCTGCATTGTAGAGGGTTTCAGATCCGTACTATTTCCCCAGTTCCTGTAGGGTCTGGTTGATGAGCTGCCAGTAGTCCGAGAGCCGGGCCAGCTCGCCCCGGCCTGCGGCGGTGAGTACGTAGTACTTGCGGGGCGGACCGGCCTCGGACTCCTTCCATTCGTAGTCGACGAGTCCCTCGCGGCGCAGGCGGGAGAGCATCGGATACAGGGTGCCCTCCCGGGTGGCGAACTCGGTGTCGGCCAGCTTCTTGAGCAGGTCGGCGACGTAGACGCGCTCGGCCGCAATCAGCTTGAGGATCACGAACTCCAGCAGGCCTTTGCGGATGGCGGTGAATTTGTCGGGGCTGGTCACGATACCTTTCTTTGTTCTGCTACCTTTCAATGCAAAGGTATCTGGCAATGCAAGGACTGGCTTCCATGCCGGCCAGGGAAGCCTGGAACTGGAGCTTTAGAGTTCCCTGGCGGCTTCGATGAACAGCGAGCGCAGCCAGGCGTGGCCGGGGTCAGGCTCGTTGCGCTTGTGCCAGATCAGGATTTCCTGGCCGTCCAGGGCGTCGAAGGGCAGAGCGTAGGTCTTCAGCGGCAGCAGCGGCGCCACCAGCCTGGCCACGCGCTCGGGCACCGTGGCGGCGAACGGCGAGCCGGGCAGCATGAACAGCGTCTCCAGCAGGCTCTGGGTGCTGGCGCGCACGTTCAGGTCCATGCCCATCAGGCGCCGCACGTGCTCCTCCACCGGCGCGGTGTGGCCGTTGGGGCGGGCGACGATATGTGCCAGGCCCTGGTAGTCCTCCAGGGTGAGGTTCTTGCCCTTGAAAGGGTGGTCCTTGGCCATGGCGCAGATCCAGCGCGCCGGCCGCAGGGCCTGGGTGCGCAGCGTGTCCGGGAATACCTTCAGGCCGTACAGGCGCATGATGTCCAGCGACAGCGCCAGGTCCGCGTCGCCATAGGTCAGGCGGGTGAGGCTGTTCTGGGAGATCTGCTCGATATGGCACTGGACCTGGGGGGCCTCGCGCGCCAGCCGGCCCAGCACCTTGGGGATCAGCTCCGGCACGGCTTCGTCGGTGGCGATCACAGTGAACGTCCGGCGCACCGTGGCCGGATCGAAGCTGGGCTGGGTGCCCAGGGTGGTCTGCACCTTCAGCAGCGCCTCGCGCACCGGTTCCACCAGTGACAGGCCGCGGGGGGTCAGCTCCATTTCGCGGCCCACCCGCACCAGCAACTGGTCGCCGAAGTAGTCGCGCAGTTTTTGCAGCGCCGCGCTCATGGCGGGCTGGGACAGGTATACCCGCTCCGCCGCGCGCGTCACGTTCTTTTCGTGCAGGAGCGCGTCGAGCGCGATCAGCAGGTTCAGGTCAAAGCGGTTCAGCTGCATGAGGGTTGATCAGTCATTGAGTTGTCATCAGTCGGGCCACTGGCTGGCATACAAAAAGAAAATGGCCCGTGCCAGCCCCAAGGGTTGCCCAGAATACACCCAGCGGCTAACGTCCCGGCCCATGCTTGAACGGCATTTTGCACTGAATCCGGGGCGGATATGACAGCGGATGCGGCCCAGCCGGTCCCGCCCGGGGTGGAGGTGTCCGTGGAACGCTGGGTGCAGGGGGTCAGTTCCCGCACCCGGGATCGGGTGGCCGAGGAAATGCCCGTGGCCCTGCTGTACAACGGCGAACCCCATGTCGTGATGCTGGCCACCCCCCAGGACCTGACGGACCTCGGCTACGGCTTTTCGCTGAGCGAGGAACTGGTGGCGGGCATGGACGAAATCCGCGGCGTCGAGGCCGAGGTCGGGCCCGAATCGGCCGAGGTCCGGGTCGCCATCGCCTGGGACCGTTTCCCCGAACTGCTGCGCCGGCGCCGCAACCTCACCGGCCGCACCGGCTGCGGGCTGTGCGGCACCGAGACCCTGGAACAGGCCGTGCGCACGACCCCGCAGGTGGGTCCCGGACCCCGGGTCAGCGCCACGCAGCTGCACGCGGCCATCGAGGAGCTGTCCTCGCGCCAGCCGCTGAACGCCAGTACCGGCAGCGTGCATGCGGCCGCCTGGGTGGTGCCCGGGCAGGGCATCGCGCTGGTGCGCGAGGACGTGGGCCGGCACAACGCGCTGGACAAGACCATCGGCGCCCTGAAGCAGGGGGCGTGGGACCTGGGCGCCGGCTTCATGCTGGTGACCAGCCGTGCCAGTTACGAAATGGTGCAGAAGACCGCGGCCGTCGGCATCAGCTTCATGGTCGCGCTGTCGGCGCCGACTTCTTTCGCCATCCGCCATGCCGAGCGTTGTGGCCTCACCCTGGTGGCGTTTGCACGCCGCGAGCGCCACGTGGTGTATGCCCACGGGCATCGCCTGACGTAAAATAATCAGTTCACACGAGAAGGTAACCCTAAATGACACTGTCCGCCGCCGACCTGGCCGCGCTGAAGCAGCGCGTCAGCGACTTCGCCCGCAACACTTCCACCGAGATTTCCGCCGCAGACGAGAAGCTGCTGGACGAACTGGCCGGTGTCCTGCCCAAGGGTATGACCGTCTACGTGGCCCACACCGGCAAGGAAGTGGAACTGCCGGACGTGATCCGCATTGCCACCAAGGTGCAGAAGCTGGGTTACCGCGCCAGCCCCCATATCGCGGCCCGCCGCCAGCGCAGCGAGCAGGAACTGCGTGAGCAGCTGAAGATCGCGGTCGACGCCGGCATCGAGCAGGTGCTGCTGATCGCCGGTGACCTCAATCCGCCCGCCGGTCCCTTCGACAGTTCCATGGCCGTGCTCGAAAGCGGCGCGGTCCTGGAGTCGGGCATCAAGTACGCAGGCGTGGCCGGTCATCCGGAGGGTAATCCGAACTGCCCCGACGAAATGCTGTGGCAGGCGCTGGCCTGGAAGCAGGACTACATGAAGCGCACCGGCCTCAAGATCCACGTGGCCACCCAGTTCAGTTTCAACCCCAAGGCCGTGGCCGAGTGGGACGCCCAGCTGCAGGCCCACGGCATCGACCTGCCGGTGCACATGGGCATCGCCGGCCCGACCCCGCTCGCGAAGCTTTTGAAGTACGCGGCGTTCTGTGGCATCGGCGCCTCGGCCGGCGCGCTGTTCAAGAACCTCGGCAACTTCACCAAGATGGCCACCGGCATGGCCATGACCCCGGACGAAATGCTGCTGGCCCTGATCCACAACGGCGCGGGCAAGGCCCCCAGCCGCATCGTACAGCCGCATTACTTCGCCTTCGGCGGCACCATGATCACCGCGCAGTGGCTCAAGGACCTGGTGGAAGGCAGCTTCGAGCTGGACCCGTCCGGCACCAAGTTCCTGGCCAAGGCCTGATCCGATGGCCAAGGGTGGTGTGGCCGCACAAGGCCAGGCACGGGGCGCCGCGCTGATCTGCGGTTCGATGGCCTTCGACAGCATCATGGTGTTCGGCGGGCGGTTCAAGGACCAGATCCTGCCGGACAAGATCCACATGCTGAACGTGTCGTTCCTGGTGCCGCAGCTGCGGCGCGAGTTCGGCGGCTGCGCCGGCAACATCGCCTACAACCTGAAGCTGCTGGGCGATACCGGCTATGCCATGGCCACGGTGGGCCGGGACTTCGGCCCGTACGCGCAGTGGATGCGCGATACGGGCGTGCCCCAGGACCACATCCGGGTCATCGACAGCGAACACACCGCCCAGGCCTTCATCACCACCGACCAGGACGACAACCAGATTACGGCCTTCCACCCGGGCGCGATGCAGCACTCCCACCTGAACGAAGTGGGCAAGGCGTCCGGCATCGCCCTGGGCATCGTCGCGCCGGATGGCCGGGACGGCATGATCCGGCACGCCGCGGGATTCGCCGCGGCCGGCATCCCGTTCATCTTCGACCCGGGCCAGGGCCTGCCCATGTTCGATGGCGCGGACCTGCGGCTGTTCATCGAGCAGGCCACCTGGGTCACGGTCAACGACTACGAGTGGCAGATGCTGCAGCAACGCACCGGCTGGTCGCCGGCCGACATCGTGCAGCATGTGCAAGCCCTGATCGTCACCCGCGGCGCGGAAGGCTCGACCATCCACACCGCTGCCGGCGAGACCGTCATTCCAGCGGCCAAGCCCACGGCCGTGGTCGATCCCACCGGCTGCGGTGACGCCTACCGGGCGGGCCTCATCCATGGCCTGCTGCACGGCAAGGATTGGGCCGTGACCGGCCGCATCGCCTCGCTGCTCGGCGCCATCAAGATCGCCCACAGGGGCACCCAGAACCACCGCTTCGGCGTGACGGAGTTCAAGGCTGCGTTTACCGCCGCCTTCCCCGACTACGCCCACGCATTGTAATATTAGCGGTTACACCCCTTTGCAGGACGGATCGAGCGCTTCATGCCCAACAATTACCTGTTCACGTCGGAGTCGGTTTCAGAAGGTCATCCGGACAAGGTCGCGGACCAGATCAGCGATGCGGTGCTGGATGCCATCCTGGCCCAGGACAAGCGCGCCCGCGTGGCCTGCGAAACCCTGATCAAGACCGGCGTGGTGATCGTGGCGGGCGAGGTCACGACTTCCGCCTGGGTCGACGTGGAGTCGCTGGTGCGCAAGACCGTGCTCGACATCGGCTACAACACCTCCGACATGGGCTTCGACGGCGCCAGCTGCGGCGTGCTCAACGTCATCGGCAAGCAGTCCCCGGACATCGCCCAGGGCGTGGACCGCAAGGACGAGAAGAAGCAGGGCGCCGGCGACCAGGGCCTGATGTTCGGCTACGCCACCAACGAGACCGACGTGCTGATGCCGGCGGCCATCAACCTGTCCCACAAGCTGGTCAAGCGCCAGGCCGACGTGCGCAAGAAGGGCCGGCTCGACTGGCTGCGTCCGGATGCCAAGAGCCAGGTCACCCTGCGCTACGAGAACGACAAGCCGGTGGCCATCGACGCCGTGGTGCTGTCCACGCAGCACAGCGACGACATCTCCACCAAGGCGCTGCGCGAGGCGGTGATGGAGGAGATCCTGCTGCCCGTGCTGCCGAAGAAGTGGCTGCACAAGGGCACGAAGTACCACATCAACCCGACCGGCCGCTTCGTGGTCGGCGGCCCGGTGGGTGACTGCGGCCTGACCGGCCGCAAGATCATCGTCGACACCTACGGCGGCTTCGCCCGCCACGGCGGTGGTGCGTTCTCGGGCAAGGACCCCTCCAAGGTGGACCGCTCAGCGGCCTATGCCGCCCGCTATGTCGCCAAGAACATCGTGGCGGCGGGCCTGGCGGAGCGCTGCGAGGTGCAGGTGTCTTACGCCATCGGCGTGGCCGAGCCCACCTCCATCATGGTGGAGACCTTCGGTACCGGGAAGCTGCCGAACGAGAAGCTCACCCAGATCGTGCGCAAGCACTTCGACCTGACGCCGTACGGCCTGCGCGAAATGCTCGACCTGGTGCGCCCGATCTACCAGAAGACCGCCGCCTACGGCCATTTCGGCCGCACGGAGAAGGAGTTCACCTGGGAGCGCACCGACAAGGCCGCGGCCCTGGCTGCGGAACTGAAAAAGTAAGCTTTCAACGCCCGCTGCTGAGGGGCGCTGCGACGGCGCGGACCCGGCGGTCCGACGCTGCCAGGCTCAGCGGTGGGGCGTAACCTCAAGGGCCGCGGCATTGGCCGCGGACTTGGGTACACGGCGCTCATTACTCAACTCCCTGGAGCAATGACATGAACGCTACTCTCAAGCCCGCGGGCTTCACTGACTACAAGATCGCCGACCTGGCGCTTGCCGGCTGGGGCCGGCGCGAAATCGCCATCGCCGAGGGCGAGATGCCGGCCCTGATGGCCATCCGCAAGGAATACGCCACGAGCCAGCCCCTGAAGGGCGCGCGCATCACCGGCTCGCTGCACATGACCATCCAGACGGCGGTGCTGATCGAGACCCTGAAGGCCCTGGGCGCCGACGTGCGCTGGGCCTCCTGCAACATCTTCTCCACCCAGGACCATGCCGCCGCGGCCATTGCCGCCACCGGCACCCCGGTGTTCGCCGTCAAGGGCGAGTCGCTGGAAGACTACTGGGACTACACCCACCGCATCTTCGAGTTCGGCGACCAGGGCCCGAACATGATCCTGGACGACGGCGGCGACGCGACGCTGCTCATGCACCTGGGCGTGAAGGCCGAGAAGGACCCTGCGGTCATTGCCCGGCCCACGAGCGAAGAGGAGACCTTCCTGTTCGCGGCCATCAGGAAGAAGCTGGCCTCGAGCCCGGGCTGGTACTCGAAGGTCTCGAAGGACATCCGCGGCGTGACCGAGGAGACCACCACCGGCGTGCATCGCCTGTACCAGATGCACAAGGAAGGCCGGCTGATGTTCCCCGGCATCAACGTCAACGACTCGGTGACCAAGAGCAAGTTCGACAACCTGTACGGCTGCCGCGAGTCGCTGGTGGACGGCATCAAGCGCGCCACGGACGTGATGGTGGCGGGCAAGATCGCCCTGGTGTGCGGCTACGGCGACGTGGGCAAGGGCTCGGCCCAGGCGCTGCGTGCGTTGTCGGCACAGGTGTGGGTCACGGAGGTCGACCCGATCTGCGCGCTGCAGGCGGCGATGGAAGGCTACCGGGTGGTCACCACGGACTATGCGGCCGACAAGGCCGACATCTTCGTGACCTGCACCGGCAACTTCCATGTGATCACCGGCGAGCACATGAAGCGCATGAAGAACAATGCGATCGTGTGCAACATCGGCCACTTCGACAACGAGATCGACGTTGCCGCCCTGGAAAAACTGAAGTGGGAGGAGATCAAGCCCCAGGTCGATCACGTGATCTTCCCGGACGGCAAGCGCATCATCCTGCTGGCCAAGGGCCGCCTGGTGAACCTGGGCTGCGCGACGGGCCACCCGTCGTACGTCATGAGTTCCTCGTTCGCCAACCAGACCATCGCCCAGATCGAGCTGTTCACGCAGACCGCGAAATACCCGGTCGGCGTGTACACGCTGCCCAAGCACCTGGACGAGAAGGTGGCGCGCCTGCAGCTGACGACACTGAACGCGCAGCTGACCGAACTCACCGACGAGCAGGCCCGCTACATCGGCGTGGACAAGAACGGCCCGTACAAGGCCGATCATTACCGGTACTGACGCAAACCGGCCCGCGGCCGTTGCCGCGGCCCTGCCGGCAAAAAGCATGGTTTTTGCCGGGCCGTGCCTATAGATTCTCCCCTTGGGGCGGGTAGCGCCCCGGGGGGAGAATCGATGAAGAAGAGCCTGCTCGGCATCGTACTGGCCGTCGTTGGCGCGTTCGCGCTCGGCGGCATCGCGCTACACCGCAACGAACCCATCAATTCCCTGTGGCTGATCGTGGCCGGGGTGTGCATCTGGACCCTGGGGTACCGCTTCTACGCGGCCTGGATCACGGCGAAAGTCCTGTCCGCGGATGCCAGCCGGGCCACCCCCGCGGAGCGCCTGAACAACGGCCGCGATTTCGTTCCCACCCACCGCTGGATCGTCTTCGGCCATCACTTCGCCGCCATCGCCGGTCCGGGGCCGCTGGTGGGCCCCACGCTGGCCGCGCAGTTCGGCTACCTGCCCGGAACGCTGTGGATCCTCATCGGCTCGGTGCTCGGTGGCTGCGTGCAGGACATGGTGATCCTGTTCATGTCCACGCGCCGCAACGGCCGCAGCCTGGGCCAGATGGCGCGTGACGAGCTCGGGCCCGTGGGCGGCCTTGCCGCCCTGGTGGGCACGCTCATGATCGTGATCATAATCATCGCCGTGATGGCGCTGGTGGTGGTCAACGCCATGAAGCACAGCCCCTGGGCCACCACTACGGTGTTCGCCACCATCCCCATCGCGGTGCTGGTGGGGTTGTACCTGCGTGGCATCCGCCCGGGCCGGGTCCTGGAAGGGTCGGCGATCGGTTTTGCGCTGCTGGTGCTGGCCGTGGCGCTGGGCGGCTGGGTGGACCGCAGCGACCTGCTGCGGCCGTATTTCGACATGGGCGGCCCCGAGCTTGCCTGGTTCGTGATCGGGTACGGCTGTATTGCCGCCATCCTGCCGGTGTGGCTGCTGCTGGCCCCACGCGACTACCTTTCGACCTTCCTCAAGCTGGGGGTGATCGCGGCCCTGGTGGTGGCGGTGGTCGTGACGCATCCCACGCTGCACATGCCGGCCTTCACGCGCTTCATGGACGGCACCGGTCCCATCATCCCGGGCAGGGTCTTCCCCTTCATGTTCATCACCATCGCCTGTGGCTCGGTGTCGGGCTTCCATGCCATGGTGTCGAGCGGCACCACGCCCAAGCTGATAATGGACGAAACGGACGTGCGGCTGGTGGGCTATGGCAGCATGGCGCTGGAGTCCCTGGTGGCCATCATGGCCGTGATCGCCGCCACGCTGCTGGACCCGGGCGTGTTCTTCGCCATCAACACCGGCGCCGGCATCGTCGGCGCGACGCCGGAGGCGGCCACAGCCACCATCACCGGCTGGGGCTTCCCGGTCACGGCGGAGCAGATGCAGCAGCTGGCCCGGCGCATGGGCGAACACACGCTGTTCGGGCGCACCGGTGGCGCACCCTCGCTGGCGGTGGGCATGGCCAGCATCTTCAGCAGCACCTTCGGCGCGGGCCTGATGGCGGCCTGGTACCACTTTGCG
>Ga0153956_1003431_pt1 | contig 10130 bp, 7 predicted proteins | sample TSFL040MetaG_FD_104704 | JGI IMG/M metagenome (GOLD analysis project Ga0153956, IMG submission 104704) | Attine ant fungus gardens microbial communities from Florida, USA - TSFL040 MetaG | ecosystem: Host-associated > Fungi > Mycelium > Unclassified | place: USA: Florida, Wekiwa Springs...
AAGGTCGTAACCGCTGTTAACGGTTCCCAAAGCTATCTGGGTTGGCTGTAATCGATTATTGAACGTCGTCGATTCCCAACGACCGTTGCCTAATTGCATAGAGCTAACAGCACCGGCGGCGGTGTATGAGAAAGCTTTGGCATACGGCACCAGTCCTGACGAAGCGTTCTTCTTAGACTCGACCATCGCCAGATCGCCCGTGTTGTCGATGATGTTCTTAACGACCCGTCCGCTCGGATAGGTTTCCTCGTCCAAAGCCCCGCCCAGCGTGTAAGTATGACCCGTCACATACCCCGCCGGATCGCCTCCGTATGTCGTCTGCTTAGTACCTAATTTAGTGACAAACGGGTTTTTTCAAGGAATCTCCACGCAATTCCAGATGAATGCTATGGATAGGTGAGTATGACTCCTGTCCAGAACTTCCAATTAATTCCCATTCGTATTTAAACTCTATCGCAACTGAGGCGTTATCGAGCTTTTCTCTAGGAATCGTGAAACGAACACTTGAATCTGAGGGCACCCAACTACTGGTAAAAACCTCGGGAGATTCATTCGACTCCACCCAGTTTTTTCTAGTAGAAGCATATTTAAGAACAGGATAAATTACGGTTCCGTCCCTCGCTCCAGCAACCCAAGCTCCATTTGACAATTTTAGGCTCCGTGTCTCACTTGCTAGTTTGCTCGTATTTAGTTTTAAAACCCAAATAGTATTATTGACCAACTTCACTAAGACATTGTTAGTCGTCAATATAGTAGAATCTTCCTGATTTCGTTCTACGCATAAATAAACGCTAGCATTTTGCTTATTTACGACTACATCATTTCGATTCAAGGCTACCCGCTTCTGGCAATCTACAGAACAAGCGAGACACAGGATGATAACTGTCGAAAAACAAGTTAGATGAAGAAAACGTTCATAAATTTTCATTAGAATAGAGGCCCTCCATTTTGCGTCCACTGATTGGCATTATCAATCTGATTATCCAGCAACGGCATATTCATGGGGAAGGGATTTGATGTAAACTTGAATTTATAAGATCCCCATGGCGCTTCTAGTGCTCCTCGTATTCCTGCATCCCGCTTTTTGTTTTCGTCCACCGCTGCCCAACCTCGATTCCAAATCTCATACTGGCTAACTGAGAGGCTTAAAGTATCAGAGGATGAAATTGCCTCTGCTATGTAGGATGAAACTCGATATGCATTAACTTCACTTATGGCATGCGACATTATCTTCCCTTCTTGTGAAAGAGCGTTGATGCCATCATATGTTAACCCGGCCACTCTTCGACTTTCGGACTGAAAATCAGCGGCGTGCCTTCCTTCATGACCAAAAGCTCCGGTCAGATCATTTAGGCCCCGTTCGTTCTCTTTAAACTTGGATAAATTAATACCGATGAAAACGTCTGCCTTTCCGGTTGCTTTGTCATCTGCTCCCATTTGCGGATTACCATTTGTGATTCCTGGATTACTTTGGGAATTATCGACGTATACCATAACGCCGTTTTTTTCTCCCGGAGCACCTAAGGCAGTCAAGGACTTATTAATAGCATCATATTTTTTTGAGCCTTTTTCGTAATGATCTCTAGCCTTTACCAATTTATCGTATGCTTTATTCAACCTCTTCTTGTCATCATCGGAAGTGCCTGCTACATATTCATAAAGTCCAGAGGGGTCCACAAAATTCAGCGGATTGTCGTGAACATAGGCATAGCGGTTCCAACTCTTTGGATCGGATCGGCGTCCTGATGACAGTAGCGGATCTGGGGACAAAAACCGTCCTCCACTACTCGTAAAAGTCCTGTTTTTAGCAAAATCCAACCCCGTCTCGCCATCCCGCTCGTAACCAGTGAACTGTTTCCTCACAGAATCGTCGCCGTAGTTCAGTCCTGTCGTTCTGCCACCCAGTCCGTAAATTTCTTCACCGAAGGGATGGTAGTCGTGGCGTGAAATCACCGATCCGATCTGATCGGTATTTATTCTGGGAGAACCTAAATGGTCAGAGGTCAGATAGTTGACCTTTGCATCAGTAGAGTTTGCGACGATTGTGGAGTATTCGGCTATTGATTTACCGCTGGCGTCGTACACGAAGATCGTGAGTTCGCCGGTGCTCGGAACGTATTTCTTCACTCGCTTGCCGTCTCCGTCAAAAACGTACTCACCTAGCGTTCCGCTACTGTTCGAGGCCTTGACCATTTTGTTTTCGCCGTCGTAGGTGTAGGTTTGACCGTTTGCATCCGCAGTCGTGTTGCCCGAGTTGTCGAAAGTGTAGTTGTCGCTCGTGCTTAAGCGGTTATTGCTTGTGTTGATCGAGGGATTCACTATCTTTCGGTCAGCAGCACAAACCGTGAAGTTAGGTGAAGTTCCACAGCTTTTTAAAAGCGTTGTCGTATTTGCCTCGTCGAAGTTTTTATTCCCGTATCGGTCGTAGGTGAACGTCTGCTTCCATGATTGGGATGCACTTCCGCCCGTCGGGGTGACATCTTCGGTTGCGTCTTTCAGTCGATTGAGACTGTCATACGAGTAAGTTTGAACTGCGGCAAAGCCGGTATTTAGTCCTATTGTGGGAACTGTTATCGTCTGGGTTTGCACATTGCCGTTATTGTCCGTCGTTCCGTAGCCGTAATCGAGTTTCAAGAGATCGGTTGCACTGATTGTTGAACCTAGAGCTATTTGCGTCGGCTGCAATCTGGAATTAAATTGCGTCGATTCCCAACGACCATTGCCTAACTGCATCGACGTGACTGCACCGTTCGGTGCGTAGGTGAAGTTCTGTGCGTAGTTCCAATAGCCTGACAAAGCATTCTTCTTGCCCTTGACCATCGCCAGATCGCCGTTGGAGTCGATGATGTTTTTCACCACGCGACCGCTCGGATATGTTTCCTCATCCAAAGCCCCACCGAGCGTGTACGTATAACTGGTCGTGTAGTCCGTTCCATCGGTTGTCTGTTTGTGACCCGTCACACGTCCTAGGATGTCGAACGAAGTGTATTCGGTTGTCGAGACTGAGGACGTAACTTTGTTCAGCTTGCCGAGGGCATCGGTGACGGAATCGTCGTAGTAATCGAAATCCTGCTTCTCCGCTGATCACGCGGGATTCTCGTTGGATTTAAGAAAACCCGCATATATTAGGCCTCCCGCAATACCCAAAGCTACCGATACTAGAATGTCTCCCACCAGTCCAAACGGAAGTACTCTCCCAAGATTGAACATAAAAATATATTCATAAAATGCAAATGGTAATCCATAGATCAGCATTCCGCTTTCGGAGTGAACTTCAAATCCGAAAACATACTGTAATACGTTGACTACCGGAATAAACGCGAGAGCGGAAAAGGATGCAGCCCAATTCAGCCTTAGTTTGATGCTCATATATTACTGTGTTTGGATTCGAAAGTATAAGTAACTTCGCCGATCTTAATGTTGCCACCTTAAGCCTAAACCCAGCCTCTGTCGCTCAACATTTTCAAGTTGCACAGCTCTATCATTATTTTCCCGAATTATATCTTTAGAGCTCTGCCATATATGTAATTCGGCGATTCGTTCCTGAGTTCGATCTTTAATTAACCCCCAACTATGACCAAGTTCGTGAGCGATTGAAGTAGACATGGTGGCAGTTAGGACTTTACCGTCCGTTCCCGTAACGTTATCCATTTTGAATGCGCTTTCTGCAGTTGCAACCACATCAGCGCTTATCGTTACGACAATATCTTTATTGTCACTGGTTTCCGTCGTCACAGCTCCGCCAAAGTCGATCAGCTTATCCGTATGAGAAATAGATAATGAAACGCTCTTTGAAGAATCTACAATATCTTCCAACGCGACCCCTAAAGTTCCGCTAACAGCTAGTCCGCCAGCCTTGTATCCAATGACCCAGTTACCGGCGCCATCTTTAGAATATGTCAAATTTTCAGCTGCCCTTTTACCCAGCATTTCCTTAAGTAAGTTAAAAACTCTCTTATTGTCCTCTTCGCTACCCGTCAGTTTAAATATCTCGCCAGAAGGATCCACATAAATTAGGGGGTTGTTCACCACGTAGGAATATCGATTCCACCGTTGAGGCTTAAAAAGATACTTCTCAAGCATTACTTTTGCCTCTCTTTCATCCTTTTTCACGCGGATCTCGAGAACTATCGAATACGGGTCAACCGACATCATTCGAGCCTGAGTGCTTTCGTAATTTCTCGCATGTGCATAGTTTAGCCCCGTCTCACCATCACGCTCATAGCCTGTGAACTGCTTTCTAACGTAATCATCGCCGTAGTTTAGGCCGGCGGTGCGGCCGCCGGTCCCGTCGATCTCTTCGCCGAAGGGATGATAGTCGTGGCGGGAGATGATGGCGCCTTTAGCGTCTGTGTTGATGCGCGGGCTGCCGAGATGATCGGATGTCAGATAGTTGACCTGTGCGTGAGCAGTATCCGACACGACCGTCGAATACTCCGCTACCTCCTTTCCGGCTGCGTCGTAGACGAAGATCGTAAACTCTGCATTCCCCATCGGATCGAGACCGGTCTTGCTGACACGCTTGCCGTCACCGTCGTAGGAATACTCACCCAAAGTGCCAGCGACGGTGTTTGTTCCCGCAGTCAGGGATTCGACTTTGGTCTGCTTATTCTCGCCATCGTATGTGAACTTGCGATCCGAAGCATCGCGGACGGTGTTTCCCGAGGCGTCGTATGAATACCCCTGACCGCTGTCCATCTGATTCTTATTCGCGGCGTTGATCGAAGGATTACAAACCGCCGTCGCGCAGCTACCAAGCGTTGTAGTTCTACCCGTCACGCTCGTGTCGAAATTACGATTGCCATAGCGGTCATAGAGAAATGTCTGCTTCCACGATGCCGTAGAGCTTCCGCCCGTCGGGGTGACATCTTCGGTTGCGTCTTTGAGGCGATTGAGACTGTCATAGGTGTACGTCTGCACCGCCGCAAACCCTGCATTTAACCCGACCGTCGGAACCGTGATCGTCTGGGTTTGCACATTCCCGTTGTTGTCTGTCGTTCCGTAGCCGTAATCGAGTTTCAACAGATCGGTTGCACTGATTGTTGAACCTAGAGCTATTTGTGTCGGTTGTAAACGGCTATTGAATGTAGTGCTTTCCCAATGCCCATTCCCTAACTGCAAACTCGTGACTGCTCCAGCCGCGTTATATGTAAAACTCTTGGCATAATTGAAGAAACCGACGTTCGCATTCTTCTTGCCCTTGACCATCGCCAGATCACCGCTTGCATCAAGCACGTTCTTAACCACACGTCCGCTTGGGTACGTTTCTTCATCGAGTGCACCATTGAGTTTATAGGTGTAGCTCGTCGTGTAGTCGGTTCCGTCGGTTGTCTGTTTTGCTGCTGTCACACGTCCTAAGATGTCGGAATGTCCAAGTTGATTTTGTCGCAATTTTCACCTTTTAACCCATGCAGGAATATGTGGTAGCGAAGAAAAAGAGGAGATGTTTCTTTGATCAAGCTCTCCTAAAACCAAACTCTCAAATTTCCCGTCACCGTCATTGTCATAGTAAGAAAAGAACGAAACAACTCCTACCGACTCAGATTTATTATCATTCGGATTACTCCGAATAGAATTAAATTGAATACGGTACGAAAACGCTTTTCCTTTATACGAAAATATACGGATATCCCTAATCTGTATTAATTTGAAACCATAATCTATTTGGTCAAAAGGCTCATTAGAAATAATAAATGGGTTTAGCGAGTAATCCGACACTTGGCATCTAATAATTTGTCCGGTGTTAGAAGCTAAATCAATGCTCGTTACGTCACTAATATTTTGCCCCAATTCAGGTAATGGCCAACCATTTGCTCTAATGTATTCAGTGCCACCATATTCAGTTGCTTCTTTCCGAGGCAAAAGTTGGGCTTGACTGTTTTCATTCGAAAATGGCGAAGAAGCCTGAGATCTTGCAGCGTTCTGACAGCTTGAAGAAATAAATGACAGCGCTAGACAAGGAACTAGTAAAAAGTATCTATATAATTTCATATCTCATTTGACCTTAGCTCCAGCTTCGGCAGGTTTGCCGTTATAAATTATCTCATCATCCTGATCAATAGGTGCGTATTCTTTATATGCTCCCTGAGCGGCATCTCGTGCCTGTGTCATACTTTTTCCAGCTATGAGTGCTTCAGCCGCTGAGTATGCCGCTGCTTCTTGGATAGGGATTCTTGTCTCTCCATTGGAACCACCGTTGTTATAGATTAATGCGCCTCCATTCATTTTCCCCAAAAGGTCAGTCACAGTATCGCCTGATCGGCATGTAAACAGTAAAATTTCTGAGGCCTTTACTGAGGTAATCGGGATATATCGGGTCTTGCCAGAGGTGCTCACTAGCGCCGTCCCCCCAACAGATTCTCCGTCCCCCATTTGTATTCCCTGGCCAACTAATTTACCTCCATTTTGAGCCTGTTTATTATCGTCCGGCGTAGCAGTTGAATGACCAAAAACTAGAATTGTACGACCTGCACTCTTCAAAGATTTGGAGAATTGTTCAATAGTGGCTGACTTATCGTCAACAGTATATATATTAATTTGCACGCCTTTAGGGGCATTTTTACGTAAGCTATACCAATTTTTTATCGCATTATTGTTTGTCCGCTCGCCTTGGCTAATTGTGATGAAAATATCGATTACTCGAGGTTTCAAACCTTTTGGATCGGTTTTTGCCAACGGATTATTTATTACATAAACATAAAGATTCCACCGTTGAGGATTTTGCGGATGCTCTTTTGAGAAGTATATCGGATCACAGCTATTAAATCGTCCTAATTTACTTGAGTAATTTCTCGCTTGAGCGAAATCGAGATCAACCTCGGCATCTCTTTCATACCCGGTGAATTGTTTCCTAACCGAGTCATCGCCGTAGTTCAGTCCTGTCGTTCTTCCACCGAGTCCGTAAATTTCTTCACCGAAGGGATGGTAGTCGTGTCTTGCGATTATATTTCCTGCGGCGTCGGTGTTTATTCTGGGACTGCCGAGATGCTCGGATGTCAGATAATTGACCTTTGCGTCAGTAGAGTTCGCGACGATGGTTGAGTATTCGGCGATGGATTTTCCGCTGGCGTCGTAAACGAACACCGTCAGTTCGCTAGTGCTCTGAACGTATTTCTTCACTCGCTTTCCGTCACCGTCAAAAACGTACTCACCTAGCGTTCCGCCGCTGTTCGAGGCCTCAACCATTTTGTTTTCGCCGTCGTAGGTGTACGTCTGGCCGTTTGCATCCGCAGTCGTGTTGCCAGAGATCGTCGGATTACAAACCGCCGTTGAGCAGCTTCCCAAAGTTGTCGTGTGGCCCGAACCCGTAACGAAACTCCTGTTACCGTACTGGTCGTACGAGAACTCCTGCTTCCATGTCTGCGTGTTTGACACAGTCTCCTCCGCCGAAGCGATCCTGTTCAGAGCGTCGTATGAGTATGACTGTGTCGCAGTAAACCCCGCATTGCCGCCGACCGTCGGCACGGTGATCTTCTGCTCCAGCATCGAGCCGTTATTGTCGTGGCTCGAACCGGTGCTGTCGTATTTGTATTCGAGCTTTAAGAGATCCTGTGTCGAATCTGTCGATCCAAGCCCTATCATCGTCACCTGTCCGCGGTTGTTGTAACCCGAAGTCTCCCAATGCCCGTTTCCGAGTCGCATCTTCGTTACGTTCCCCTGAACATCGCGGCTAAAGCTGCCCGTGTACTGCCAGAATCCCGTCGAACTGTTTCTTCGGCTCTGCACCTGAGAAAGCTCGCCGTCGACATTAACCGAATTGCGAACGACACAAAATGCGTTAATCAATTTTGAAAAATTGCAATAGATTATTATTTCTCAACGAATTTATGGAATATTGGGCGTTAAAGGAAATCGCCAAGGTTCCATCCGCCGATCTATAAATTCGATTATCCATAAAATCCTGATCGTCCGAAACATCAATGTTATATTGCGTTTTGTCAGTAAAATAGATTTCAAAGCCGACAGAGTCTGATAGTCTTTTAACATAGTTGAGGTGAGCAATTTCTGATGTTAGATAATCAAACTCTTCATCAAAAATGGTAAGTCTAACACCCACTACCTTTCTTTCGTCAGTTCGCAACCAGTCATAGAAACCGACGATCGACCTAGCACCGGTGTCTCTAAATTCTCGGTTCCTTATTTGAAATACATCTTTTTCATCCGATGATAGTATTAAGGTTGGTCTTAAATCGTCGAGTACCACTACTAAGTAATCATTCATATCTATTTTTACTTTGGTAAATTATCCAACATCGTCTGAACTACAAGAAGACGCTTCTTATGTACTAATTCACCGCCAACGTTAGGTCTTGATGTTTCAAGATAATCAGTCGAGATTTTCTTAAGTGCCTCTAAAGTCTCGCGTGTTAACCCCTCGGCACCGCTTGGAAGTTCACCCCGGCTTACAAGCTCTAAGGCCTCATCTGCCCCTTTAAGGCCCTGCCCAAATAGAGCCCTTACCTGTGGTTTCTGAAGGTTAACCAGTTTATTTAACTCGGGAAGGCTCATTTTCCCGATAATCTCGATAACATCCTTAGGATCTTTTTTCAGCACCGCCGCAACGGCCGCAAGCGAAAGTCCGGCTTTGAGTAACGATTTCGCTAAAAAGACGTATTGCACTGCGTCTCCTGCGACCTTAACATTGTGAGATATTCCCTCGTCCAGTGAACTCGGACACAGTAACCCAGCCGATATTGAACATAGTGCACCTGCCGAGATTGCATTAATCGCGATAAGATCTTTTTGCGAAATCCAACTTGGCGGCTGACCTGACACGCCAACACGAACAACTCTTTCATAGCCGCCCTCCGGCAATAATCTAATGGCGTAGCCTAACGCATTACCATTAATAAAGGGGTTTTCGAGTATGCCATCGCCAGTGTATTTCGTGTAACCTTTACAGATGTCCTTTCCGGGCAAGTAGCAATAGCTCGTTTTCCCGTGCCCATCGTCTCTTACTCCCCAACTCATTCCGGTTGGATCCATGTAATTAAGTGGATTGTTCAAAACGTAAGCGTAGCGATTCCAAGTCTGAGGGTTCGTTCGACTTGAGCTCGCCATTAACGGATCAGGCGATGTAAATCGGCCAACCCCAGCGTTTTGATAGCGGGCTTGGGCGAAATTTAGATCAGTTTCATTATCTTTTTCATATCCGGTGAACTGCTTTCTAACGTAATCATCGCCGTAGTTTAGGCCGGCGGTGCGGCCGCCGGTTCCGTCGATCTCTTCGCCGAAGGGATGGTAGTCGTGGCGGGAGATGATGGCGCCTTTAGCATCGGTGTTGATGCGCGGGCTGCCGAGATGATCGGAGGTTAGATAATTGACTTTCGCGTCGGTCGAGTTGGCGACGATGGTTGAGTATTCGGCCACCTGTTTTCCGGCGGCATCGTAAACGAACACCGTCAGTTCGCCCGTCGAGGGCACTAGCTTCTTAACGCGTTTGCCGTCGCCGTCATAACTATACTGCCCAAGCATACCATTTCCATTCGAGGCTTCGACTATTTTATTTTCTGCGTTATAGACATATATTTGACCGTTTGCATCGGCAGTCGTGTTGCCCGAGTTGTCGAAAGTGTAGTTGTCGCTCGTGCTCAAACGGTTATTGCTTGTATTGATCGAGGGATTCACTATCTTTCGGTCAGCGGCACAAACCGTGAAGTTAGGTGAGGTTCCGCAGCTTTTTAAAAGGGTTGTCGTATTTGCCTCGTCAAAGTTTCGATTGCCGTATCGATCGTATGTGAACGCCTGCTTCCATGATTGGGATGCCGAGCCGCCAGTCGGTGTGACAGCTTCGGTTGCGTCCTTCAATCGGTTCAAGGAATCGTACGAATAGCTCTGCACCGCCGCAAAGCCGGTATTTAACCCGACCGTCGGAACCGTGATCGTCTGGGTTTGCACATTGCCGTTATTGTCCGTCGTTCCGTAGCCGTAATCGAGTTTCAACAGATCGGTTGCACTGATTGTTGAACCTAGAGCTATTTGAGTTGGCTGTAAACGGTTATTGAACGTAGTGCTTTCCCAACGCCCATTGCCTAACTGCAAACTCGTGACCGCTCCAGCCGCGTTATATGTAAAACTCTTGGCATAATTGAAGAAACCGACGTTCGCATTCTTCTTGCCCTTGACCATCG
>Ga0153956_1003432_pt1 | contig 10129 bp, 8 predicted proteins | sample TSFL040MetaG_FD_104704 | JGI IMG/M metagenome (GOLD analysis project Ga0153956, IMG submission 104704) | Attine ant fungus gardens microbial communities from Florida, USA - TSFL040 MetaG | ecosystem: Host-associated > Fungi > Mycelium > Unclassified | place: USA: Florida, Wekiwa Springs...
CGCCGGGTTCGTCTCGGCGCTCGCCGGCATCTTCTACACGCTGCGCTTCGGCAGCGCCCGCGGCGACAACGCGACCGGCCTGGAGCTGTCCGTCGTCGCGGCCGTGCTGCTCGGCGGCGTGTCGATCTTCGGCGGCCGCGGCGCGCTCCCCGGCGTGCTCGCCGGCGCCCTCCTCATCGGGGCCCTGTCGAGCGCGCTCCGGCTCGCCGGCATCACCTCGGACATCATCAACGTCATCACCGGCACCCTCCTCGTGCTGTCGGTGATCGTCACCAGCTTCCTCGCCTGGCTGCAGCGCAGCCGCTCCGGCGGGAGGAGACGGCGCACGGAGGCCGGCCCGGCCTGACCGCGCCATGCGATCACATCCATTCGAAAGGACGACAACGATGTTCTCTCTCGGTACCGGCAAGCGCCGCGTCGCCGCGCTCGCCGCGGTCGGCGTCTCGGTCGCCCTGCTCGCGGCCGGCTGCGCCTCGGACGGCGGCGGCTCCGGCTCGGGCGGCGGCTCCAAGAATTACGCCATCACCTTCCTCCCCAAGAACCTCGGCAACGCCTACTTCGACACCTCGGACGCCGGCGGCAAGAAGGCGATCGGGGAGTTCAAGGGCACCTATGCGGAGGTCGGACCTGCCACCGCATCCCCCGATGCGCAGGTCAGCTACATCAACACGCTCACCCAGAAGCAGGTCGGGGCGATCGTGATGTCGGCCGACGATCAGAAGGCGCCCTGCTCGGCGATCAACCAGGCCCAGAAGGCCGGCGTCAAGGTCGTCACCTTCGACTCCGACACCGCCCCCGGCTGCCGCGACCTGTTCATCAACCAGGCCACCGCGGACGGCATCGCCAAGGTGGAGGTCGACATGATCGCCCAGCAGATCGGCGACTCGGGCGAGATCGCCATCCTCTCGGCCGCCGCCAACGCGACCAACCAGAACGCGTGGATCGAGCTCATGAAGAAGGACCTCGCGGCCGACCACCCGAACATCAAGCTGGGCGACGTCGTGTACGGCAACGACGACGACCAGACCTCGTTCGACAAGACCGCGGCCCTGCTGCAGACGTACCCGAACCTCAAGGGCATCATCTCGCCGACGACAGTCGGCATCGCGGCGGCGGCGCGCTACATCTCGACCTCGCAGTACAAGGGCAAGGTCGCGATCACCGGTCTGGGCACGCCGAACCAGATGAAGCAGTACGTCAAGGACGGCACGGTCACCGAGTTCGCGCTGTGGAACCCGGGCGACCTCGGCTACCTCGCGGCGTATGCGGCGAAGGCCCTCATCGACGGGACGATCACCGGCAAGGAGGGCGACTCCTTCAAGGCGGGCTCGCTCGGCACCTTCAAGGTCGGCAAGAACCAGACGGTCCTGCTCGGCGACCCCTTCAAGTTCAACAAGGACAACATCGACCAGTTCAACTTCTGATCGATCGTGTCGTCCGCGGGGTCCGTCGGCAGCTGCCGGCGGGCCCCTCCCCTCCCTCCCGCCAGTGCACGAAATCCGCGCCTTTCCGCCCCGTACGACCCACGGATTTGGTGCACTGGCGGGATGATCGTAGGATTAAAACGATTCAATCCTGGATGAAAGAGCAGTCAATGGTCGACCTCGCCCCCATCGCATCCCGCCTCGCAGAGCAGAAGATCGAGCTGCCGTCGTGGGCCTTCGGCAACTCGGGCACCCGCTTCAAGGTGTTCTCGCAGCCCGGCGTGCCGCGCAATCCCTACGAGAAGATCTCGGACGCCGCCCAGGTGCACAAGCACACCGCGCTCTCGCCGTCGGTCGCCCTCCACATCCCGTGGGACAAGGTCGACAGCTACGAGGACCTCGCCAAGCACGCCGAGGACAACGGCGTCGCGCTCGGCACGATCAACTCGAACACGTTCCAGGACGACGACTACAAGCTCGGCTCGATCACGCACTCCGACGACCGCATCCGCCAGAAGGCGATCGACCACCACTTCGAGTGCATCGACATCATGAACCGGACCGGGTCGCGCGACCTCAAGATCTGGCTCGCCGACGGCACCAACTACCCCGGCCAGGACGACATGCGCGCCCGGCAGGACCGCCTCGCCGACTCGCTCGCGAAGATCTACGAGCGGATCGGAGAGAACCAGCGCCTCGTGCTCGAGTACAAGATCTTCGAGCCGTCGTTCTACCACACCGACGTGCCGGACTGGGGGACCAGCTACGCGCAGGTGAGCGCCCTCGGCGACCGCGCCGTCGTGTGCCTCGACACCGGCCACCACGCGCCGAGCACCAACATCGAGTTCATCGTCATGCAGCTGCTGCGCCTCGGGAAGCTCGGCTCGTTCGACTTCAACTCGCGCTTCTACGCGGACGACGACCTCATCGTGGGTGCGGCCGACCCGTTCCAGCTCTTCCGCATCATCCACGAGGTCATCCGCGGCGGCGGGTACGGCGATGACGGCGACACCGCCTTCATGCTCGACCAGTGCCACAACATCGAGGACAAGATCCCCGGCCAGATCCGCAGCGTGCTCAACGTGCAGGAGATGACGGCGCGGGCGCTGCTCATCGACGACGCGGCGCTGGCCGCGGCGCAGAAGGACGGCGACGTGCTCACCGCGAACGGCATCTTCATGGACGCCTTCTACACCGACGTGCGCCCGGCGCTCGCCGAGTGGCGCGAGTCCCGCGGCCTGCAGGGCGACCCGATGAAGGCCTACGCGGAGTCGGGCTACGCGGCGACGATCGCCGCCGACCGCGTGGGCGGCGCGCAGGCCGGCTGGGGCGCCTGATCCCGTGCCCGTCCAGCGGGTCTGCTTCCAGCTCCAGGTGAAGCCGGACCGGATCGCGGAGTACGTCGAGCGGCACCGTGCGGTGTGGCCCGACATGCTCGCGGCGATCCGGGATTCCGGCCGCCGGAACTACTCGCTCTATCTGCGCGAGGACGGCCTCCTGATCGGCTACTACGAGACCGACGACGACGCGGCGTCGGCCGCCGCTCTGGCGGCCGACCCGCGCACGGCGGAATGGGAGCGCCAGTCGGCGGAGCTGTTCGTCACGCTCGATGGAGACCGCCCCGACCAGGGCGCGCCGCAGCTGACCGAGGTGTTCCACCTCGAGGACCAGCTGGCCGCACTCGGCTGAGCCGCACCCTCCCTGGGACGAATGACGGAGATCGTCCGGGCCCCGGCGGCTCTCGGCCCGGAACCACGGGCGGGGTCCGTGAGAGGCGGGCGGGTTCTCCGTCATTTGTCCCGCGTGCTGGTTGTCCCGGGTGCTGGTTGTCGGCGGGCCGCACTCGGCCGCGCCTGCTCGCCATCGTGCCGCGCCCGATACGCTCGCCGTCATGGCCGCACTGCTGAGCGCCGAGCGCCAGGAGCGGCTGCTCGCGACCCTGGCGCGCGACGGCGCCATCCGTCAGGAGGAGGCCGCCGCCGAGCTCGGCGTGTCGGTCATGACCGTGCGGCGCGACCTCGCCGACCTCGAGGCCGCAGGGCGCGTGCGGCGCGTGCGCGGCGGCGCCGTCGCGCCGCGGCTGCCGCAGCCGTTCGCCGAGCGGCGGGCGGAGCGCAGCGCGCCCAAGGCGGTCATCGCGCGCAAGGCGGCGGCCCTCGTCCCGAGCTCGGGCGCGATCGCCGTCGACGCCTCGTCGACCAGTCACGTGCTGCTCTCGCAGCTGCCGGAGGTGCGCGAGCTGCTCGTCGCGACGAACTCGATCGAGAACGCCACCGCGGCGCGCGCGGTCGCGGGGGTGCGGTCGGTGCTGATCGGGGGCGAGATGGAGGAGCGCACCGGCAGCTTCGTCGGCGCGCTCGCCGAACGGGCGGCATCCGCGCTCGCGTATGCGCGGTTCTTCGGGTCGGCGGCGGCCCTCGACGTGCGCGGTTCGAGCGAGGTGACGCCCGAGGAGGCCGCGATGAAGGCGGTGTTCGCGCGCGCCGCGGCGGAGACGGTGCTGCTCATCGACTCCGCGAAGCTCGACGACCGCGCGCTCGCCGCCGCCCTCGAGCGGGATGCCGTCCACCTCCTGGTCACCGAGCTCGACCCCGGCGATCACCGGCTCGATGCCTATCGGGGTCTGGTCGATCTCCTGTAGCTCTGTTACATTTTGAGCGACATCACAGAACGGAACACCGCCATGACCGTCGCCACCGACCTCATCGCCCGCAGCAACCGGCTGGGCGCCGACCCGAAGAACACCAACTACGCGGGCGGCAACACCTCCGCGAAGGGCACCGCCGCCGACCCCGTCACCGGCGAGGACGTCGAGCTGCTCTGGGTCAAGGGCTCCGGCGGCGACCTCGGCACTCTCACCGAGAAGGGCCTCGCCGTGCTGCGGCTCGAGCGCGTGAAGGCGCTGCGCAACGTCTACCGCGGCATCGAGCACGAGGACGAGATGGTCGCCGCCCTCGACTACTGCTCCTTCGGACCCGGCGGCGCCGCCCCCTCGATCGACACCTTCATGCACGGCCTCGTCGACGCGCAGGCCGTCGATCACCTGCATCCCGACTCGGGCATCGCGTTCGCGACCGCCGCCGACGGCGAGGAGCTGACGGAGAAGGCGTTCGGCGACAAGGTCGCGTGGGTGCCATGGCGCCGTCCCGGCATCCAGCTCGGCATCGACATCGCCGATATCAAGGCGCAGAACCCACAGGCGATCGGCGCGATCCTCGGCGGCCACGGCATCACCGCCTGGGGCGACAGCTCCGAGGAGGCCGAGAAGAACAGCCGGTGGATCATCGGGACCGCGCAGGCCTACCTCGACGCGCACGGCACGGCCGAGCCGTTCGGCGCCGCCGTCGCCGCGAACGCCGCCCTGCCAGAGGCCGAGCGCCGCGCCAAGGCCGCCGCCCTCGCCGCGACCATCCGCGGCATCGCGAGCCACGACAAGCCGATGGTCGGTCACTTCACCGACGCGGCGGTCGTGCTCGACTTCCTGGCGTCCGAGAAGGCGCCGGCGCTCGCCGCGCTCGGCACGAGCTGCCCCGACCACTTCCTCCGGACCAAGGTCAAGCCCATGCTGCTCGACCTGCCGGCCGACGCCTCCGTCGAGGAGTCGATCGCCCGGCTGAAGGAGCTGCACGAGGAGTACCGCGCCGACTACACCGCGTACTACGAGCGCAACAGGACCCCCGACTCGCCCGCCATGCGCGGCGCCGACCCGCTCATCGTGCTCGTCCCCGGCGTGGGCATGTTCAGTTACGGCGCCAACAAGCAGACCGCGCGCGTCGCCGGCGAGTTCTACGTCAACGCCATCAACGTCATGCGCGGCGCCGAGTCGGTCTCGACGTACGCGCCCATCGACGAGGCCGAGAAGTTCCGCATCGAGTACTGGGCCCTCGAGGAGGCGAAGCTGCAGCGGATGCCGAAGCCGAAGTCCCACGCCACCCGCATCGCGCTCGTCACCGGCGCCGCCTCCGGCATCGGCAAGGCCATCGCGACCCGGCTCGCCGCCGACGGCGCGTGCGTCGTCATCGCCGACCTCGACCCGGAGAAGGCGCAGGCAGCGGCCGCGGAGATCGGCGGCACGGACGTCGCGGTCGGCCTCGCCGTCAACGTCACCGACGCCTCCGCGATCGCCGCGATGGTGCAGGAGGCCGTGCTCGCGTTCGGCGGCCTCGACATCGTCGTGAACAACGCCGGCGTCAGCCTCTCGAAGCCGCTGCTGGAGACCACCGAGCAGGACTGGGACTTCCAGCACGACATCATGGCCAAGGGCTCCTTCCTCGTCTCGAAGGCGACCGCGCCGATCCTCATCGAGCAGCAGATGGGCGGCGACGTCATCTACATCGCCTCCAAGAACTCGGTGTTCGCCGGCCCGAACAACATCGCCTACTCCGCCACCAAGGCCGATCAGGCCCACCAGGTGCGCCTCCTCGCCGTCGAGCTCGGCGAGCACGGCATCAAGGTGAACGGCATCAACCCGGACGGCGTGGTCAAGGGATCGGGCATCTTCGCCGCCGGGTGGGGAGCCAACCGGGCGAAGACCTACGGGATCCCGGAGGAGGACCTCGGCACGTTCTACGCCCAGCGCACCATCCTCAAGCGCGAGGTGCTGCCGGAGAACGTCGCCAACGCCGTGTCGGTGCTGACCGGGCCGGACCTCTCGCACACGACCGGGCTGCACATCCCGGTCGACGCGGGCGTCGCCGCCGCCTTCCTGCGATGAGCGTGCAGTCCGGCGGGGCGGTCGCCGCGGTCGACCTGGGTGCGACGAGCGGCCGGGTCATCCTCGGCTACGTCGGCGGCGGGGAGCTCAAGCTCACCGACGTCGCGCGGTTCGCGAACCAGCCGGTGCGCACCCTCGACGGGCTGCACTGGAGCGTGCTCGAGCTGTACCGCGATGTCGTCGAGGGCCTCGCCGCGGCCGTGCGGCAGGAGCCGCAGCTCGCGAGCATCGGCATCGACTCGTGGGCGGTCGACTACGGCCTCCTGCGCGGCGGGCGGCTGCTCGGCGCCCCGTACGCCTACCGCGACGAGCGCAATACGGCCGCCGTCGACGTCGTGCACGGCATCGTCGGCGCCGAGGAGCTGTACCGGCTGAACGGCCTGCAGCACCTGCCGTTCAACACGCTGTTCCAGCTCACCGCCGACCGCACCGCGGGCGTGCTCGATCTCGCGGACTCGTTCCTGCTGCTGCCCGACCTGCTCGGATACTGGCTCACCGGCCGCAGCGTCGCCGAGCGCACCAACGCCTCCACGACCGGCCTCGTCGGCGTGGAGACCGGTGAGTGGGACACGGCGCTCATCGAGCGGCTGCAGCTGCCGGCGGGCGTCTTCCGCACGCTCGTGGATGCCGGCACCGACATCGGCGGGCTCGCCCCCACCGCGCTGCGCGGTGTCGGCTCGACGCGAGCGCGGGTCACCACGGTCGGATCGCACGACACCGCGTCGGCGGTGGTCGCCATCCCGGCCACCCGCCCCGACTTCGCCTACATCTCGAGCGGCACCTGGTCGCTCGTGGGCGTGGAGCTCGAGCGCCCCGTGCTGACGGACGCCTCGCGCGCCGCCAACTTCACCAACGAAGGCGGCGTCGACGGACGCGTGCGCTATCTGCACAATGTCATGGGCCTGTGGCTGCTGACGGAGTGCATCCGCGACTGGGAGCGCTCGGGCGAGACGGTCTCGCTCGGGACGCTGCTCGAGCAGGCCGCCGCCGTGACCACGCAGGTGCCGGTGTTCGACGCCGACGACGAGGCGTTCCTGGCCCCCGGCGACATGCCGGCACGCATCGGCGCGTGGCTCGCGGCGCACGATCAGCCGGCGCCGGCATCCCGTCCGGAGCTGGTCCGCTCGATCCTGCAGAGCCTCGCGAACGCGTACGCGTCGGCGGTGCGGTCGGCGGCTGCGCTCAGCGGCAAGGACGTCGGCGTCGTGCACATCGTGGGCGGCGGATCGCAGAACGCGCTCCTATGCCAGCTCACGGCCGACGCGACCGGGCTCCCCGTGCTCGCGGGCCCGGTCGAGGCGACCGCGATCGGCAACGTGCTCGTCCAGGCGCGCTCCCTCGGCTACGCGGCAGGCGACCTCGAGGCGCTCCGCGCGCTCGTGGTGCAGGCGTTCCCCGTGCGGGAGTACCTCCCGCACTGACCTTCCCGTGACGCCGCCGCGCCATCCCGCGATTCGTGCGAAGTCGGCGCTCGCGAGCGGGTAGCCGCCGATCTCGCACGAATCGGCGACCCGAAGGCGCGGGCGCGGACGAAGGGTGCGAAGGTGGTCCCAGGGGGTGGAGCGGCCCGACAGCGATTGGGACGTCGCGATCTACTACCGCGCCGGAGGCGGCTTCGACCCGGCATCCGTCCGTGCCCTCGGCTGGCCGGGCGAGGTGACCGACCTCGGCGGATGGGATCCGCTGTTCGACGGCGGAGGCAAGCTCACCGCCGGAGGTCGAGTGATCGACCTGCACTACCGCGATCTGGCGCTCATCGAGCGGATCGCCGACGACGCGCTGCGCGGGGACTTCACGATCGAGCCGCTGCTCTTCCACCAGGCAGGCCTGCCGAGCTACATCCTGCTGGCGGAGCTCGGCATCGCCCGGACCCTGCGCGGCAGCCTCCCGCGGTGGGAGTACCCGGCGGCCCTGCGCCGGTCGGCGCCCCCGATCTGGTGGAGTCAGGCGGACCTGACGCTCCACTATGCCGAGGGACACGCGCGGCACGGTCGGGTCGCGCAATGCGCCGGTCTCCTGAGCGAGGCGGCGTGCCGGACCGCGCACGCGATCCTGGCGCACCGCGGCGTGTGGGTGACCAACGAGAAGCGGCTGCTGACGATGGCGGGGCTTCGCGGGATCGACGCGATCGTCGTGCGGTTCGGTCCCGAGCCCGAGGCGCTCCTCCGCGGCGTCGCCGACGCTCGCACCCTCCTCGACGGCGCGCTGCGCGACGCCGGGGTCACCCCCGCCCGGACCCCCGCGCCCACGCCCACGCCCACCCCCGCTCCCACGCCCATCCCTTGATTCGTGCGAAATCGGCGTCAACGTGATCCCTCGCGCCGGTTTCACATGAATCGCGGATGCCGGCGCCGCGTCCCCGCGCACGCCCGCACCATCGACGCGCACCCCGCGTCCGCACGCCCGCGTCCGCACGTCCGCGTCCGCACGCCGCATCCGCATCCGCGTCCCGCGCACGGCCGCATCCGCATCCACTTTGTTGATTCGTGCGAAATCGGCGATGGCGGGTTCGGATCCGCCGATTTCGCACGAATCGCGAGGGGGGCGGCAAGGCACGCGGCCTCGCGGGCGGGTCGAGGGCTGCGGTGGGCCGGGCTGCGGTGGGCCGGGCTGCGGTGGGCTGAGCTGCGGTGGGCTGAGTCGCGGGTCAGGGGCAGCGGGGGGGGCACGCGGCGCGTAGGGGTGTACAGATTGTCGGACAATCTGGTAGCGTGCTCGGCAATGTCCGCCACCCCTGCCGTGCTGCCCGGCACGATCGCCGACGCCCTGCGCGCCGATGTGCTCGAGGCGCGCCTGAGCCCGGGCGAGACGGTCACGGAGGCCGCGGTCGCGGTCCGCTTCGGCGTGGCGCGGTCGACGGCCCGCATCGCGATCGAGAAGCTCGTCGGCGAGGGACTGCTGCGCCGGGAGGCGCATCGCGCCGCCCGCGTGCCGGAGCTCGACCGCGACGACATCCTCGACCTCTACGCGACCCGCTCCGTCGTCGAGGGAGCGGCCATGCGCTGGCTCGCCGAGGACGGCGCTGTTCCGGCGGATGCCCTCGTCGCGCACCGCGCCATCCGCGCCGCCGCGAAGGGGGACGGCGCCTTCGCCGCGCAGGACGTCGCCTTCCACCGCGCGCTCGTCGCCGGTCAGCGCTCGCGCCGCCTCGCGCACGTGCACGACCAGCTCATGGGCGAGATCGAGCTCGGCATCGGGCAGGTGCAGTCGCACGGGCTCATCTCGGCGACGACCGTCGCCGAGCAGCACGAGTACATCCTCGCCGCGGTCATCGCGGGCGACGGCGAGCGCGCCGAGCGCCTCGCCCGCGAACACGTGACGCGCGCGCGCGACGCGCTGCTCGCCCACTACGACGCGACCCACGGCCCGAGCGGCCGTTCCGAGAAAGGCTGAACATGGTCGACCGCCACCTCCCCCGCCCCGCCGAGCTGTTCGAGCTCATGCAGTTCAAGAAGCCCGAGTTCGACGGGAAGAAGCGTCGGCTGAACGCCGCACTCACCATCGACGACCTCCGCGCGATCGCGAAGCGCCGCACCCCGAAGGCCGCCTTCGACTACACCGACGGCTCCGCCGAGGAGGAGATCTCGCTCGGCCGCGCGCGCCAGGCGTTCAAGGACATCGAGTTCACCCCGGGCATCCTTCGCGGCATGACGGACGACGTGGACACCTCGCGCGAGATCCTCGGCGGCCCGTCGGCGCTGCCCTTCGCGATCGCGCCGACCGGTTTCACACGCCTCATGCAGACCGAGGGCGAGATCGCGGGAGCGGGCGCGGCGGGCGCCGCCGGCATCCCGTTCACGCTGTCCACCCTGGGCACCACCTCGATCGAGAAGGTCAAGGAGACCAACCCGACCGGACGCAACTGGTTCCAGCTCTACGTCATGCGGCAGCGCGAGATCTCGTACGGCCTCGTCGAGCGCGCGGCCGCGGCCGGCTTCGACACCCTGCACTTCACGGTCGACACCCCGGTCGCGGGCGCGCGGCTGCGCGA
>Ga0153956_1003433_pt1 | contig 10121 bp, 8 predicted proteins | sample TSFL040MetaG_FD_104704 | JGI IMG/M metagenome (GOLD analysis project Ga0153956, IMG submission 104704) | Attine ant fungus gardens microbial communities from Florida, USA - TSFL040 MetaG | ecosystem: Host-associated > Fungi > Mycelium > Unclassified | place: USA: Florida, Wekiwa Springs...
CAACGCGAGTATTTCCGGCGTGGTCAAAGTGGCGGGCGGGGCCAGCTCCCGTACCACGATCTCCAACCTGAGCGCGGGCAAATACTATTTCTCGATCGTCGCCATCGACACCGCCGGCCTGAAAAGCCAGTTATCGACCATGGTGACGGGCCAGGTCGGCGGTAGCGGCACGAATACCTCGGCTAGCTACAGCGCGAGTTTGAGCTGGACCGCGCCGACTCAGCGGGTCAGTGGCAGCGCGCTGCCGGCCTCGCAGCTGGCTGGTTACGAGCTTCGCTACTCGGGCGGGACGCCTTCGGTTTCCAAAGTGATTCAGATCAGCGGCGGATCGACCAACAGCTACGTCGTCACCAATCTCACGCCCGGCAATTACTCCTTCACGCTGGTGGCCATCGACACCAGCGGCGCCCGCAGCGCGGCTTCCGGCGCGGTCACCAAAGCCATCGGCAGCTCGACCCAGACCTCGGCCGGCGGCACCGCCGGCTCGGGTTCGTCCTCCAGTGGTGCGACGACCACGGGCTCCGGCGGCAGCGCCTCGGCTTCAGGCGGCGGTGCGACGACAGGCGGTACCGCGACCGGCTCGGGCGGCAAGTCGTCGTCGACCTCCGGGACGACGGGGACCGGCGGCGGCACGGTCACGACCGCTCCGGCAAGCTATACGGCACAGCTGAGCTGGCAGATTCCCAGCCAGCGGGAAAATGGCAGGGCGCTGTCGTTGAGCGAGCTGTCGGGCTACGAGGTGTATTACATCGCGGATAACCCGGCCATCTCCGGCATCGTCAAGGTCAGTGGCGGTTCCACCAGCAGCACCAGGCTCGCGAACCTGGCCGCGGGCAACTACTACTTCACGATTTCAGCGGTGGATACCGATGGGCTCAAAAGCGCTTTGTCCAGCATCGTGACGGTGAAGTTCGGTCCTTGACCGATTGCTCCAGGATTCCAGGCAGGCGGCTTCGGCCGCCGTTTTTTTTGCGCGAAAAAGGGCCGCTTAGCACTGAAAGACCGAAAACCGGCTGAGCTGTGTTTTGCTCGGCATATGTCCAGCGGATCACAGCGCCGCTGCCGTCTGGCGCACGTGCCGCGAGGGTCTGAATCACAGCGCTTCGGCCGCCCAAAGTTTCTGTTTGATTCGTTTCACAAATGCGGCAGTTGGCGCTGTCGACACCGAAAACCTTTGACTAGATTTGCCGGGTCATTCACTCAACTCTTCCCTTTCTGCTAACGAAGCGAACGGAATGCGCAAAAAACGAGGTATCGGTCATGCGTAAGGCAACGGTTTTTGGCGCAATTTTCACCGCCGCGATTCTGATGAGCGGCGAAGCTTCCGCGGCAAGCTTGTCTGCTTCTTCGTCCTATTTCTGCAAGTTGATCTCGTTGAAAACACTGCGCCAGATCTTCGGCTGCCCGGCGACATCCACGGGGGCGGGTAATTCGAGTGGCGGCTCAACGACATCGCCGGGCTCCGGCACCTCGGTCGGTTCGACCAAGCCGGGCTCCGGCACTTCGGGCGGCTCGACCAAGCCGGGTTCGGGCTCGAGCGGCGGTTCGACGACGCCGACGACTCCGACAACGCCCTCCTCGTACAACGTAAGCCTGAGCTGGACCATTCCCAGCGCGCGCGAAGACGGCAAGGCGCTGTCGCTCAGCGAGCTGTCGGGTTACGAACTGTACTACACCACCGACAGCAGCTCGGCGACCAGCGGCAAAGTGATCAAGATCGATGGCGGCAGCCAGGCCAGCTACGTGATCTCCAGCCTGCCGGCGGGCACGTATTACTTCGCGATTTCCGCGATCGACACGAGCGGCGCGAAAAGCGCGCTGTCCAGCATGGTTTCGAAGAAAGTCGGCGGCTGATTCTTCCCTGCAGTACGCTCACAGGCGGCCACGGCCGCCTTTTTTATTTCCGTGTTCGATCGCCGTTGCGGGTGATTATCTTTTTCTGATGATTTGCTCACAAATATGCAAGCGTGAGGCTTCGCTTTTTCAGACCTTGACTACAGTAAACGCAGTGTGTGGCCGCAGCGCCGCGTAAAACTAAAACAGATGGCCACGGAAGTGTTCGAGGATATTTGCCCATGCGATTGGCGATAGTGCACAAGGCCGTTCTCTGGAGCGTTTGCCTGATGGCCGGGGTTGCGCTGAGCAACGGCGCGCAGGCCGGCAAGCGGACCTCGCTGCTGTTCGCGGTGGGCAATGGCGGAGCCGCCATGCCGGAGGCTTCGGTATGCGAGGGGCTGACGTCCGGCTACTTGCGGGAGCAATATCACTGCACCTCATCCTCGAATCCGACTGACCCGACAAGCCCAACGAATCCGACGAGCCCAACGAATCCGACCAATCCGACGGACCCGATAAGCCCAACGAATCCGACCAATCCGACGGATCCGACGAGCCCAACGAATCCGACCAATCCGACGGATCCGACGAGCCCAACGAATCCGACGAATCCGACGAATCCGACCAACCCGTCGAATCCAACGAACCCGACGCCGTCCACCTACACGGCGAAGTTGAGCTGGACCATTCCGACCACGCGCGAAAACGGCGCGCCATTGCTGGTCAGCGAGTTGGCGAAATACGAAATTTATTACACCAGCGACAGTTCGCTTTCAGCCAATAGCGGCACCGTGGTGACTGTGCAGGGCGGCAGCGTGACCCACTACAACATCAGCGGATTGAACGCGGGCACGTATTATTTCGCGATCTCCGCCATCGATAGCAACGGTCTGAAGAGCGCGCTTTCCGGCGTGGTTCAGGTGGTGCTCGGCCCATAGCGCCGGCGGGAAAGTAAAAAAGGCGGCCATTGGCCGCCTTTTTTTCGGGCAAGCGGCTTCAGCTGTGCAGCCGGTTCAATCCATTCAATGCCGCGATGCGGTAAGCCTCCGCCATCGTGGGATAGTTGAATGTCGTATTGATGAAGTAGCGCACCGTGTTGCCGCCGTTCTGCTGCCGCAGGATGGCCTGTCCGATATGAATGATTTCGGTGGCTTCCGCGCCGAAGCAATGCACGCCGAGAATTTCCAGCGTGTCCGGGTGAAACAGCAGTTTCAGCATGCCCACATCTTCGCCGCTGATTTGCGCGCGCGCGGTTTCCTTGAAGAAGGCGCGGCCCACCTCGTAGGGAATATTGGCTTCGGTCAGTTCCCGTTCCGTTTTTCCGACCGAGCTGATTTCCGGAATGGTGTAGATGCCGGTCGGCACGTCGGTTACGAAGCGGCAATGCTCCTTGCCGCGCGCGGAAGCGGCCGCGCTGCGGCCCTGGTCGTAGGCGGCGCTGGCGAGGCTGGGAATACCGATCACGTCGCCGGCGGCGAAAATATTTTCGGCGTCGGTTTGATAATGCGCGTCGACGCTGAGATAGCCGCGGTGATCGGTGCCGAGCCCGATATTGTCCAGGCGCAGTTCATCCGTGTTGCCGGTGCGCCCGTTGCAGTACAGCAGCGCGTCGCCGTGCAGGCGTTTGCCCGAGCGCAAATGCATGGTGACGTGTTCCGCCGTTGCTTCGACGGCAGCGTAAGTTTCGCGGTGCCGCATCATCACGCCGGTATCGCGCAGGTGATAGCTCAGCGCATCGGAGATTTCGTCGTCGAGAAACTCCAGCAGGCGGTCGCGCGAGTTGATGAGCTCAACCTTGACGCCGAGGCCGGAGAAAATCGACGCGTATTCGCAGCCGATCACACCGGCACCGTAAATCAGGATTTTGCGCGGCGTGTGCTGCATGCGCAGGATGCTGTCGCTGTCATAGATGCGCGGATGCGAGAAGTCGATGTCGGCGGGCCGGTAGGGGCGTGCGCCGGTGGCGATCACGAAGCTGCGCGCGCGGTAGCGCTCCACCGCGCCGTCGGGCAAGCACACCTCTACCGTATTTTTATCGACGAAACGCGCGCGCCCTTGCAGTACATCGATGCGGTTGCGCTGGTAAAACTTGCTGCGCATTTTCACCTGGCGCTTGATGACCGTCTCGGCGGTGACCAGCAGGCGCGGAAAAGACAGGGATTGGGGCTCGCCGATATCGCGGAACATCGGATTGGTGTTGAAGCGCAACAGCTCTTTCACCGCGTGCCGCAAGACTTTGGAGGGAATGGTGCCGTGATGGGTGCAGGCTCCGCCGACCCAGGGTTCCTGCTCGATCACGGCGGCGCTGCGGTCGTGTTTGGCGGCGTTGAGAACGGCGCTTTCGCCGGCCGGTCCGCTGCCGATGGCGATCAAATCGTAATCAAATCGATCCATAAGACATTCTGTGGCTGGAGATAAGGCGGAGATTATAGATCAGCGGCCCGCCGCTGGGGAAATTTGCTCGTCGGGCGAAAGCATGACGTCAGCGCCGGTTTTGGTCACAATGGCGAACCTGTCCGTAGGGACGCAATTCGGGAGTTTTCCGCCGCAATGAACGGAGCGGAGTTAAGTGGCGCGGTGCCCAATGCCTTGGGCGGTAATCTGGCATTGATCGTCGCGGCGCTGTTGTTGGTTATTCTCAATGGTTTTTTCGTGGCCTCGGAATTCGGTCTGGTCAAGTTGCGGCCAACCCGGGTCCGGGCCATCACCAAAGCCTATGGCGTGCGCGGGCGGATTCTGGCCAGGGTGCACGCCAATCTGGACGGATACCTGTCCGCCTGCCAGCTCGGCATCACGCTGGCCTCGCTGGGCCTGGGCTGGATCGGCGAGCCCGCGGTGGCGCGGCTGCTGGAGCCGTTGTTCGCCGCCCTCGGCGTCGAGAGCGAGCGCGTGATCAGCGGCATCGCGTTTCTCGTCGCTTTCGTCAGCATTTCGTACTTGCATATCGTGGTCGGCGAGCTGGCGCCGAAATCGCTGGCGATCCGCAATCCGGAAACGATCGCGATCTGGACCGCGCCGCCGCTGTACGGTTTTTACTGGCTCATGTATCCGGCGATCTGGGTGCTCAACGTCAGCTCCAACTGGGTGCTGCGCATGGCGCGGGTCGACAACAGCCACAGCCACGACGCCCATTATTCCGTGGACGAGTTGAAACTGATTCTGCGCGCCGGCCGCAGCAGTGAAAAATTTACCGGCAACGAATGGCGCGTGCTGGCCCAGGCCCTGGATTTCCGCGATCTTGAGGTCGCGGACCTGCTGCGGCCCTTCTCCGAGGCGATTGCGCTGCGCGCCGGCAAATCGATGGAGGAAAACCTCGACCGCATCGTGCAGCATCGCTACAGCCGCTATCCGGTGCAGGACGACAACGGCGCGGTGGTCGGAGTGGTTCACCTGAAGGATGTATTTTTCGCGATCCGCAAAGGCGAGTTGCCCGAGCAGATCACCGACATCATGCGGCCGGTGCTGACCGTATCGCCCAACATGCCGGCGCCGGAACTGTTTCGCCGCTTCCAGCAGGGCGCGCCGCATTTCGCGGTGGCCGCGTTTCAGGACGACAGGCCGCTCGGATTCATTACGCTCGATAACCTGCTGGGCGCCCTGGTCGGTGAAATTCGCGACGAGTTTCGCCAGACGCAGAACGAGTGGACCAAGCTCGACGACGGCTCGCTGATCGGCAAGGGCAGCCTGCCGATTTTCACCCTGGAGCGGGCCCTGGGCCTGGATATCGAAAGCGAAACCGCCGATACCGTGGCGGGACTCGTGCTCTGGAAACTGGGCGATTTGCCCGAGGAGGGCGAAAAGGTCGAGTTCGAAGGATTCGATGTGGTGGTCAAGAAAATGCGCGGGCCGCGAATTCTGTTGGTGCGCATTTATCCCAGGCCGTTCGAGGATTTGACCGGCTGATGCAGGCAACAGGCGCGCTTCGCGCGCCTTACCCGCCTTGTCAGGACGTGCGTCGACTCGGGCTTTTCAGCCGCGCGCGTTGCGCATCGTGATCTGCGTATTGAGCGTCCAGAAATCGTAGAGCACGCCCATGAAGATCAGGCCGCCGGTGAGCAGGTACAGAAGACCGGTCAGCCACTTGCCCATGTACATGCGGTGAATGCCGAGCCAGCCCAGCAGCGTCAGCAGAATCCAGGCCACGGAATAATTGATGGGCCCCGGACGAAAACGCAGGTCGGCCTCGCGGTCCATGGAGGGAATCAGAAAGACATCGATGATCCAGCCGATGCCGAGCAGCCCGAAAGTGCAAAACCAGATCGTGCCGGTCACCGGCTTGCCGTAATAAAAACGATGCGAACCGGTGAAGCCGAAGATCCAGAGGATATAGCCGAGGACTTTCGAGTGGGTATCGAAGTTGGACATCGCCGCTCTCCAACGCATGAATTGGCGCACTATGACACATTCCCGCCTGTTCGCGCTGGAGGTCAGGGCGCTTCCGCGAGAAAAATGGCCCGTTTCGGCGCCGGATAGCCTTCGATGGTGCGCGTCGGATCGCCTGGGTCGAGGCAGTGCGCCAGCGATTGGAAGGTCATCCAGTCGGTGCTGCGCTGCTCTTCGGTGGTGGTGTTCATGGCATTCACCGCCTGCACGTTTTTGAAGCCGATTTTTTTCAGCCATTGCGTCAGCGTGGCGACGCTGGGGATGAACCAGACATTGTTCATGCGCGCGTAGCGGTCGTCGGGAACCAGAATCTCGCCGGAGCGGCCATCGATGACCAGCGTTTCCAGCACCAGTTCGCCGCCGGGGCGCAGGCTGTCGCGCAGTTCCAGCAGATGGTCGAACGGCGAGCGCCGGTGGTACAGGACGCCCATCGAAAACACCGTGTCGAAAATCCGCAGCTTGGCGGGCAACTGTTCGATGCCGAGCGGCAGCACGCCAACGCCGTGGTCGCCGATATAGCGCTGCAACGCCCAGAACTGCGCCACGAACAGCAGCGTCGGGTCGATGCCCACCACCAGGTCGGCGCCGGCGCCGCGCATGCGCCAGCAGTGATAACCGCTGCCGCAGCCCACATCCAGCACGCGGCGTCCCGCCAGCGGTTTGATGTGGTCTTTCAGCCGGCCCCATTTCCAGTCCGAGCGCCATTCGGTGTCGATGCGCACGCCGAAAAGGTCGAACGGCCCTTTGCGCCAGGGATGTAATTCCATCAGCGCGGTTTGCAAGAGTTGTTTCCGATCCGCATCGAGCGGCGCCGCGCCGGATACGCCGACCGCGGCCCGATCCAGGGTGACGGCGCCGACCGGCAGTTCCGGCAGCGCATCCAGCGCCGCGCGCCAGCGCGCGAGATCGCCGTGGCGCTCGGGGGCCAGCGCTTGCGCCAGCAGCGGCGGCAGGTTCTGCGCCCAGTTGCTCAGGCCCGCGTTGTGCAGGTGTTCCAGGAACGGCGTGTAGTCGATCACTTGATGGCCACCAGCGAGGCGAAATTGAAGCATTGAAACCAGACATCGACGCTGGAGAAACCCGCGCGGCGCAGGCGTTGCTGATGGGCATCGATGGTTTCGGGAACCAGCACGTTTTCCAGCGAACTGCGTTTCTGGCTGATTTCCAGGTCGCTGTAGCCATTGGCGCTTTTGAAAGCGTGGTGGAGATCGGTGTTGAGTTCCTGCAGGCGCGGATCGTCGAAGCGGATTTTTTCCGACAGCACCAGCACGCCGCCGGGCCGCATGCCGGCGCCGATGCGGGCGAGCAGATCTTCGCGCGCCGCCTGCGGCACGAATTGCAGCGTGAAATTCAGCACGACCACGGACGCGTTTTCGACGGGGCAGGCGGCGATATCGGCCAGCACGAGTTCCACCGGCGTCGAGCCGGCGTCGGCGGCGATCACTTCGCGGCAGCGGTCGAGCATGGCGCTGGAGTTGTCGATGCCGATGATGCGACAGGCGCGTCCCTCCAGGTGGACCCGCATCGACAAGGTGCTGGCGCCGAGCGAGCAGCCGAGGTCGTAGCAGTGGGTGTGGGGCTGGGCATAGCGTTCCGCCAGTACGCCGGTCATGGCGATGATGGTGGCGTAGCCGGGCACCGAGCGTTGGATCATGTCGGGGAAGACGCGCACCACCCGCTCATCGAAGGCGAAAGCGGAGACCGCATCCAGCGGCGTGGCGTAAATAGCGTCCCGGCCGGTTGGGGTCGGCGTGTCGGTCATGTGTCGCTCCGTGCATTGAGGCGGCGTTGCGGGGTGTGCTGGATGTGATATCGGCGGCCGCCGGGGATTCGGGGTCTTTGGAACAACGGGATCAGGAAAACGCGGCGGATTTTACCATGCCCGCCCGATTGTGCATCCGCCGGCGCGGTCGTTGCGCGAAGAAATGCGGGCTCGCCGATATTCCCGCGATCGCGCCGCGCCAGCCTGTGTCGGCGGGCTGGATGAGGCGCGCGGCTGCTTCAGTGTGAGTCGTCGGGCGCCAGCAGCTGGCGCTCGTGCTCGGACAATTCGGCGTTTTTACCTTCGCGCAGCAGCAGTTCGTCCAGGGTGAGCTGATAGCTGGGGGCGAAAGTGGCCATGAAAAAATTCACCTCGGGCAGCTGGTAAGCCGCAAGGCGCTGCTTGATGTCCTCGGCGGCTTTCTCGAATTCGCGGTTGCCGGCTTTCAGCTCCGCCTGACACTTCAGGTAAGCGGCGATGGTGTCGGCGGCTTTGATCAGCTGGCGCTGCGCCAGCGGTTGTCCCTCGGCCACCATCGCGCTGGCGAAATCGGCCTGTAATGCCTCGGGCAGCAGCGCCACCAGTTCGCGCTCGGCCGAGCGCTCGATCGAGTGATAGGCCTGTTGAATGGCGGGGCTGTGGTATTTGACCGGGGAGGGCAGATCGCCGGTGATCACCTCCGCGCAATCGTGGTAGAGCGCCGCCGCGGCGACCGCGTTGGCGTCGACCGCTCCGTCGAAGTAGCGGTTGCGGATCAGCGCCAGGGCGTGCGCGATGGTCGCCACCTCCCAGCTGTGCTCCATCACGTTTTCCCGGATCGTGTTGCGCTTGAGGCCCCAGCGTTCGATCCAGCGAAGCTTGCTGATATAAGCAAAAAAATGGCTGACCATGAAGGCTCCTCCCACGGTGTTGGAGGCGGAATTCTAAGATTGCTCTGTATGTTTGTACAGTACCTGGGCCGGCGCGGGGGCGAGATAACGGGTCAGCAGCGCCGCCAGCGCGGACAGGCTGACGGGCTTGGCCATGTGCTCGTTCATGCCCGCGTCCAGGCTGCGCTGGCGGTATTCGGACATGGCATGGGCGGACAGCGCGATGATCGGAACCGGCGCCGAGGCGCTGATGCGTTCGTGCTGGCGGATGTGGCGGGCGGCGCGGTAGCCGTCCATGGTGGGCATTTCGCAGTCCATGAGAATCAGGTCGTAATGCCGCGCCAGCGCCTCGGCCAGTGCTTCGGCGCCGTTGGTCGCGACCACGATATTCAGGCCCAGGCGCCGCAGCATGTTCTCGATGACCTGGCGGTTGACCGGGTTGTCCTCGGCCACCAGGACCCGGGCGCCGGAGAAGTCGGGCAGCGTGTCGGCGCCGGCGGTCGCGGCGGGCAGCGGGCCGTCCAGGGCCGCGCTGAGAATGGTGCGCAGCTGCGCGGCGGACGAAGGCTTGGAATAGGCGGCGATGGGGCTGCTGTGGCCCAGCACCGGCGGGCTGCACGAAGCGGTGAGCAATATGCGCGGAATGGCGGTCAGCTCAGGAACGTCGGCCAGCTGCCGGTCGAGGCCGAAGCCGTCCAGCTCGGGCATGTCCAGATCGATGGTGATGATGTCCGGCCGCGTGGCCAGCGCCGCGCTCAGGGCCTGGGTCGGCCGCTCGACCACCTCAACGACCATGCCGAGCGCCTGCGCCTGTTCGCGCAGAATCCACAGGTATTCGGCGCGATCGTCGACCGCCAGCAGGCGTTTACCCGTCAACGGCGTCGCCGTCGGCGCGGCCTGCGGCGCCGGGTCGCGTTCCAGCCAGGCGTCGAAGTGAAAGGTCGAGCCCTGGCCGGGCTGGCTGTGGACATCGATGGTGCCGCCCATCAAGCCGACCAGGCGCCGGCAGATGACCAGGCCGAGGCCGGTGCCGCCGAAGCGCCGGCTGCTGGAGCTGTCGACCTGGCTGAACGGCTGGAACAGGCGGGCGCGGCTGGCGGCGTCGATGCCGATGCCGGTATCGCTGACGCGGCAGTCGAGATGCACGCGTCCGGATTCGATCCGGGCGGCCTCGATGCGCAGGCGCACCTCGCCCCGGTCGGTGAATTTGAAGGCGTTGTTGAGCAGATTGCCGATCACCTGCTGGAGCCGGATCGCATCGCCGATGAGGC
>Ga0153956_1003434_pt1 | contig 10116 bp, 8 predicted proteins | sample TSFL040MetaG_FD_104704 | JGI IMG/M metagenome (GOLD analysis project Ga0153956, IMG submission 104704) | Attine ant fungus gardens microbial communities from Florida, USA - TSFL040 MetaG | ecosystem: Host-associated > Fungi > Mycelium > Unclassified | place: USA: Florida, Wekiwa Springs...
CGTTCGCAGTTAGCGACACATGTTGTCGCTAACTGCGAACTCACCTCCGGGGCGCGTGGGGTTCCCGGCGTCTTCGTCACGGGGTCACGCATCGGTGACGGGTCCGTCCGTCTGCCGTGAGGCACCGGTGAGGGATCCGTGGCCCTCCCGGCACGGTCCCTCCACCTCTTCCCCCGGGAATGGCCCGGGAGGGACGGCGGGGGTGACCCTGGACGAACCTCCCCGCAGTTCGTGAGGGAAGGGTCACCCCCGCCGTCCCGGCCACGCCTGCCCGAGCCACAGCCTGCCCGGGCCGTGGACGGGAGGGCCCGTGCCTTGTCCCGTCCCCTCCGGCTGTTCCTTTTGCGCCTCATAGGCGCAAAAGGAACAGCCGGAGGGGCCCCGTCCCTCCTTCGGCCGCCGCCGGCCTGCCGGGCCTACCCGTCTATCACGGCGCCCCGAGGGCCCCCGCCAGTTGGCGCCTCGAGCGGATCTCCAGCTTGCGGTAGGCGTTGGAGAGGTGGACCTCGACCGTCTTTGGGGTGACGAAGAGCTGTTGGGCGACCTCGCGGTTGGTCATCCCGTCGGCGGCGAGGCGGGCGACGCGGTCCTCGCTCGGGGTCAGGGCGGCGACGCCGGAGAGGGCGGTGCGGCGGGGGCGGGCGCCGCTGGCCGCCAGCTCGCCGCGGGCTGCGGCGCCGACCCGCCCGGCGCCGCAGACGGCCGCCAGCTCGACCGCCCGCTGGAGGGGGTCGCGGGCCTCGGTCGGCCGGCGGGAGGCGCGCAGGGCGCGGCCGAGCGCGGTCAGGGCCTTGGCCCGCTCGAGCCGCGCGGTCGAGCCCTCCAGCACCGCGACCGCCTCTTCGAGGTGGGGGAGGGCAGCGTCGCCCGCGCTCGCCGTCGCCATCGCCCGCAGCGCCGGCCCGACCGTCCCCGGCGCCCCCCAGCGCCGCGCCATCGCCAGGTTCTCCGCCGCCAGTTCCAGCGCCTCCTCGCGCCGTCCGAGCCGCACCAGCGCCTCGACCTTGTGCTCGCGCCACGGGCTGTAGGCGGGGTTGAGCACGCGCGCGTGGCGGGCCGCGTGGGCGTCGGCCAGCTCGATGAGCAGCTCCGGCGCGGTGCCGTCGGCGGCCGCCACGGCGAGCCTGGCGTTGTCGAAGAAGCGGGTGCCGTCGGCGGCGTTGTCGGGCGGCTCGGGGATCGCCGCCAGCGTCGCCTGCGCCGCCGCCAGGTCGCCGCGTTCGAGCTGGGCCAGCGCGCGGAACCCGGCCAGGTAGATGCCCGCGCCCGCGCCGAAGCTCCAGACGTTGAACTCGTGCCGCGCCTGGGCGAGGAGCGATTCGGCCTCCTCCAGGTCGCCGCTGCGCAGGAGCGCCGCCCCCTGCCACATGTGGAGGCCGGAGATCGCGAACAGGGAGCCGTGCCGGTGGGCGGCGGCCAGCGCCTCGTCGATCGCCGCGGTCACCTCCGGGCGGTCGGCCCAGGCGAGCACCGTGATCGGGCCGATGCCGAGGAAGCCGGGGTCGGCGCCGAGCAGCTCGCCGCCCGCCAGCGCCGCCAGGGCGGTCCGCGCGACCTCCGCCGCGCCGCCGTCGGTCTGCGACCAGATCACCGCGGCGAGCGCCATCGCCATCTTCGTCCCCGGCCCGCCCGCGTCGCCCGGCGCGCGGAAGCGCTCCAGCCGCGCCGCCTCGCGCGGATCGAGGACGTCGAAGATGATCAGGCACAGCTCGAACGCCTCCAGCCCGGTCCGCACGTCCTCCATCTCGGCCGGCATCTCGGCGCGGTAACGGCGGGCGAGGGCGAGCGCCTCCAGCGGCGACTCGGTGAAGAGGACGAGCCGCAGCAGCACGTGGGCGACGACCGCGCGCATCGGCGGGTCCTCGGTCGCGGTGTAGACGGCGCGCAGGTGGCGGGCCGCCACGGGCCCCTCGGTGAGCGACTCGGCGAGGCCCAGTTCGCGCAGCACGTCGACCCGCACGTCCGGCCCCGGCGGCTCCTCGCGCGCCCGGCGCAGGTAGGCCATGGCGCTGTCGACGGCGCCTTTGCGGGCGGCCGAGCGCCCCGCCTCGCGCAGCAGCTCGACCACCTCGCGGTCACCGGCGGGCGCGGTCGCCAGCAGGTGCGTGGCGATCTCCTCGTGACTCGCCCCGCGCGCCCGCAGCAGCGCCGCGGCGCGGGCGTGGGCCAGCTGGCGTTCGCCCGGCGGCTGCTCGCGGTAGACGACCTCGCGGACCAGCGGGTGGACGAAGCCGAGCGGCGGCTCGCGGCGCAGGATCTCGACCCGGGCCAGCTCGCCGGTGGCGCGGGCGACGGTCGCCTCCTCGAGCCCGGAGAGCGCCGCGATGTCGGCGACCGAGGCGCCCTCGGCCAGCACCGCCGCCGCCTTCGCCACCTCGATCTCCGCCGGCGCCAGGCGGGAGAGGCGGAAGGTGACGCTGCGCGAGACGGCGCTCGGTCCCATCGCCCCCACCGCGCCGACGTTGGCGGCGGTCGGCGCGACGCCTTCCCCGGCCAGCATGCCGAGCAGCTCGCGCAGCAGCAGCGGGTTGCCCCCGGTCGCCTCGCGGCAGGCGGCGACGAAGGCGGGCGCCGCCTCCGGCCCGAGCAGCGCGCCGACGCCCTCGATGCTCAGCGGCTGCGGGCGCACCGCGGCGGTGAGCGGATCGCGGGCGATCTCGCCGAGCAGCACCGGGTCGGTCCCCGGCTCGGCGCTCCGCAGGGTGGCGCCGAGGAGCAGCGGCGCGCCCTCCAGCCGTGGCGTCAGGTAGGCGAGGAAGCGCAGCGAGGGACGGTCGCACCAGTGCAGGTCGTCGACCGCCAGCACCAGCGGCCGCTCTGCGCCGACGTTCAGGGTCAGCCAGTAGAGGCCGTGGAGGACGGCGAAGGTCGCCCCCTCGTCGGCCTCGCCGGCGAAGACCGCGCGGGCCGGGGCGGCGGCGCCCGCGAAGGCGACCTCGCGACCGACCTCGGCCAGCACCGGTTCGAACAGCTGGCGGACGACGCCGAAGGGGAACTCGCGCTCGAGCTCGGAGCCGCGCCCGGCGAGGGCACGGATGCCGCGCGCCGCGGCGCCGTCGCGCAGCGCGGCCAGCAGGCGACTCTTGCCGATCCCGGCCGGACCCTCGATCAGCGCCGCCCGGGAGCGGCCGTCGACGAGGCCATCGAGGAGCTCGGCGAGGGCGCCCAGATCGTCCTCGCGCTCGACCAGGTCCATCAGCTATCCGATGGTCGTCCTCTCGACATCACGTCCACGCGCGACGAATATCTCACTGACGAGGCTCGGGGGGAAGAGGCCCTGCGCGGCGATCCCCGGGTCGGCCTCGAGGCGCGCCGCCAGCGCCGCCGGGTCGTCGCGGCCGGGACCGCGGTAGTCGGCGATCAGGCCGCCATCGGGGCTGGGCGGGGTGTCCGGGCGGAGGGTGACGTCGTCGCCGAGCCGGGCGAGCGTGGAGGCGAGGCCGAAGGCGAAGAGCTCCAGCGGCACCGGCCAGGTGAAGCTGTCCACCGGCTTGGTCGAGTCGGCGATGACGACGAAGCGGTCGGCCGCCGCGGCGACGATCTTCTCGCGCAGGTGGGCGCCGCCGCCGCCCTTGATCAGCCAGCCGTCGGGGGTCACCTCGTCGGTGCCGTCGATCGCGAGGTCGAGGCGCCGGAGGGTGTCGAAATCCTCGACCGGGATGCCGAGCGAGCGCGCCTGCTCCTCCGTCGCGACCGAGGTCGCCACGCAGCGCAGGTCGGTGAGGCCGCGGCGGGCGACCGCCGGGAGCAGGTGGGCGACGGTCGATCCGGTGCCCAGGCCGACCGTCATGCCGCTCTCCACCAGCTCGGCGGCCGCTTCGGCGGCGAGTCGCTTCTCATCGTCGAGGCTCACGGGCCGGGACTTTAGGGCCTGTCCCGGTGGCACGCTCCCCACCGGAATAGGCCCTCATTCGGCTACCCTCAGCGGAGCCGTCTACCGCAATCGACCAGGAGTGAACCAACCAAGATGACCGTCACGCCCACCCAGGACTACAAGGTCGCCGATATCGGCCTCGCCGAGTTCGGCCGCAAGGAGATCTCCCTCGCCGAGGTCGAGATGCCGGGCCTTATGCAGACCCGGGAGGAGTTCGGGGCACGGAAACCGCTGGCGGGCGCGCGGATCACGGGCTCGCTCCACATGACGGTGCAGACGGCGGTGCTGATCGAGACGCTGGTCGCGCTCGGCGCCGAGGTGCGGTGGGCGAGCTGCAACATCTTCTCCACCCAGGACCACGCGGCGGCGGCGATCGCGGCGGCCGGGATCCCCGTCTACGCCTGGAAGGGCGAGACGCTGGAGGAGTACTGGTGGTGCACCGAGCAGGCGCTGGCCTGGCCCGACGAGGACGGCCCGAACATGATCCTCGACGACGGCGGCGACGCGACGCTGCTGGTCCACAAAGGGGTCGAGTACGAGGCGGCGGGCGCGGTGCCCTCGCCGGACACGGCCGACTCGGAGGAGTTCCGGATCGTGCTGGAGACGCTGACGCGCTCGCTGGAAGGCGACGCGACCCGCTGGACCAGGGCGGCCGCCTCGATCAAGGGCGTCACCGAGGAGACGACGACCGGCGTCCACCGGCTCTACCAACTGGCCGAGGCGGGGTCGCTGCTGTTCCCGGCGATCAACGTCAACGACTCGGTCACCAAGTCGAAGTTCGACAACCTCTACGGCTGCCGGCACTCGCTGATCGACGGGATCAACCGCGGCACCGACGTGATGATCGGCGGCAAGGTCGCGGTCGTCTGCGGTTACGGCGACGTGGGCAAGGGCTGCGCGAGCTCGCTGCGCGGCCAGGGCGCGCGCGTGATCGTCACCGAGATCGACCCGATCTGTGCCCTGCAGGCGTCGATGGAGGGTTACGAGGTGCGGCGTCTCGACGATGTGGTCGACGCGGCGGACATCTTCGTCACCTGCACCGGCAACAAGGACATCATCACCGTCGACCACATGGCGAAGATGAAGCACAACGCGATCGTCGGCAACATCGGCCACTTCGACAACGAGATCGAGATGGCGGCGCTGGAAGCGAGCGACGCGGAGCGCGTCAACATCAAGCCGCAGGTCGACGAGTGGAAGTTCCCCGACGGACACGCGATCATCGTCCTCTCCGAAGGGCGCCTGCTGAACCTCGGCAACGCGACGGGCCACCCGTCCTTCGTGATGTCGAACTCCTTCACCAACCAGGTGATCGCCCAGATGGAGCTCTTCACCCGGCCGGAGGAGTTCGCCGCCAAGGAGGTCTACATCCTCCCCAAGCACCTCGACGAGAAGGTGGCCCGCCTGCACCTGGCCGCCCTCGGCGTCGACCTGACCGAGCTGACCCCCGACCAGTCCGCCTACCTCGGCGTCCCGGTCGCCGGCCCCTACAAGCCCGACCACTACCGCTACTAGCCCCCGAGGCCCCTCGCCGCCGATGGGCCGAAAACAGGACGCAGAGGCAGGTTTTCGGCCCGTCGACCGGGGCGGTTCACGGATGTGTGCCGTCCTCGACCTATAGTCGGCGGGGTGGACGCGCGGATCTGGGTCTCGGCCGGTGGGCGCCGCCGCGGTCGGTGCTGTTGGCGGGGGAGCGGACCGTGGGCGGGCGCTCACCGGAGGCGGATCTGACGCTGGCCGATGACGCGGTCTCCTGGAACCACCTGGAGATCGAGCGGCGGGGGCAGGTGTTGATGGCGACCGACCTCGACAGCCGCAACGGGACGGCGCTGAACGGCGAGCCGCTGGACCGGCCGCGGCGGCTGCGCGACGGCGACACGCTGATCGTCGGCGGCCACCGGCTGGAAATCTCGACCGCGACGAGCCCGACGCCGGTCGCCGCCACCGTGGCCGCGGCCGAGCCGGGGGTGGCGCTGAGCGAGGAGGAGCGGGCGACTGCCGCCGCGCTCGTCGCGCCGTACCGGAGCGAGGGCGCCTTCGCCGGCCGCCCCGCGACGCGCGCCGAGATCGCCGCCGAGCTCCACGTCTCCGAGCGCACCGCCCAGCGGCGACTCGACGCCCTGGCGGCCAAGCTCGAGGTCGGCGGCGACGCGGGCCGCGACCGTCCCCGCCAGATCGCCGCCCGGGTGATCGAACTGGGCCTCGACCGCCGCTGACTAGTCACACCTCCGCAACGCCCCGCCGCCGATGGGCCGAAAACCTGCCTATGCGTCCGGTTTTCGGCCCATCGGCGGCGGGGGGTTGGGGGAGGTGCGCGGAAGTGTGGCTCGGGGTGGGCGCCGCCCACGCCGCCGGGATCGTCCACCGCGACGTGAAGCCGGGCAACGTCCTGGTCGACGGCGACCGCGCCTACCTCTCCGACTTCGGCCTCGCCAAGTCGATCGGGGACGGCGCCGCGAGCACCGCCTCGGTGGTCGGCACCGTCGCCTACATGCCGCCGGAGCAGTGGCGGGGCGAGGCGGTCGGCCCGGCGGGGGACGTCTACTCGCTCGGCTGCGTCCTCTACGAGGCGGTGACCGGCGTCATCCCCTACGCCCGGGCCGACGCCGACCCGGCCACGACCCCGCGCCTCCCCGCCGGCCTCGAGGCGGCGATCGAGCGCGCCACCGCCCCCGTCCCGAGGACCGCTTTGCGACCGCCGCCGAGCTGATCGACGCGGCGCGGGTGGGCGAGGGATCGGCGGAGCGCCCGACCCATGTCCTGGGCGCCGCTACCGCCCCGCGCACCATGCCCCTCGGGCCGCGGTCGTCCTTACGTCCGGCCGCAGAACCGCGGTCGACCCTTGGTCCGGATACCGGACTTAAAGACGACCGCGCCGACGGCGGCGGACGAAAGGACGACCGCGGGGTGGGGAGGGGGGAGGTGGGTCGATTTGGCGGTGCTCGTCGGCGCCCCGATCCCGGTCGGCCCCGAGCCCGCCGCCGTCGGCACCACCGCGGTCTGGGTCGTCAACGACGGCGACGGGACCGTGACCCGGATCGAACCGTGAGCGCGGACACCGCTGGGTAACCGGCCGCGGCCGGGCAAAAGCTAGGATCGATCGACGCGATCCAGGATCAGAGAGACAAGGAGCGAGCCATGAAACCCACGCAGAAGCTGCACGAGCTCGGACAGAGCCTCTGGGTCGACAACATCACCCGCGACATGCTTCGTGAGGGCACCCTGAAGGGGTACATCGAGGAGCTCTCGGTCACCGGGCTGACCTCGAACCCGACCATCTTCGACAAGGCGATCGGCGCCGGCGAGGCCTATGACCGGCAGATCGCCGAGGTCAGCGGCTCCGCCGAGGACGCCGACGGCCCCGGCGCGAACTCCGACGAGAACGTCTTCTTCGAGCTCGCCCTCGCCGACCTGCGCGATGCCGCCGACCTCTTCGGCGACGTCCACGCCCGCACCGCGGGGGTCGACGGCTACGTCAGCCTCGAGGTCTCGCCGTTGCTGGCCGATGACGCCGGGGCGACGATCGAGCAGGCCGCCAAGCTCCACGCCAAGGGTGAGCGCTCGAACCTCTACATCAAGATCCCGGGCACCCCGGCCGGCGCAGAGGCGATCGAGGAGTCGATCTTCGCCGGCATCCCGATCAACGTCACGCTGCTCTTCGACGACCGCCAGTACCTCGCCTCCGCCGACGCCTACATGAAGGGGATCGAACGGCGGCTCGCCGCCGGGCTCGACCCGGTCGTGCACTCGGTCGCCTCGATCTTCATGAGCCGCTGGGACGTGGCGGTCGCCGCCGAGGTCCCCGCCGAGCTGAAGAACCGCCTCGGCATCGCGATCGGCGGCCGCGCCTACCGCGCCTACCGCGAGCTGCTGAACTCGGACCGCTGGATGCGGCTCGCAAACGCGGGCGCCCGGCCGCAGCGCCTGCTCTGGGCGAGCACCGGCACCAAGGATCCGGAGGCCCCCGACACGCTCTACATCGAGGCCTTCGCCTCGCCCTTCACGGTCGACACGATGCCGGACAAGACGCTCGAGGCCTTCGCCGACCACGGTGAGCTCGGCGCGCCGATGGACCCCGGCGGCGGCGACTCCGCGGCGGTCCTGAAACAGTTCGAAGGCGCCGGGATCGACCTCGAGGCGCTCGCCCAGCGCCTCCAGGACGAGGGCAAAGAGTCGTTCAACAAGTCCTGGAACGAACTGCTGAAGACGATCGCCGAGAAGCGCGCGGTGACGGCTTGAGCGAGGCGGTCGCGGCGGGCGCCCTGCGCGAGGCCCCGGCCTGGGGGCGCCTGCAGACCCACTTCGCCGCGGTCCGCGGGCAGCACCTGCGCGACCTCTTCGCCGCCGACCCGGAGCGCGGCGAGCGCCTGGTCGCCGCCGGCGCCGACCTCTTCCTCGACTTCTCGAAGAACCGGATCACCGACGAGACGCTGCTGCTGCTCGGCGAGCTGGCCCGCGAGCGCGGGGTCGAGGAGCGTCGCGAAGCGATGTTCCGCGGCGAGCGCATCAACGTCTCCGAGGACCGCGCCGTTCTCCACGTGGCGCTGCGGATGCCGCGCGGGCGCTCGCTGATCGTCGATGGCGTCGACGTGGTCAAGGAGGTCCACGGGACGCTCGACCGGATGGCGGCCTTCGCCGAGCGCGTCCGTGATGGCGAGTGGCGCGGCCACACCGGCAAGACGATCCGCAATGTCGTCAACATCGGCATCGGCGGCTCCGACCTCGGCCCGGTGATGGCCTACGAGGCCCTCCGCCACTACTCGCGCCGCGAGCTGACCTGCCGCTTCGTCTCCAACGTCGACGGCACCGACTTCGTCGAGTCGACCCGCGATCTCGACCCCCAGGAGACGCTCTTCATCGTCTCCTCGAAGACCTTCACCACGCTGGAGACGATGACCAACGCGCGCTCCGCCCGCGACTGGGTGCTGGCCGGGCTGGGCGGGGAGGAGGAGGCGATCGCCAGGCACTTCGTCGCCGTCTCCACCAACGCCGCGGAGGTGTCGAAGTTCGGCATCGACACCGACAACATGTTCGGCTTCTGGGAGTGGGTCGGCGGGCGCTACTCGATGGACTCCGCGATCGGGCTCTCGACCATGCTGGCGATCGGCCCGGCGCGCTTCGCGGAGATGCTGGCCGGCTTCCACACGATGGACGAGCACTTCCAGACGGCCGACGCGGGCGCCAACCTGCCGCTGATCATGGGCCTGCTGAGCGTCTGGTACGGCGATTTCTTCGGCGCCGAAACCTGCGGCGTCTTCCCCTACGACCAGTACCTGCACCGCTTCCCGGCCTACCTCCAGCAGCTCACCATGGAGTCGAACGGCAAGCACGTCACCCTCGCCGGCGAGCACGTCGATTACGACACCGGACAGATCTATTGGGGCGAGCCGGGGACCAACGGCCAGCACAGCTTCTACCAGCTGCTCCACCAGGGGACGCGCCTCGTCCCGGTCGACTTCATCGGCTTCGCCCACTCGCTGAACGAGCTCGGCGACCACCACGACAAGCTGATGTCGAACGTCTTCGCCCAGGGCCAGGCGCTGGCCTTCGGCAAGACCGCGGAGCAGGTGCGCGAGGAGGGGACGCCGGCGGCGGTCGTGCCGCACCGGGTGATGGAGGGCAACCGGCCGTCCAACACGATCCTCGCCGAGCGCCTCGACCCGCGGACCCTCGGCGCCCTGGTCGCCCTCTACGAGCACAGTGTCTTCACCCAGGGCGCCATCTGGGGCATCGACAGCTTCGACCAGTGGGGGGTCGAGCTGGGCAAGGAACTGGCCCAGGCGATCATCCCCGAGCTGGAGTCCAGCGAGGACCCGAAGCTCCACCACGACAGCTCCACCAACGCCCTGATCCGCCGCTACCGCACCCTGCGCCGCGCCCCCTGAGCCCGGGCCCATGTCGATGGGCCGAAAACCTGCCTATATGTCCGGTTTTCGGCCCATCGACCGGGAGGTGTGACGGGATGCCGGCCGACGCCTCGGGGCGTGCGGCGGGGAAGCCGGCGCCTCGGGGCGGCTGATGGGAGGTCCGGGCAGGCTGTGACCTCCCATCAGCCGCCCGGGTCGGAGGGTGGGAGTCACTGAGAGGCCCGTGTCCAGGGACGAAGCCGGGCGCGAATCCCGCTCCCCCCAGGGGTGAGTTCGCAGTTAGCGACACATGTTGTCGCTAACTGCGAACTCGCTCGGAGGGGCGTCAGGGTCCGTGCGCCTTTCGTGACGCCCGTCCCGTCGCTCGCTGAGTTA
>Ga0153956_1003435_pt1 | contig 10116 bp, 9 predicted proteins | sample TSFL040MetaG_FD_104704 | JGI IMG/M metagenome (GOLD analysis project Ga0153956, IMG submission 104704) | Attine ant fungus gardens microbial communities from Florida, USA - TSFL040 MetaG | ecosystem: Host-associated > Fungi > Mycelium > Unclassified | place: USA: Florida, Wekiwa Springs...
CACCCGCGCCCGCGGCGCCACCAGCACCGCGACTTCGTCGAGCGTCTTCTTCGCGTTCAGCTCCTGGCGGATGCCGATGTAGGAGTTGATGACCGCGATCAGGCCGAAGAGCGAGTCCGCGTAGAGCCCCAGCCCCAGGTCGAAGACGAAGAACACTGCGATGATCGCGTTGAAGAGCGTGAAGACGTTGCCCGCGATGATGCTCGAGGTAGAGCGCGAGCTGGTCTCGGGCGGGGCGCCCAACTGGCGCAGGCGGGCCTGCGCCTCCTTGCTCGAGAGACCGGTGTCCGGGGTCGCCGTTGCGGTGGCCACAGGTCTATTGAATAGGGTTGGGGTCGGATGGGGGTGAAGCTGGGCGTCAATCTGGGCTATTGGGGGATCGGGCCGGCCGGTGAGGAGGCCCTCGAACTCGTGCGCGCGGCGGAGGGGCTGGGCTACGAGTCGGTCTGGGTGGCGGAGTCCTACGGCTCCGACGTGACCAGCGTCCTGGCCTGGCTCGCCGGGCAGACGACGACGATCAACCTGGGCGCCGCGATCATGCAGGTGCCCGCCCGGCCGCCCGCGGCGGCGGCGATGGCGGGGGCGACGATCGACAAACTCTCCGGCGGGCGCTTTCTCTTCGGCTTCGGGCCGAGCGGTCCCCAGGTCTCGGAAGGCTGGTACGGGGTGCCCTACGCGAAGCCCTGGGGGAGGACCCGCGAGTACATCGAAGTGGTGCGGAAGATCATCGCCCGCGAAGGGCCGCTGGAGCACCACGGGGCGCACTACGACCTGCCGCCGGCGGGCGGCGAGGGCAAGGCGCTGAAGCTGAACTTCCATCCGCTTCGCAACGAGATCCCGGTGTTCGTCGGGGCGATCGGGCGCAAATCGGTGCAGATGGCGGCGGAAGTCTGTGACGGTTGGATCCCGATCTTCTTCTCCGTCGACTCCCTCGAGGAGACCTGGGGGGAGCACCTTGAGGCCGGGTTCGCGGCGAGCGGGCGGACGCGCGCCGATCTCGAGGTCAGCCCGTCCCTGCAGGTGGCGATCGACGGCGACCTCGAGGCGGCCAGGAACCTGGTCAAGGCGGGGCTGATGCTCTACCTGGGCGGAATGGGATCGCGGAAAACCAACTTCTACGTCGACCTGGCCCACCGCTTCGGCTTCGGCGACGTCGCCGACGAGGTGCAGCGGCGCTTCCAGGCCGGCGACCGCGGCGGCGCCTTCGAGGCGCTGCCGGATGAGATCGTCGCGGCGACCTCGTTGGTCGGGACCGAGGCCGAAGTCGCCGATCGGGTGGCCCGCTTCGCCGCCGCCGGTGTGGATCGTCTGATCGTCTCACCTGCCCACGTAGAGCGAGATCAGCAGCTTCACACGCTCGAGCGATTGGCCGCGATGGCTGACGCCGGCGTGGCGGCCTGATCCGGGCAAGCAACAAGGCAAGCACCGAATCGCATAAGGTTCCGCGCCGCTGTGAAGATCGGAGTGCCGAAAGAGACCGCCGAGGGGGAGCGCCGGGTCGCGCTCGTCCCTGATGTCGTCCGCTCGTTGAAGAAATCCAACGAGAAGGTCGACGTGCTGATCGAGTCCGGGGCCGGCGAGGCCGCCGGGCATCCCGACGCGCACTACACCGACGCAGGCGCCGAGATCGCCGCCCCCGACGCCATCTGGGACGCCGACGTCGTCCTCAAGGTCGCCGTGCCGAGCGCCGAGGACGTCGGTCGCCTGGGCCCTTCGCAGATCTACGTCTCGCACCTGAACCCGTGGGTCGCCGCCGACACCAACAAGGGGCTGGCGGCCTCCGGCGTCACCAGCTTCGCGATGGAGGCGATCCCGCGGACCACGCGCGCCCAGGCGATGGACGCGCTGTCCTCGCAGGCCGCCGCCGCGGGGTACGCGGCGATGCTGATCGCCGCCCGTGAGTCGGGCCGCTTCTTCGGGATGATGACCACCGCCGCGGGCACCGTGCCGCCGGCCAAAGTGCTGGTCCTCGGCGCCGGCGTCGCCGGACTGCAGGCGGTCGCCACGGCGAAGCGCCTGGGCGCGATCGTCACCGGCTTCGACATCCGCCGCGCCGCCTGGGAGCAGATCGCCTCGCTCGGCGGTCGCCCGCTGGAACTCGACTTCATCCCCGATGCGGAGGGCGAGGGCGGCTACGCGCGCCCGCTCACCGAGGAGGAGAACGCGCAGGTGCGCGACGCGCTCGCCGAGAACGCGAGGAAACAGGACATCATCGTCACCACCGCCGCCATCCCGGGCCGCGCGGCGCCGATCCTGATCACCGCCGACGCGGTGCGGGGCATGGCGCCCGGCTCGGTGATCGTCGACCTCGCCGCCGAAACGGGCGGCAACTGTGAGCTGACGAAGCTCGGTGAGACGGTGGTCGAGAACGGCGTCAAGGTCATCGGCCCGCGCAACCTGCCGAGCCTGATGCCGGTCCCCGCCTCGCAGCTCTACGCGAAAAACCTCGAGAACCTGCTCGGCCTGCTGATCACCGAGGAGGGCGAGCTGAACGTCAACCTCGAGGACGACATCCTCGCCGCGGCGCTCATCACCCAGGGCGGCGCGATCAAAAACGAGCGGGCAGCTGGGAGGGACGCCCAGTGAGCGCGAAAATCCACGCGGTGATCACCGGTCATTCGAGTCCGCGCGGATTTTCGCGCGAGGAAGGTTGAGATGAGCCTCTTCACCGAGTTCACCATCTTCGTGCTGGCGATCTTCGTCGGCTTCGAGGTCATCTCGAAGGTGCCGACCACGCTGCACACGCCGCTGATGTCGCAGACCAACGCGATCCACGGCATCGTCATGCTCGGCGGCCTGATCGTGCTCGGCTACGCCGGGGACGGCCTCGAGTACGTGATCGGCACGATCGCCGTCGCCTTCGGCGCGATCAACATCGTCGGCGGCTTCCTGGTCACCGACCGGATGCTCGGCATGTTCGCCAAAAAACCGAAACCAAAGGCCAGTCCCGCCTCCTCCGCTTCGCGTCCGGGGGCGGTAGACAAAAACGACGAGGGCGCCGGTAAATGATCGCCGAGGCAGTGCTCAAGCCGGGCGGCGACGTCGCCACGGCGCTCTACATCGTCTCGTTCTCGCTCTTCATCCTCGGGCTGAAACAGGGCACGCACCCGACCACGGCCAAGCGCGGCAACATGATCGCCGCCGCTGGCATGGCGGTTGCGGTGGTCACCACCCTGCTGCTCGACGGGATGGGCAACTGGGGCCTGATCGCGATCGGCCTGGCGATCGGCTCCGCGGTCGGCGCCTACGCCTCGATCCGCGTGAAGATGACCGAGATGCCGCAGATGGTGGCCCTGTACAACGGGGTCGGCGGCGGCGCGGTGGCCCTGATCGCCTGGTCGGAGATCCGCCACGGGATCCACATCGGCGGCGCGATGCCGCTGGAAGACCTGATCCCGACGCTGCTCGCGGCGATCATCGGCTCGGTCTCCTTCTGGGGCTCCAACATCGCCTTCGCCAAGCTTCAGGACCTGATCCCGACCCGCCCGCTGGCGGTGCCCGGGCAGCAGATCATCAACGCGGTCCTCGGCATCGGCGTGATCGTGCTGGCGATCATCATCGCGATCAACAACGACCCGCCCTCACAGGCCCTCTTCATCCTGATCCTGGTCTGCGCCGCGATTCTCGGAAACCTGGTGGTGCTGCCGATCGGCGGCGCCGACATGCCGGTCGTGATCTCGATGCTGAATGCCTTCACCGGCCTCTCCGCGGCGGCCGCCGGCTTCGCTCTGCAGAACGTCGCGCTGATCGTCGCCGGGACCCTCGTCGGCTCGTCGGGAACGATCCTCACGATGGAGATGGCGACGGCGATGAACCGCTCGGTCGCGAACATCCTCTTCTCCGGCTTCGGCGGCGCGCCGGCGGCGGTCGCGGGGAGCGGTGAGCAGCGCCCGGTCACCTCGATCGGCGCCCAGGACGCGGCGATCAAGCTCGCCTACGCCGACAACGTCGTGATCGTCCCGGGGTACGGCCTCGCCGTCGCCCAGGCCCAGCACGCGGTGAAAGAGATGGCGAACCAATTAGAGGCGCGAGGGGTGACGGTCAACTACGCGATCCACCCGGTCGCGGGCCGTATGCCGGGCCACATGAACGTCCTCCTGGCGGAGGCCGACGTGCCCTACGAGAACCTCAAAGAGATGGACGAGATCAACCCGGAGATGCCGCGCGTCGATGTCGCCGTGGTGATCGGGGCGAACGACGTCACCAACCCGGCGGCGAAAAACGACCCGAACTCGCCGATCGCCGGGATGCCGATCATCGAGGTCTCCGAGGCGAACGAGGTGATCGTGATCAAGCGCTCGCTCTCGACCGGCTTCGCCGGCATCGACAACGATCTCTTCTACGAACCGAACACCTCGATGCTCTTCGCCGACGCGAAAGCCGCGGCGAGCGAAGTCGCGGCGGAGATCGAGCAGCTCTAAGCGTTTGTTGTGCGGGGCGGTTTCGGCCGTCCGAGGGTGGCGTCCTGGGCGTCTCATGGAGGTCCTGGCAGGCTGTGACTCCATGAGACGCCCAGGACGTGAGGATCTCGTGAAACCCCGGGCACGGGTCCGTCACGAACTCCGGACTTCCGTGACCGTCCTGCATGAAAGGAAGCCTCAACCAGAGGTTGAGTTCGCACTTAGCCACGCTATGCGTGGCTAAGTGCGAACTCACCGGGGCGGGGCATGGGGAAGACGCGCGGAAGGGTGACTTCTCGGCGTCTCCCTCACGGCGTCCCTTACTCCAGCCTTTTCAGAGCACGCCGAATTCCGCGCCGACCACCACGGGTTCGCCCAGGTCGGTAGTCCCGGTCGCGTTCAGCTTGTAAAGCCCCGGCCGCGCGTTCGGGGGCACCAGCGTTGCGATCTTTTCGGCTTCCCCGGCGCCGAGCGTCCGTTGGATCGGCGACTGCGCCGGTGAATATTGGGGGCCGACGACGACGGGGCGCCAGGTTCCGTTTTCGAGGTGTTCGAGGCTCGTGCCGGTCGGCGTCACCGAGGCGCTGCCGTGGTTTTCGAAGCAGCTTTCGAGGTAGGAGCCTGGGACGACCTTGTCGTAGGTGGCGAGGGTGATCCCGACGTTGACGACGCGGTTCACGACCCGGATGTACTGGCCGTAGCGGCCGAGCAGCCGGCCGCGGTGGTTCTGGATCGTGATTTCGAGCGAGTAGAGCGCCGGGGTCGACGGGATCGGGAAGGTGAGCCCGCGGTGCTTGCCCGCCGGCAGTTGCTTCAGGTCGATGCGTTTGAGGCCGGAGGGGTGGAGCTTGCGACCTTCGTCGGTGAGGCGGATCAGCCGCTCGAGCACGACCCAGTTCAGCCGTTTCGGGGCGGCCGTCGTCGCGGGCGCGCCGTTGGTGAGGCGGAAGCCGATGCTGGAGCCGCCGACGAGTAGCCGCTGCGGCCCGGTCGCGGCGAGCGTCGTCCCTTCCGGCGCGAACGGCAGCACCCCGCCTTCCGGCACCGCCGGGATCGGCTGGAGCTTTTCGACCGGCGCCCAGTAGTTGTCGACGACCGGGGAGGAGCAGAACGGCCCGGTGGCCGCGGCGGGCGTCTTCGCCTTGGCCTTCTTCGGGTGCTTGGCGGCGCCACTCGTCGCCGGTGAGCCGCCCAGAAGAGCCGCCGTCACGAAAACGACACCCGCAATACGCGTGGTTCCCCGCCGACTGCGCCTCATCAGGGGGGAGTATGTCGGCCCGCCAGGACCTTAGGCATCCGTGGCTTCCGAGCGCGGACAGGGGACGGTCGAGTGGGTCGGGGTGGTGTGCGTCGTCGCGCTGCTCCTGGTCGGGATGCTGGCGGCCGGCGTGCGGCTTCCGGGCATCGACCTGGGACGGTCGATAGCGCGGCACGTCCTCTGCGCGGTCGAGCTGGCCGACGGCTGCGGCGACGAGCCGGTCCTGATCGCCACCTACGGCGACGAGATCGGGCGGCTGGTGCGGCGCCACATGCCGACGATCGGCTTCGAGGCGGGCTCGCGCGCCGTCCCCGTCGACTACCGCCGCTGCCGCGAAACGAGCTGCGGCGACGCGCCCGACGACGGCCTCGTCCACCGCACCGACGAACGGTTGCCGGTGACCGCCTTCGTCCACGTGGTCGACTGCCGGGCCGGCGCGCGCGAGGCGACCGAAGCGGCGGGCGTCAACTGTTCCGGCGACCGGGAGGGATGCCTCTACATCCAGTACTGGCTCTTCTACGCGAACTCGGCGACGCTCCGCGGCGTGCCGGTCGTCGGTGACGAGGGGGAACACAAGGACGACTGGGAATCCGTGCAGGTCCGCATCAATGCCGACGGCTCGGTCGACGAGCGGGCCTCCTCCCACGACGGCTACAACTACTCCCTCCAGGACATCGACTGGGCCTCCGACGCGGGCATCGGCGTCCTCAAGGACCTCACCGAAGACCTCGAACTTCGCCACCCCAACGGCTGGGGCCCGGAGACCGGCCTCCTCCTCGTCTCCGGCGGCAGCCACGCCGGCAACGCCACCGGCGAGCCCCGCGGCACCCGCTTCACCCCCGGCCGCCGCGTCCACCTGGTCCCCCTGGAGCCGATCGCCGCCGACTCCCACGCCACCTTCGCCGTCGTTCCACCCTGGCTGAAGGAAGTCTGGCGCGACCCCGAGGCCGAAGGCACCGGTTGATGTCGGCGGCCCTGGACGAGTGGCGAGAGGGCTCCGCCGACGTCTTCGACGAGATCGAGCAGATGCATCGGGGCGTCGAAAGCGCCGTTCTCGGCAGGCGAGTCGTCACCGAGCAGCTGAACTACGCCTACGCGATGTTGATCACTGCGCACTTCCAGCGCTACTGCCGGGCCCTGCATACGGAGGTCACCCAAGCGCTCGTGGGACTCATGCCAGATCCCCGGTTGGCGGAAGTTCTGGAGGGACTCTTGGCAGGGCAGGCGTCTCGACGGAGGCAATCCCACGCCTGGCAATCTCGGGTCGGATTTATCCCGGCTCGGCTTCCGGATCTGGGAGGCGGTCGAGACTCACGATCGACGCAACCGGTCGAGGAAGGAGGAGCTCGAACGACTTTGCGAATGGCGAAACGCGATAGTGCACGGCGACATCGCCAGAAAGCAGGCGGCCGGGCGGCTGAATCCGCGCAGGCTGAGTCTTGACACCTGCCGAGGCTGGAGGCGGACGATGGATCCTTGGCACTTTCCTTTGACCTGACGGTCTCGACTTATTGCGAAAACCTCGGTTGCGCCGAGCCTTGGTGATACGTTCGTCTCGTGCCCGCATCGAACGACATGCCCGCGTTCAAGCCCGGTGAATGGGTCGTCCTGTCCTTCGTCGAGTCGAAGTGGGATGCCCAGATCCTGGAGGACATGGGCCGGCTCGGCGTGAACGGAGAGCGCATCTACTCGATCCTGGTTCCCCAGGAAGGGAACTTGGAGCCGATCGTGCGCGACGCTCGGGAGTCCCGCCTTTCCCCGGTCGCTCAGCCGAGCAACCTTCGCTCAGCGCAGTACCGCTAGCGGGACCTGCTTCTGCGCCGGCTGGTGGCCGGGCTGGGTGACGGTCACGGTCAGCTTCGCGGGGGCGCGTCGTTGGTGAAGCCGGGCACGTCGAAGGCCCCGTTGGCGGCGATGTCGACGAAGACTTCGCTCGCGGGACGCCCGCTTTCGTTGACGTTGATCGGCAGATCGGGCGCGACCCTGAGAGCCGAAAGGTCCAGTCCGTTACGGTCTGCGTATCGCGACCGAGGTGACGTCCAGTCCGACCCGGAAGTCGATCGCGGCGCTCCTCGCTGAGGCGCGCGAGCGAACCATCGCGCTGATCGCCCCGCTGGGCGACGAGCTGCTGAGCCGTGTCTACTCGGAGCTGCTGAGCCCGCTGGCCTGGGACCTGGGCCATATCGCGAACTTCGAGGAGCTCTGGCTGGTGCAGACCGTCGGCGGGCGGCCGCCGTTGCACGGGGAGCTCGGGCACTTCTACGACGCGATCGAGAACCCGCGCAAGGAGCGCGGGGCGCTGCCGATCCTCCGCGACGAGGACCTGCGCGCCTACATGAACGAAGTGCGGGTGCGGACGCTCGCCGTCCTCGACGAGGTCGACGTCGGTCCCGACAACCCCGACCGCCTGCTGCGCGAAGGCTTCGTCTACGAGATGCTGATCGCCCACGAGCTGCAGCACCAGGAGACGATGCTCCAGCTCCTGCAGATGCTCGACGTCCCCTACCGCCCGGCGGAGGCCGATCCCGAGCGCTTCGCTCCGGCGCCGCTCGAGCCGGGCGGTACGGTCCGTGTCGAGGCAGGCACGCATGAGATCGGCGCCCCCGCGCGCGGCTTCGCCTACGACAACGAGCGGCCCCGCCACGCGGTCGATCTCCCCGCTTTCGAGATCGATCGAACCCCGGTCGCCAACGGTACGTACATCGAGTACATGGGGGAGACCGGGGCCGAGCCACCGATGTACTGGGAGCGTGACGGGGACGGTTGGGCGCGCACCGCGATGGGCGTCCGCGTGCCGGTCGACCCGGCGCGCCCCGTCGTCCACGTCTCCTGGGAGGAGGCCGACACCTTCGCCCGCTGGGCCGGCAAGCGCCTGCCGAGCGAGTTCGAGTGGGAGGCGGCCGCGCCCCGCCTCGACGGTGTCGGCGGGGCATGGGAGTGGACGTCGTCGGACTTCCTCGCCTACCCGGGCTTCGAGGCCTTCCCCTACGACGAGTACTCGAAGGTGTTCTTCGGCGACGCCTACAAGGTCCTGCGCGGCGCCTCCTGGGCGACCCACCCGCACGTCGCCCGCCCGAGCTTCCGCAACTGGGACCTGCCGCAGCGCCGCCAGATATTCGCCGGCATCCGCCTCGCAAATGACTCAGAAGGGAATCCCTCGTGACGATCGCGATCGACGTTCACCTGCCCGCCGACCAGGCCGCCGCGATGGAGCAGGACGTGCGCGAGGGCCTCGCCGCCACCCCGAAGGAGCTCTCGCCGAAGTACTTCTACGACGAGCGCGGCTCGCAGCTCTTCGAGGACATCACCGAACTGGAGGAGTACTACCCGACGCGCCGCGAGCGCCAGATCCTCGAAGAGCGCTCAGCGGAGATCGTCGCCGCCGCGGGCAACCCGGCGACGCTGATCGAGCTCGGCTCCGGCTCGGCCTCGAAGACCCGCCACCTGCTGGACGCGATGCGCGACGCGGGCAGCCTCCGCACCTACGTCCCGGTCGACATCTCCGAGGAGATCACCCGCCAGACCGCCTCGGCGCTGGTCGAGGAGTACCCCGGGCTCGACGTCCACGGGCTGGTCTGTGATTTCGAGGCGCACCTGGAGCGCACGCCGACGACGAGCGAGGCCGGGCCGCGCCTGATCGCCTTCCTCGGCGGCACGATCGGCAACCTCTACCCGGACGAGCGCGCCGCCTTCCTCTCCCGCATCTGCAGCCTCCTCGACGTCGGCGACCACCTCCTGCTCGGCACCGACCTGGTGAAGGAGACGGCGCGCCTGGAGCTCGCCTACGACGACCTGGCCGGGGTCACCGCCGAGTTCAACAAGAACGTCCTCTGCGTGCTGAACCGGGAGCTGGGCGGGGACTTCGATCCCGACGCCTTCGAGCACGTCGCCCGCTTCGACGCGGTGCACGAGTGGATCGACATCGGCCTGCGCTCCCTCGTCGACCAGGACGTCTACCTGCGCGAGCTCGACCTCACGACCCATTTCGACGCGGGCGAGATCATGCGCACCGAGATCTCGACGAAGTTCACCCGCCCGCGCCTGGAGGAGTCCTACGCCGGCACCGGCCTGGCGATGGCCCACTGGTTCACCGACCCGGCGGAGGACTACGCGTTGAGCTTGGCCAAACTCGCCTAGCGGGCGAGTGCGTCGATCGCGTCCGCCAGTTTCTCGGGCGGGACGACCGGGGTGAGGATCGGGGTGGTGATGCCGCCCTCGACGAACTGTTCGAGGCGCTCCTTCATCTCCTCCGGCGAGCCGAAGATGAACATCTGCTCGATCGCCTCCCAGGGCGCTTCGGCGGCGGCCTTCTGGCGGTCGCGGGCGTCCCAGGCGTCGAGCATCGGCTGGATCTTCTCCCCCCAGCCGAGCCATTTGTAGAACTCGGTGTAGACCGGGACGGTGATGTAGGTGGAGAACATGAAGCGGGCGAGCGGCTCGACCTCCTCGCGCGTGCCG
>Ga0153956_1003436_pt1 | contig 10116 bp, 12 predicted proteins | sample TSFL040MetaG_FD_104704 | JGI IMG/M metagenome (GOLD analysis project Ga0153956, IMG submission 104704) | Attine ant fungus gardens microbial communities from Florida, USA - TSFL040 MetaG | ecosystem: Host-associated > Fungi > Mycelium > Unclassified | place: USA: Florida, Wekiwa Springs...
CCCGCTGTCGCTCCCGCCGGCTCGATCTGAGCCGGTTCCACCGCAGCCTCTCGAAGCCATAGGGATCGATCACATGAAGACTCTTCATATCAATAGCAGCCCACGTCCCCAGATCGGCGACAGGATCACCGACAGATCGGCATCGCCCGATGACGCTGCCATCCGCGAATGGGTCGGAGCGGAGGCGTTCGGGCATTGGACCGAATTGCGGAGCTGGATCGACGAATTCTACCCCGGCGTTTTTGCGCCGGACTGGCTCTATGGCGGCAAGAACCGCGGCTGGTCCCTGCGCTACAAGAAGACCAAGGCGTTCACCACTTTGGTGCCGGAATACCGAGGGCTTTCGGCAATCGTGGTCATGGGCAGGGCCGAACGGGAGAAGTTCGAGGAGCGGCGGTATTTCTGGCGCCCGCAACTGCTCAAGCTCTACGATGAAGCCAGAACCTACATCGACGGAAAATGGCTGGCGGTCGCCATCGCATCGGCGGACGACCTGCAGGATGTGAGGGAGCTTCTGACGATGAAGCGCCCGCCGCCCCCGCGCGATTGAAGCCGTGAGAGATCGAAACGACCTCCCGGTTTGCACCTAACCCAAGCCAACACATATCCAAGGAGACAATTCCCATGAAAGCGATCGTCGTGACGGATCAGGCCGCAGGAACGGCCGGAATGAAACTGGTGGAGCGGCCGGAGCCGCAGGCCGCGATAAACGATGTCGTCGTGCGGGTTCACGCGGCGGGGTTCGTCAATACCGAGCTGGAATGGCCTTCGACCTGGGCCGATCGGGCCTTCCATGACAGGGCGCCGTCGATCCTCGGCCACGAACTGGCCGGCGTGGTCACCGCGCTGGGTTATGGCACGACGGGACTGTCGATCGGTCAGCGGGTGTTCGGCCTGTCCGACTGGCATCGCGACGGTACGCTTGCCGAGTACGTTGCCATGGAGGCTCGCAATCTTGCGCCGCTGCCGGGCGATATCGACTTCACGGTGGGCGCAAGCCTGCCGATATCCGGCCTGACCGCGTGGCAGGGGCTGTTCCAGCACGGCCGGCTTCAGGCCGGGCAGAGCGTGCTTGCCCATGGCGCGGCCGGCGCCGTCGGCTCGATGGTGACGCAGCTTGCACGGGAGGCCGGCGCCTATGTCATCGGCACCGGCCGCGCCGCCGACCGCCAGAAGGCGCTCGACTTCGGTGCGAATGAATTCGTCGATCTCGGGAACGACACACTGGAAGACATCGGCGGTGTCGATCTCGTATTCGACGTCATCGGCGGCGACATTCAGAAGCGGTCGGCAGCCCTGATCCGGGCGGGCGGAACGCTTGTGACCGCCGTCGGGCCGACGGATATCCGGCCCGCGGACGGCCTGACGATCGACTTCGTCGTCGAGGCGGATCGCGCCCAGCTATCCGAAATCGTTCAGCGGGTCCGGGACGGAAGGCTGCGGACGAACATCGGCAAGGTCTCGAGCCTGCACGATGCCGTCGCCACTTTCAATTCGACGGAGCGACGCGCGGGAAAGACGGTCATCCGCGTTCGACCGTGAGGATGCGACAGTCATTGGCCGGAACAGAGTGGAGGGCGGCGGAAGCCGCCGCCCTCCGGAGCGGATAGACGGTAGCCGGAGAGGCGCGGCGGCCACCACGCCGCCGAGGACAATGTCGCCTGCGGCGGGTGACGGTCTCGGCCCAGCGCGGCAAGGCGCGTTCGGAATGCTTCAGGAAAAGATCGGGATGAACATGCGTCATGCCGATGACGCCGGATGAGATTTTACGTCGGTCCGGCTAAACATGGATGAAGCGACAGGAGCACCATGTTCAAAGTTCGACGCGGAATCGGTAGCGATCCGATCTGTAGGTAACGACGGCGAATTCCACCGGGAAGCCTTCCGACGTCCGTGCTACGCGTGTCACGACCAGCACCGCCGATCCCGGCGCGATGTCCAGTTGCTCGGCGACGTCTGCCGAAGCGATCTGCGCCTCAATGTATTCGACACCGCCCGAGATGCTGACCGAAAGATTTTCGCGAAGCCAGGCATAGAGCGACCCGGCCTTCAGATAGTCAGCGGTGGGTGGCGTCTGCGAGCCAAAAATATCTGGCCTGACCCAGGAGATCGAGTGGCCGATCAGGCGGTCGTTCGCCTTGAGCAGGCGCTCCACCATGAACGGTGTGTCCGTCGTGGGCAGGCCGAGCGCGTGGCTGGCCTCGCCGTTCGCCCGCGCCCATCCGGTTGTGACGACCTCGAAGGAGGGCTTGAGCCCGCGCAGCAGCATGTCCTCGGAGAAGCCGCGAATCTGGCTAACCGGCTGGTCTACTTTCGGTCCGAGCACCACGGAACCGACACCGGAGCGGCGCAGCAGCATTCCCTCCTGGACCAGCCTGTTCAGCGCGGCGCGCGCCGTCGTCCGGCTGATGCCGAACGCATCGTTCAGTTGTGCCTCGCTCGGCATGGTCTCGCCTGCGGTGAATTCACCGTTCGTCAGGCTGCGCCGAAGGATATTGGCGACCTGCAGCCATTTCGGCGTGCCGTCCTCGCTTAAGGCTGCATCGTGCCAGGCCATCCGCTTCCCTCATAATGTCATGACAATCGTCATTTATCATCGAACCGCCTCCGACAACAAGCCTAGGCTGCTGGTTTTGCCGTATTCTATGAACGATTGCCTCCGACTCTGTGCGCGATTTTTGCTCGCAACGAAACTTTTCGAGCGATCGGATGCTCGGCTTGACATTAAATGTAATGACATTGTAACAATATGACCGTCCAAGGGAGGAGAGGGGACGGCATGAAGCGATATCTGTTCGTCGGCGACATCAGCCTCGATCTCAGCCTTTCGGCGCCGCATGTTCCGGCACCTGATGAGAAGGTGCATTGCTCGGGTGCGGCGGAAGGTGTCGGCGGGGTCGTCACCAATACGTCGGTGGCGTTTGCCAGGGCCGGCGGCGATGCGGTGCTGGCAGTTCAGCTGGGCACGGATCCGGCGTCGGAAGCGATTGGCGGCCAGCTCGTACATCCCGGCCTCGAATTCCGCCCTGCCAGCGTAGCCGGCGGGTTGTGCCGGGTCGTCACCATCCTCGAAGAGCACGGCGAAAAACGGTTGCTGCTCTATCCCGGCGTTTCCATCTTCCCGAACGAATGCGTGGCGGCGGCCATCGATCTTGCCGGCATCAGCCACCTGCACACGTCCTGCTTCGGACCTGCGGCCCATGGCCTCGTCGCTCGCGCGCGGTCAGCGGGCCTGACGTGGTCGGTCGATCTCGAACCCGCCACGTTCCTGGCAGGGGTCGAGACGCTGGCGGATATTCTCGACGGCGCCGAGCTGGTCTTCGTCAACGACCGTGCCGCCGATGCTCTCGGCGGCGATGCGCCGGAGCGCCTGCGGGCGCTGGGCGTCAAGGCGGTCGTTCGCAGCCGCGGTCCCCTTGGGGCCGAGTTTCACGGCACCGGCAAGGCTGTCGCTGCAAGGCCGCCGCAAGGCTTGCCGGTTGTCGATACGACGGGCGCAGGTGATTGCCTTGCCGGTTGGTTCCTCGCCGGCCGGGCGGCCGGTCTGCCCATCGAAACCGCGCTGGCGCAGGCCGTCAACGCGGCCACCCTTTCCTGCACGCGGATCGGCGCCCAGACGGGTTATCCGCGTCCCGACGAGATTCAACGCTTTCCCATCAAAACGGAAGAGGTCGCATGACTGCCCCCATCGTAATGCCAGCCAAGCCAAGCGCGCTCCAGGCCCATTTCAGTAAGCCGAAGCCGATCATCGGCGTCATTCATCTCAAGCCTCTTCCCGGCGCGCCGCGCTATGAGAACGAGGCGATGGCCTCCATCATCGCCGCCGCCATCCGTGACGCCAGGACGCTCGCCAACGGCGGCATCGACGGCATCATGATCGAGAATGCCAGCGACATGCCGTTTTCCCGGCCAGAGCACATCGGCTACGAAACCGTGGCGGCGCTGACGGCAGTCTGCCAGGAGGTCCGCAACGCCGTCGAAACGCCCATCGGGATTACCTGCGTGGCCAATGGCGCCATCGCGGGGCTGGCCGTAGCCAAGGCGGTCGGTGCAAAATGGGTTCGCGTCAATCAGTGGGTCAACGCCTACGTCGCCAATGAAGGCTTCCTCAACGGTCCCGCCGCCGAGGCGATGCGTTACCGCGCGCAGATCGGCGCCAAGGATGTGTCGATCTTCGCCGACGTGCATGTGAAGTTCGGCGCCCACGCCATCACCGCCGACCGCTCGATTGCCGAACAGGCGACCGATGCCGAATGGTTCGACGCCGACGTGCTGATCGCCACGGGTACCCGCACCGGATCACCCACCCAGCCGGCCGAGGTCAATGAAGTCCGCGCCGGCACCAATCTGCCTGTAATCGTCGGTTCGGGCCTGTCGCCCGAACAGGTTCCCGCCCTGATGCAGGTCGCCGACGGCGCGATCGTCGGGCAATGGCTGAAGGCGGAGTCGCGCTGGTGGAACCCTGTCGATCCCGCCCGTGTCGAGGCTCTGATGAGCGCCATGGAAAAGGTGCGCTGATGACCAGCCTGACTGGAGATACGGACGTCTTTTCCTCCGCCGCCGGCACGGGCGGCAATCCCAGGGCATCGGTGATGTTCACCGCCTGCCGTCAGGACGACATGGCAGGGATCTACACCGAGGCCCACCGTCAGGCGATCCTGCGGGTGCTTGCCGAACTCGCCGAGGAGGGCTGGACGCTTGCCCTGCGAAGGGTTTTCGATCCGGCGGCGGACAACATGCCGATGGGTATCGATACCGGCTTCACCCATGAACACGACATCGCCGGCGTGTTCGAGGCCCCCAGCCTCGACGCTGCCCTGGTGGGTACCGTCCGTCTGGAGCGGGCCGGCTGGGCGCGTGCCTTCCGCACGGAGTGGCTGATGGGTGTCAAGGAATTCGCGCCGGTGACGGGCGAGGGCGCCATCACCGACCACGGCTGGGTCTTCCTGGCCCTATGGGAATGGAACGACCAGTGGTGCGAGGCGGCGCCCGCTGTGCGCACCGAGTACGACTTCGAATGCGACATCGCCTTCAAGGGCGACCTCGCGCACAAGGTCAATATCGCCGGTCGTCATCGCATGGACTGGTCGCATCGCTGGCACCATCTGGGCGCCTGGGAGATCGGCCATCCCGATGTCGCCGATTCCGCCATTCGCGGCCATGAAGACGTGGCCGATTTCAAGTTCACCACTTCCCGTCATATCGTGGGCCGCCTGACGCCGCTCGCGGATCTCATCGCGCCGAGGCATCTGTGACATGAGCAATTCCATCTGGATCCACTATTCCCGTCCCCGCCCGCACTGGTATCTCCTGAGCGACGCGGAAAAGGCCGTCCTCGAAGACAGCTGGAACGGCGTGCGCGACAAGGCGAAGGCCGCCGGCGGCAGCACCCAGGGGCGCTTCCATATCCGCGGCCAGCACGACTTCCAGGAAGTCGAAATCTGGACCTTCCCGCAGACCACCGACGCGTTCGCGCACTGGTCCAATCTCGTCGCGGCGCGCTACAACGAGTTCTATGCCTTCTCCAACAATATCGGCCTGGGACTGGAGGCATGAGCCAGCCCCTGCTCGAAGCTGCCGGCATCCGTCGCACCTTCGGCCACGTGCAGGCTCTCAAGGGAGCGGACTTCAAGGTCTATCCCGGCGAGATCGTGGCGCTGATCGGTGATAACGGGGCTGGCAAGTCCACATTGGTCAAGATACTTTCGGGCGCCGACCGGCCCGATGGCGGATCGCTGAAGGTCGAAGGTGAGGAGATGCGCTTCTCCTCGCCGCTCGATGCGCAGATGCACGGCATCGCCACCGTCTATCAGGATCTGGCGCTCGCGCCGGACCTCTCCCCCGCCGAAAACCTGTTCCTTGGCAGGGAAATCATTCGGCCCGGCGCTCTGGGCCGCCTCGGATTTCTTGATCGCAAGGCCATGCAGGCGCAAGCGGTGCAGCAGTTCGCAAAACTCGGGATGCAGCTCAAGTCGCAGCGTGTGGCGATTGCCTCGCTCTCCGGCGGACAGCGGCAGTCCGTGGCCATCGCCCGCGCCGCCATGTGGGCGCGCAAACTGGTTATCCTTGACGAACCCACGGCCGCGCTCGGGGTCGTGCAGACCCAGCGAGTGCTCGATCTGTGCAAGCGCGTGCGCGACGCCGGCACCTCCGTCGTCCTGATCAGCCACAACATGCCGCAGGTACTCGAGGTCGCCGACCGTGTTCAGGTGCTGCGGCTCGGCCAGACTGTCGCCGACCTGCAAGCCGGCCAATCCAGCGTGGATGATCTGGTTCGCGCCATGACCAGCGGCCAGGCGAAGGAGACCAGCCCATGAGCACGAGCAATGAAACGGCCATCGCGCCCGTCGAAACCACCGAGGAGCGGATGCTGCGTCTGATCACGGGCGGCTGGATTTTCTTCCTGCTGATCGCTTTGGTGGCGATCTTCCTAATTCTGCGACCCGCCCAGTTCGGTTCGGCCTATAACGTGCAGCAGCTGGCGATCAACGCGGCCATCCTGCTGGTGCTGGCAACCGGCCAGACCTATGTGATCATCACCTCGGGCATCGACCTTTCGGTCGGCTCAGTGCTGGTTTTCGCCTCCGTGGTTTCCGCCAAGATCATGCTGCTCCTGTCGGGCGTGGACGGCACCACCTACGGCACCACCGCCGCCGGCTGGGACATCATCGCCATCGGCATCGCGGCGGCGCTGGTAAGCGGCGCGGCCTGGGGCGCGCTCAACGGCTTCCTGATCGCCGTCACCCGCATCCAGCCGCTCATCGTGACGCTCGGAACCATGGGCATGGCGCTGGGCGGAGCCCAGATTCTCTCGGGCGGCGTCGATGTGCGCGCCATGCCGGAACTGCTGGTGACACAGGTGGGCTCGGGGCGGCTGCTCGGAATTCCCATGCTGGTGATCCTTGCGGCGATCACGGTCGTCATTGCCGGCATCGTGTTGCATCTGACCCGCTTCGGCCTGCATGTCTTTGCTGTCGGCTCCAATGCCGAGGCCAGCCGGCGCTCCGGCATCCCGACGACCGCCCGGCTGATTCAGGTCTATGCGATTTCGGGCTTCATGGCGGGTATCGCGGCGGTCATGGCCAATGCGCGCTTCTCCACCACCACGATTAATGGCCACGCCATGGACAATCTTGCGACCATTTCGGCGGTGGTTCTGGGTGGCACCAGCCTCTTCGGCGGTGCCGGCACCGTTTTCGGCACGGTGGTTGGCGTGTTCATTCCGATCATCCTTCTCAACGGGTTCGTCATCCTGGGGATTCCGCCGTTCTGGCAGACCGTCGCCATGGGTGCCGTGCTGATCCTGGCCGTCTGGATCGACCAACTCAAGCGACGGCTGCGCAAACGCGGCTAGCGCCTCGGGCGCTGCCGGGAAACCAATAGGGGAATAAGGGAGACCATCATGAAGACCATTGTCATCACCACCATATTGACGTCGACCCTGCTGGCTGCGTCCGCGCTCGGCGCGTTGGCGCAGGATAAGGGCACCGTCGCGCTCGTGCTGGGTTCGAGCGGCAGCCCGTTCTATCAGGCCATGCAATGCGGGGCGCAGGCCAAGGCTAAAGAACTCGGCCTGAACCTCAACGTCTCGGCGGCCGATCAATTCGCTGCCGACGCCCAGATCCCGGTCGTCAACGCGGTCACTGCGGCCGGGCCGCAGGTAGCCGCCATCGTGCCGACGGACATGCAGGCCCTGCTGCCTCCGATGCGCGAATTGTCCGATCGCGGCACGAAGGTCATCACCGTCGACCAGACCATCGCCGACGCCGGCTTCCTGAAGACCCAGATCCTGACCGACAACGAGGCCGGTGGCGCTCTGGCGGCCGACCAGCTCGCTGCCCTCGTCGGCAAGACGGGCAAGGTGCTGGTGATCACCCAGCCGCCCGGCTCGCTGGCACAGGACGCCCGCGCCTCCGGCTTCGAAAAGGCACTGGCCACGAAATATCCGAATATCACCTATCTGGGCGCGCAATATCAATCTAACGACCCGCAGCGCGCCGCCGAAATCGTCACCTCCACGCTTTCGGCGCATCCGGATCTCGCCGGTATCTTCAGCACCAACGATCAGGGCGCCATTGGCGCGATCACGGGTCTGCGTCAGGCCGGCGTTGTCGGCAAGGTGAAGATGGTCGCCTATGATGCGGCCAGCGCCGAAGTCGCCGCTCTCAAGAATGGGGAAATCCAGGCTCTGATCGCTCAGAACCCGAAGCTTGAGGGCGAAGTCGCGATGGATGTGGCGGCCAGGCTGATCGCCGGCGAAGCCGTCAAGCCTATTACCATGACGGAGATCGTCGCCATCACCGGTGACCATCCGGAAAAGGCCGATCAATACGAATATGTGGCCAACTGCATGTAAAGTCCGGGGCCTTTCTGCTTTTTGAAAACGCTTCAGGGTGTGCGGTTGCAAAACGACCGCACACCCAAGCCGCTTCAGACGTTCGTGGCTTAGGTCTCAAGCGTAATCACGCAGCGTGCTCCATAATTGCGGCTTACTTACCGAATCTAAGGCGCGGGTCGGACGTTGTTAATCAACGACAGGCGGTAGCGCGGGCTTTCTCGTCTCTGGCCGCAGGAGCCAGGTGAAGAGCATGAGCGCGACAACCGCACCGGCAATCTCGGCAAGCCAGAAGCCGGGAAGATCGATCGGGCGAATGCCCGAGAAGGTGTTTGTCAACGACCGCGCCAGCGCAACGGCCGGATTGGCGAACGACGTCGAGGCGGTGAACCAGTAGGCGGCGGTGATGTAGAGCCCGACGAGCCACGGCACGGCCTTCTGCTCGAACTTGATGCCGGCAAGGATCGCCGCCACCAGCCCGAATGTCGCGACGGCTTCCGAGAACCATTGGGCGCCGCCGGTGCGAACTTTGGTGGAGAGTTCGATAACCGGCAGGCCGAACATCAGATGGGCCGCAGCCGTGCCGGCAGCGCCGCCGATAATCTGCGCCAGTACATATCCGGCGAGATCGCTCCTCGGCAGAGCGCGGGAGATCGCGAAGACCAGCGACACCGCCGGGTTGAAGTGCGCGCCCGAGATCGGCGCGAGGATCGTGATCAGCACCACCAGGATCGCGCCGGTCGCCAGCGTGTTGCCGAGCAAGGCGAGACCCGTGTCCTGAGTCAGCGACGTTGCCATGATGCCCGATCCGACCACGGTCGCGACCAGCATCGCAGTCCCAAGCGCCTCGGCTACCAACCGCCGCCGCAGGTCGAATCCGGTCATCGGCGTGCTTCCGGCTGATTGATGCTGGCGCCTTCCATCGTGCCGATCTGGCGCAGATGCGTTTCCAGTGCGAGCTTGTCGATGGAGGCAAGCGGCAGGCTGATGAAGGCCATGATCCTGTTCTTCAGGAACCGCGCAGCCTGCGCGAAGGCGCGGCCCTTCCCGATGTCACTATCTTCGACGGCGGCGCTGTCGCAGACGGTGAAGATGAAGTCCATCGGCGGTGCGCCGGGCTCGGCGAACTCATCCCAGTTTTTCGAGCGGAAGCCGACCGTCGGATAACCGAGGGCTTCCAGTTCCCTCAGAGCGAAAGGGTTGATCTCACCCTTCGGCCGGCTTCCGGCCGAATAGGCCTTGAAGCGGCCTTTCCCTTCCATGTTGAGGATGGACTCCGCCAGGATCGAGCGGGCGGAATTGCCCGTGCAGAGAAAGAGGACGTTGTAAACGCGATCTGTGGTCATTGCAGTTTCTCCTCCGTTTGAGGGGGGCAGCAGGCAGCGGCTTCCGCGGCGGGTGCGCAGATCTCCGGATGCCCGCCGCAGCGGACCCGGCGGCTCAGCCGGCGATCCGGGAGGGCAGCACGCGGTTTCGGCCACTCCGCTTGGCCGCGTAGAGGGCCTTGTCGGCGGCGCTCAGCACTGTGTCGAAGCTGACGCCTTCGGCGCTGCCGAAAGCGAAACCGGCGCTGACGGTGCATCTGAGCGGGCCGGCCTCGGTCTCGATCGTGCGCGCCGCGAAGGCCGCTCTGATCCGTTCGGCAATGCTCTCGACCTCTTCTGGCAAAGTGCGCTTGAGCACGAGCGCGAATTCTTCTCCACCCATGCGGGCGGCGATGTCGGTCGGTCGCAAGTTTTGCCCGAGTTCCTGGGCGAATATCCTCAGCACGTCGTCTCCCG
>Ga0153956_1003437_pt1 | contig 10115 bp, 8 predicted proteins | sample TSFL040MetaG_FD_104704 | JGI IMG/M metagenome (GOLD analysis project Ga0153956, IMG submission 104704) | Attine ant fungus gardens microbial communities from Florida, USA - TSFL040 MetaG | ecosystem: Host-associated > Fungi > Mycelium > Unclassified | place: USA: Florida, Wekiwa Springs...
CAGTTTTGATTAAGTGAAAATTTTAAAACCGCGGCGCCTTTTTTGTTAGACGAACTGCTTACAAAACTCATTAATGAGCCCGAACTCAAAGCCACTGCGCCAACTGCACAATTCTGAATAAAGTTTCTCCTTGAATAGCTTGAAATACGTTGATCTACCGGCATGATTTACTAATTGGTTAAAAATGGTTTGCTGCAGACAGCTCAATGCGAAAAGTAGTTATTTTACAGCAACAATCGAATTAAATTTTGTTTGTGCCTCTTATATTTTACAGAACACGGGCATTGTAAGACAACATAAGTTTTAAAGCTGCGGAATGTCAATACCCGCAATTGCAGCTTAAAATACTGTATGTTTAAACCATACAATTGTTTAATTTTGAGTAATTACACATCTAAAACAAAACCCATGAAATTAAAATTTATTCTAACCCTGTTGGTATCAGCCTGTATTTTGACTGCCAGCGCGCAACGCCCGGCGGCCGACCATGAAACTACCAAAGGCGGCGAACTAACCATTCAGCCTATTAACCATGCTAGCATGGTGCTTACTTATCAGCATAAAAATATTTATGTCGACCCAGTTGGTGGTGCAGATGCTTTTAAAGGAGAACCCGCTCCGGATATGATCCTGATAACCGATATTCACGGCGATCATCTGGACCCAAAAACAATAGATGCAGTTAACACCAAACATGCTATATTAGTGGTACCACAGGCAGTTGCTGATAAATTACCAAATGCTGATAAAGCCAATTTAGTGATCCTTAAAAATGGGGAAAGCACCAGTAAACTGAATATAGCTATCGCCGCAATCCCGATGTACAATCTGCCTGAATCGCCTACTGCTTTTCATACCAGGGGCAGAGGCAACGGTTATGTGCTCACTATCGGCGGCAAAAAGGTTTACATCTCTGGCGATACTTCAGATATTCCTGAAATGCGTTCGTTAAAAGGCATTGACATTGCTTTTGTGTGCATGAATTTGCCATATACCATGGATGTTAAAACTGCCGCCGGCGGCGTGTTGGCATTTAAACCAAAGGTGGTTTATCCATATCATTACAAAGGCCAGAATACCAATGAGTTTAAAAAACTGGTAAACGCCGGCGACAAAAATATCGACGTGCGCCTGAGGGACTGGTACGCTAAATAACAGCTCAAGAAACAATACGGCTGTACAGGGCTGGCTAAAAAGGTAAATTATTAATTTGGCCGGCCCCGTATAAATTTAGATTAGTTTAAGAGTATGAATAATCTCACCGCTTTTATAAATCGTTAAACGCTTTACTCTAAAATGTTAAGCCAATGTGGCTATTAACAATTTGTTAATATTAAATTTACTGTAAGCTTTTTTTAAGTACATACTTTTATAACAAAATTTAACGTAGCACATGAGCACCTCAACCAAACAAAAGATTTTAATTGTTGACGACGAGCCGGATATTTTAGAACTTATTGAGTATAACTTAAAAAAAGAAGGTTACCAGGTATTTTTAGCACATAACGGTCAGGAAGCCGTTACAGAGGCTAAAAGATCATTGCCAGACCTTATTGTGCTTGACATTATGATGCCTAAAATGGATGGTATTGAAGCTTGTCGTATTATGCGTACCATGCCTGAGTTTAAAAATACGTTTATGGTATTTTTAACGGCACGCAGTGAGGAGTATTCAGAAATAGCGGGCTTCAACGTAGGCGCCGACGACTATATAGCAAAACCTATCAAACCGCGTGCTTTGGTAAGTCGTATAAACGCCATTTTACGCAGAAATGCACCGGCTGAAGAAATTAGCGATAACAAGCTGGAAATAGGCGACCTTGTTATTGATCGTGAAGCTTACCTGGTTTATAAAGGCGGCGAAAAGATAGTTCTGGCAAAAAAAGAGTTTGAGTTGCTATACTTGCTGGCATCAAAACCAGGCAAGGTTTATACCCGGGAAGTTATTTTGAAAAACATCTGGGAAGATTCTGTGGTAGTAACTAACCGTACCATTGATGTACATATTCGCAAACTGCGCGAAAAACTTGGCGACGATATTGTAGCCACCGTAAAAGGTGTAGGCTATAAATTTGAAGCTTAACATAACTACATAACTAAACTAATAGACAAGGCCCCTTTAGGGGCCTTTATCATTTGTACTAAAACTATAATACAGTCTATTTAGCTGTTGTTCGTTTTGCTTTTGCTGTAACTGCTTTGGCTTTTGTGTCGGCCTTAGTTTTCACGTTATCGGCTGCTTTTTTAGCTTTGTCGGTGATGGCTTTAGCTTTAGCGTCTGCCTTGGCTTTAACATCAGCAACTTTGGCTTTTGTTTCTTTGGCTTTTGTATCGACCATAGCCTTGGTATCTTTAGCTGCCGTTTTTGCTTTTGAAGCGGCAGTATCAACTTTCGCGGTTACCGATTTACGCACAGCGCTGGCTTTGCGGGTAGCAGTTTTTTTCGCTGGGGCGGCCTTTTTAGTCACCTCATCATATTTATCTTCGGCAGCTTCTTTTAGGTCTTCGGCTTTGTCTTTAGTTCCATCCCATAGGTCTTCAATGGCGTCTTTTACCTTCTCGAAAAATCCTTTTTCTTCAGGTTTGGTTGCTTTATCACTCATGTTGTTTTTTAGTTAGATGTATTATTGTATTCTAATAATACAATAACCTTACCAATAGCACTTTTTATGCATTTGGCATTTGCTTATAGTTCATATTGCGGTGTTTATGCATAAAAATAGTATTTTTGCCGACCACTATTTGATACATGAAGATTCCAAAACTTGCCGACCTGATATTGTTTGAAGATGATGATCTGATCGTTATCAACAAACCGCCTTTTATCAGTTCGCTTGATGAGCGTGAAGGAGGGGAGGTCAATATACTGCGTTTAGCGAAAGAATATAGTGACGATGCCCAAATATGCCATCGCTTGGATAAAGAGACGTCAGGCGCACTTATTATTGCCAAAAATCCTGAAGCCTATCGCGCGGTGTCCATGCAGTTTGAGAAGCGCCAGGTTAATAAAGTGTATCATGCTGTTATAGATGGTACTCATGTATTTGACAAATTACTAGTTGACCTGCCTATATTAAACGTAGGTAAAGGTAACGTAACCATTAGCCGGCAAGAAGGTAAACGTGCCGAAACCTGGTTCCAGTCGCTTAAATATTTTAAACACTATACTTTGGTAGAGTGCCGTCCGGTAACCGGTAGGATGCACCAGATCCGTATACACCTGGCTACCCAGCGCGCTTCTATATCGGGCGACGAGATGTACAAAGGTAAGCCGGTTTATTTATCAGCCATTAAACGTAAATATCACCTTGGCAAAGACCAGGAGGAGTTGCCCATCATGAAACGTTTCGCGCTGCATGCTTACCAGGTAACGTTTAAAAAGCTTGATGGCGAGCTGATTACCATTAAGGCGCCGTATCCCAAAGACTTTGAAACCTTATTGAAGCTGCTGGAGAAGTTTGATAGTTAAACAATTAATTATAAACTAAACTGCTATTCGCTTATAATACGAACTTCAGTACGCCGATTAATCTGATGCTGTTCTTCAGTGCAATATTCGCCTTTGGTACAGTTATTTAGCAAGTGTGTATCACCATAGCCTTTGGCAACCAGTCTGTCACGGTTAATGCCTAACTCAACCAAATAGTCAACTGCCGAGCGGGCCCGCTTTTGCGATAGTATCATATTGTAAGCCGATGGTGCCCTTGAATCAGTAAATGAGCTGATCTCTAAACGAATATTAATACGTTGTTTAAGAATTGCTGCAAGCTTTCTTAGCTCAGCTGCGGCATCAGGGCGAATATCTGATTTATTAACATTGTAGTAAATATTGTTTAGAATAATAGCATCATCTTTATGCAATGTTAGCAAAGCGCTAGCCGGTTGTGGTGAAGGTACTTTTGCATTCAGGTTATTATTCGCGCCGTTTCTATTACCATAAATACCACTTTTGGAAACCCCACCGGCACTGTTTGTACCTTCGGCAATAACATTTTTACTACTAACCAATTCCGGGTCATTGTCACCCGGCGTATTATCAGCAGGTTTGAAATAATCGAAACTGTAAATATCGTCATTGCCCTGGCCGCCCTCGCGGTTTGATGAAAAATAACCACCGGTATTGTCTGATTTCATCATGAAATAAAAGTCGTCGCTGGTGCTATTGATAGGGTACTTCAGATTTACCGCTTTGCTCCAGGCCCCTCGCTCGCCTTTGGCTCCGAAAATGTCAAGCCCTCCCATGCCCGGTAAACCGTTTGATGAGAAGTACAACATATCGTTATTTACGCAGGGGAATGATTCATCGTCCCTGGTATTGATATTTTTACCGCAATTAACTGGCTGCTCCCAGTCGCCGTCTTTGTTTCTCTGGCAGTACCAGATGTCGGTTTTACCTTCGCCGCCAGGCATATCAGAAGTAAAATAAATAATGTTACCGTTTTTTGACAGCGCGGCATTCCCGACTGAATACTCCACCAAATTATTATAAGGGAAACTCTTGAACGATGCCCATTGTCCTTTTACCTTGGTGGCTACAATCAGCTCCAAACGTCGGGTATACAGCTTTTGCGTATTGTCGGGCGTTTTAACGTCTGTAGGCAGTTGCTTGCGTGGGACGGTTGTAGTTATAGTAATATAAGCTGTATCGCCCGAATTGGTAAATACTATTGGCCCCACGTGATATTTAGTATCAAAAAGCGGGTTGCCTTTGGTTTTTAACTCAAACAGACTCACTACATTGTTTTCTGACTTATAAATATTAAAGTAGCCATCACCATTGCGGTTGTAAGTGTCTTTTTTGTTGTTGCTCACTTTTCTGTCAGATGTAAATACAAAACCATCTTTCCCATAAAAGTTTAGCCCCCAATCAGAATACTTGCTATTCAGCTTTTGTTGATTATGAATTGTAAACGCGACTGATGGACTTCTGATCCATTTCTCGGCCGAATCAACATTCGCCAGTTTAAATGGCAACTGCTCTTTGTTTTCTGCCTGGTAAAATAATTTATATTGATTACGCGCTTCTTTGAACTTTTTGTTGCGCAACAAAATTTCAGCGTAATAATAATGATCTATAGGCTGTATTTCATAACCAGTGGCTTTTTCATACCAAACTTCGGCATTTTCATAATCGCCTATTAAGCGGTAGCAATCGGCAATACGTTCAATCACAAGGCCATCGGCATTTGATTTCTCTGCCAGGCGCTGATATATTTTCAGGGCGTTAAAGTATTCATAACGCTCGTAAAGGTTATCGGCCAGTTGTTTGGTATCGGGTTGCTCCTGCGCTTTAACGGCAGTAACAAAACAAATTGCTAAAAGGAGTGAGGCTGCTATCTTTTTCATACAGTAAGGTCAAAAATAGCGTGGGCTTAATATCCTGCCTTTTGCACGGGCAAAGCTGTAGCTTATTGAAATTTCATGCGAGGCATTTGGATAGCCCGATATCTTGCTTGAGCCCATATCATACGAATAACTAAAGCGAAACAACGGCGTAATGTTAATACCTAACATAGCAGTGATAGCGTCCATGCGCTGTAAATCCTTTTGCAGGTAAGGCTTGTTCCATAAGGCAATGCTGGTGCTGTAAGAGGCTCCGGCCCAGATCAAATTACTAAATAAAAAGTAAGTTGCCGCATTTACGTTGGTTGGGGCTTTAAAATCTTCTTTTACTAAAAATGAGGGCTTCCAGTCAATAACCGGCGAAATGTTTACCATTGCGCCGGCCGTGATATAATAAGTGCGTACCTCCTGTATAAATATTGAATTAGGATCAGGATAAGCATTTGGAACCAGGTTTAACACAGAGCCGCCCATATAAAATGAAGGAGAATAGTAATAAACACCGGCTCTGAAATCGGGCGTTAATTTGTTTTGTATAGCTGACGATATAATAGGGTCGGTGGTATTACCGGTATTAAATTTACCACCATCAATATTATACAGAATAGCACCTACGCCCACACCAAAACAGAGCCTTTGCGAGTCTTCATTATTTAAACGGATGCGATACGAATAGTTAGCGTATACCGATGAGTTATTTTCAGGGCCTAACCGGTCATTGGTGATCAACAAGCCTAAAGCTACATTTTTATATTCCGGGTCGGTAATGCCATCAACTGATAATGTGTTGGTAACAGGGGCACCGTCAACCCCGGCCCATTGCAGCCGGCTGCTGGCATTTATAGTCCAATTGTCTTTATAACCGGCATACGCCGGATTAACAGCCATGCCGTTAAATAAATACTGGCTAAGCTGCAGGGTTTGTTGTGCCAAGCTTTTCACAGAACCCGATATCAGTAATATAAACAACAGGATATATTTCTTCATCACTTTCATTGTCAATGTTTTAAATATATCCAGCCTTTAAATACTTTAAAGGTGCCATCGGCTTCGCGGCGATCAAGTAAATAATAATAAGTACCGTCGGCCAGGCCTTTGCCCTCCCAATCGTTAGCATAGTTGGCAGAGTGGTAAACCTCATTACCCCAACGGTTGTAAATTGAAAGCTTACTGCCCGGAAACAGGTTAATATCGGGTATAACTAGCCGATCGTTATTGCCATCCCCATTAGGAGTTATCACATTTGAATTACCCAGTTTTGACGAGGTGACGTTAATAGTAACGGTGTCGGTACAACCGTTTAAATTAGTGAAGCTAAATTTATAAGGGCCAAGTTCGCTTAAGCCGCTTACTTCTGTCCTTGAACTGCTTGGAGCGTTAATGGTTGCTACCGCCGGGGTTGTACCTATTTGTGCCCAGCTGCCATTTTGGTTGGCTATGATGGTAGCAACTTTATCCCTGTCCACAATTTGATCTTTACCGGCATCAGGCTGCGGCAAAAATGTCACAGTGCTGTCTGTCTTGATATTATTACAACCTGCGCCAGAAGGATCAGAGTCGCACTCGCTAACAGCATCAATAGGAATGGCCGCGTCCGGGTTGGTTGCATCCGGATCTGTAATATCTGCCGGGCGCATAATGCTTGCAGCTACAGTTATTTTTGTTGCCGGTAACTTAGCTACTTTGCCGCTAATGGTAAACGTCCTGACAGAACCGTTTGGCATATCCATAATAGCAACATAATCAGTGGTATCTGTTGATTCACTGGTTAATATAGTTGTGCCCATGGTTGCCGTGCTGGTAACTTTAACATCTGTTAGATACAACGGAAAATGAAAATCGAAAGTAGAACCCGTAACATCACTAGGGCCGTTATTTTTAACCACCGCGGTATAATTTATGGTTTGGCCAACGCAGCCTGTTACCACGTTGGGTGTAAGGCTTGCTACCTCTAAATCAGCCTCGCTAACTGTAAAAGTTAAGTTGGTACTTATGGGCGGCATGGCGACATATGCCCAGGTATCAATGGTTTTTTCATTACCAAATTCAACGTTGCCAACAACCGGATCATTACTTAAGGTTTTGGTACCCCATGTATGTCCATTTACTAAACTGCTTATGCCGCTTAAGTTGGTTTGTGGGTTAGATGATGTGCCGGTTGAGGTAATATCGCTATCGTCCCAATAAATGATATTATCCGGAGCACCATTTCCTGTGGTGCGGGTTAGTTTAATGCCATTAACATTGCGTTCCACATCAATAAACGGGCAGTGTACCTCGGCACTAAACAGTGTAACGACCAGACTGGCATTATATGTGGCTGAGCCTGCAGAGATTTTGTTGCCCGATCCGTCCAGACCATCCCATGATACACTATTAGCGCCACTGGTAACAGTACCGGTAAGTTTACGGTCAATAGCATCAGTAAATGAACCATTGTTGTTTACATCAATGATTAAGATATAGGTGCCATTTGAGGCCGAGGTAACATTAAATTTGAATTTACCACCTAAAGGTGCCGTACCCGCTTTGCCCTCAGTACCCTCTGCACCAATAAACGAGGTTTTGTCGACAGTGGGGACGATAGGCGCATTGATTAGCCAGGTTTCGCCACCATCCGGTGTTTTGGCTGTTGCCGGAAGATCTGCCGAAGGCGTGTTAAAAAATATCTTTTCGGTAACATCGGTTTCCGTATCCGGCGATGTTGGATTATGAATCAACGGACTTTCAACGGTATTTAAACTCTTATAACTGGCTTTGCCGCCGGCTGTCTGTACACCTTTGTTGTTTACAAAAAACGAAAACCCATTACCTGCCTGTCCGTTATTGTCAAGTGTGTACTGGTAACCGTCTTTGGTCAGTATATGAAACACTCCATAAAAACCTCTGACAAATGAGCTTATCTGACCACAAAAAATATTGGTGAATAAGCGTCCGGGAACGACACCATTACTTACATTAACTACAGTAATATCAAAAGCCGTAATAAATGGGCCGATGGGTTGCGTCCAGGCAGCGCCGACCGGAGTAGGCGAAGGTAATATGGTTTCAGGACCCAATGCTGTTGTAGGCCCTATAAAATCCACCTCCCAGATGCCTTCCTGCGAAGTGGTGGCGGTAATTGAATAGGGTGTAAAACGGTTAACACCCGCATCGGCATCTGTAAGTTTTGGACCTGCCTTTTCCTCAGCCAGGTTATGTATTAAACCGGCCGATGTTGAATTGCCGCTGGTATATCTGGTACCATCCGGCGCTCTTAGATTCATAGTACCTTGCCCGTTACCCTGAGCGCTTGATCCTAATTTTAAGGTCTCGCCGGCTTTTACATAAACCTTCATAGTACCTTGTGTGGGATAAGGGAAAGAGAACGGATCGCCCGATGTACATGAGTATAAATAAGCCCGGTCGGCGTCGGGGTTAGTGCTTGAATTTAATTCTTTGCTACCCTCTGCCCAAAGCGCATTAGGCGACAGAACAAGCCACAACAGACAGTAAACCAATAGCCATTTTCGCTCGCGAAAACTTATGTATATGTGGTTTGGAAAGATGTAGAAGTTTCTCAAATAAATGGGCCGTTTTTGTGCGCAGAATTGGCCTATAAATTTAAAAGTATTTTACTAAAACATGCAACAACAAACTTATTAACAATAGCTCTATTTATAAACTATATAATGCAACAAAAGCCAGTTGCGGTGTGCAATCAGCTTTTGTTTTAAAAATGGTGTTCAAATTTATCTCCAATAACCCCTGTGCCAGGCATAACCCCGGGCGCCGTGTGTCCATGAACCGCGCACCCAGGTGCGGCCGGCACGCGGGCGGGCCCAATGGCCTCCAACATAGTTATAACGCCTAGCGCTCCATACCCATTCGCCGTCAATCCAAACGGCACCTGAATAAGGCGAAACCGGTCTGTTATAATAAGGTTCTGTCGGTTGTGATGCTACGTAGTAATCGCCGGCGCACGAGGTAAGCAAGCTACCTGTCAGTGCCAGTAAAACTCCAACTTTTGCTAATGTTTTCATCGGTCAATATTTTTTAGTTCACTGACAAATATTGAACCAAATAGTTTAACTGGCCTATTTTATGAAGCGGTCTTATCAGTTTCTGTAATGATGCCCTTTTTGATCTGTTTATCCATATCTGTGTCCATAGTTTTTCTTGGCTAGCATCAATCAGCTATACCTTAAAACGTACTGCGCAAAGGTGTGGGCAATGCCGTTACCATGGAGCCTGAACCTAATGCCCCCGCTTTTTTTATGCTGAAAGTTTTACAGGTTTATTTTTATACCGGCAACAGTTTCTTTAGTGATTGGCTCCAATTCCGGGAGATATACAAAAGGGCATTTAGCAAAACTTTTGATCACCTGTTCTGACGACCCGTTAGGCTCTCCGTTAAATATTAAAGCCTTGATGGGGATGTTGCGTCTTTTCAACGCTTCGATGGATAGCAGAGAATGATTAATGCTGCCCAGGTAATGTTTTACTACCAATATCACTTCGGCATCCAGCTGTTGTATCAGGTCGATCATTAAAAAAGTATCATTGAGCGGAACCATAAGCCCACCTGCGCCTTCAATAATTAACGTATTATCAGTTTGAGGAATTTCTATGGCAGACGGATCGATTTCAATGCCGTCCAGCGCGGCCGATCTATGCGGAGAATAGGGCTGGGTTAAGCGATAAGCCTCAGGGTGGAAAACAGATTTTGTGTTGGTTACCAGGCTTTGCACACTCAGGGTGTCGCTGTTATCCAGATCGCCTGATTGTATAGG
>Ga0153956_1003438_pt1 | contig 10101 bp, 10 predicted proteins | sample TSFL040MetaG_FD_104704 | JGI IMG/M metagenome (GOLD analysis project Ga0153956, IMG submission 104704) | Attine ant fungus gardens microbial communities from Florida, USA - TSFL040 MetaG | ecosystem: Host-associated > Fungi > Mycelium > Unclassified | place: USA: Florida, Wekiwa Springs...
ACCAGGTCTCCCGGCCGAACATGGCGATCATCACGAGCGTGTAGATCGAGTAGAAGACCGCCGCCTGGGCGACCGCCTCGGGGGAAACGCCGACCGCGACGGTGCTCCCCTCCCCGTACACGAGCTCGAGCCAGACGAAAAAGAATAGGCCGATCACGGCGGGCCAACGACCCAGACTTTCAGGGTAGGCCAGATGTGGCGGAGCGCCACCCGTCGCCTTGCGCCACAGCCAGCCGACCGGCGCCGCCACCGCGTTCCAGGGATTGAAGGCGGGAAAGACGTTGCCGATCAGGACCCCCAAAAGCGGGAAGCCCAGCCATGCCGTCACGTACAGCAGGGTCAGAGTGAGGTTGCGATCGGGCGCTTCGGTTCCCTTGAACCCGGAGTAGATCGCCACTCCGAGCAGGAAGAGACCGATCGCACCGAAGACGATGCGGGCCGGCGGGCTGGTGACCGCCCGGCCCAGGCCGGGCGCCACCTGACGCCATGAATCACTCTCGTAGCGGGCCCGGCGCCAGCCCGCGGAGAGAGCGAAAAACGAAACTACGAGAACAATCGAGGCTCCCCAAGCGAAGAGCCACGCCGGTATCGGCAGATCCTGCCCAGCGGACAGGATGTGTGCGAGCGGAAAGCTCAGGTCCGCGCCTTCTCGACTCCGTCGAGCAGCAGCCAGTTGGCCTTGAATGCCTCCTCGGCCGCTTCAACCAGCTCGTCTTCGCTGAACTCGTTCATGTACCGCTCGATCAGCTTGCGACCCTCGGCGGCATGATGGACGTCCATCTCCTCGTGAACCGTGAAGTAGAGGTTGCCCGGAGCGTCGGTGATCTCGTAATGCTCGCCGAGACCTTCGGTCTTGGTCTTCGAGATGGCCGGCTGGCCGGACTCGATCGCGAACATGCGGGCGAGCTGACGGCCGAAACCGTCGGCCTTGGTCCACGTTTCGACGCACTCGAGGGTTTCCGGGTTCGGTTCGGCGCCGACGGTGCCGCCGACCGCGTCCACGAAGCCGTCCCACATCGCGATGTGGTCATGCTCCTCGGCCGCGTGCGCCTCGAGGCCGGCCCGTTCGGATTCGGGCGCCTTGGCCGCGATGTCGGCGCTCAGCTTGGCGATCGCCTCGGTCGCGTAGCGGTACTGGCCGGAGTATTCGGCGAGTTCCTCACTGGTCAATTCTCCCATCGACCAGCGCTGGTAGAAGGGGTGTTCCAGGACGTTGTTCGCGGCCCGGGCCTGCTCGATGCGATCCCACAGATTCGTGTTCACGAGTTTCTCTCCTCGTATAGCTCATAGAGGGGGTGACTGGAGGTTGATCATACCCATACGATCTCCCCATCCACCCGCTTCGAGATGACATAGCGGCGCCCGAGCTGCCGGGCAAGGCGACCTGGGTCGGCAAGAACCCGGGCAAGATGCCCGTCCTCACGGCCAAGGGCCCGGTCCTGGTCCATTTCATCGACTACAGCCAGCTCAACAGCGTCCGCACCCTGCCGTACCTGGTCGAGTGGCACCAGCGCTATGAACCGCTCGGCCTCCGGGTGCTGGGCGTGCAGACACCGCGTTTCCCCTTCACCGGCGACCCCGACGCGGCCGTCACGGCGCTCGGGCGGCTGGGGGTCGAGTTCCCGGTCCTGATCGACGACCGCAACCTGCTCTGGACCGGATACGGCTGCGAAGGATGGCCCAGCCTCTTCCTCTGGGGTCGCGGGGGCATCCTGCGCTGGTTCCAGTTCGGCGAAGGCGACTACTCGGGGACCGAGGAGGCCATACAGGAAGCGCTCAAAGCCTCGTTCGAGAACCTGCCCGAGCTGCCGGCCGTGATGGAACCGGTCCGTCCGACCGACGCTCCCGGGGCCGAGGTCATGCCTCCCGGCCAGGAGCTCGTGCCCTTCGAAGGACGGCCCTGGACGATCGAAGACGGCGAGGGATTCGACGTCGAGTACGAAGGTGGCGGCGCCTACGCCACCGCCGAGGGCTCGGGCAGGATCAAAGTCACCCTGGACGGCCGGCCCGCGGGTGAGGTCGAGATCGACGGACCCGGCCTTTACACCTTGGCCGAGCACGACCGTCACGGCGCCCACCGGATCGGGATCGAGCTCGAGGGCTCGCCCGCGATCTGGTCGGTCAGCTTCGCGCCGGCCATCGGCTGAGTGCCCGGATCACGAGATCCGAAAAGTCAGTGATTATCCCTGACTTTTCGGATCTCGAGAAGCAGGTTCCGCGGGTCAGGCCGGCGCGTCAGCCATCGGGAGGCCCTTGCGGATCTCCTTGGGCAGCATGAAGCGGACCGACTCGTCGACGGTCCTGAGCTCGGATACGTCCTCCACTCCGCGTTCGCGGAACAGCTGGACCAGATCCTCGACCAGCTCCTCGGGGGCGCTGGCGCCGGAGGTGATGCCGACGGTCTTCACGCCGTCCAGCCACTCCTCCTGGACCTGGTTGTGGTTGTCGATCAGGAATGACTCGGAACCGTGCTCGCGGGCGACCTCGACCAGGCGGTTCGAGTTCGAGGAGTTGGTCGAGCCGATAACCAGTACCAGATCGCACTGCCTCGCCAGTTGCTTGACGGCGATCTGACGGTTGGTGGTCGCGTAACAGATATCCTCGCCCTTGGCGGTGACGATGCCGGGGAACCTCTCCCGCAGCCGGGCGATGATCTCAGCGGTCTCGTCGACCGAGAGAGTGGTCTGGGTGATGAGGGCGACGTGGTCCGGATCGTCGATCTCGAGGCGATCGACCTCTTCGACGGTCTGCACCAGGACGATCGAATCCGGGGCCTCGCCCATCGTGCCCTCGACCTCCTCGTGGCCTTCGTGGCCGACCATGATGATCTTGTAGCCCTCGGCCGCGAACTTGCGGGCCTCGACATGCACCTTGGTCACCAGGGGACAGGTCGCGTCGATCGTGCGGAGCTCGCGCGCCGCCGCCCGCTCGTGGACCGCCGGTGAGACGCCGTGGGCGGAGAAGACGACGATCTCGCCCTCCGGTACCTCGGTTTCCTCTTCCACGAAGATCGCGCCACGGGCCGCGAGTTGTTCGACCACATGCTTGTTGTGGACGATTTCCTTGCGGACGTAGATCGGCGCTCCGTGGTTGTCGAGCGCGCGTTCGACCGTCTGCACGGCCCGGTCGACGCCGGCGCAGTAACCGCGCGGCGCGGCCAGGATGACTTTCTCGATCCCGGTGGACAATGTTTCGGGCATGAGTGAAGGGTACCCGAGTAAAGTCCCCTCCTAGTCCACGATGGGGAGCAATGGAACCCGCAAGTCACGAACTTGATCGCCTGACTGCGATCGACGCGCAGTTTCTGACCAACGAAAACGAAAACTCTCACATGCACATCGGTGCTGTGATGATTTTCGAGGGCGATCCGCCGAGCTACGACGAGTTCAAGGCCCACATCGCCTCACGGCTCGACTTCGTGCCGAGGTACAGGCAGAAGCTGGTCTACCCGCCTTACGGGACCGGTCGCCCGCTCTGGGCCGACGATCCGGACTTCAACCTCAATTACCACCTGCGCCACACCGCCCTGCCGGGAGCCGGCGACGAGCGGGCCTTGAAGATCCTCGCTTCGCGGCTGTTCTCGCAGTCGCTGGACCGAGCCAAGCCGCTCTGGGAGATGTACCTGGTCGAAGACCTCGACGACGACCGCTTCGCGATCATCATCAAGAGCCACCACGCGATGATCGACGGCATCTCCGGAGTCGACATCGGAACGGTGATCTTCGACGTCACCCCCGATGCGGAGCCGATCGTGCCGAAGCAGGACTGGAAGCCGGCCGCGTTGCCGTCGAATATGAGCCTCCTCGAAAGGGGCGCGAAGGAGCTGGCGACCGAGCCGATCAAGCTCGGCGAGAAGGCGATCGGCGCGCTGCGCAGCCCGTCCGGCCTGGTCGGCCGGGTCGGCGAGAGCGCCGAAGGCCTGGCCGAGGTTGCCCGCGCCCTGGCCGACTCCGCCCCCGATGTGCCCCTGAACGTGCCGATCGGCCCTCACCGGCGGATCACCTGGACCAGCGCGCCGCTCGACGAGTTCAAGCGGATCAAGGACGTGTTCGGCACCACCGTCAATGACGTGGTCCTCGCGATCGCGGCCGGCTCGATCCGCAAATGGCTGGTCGAGCGCGAGGTCGACACGGACGGGCTGGAGCTACGCGCGATGGTGCCGGTCTCGGTCCGCTCCGATGACGAGCGCGGCCAGCTCGGCAACAAGTTGGCGACCATGCGCGCACCCTTGCCCGTCTACGAGCCGGATCCGGTCGCCCGGCTGGAGATCGTCAGCGCTTCGATGGACGGGCTCAAGCAGTCCAAGCAGGCCCTCGGCGCCGAGGTGATCGCCCGCCTGAACGACTTCGCGCCGCCCACCCTGCTCGCGCAGGCGGCCCGCCTCACCTTCTCGACCCGGCTCTTCAACCTCCTGGTGACCAACGTACCGGGACCACAGATCCCGCTCTACGTTCTCGGCCGCAAGCTCGAACGTCCTTTCCCGGTCGCTTTCCTCGCCAAGAACCACGGCCTGGCGATCGGCGTGATGAGCTACTCCGGGCAGGTGAACATCGGGCTGATCGGCGATTTCGACGCTCTGCCGGACATCGGCCAGGTCCGCCGCGGACTCAACGAGTCGCTGGCCGAGCTGTCGGCCGCGGCCGACGAGGTCGAGAACTCGATCGCCCCCGAGAAGCCGAAGAAGCGGCGAACCGCGCGAAAAGCCCCGTCGGGGGACTAGAAACCGAGCGCGAACTTCGCGTCGTCGGTCATCATCTCCGGTGACCACGGCGGATCGAAGATCATCTTCGGATGGACGTCGCGGACGCCTTCGAGGCCGCCGACGAACTCCTTCATCTGCTCCGAGACCTGAGGTCCGATCGGGCAGGCCGGCGTGGTCAGGGTGAAGGTGATGTACACGTCCGGCGACTCGAGCTCGACATCGTAGACGAGGCCCAGCGACACGAAATCGAGACCCAGCTCCGGGTCGATCACCTCTTCCAGCGCTTCAAACACTTCTTCTTCTGTCGGCATGGTCATCTGGTCTTCAGCCATGGATGCATCGTAACGAGGCCGGCTCCCCGACCGGTGGGTCGGGTTTTCGGCACCTGTGACGCAAATCCGACCCACCAGGTTCGCGTGACCGCGTGAGCGCGGGTGCGTAACCTTTGCTTGACCATGTTCGCCTTCATCCTGGCTCTACTCATCATCTGGCCGATCGCGGAGCTCTTCGTCATGGTCCAGGTGGCTGGCTGGATCGGCTTCTTCTGGATGCTTTTCCTGCTCTTCGCGTCAGCCGTCACCGGAATCCTGGTCCTTCAGCATCGTGGCCGTGCCCACTGGCGACGGTTCCGCGGCGCGATCGACGAGCGCCGTCCCCCCGCCAGAGAGGCCTTCGACGGGGTCATGATCACCGCCGGCGCGATCCTGCTGATCATCCCGGGCTTCATCACCTCGGCCCTCGGGCTCCTGCTGCTCTTCCCGCCGACCAGGTGGCTGCTCCGACTCACCGCATTCACCGTCTTCGCCTCGAAGTTCAAGGTCGCCGCCGGCACCGCTTCCTGGGGCAGTCGCGGATACGGCTACTACCGTTCCTCGCGCAACCCCGATGGCTCGTACGACATCGACGGCGAAGCGGTCGACGTGACCGACCGGCCCGACGGTGAGCCGCTCCCCCAGCTACGCTCAGGGTCGGAGCGCGGTGAAGACCAAGTCGATTGAAATCCTTGACCCCGAGAGTGGCCTTTTCGTCAGCCTGACGAGCGGCGGAAACGGGGCCGTGATGTTGGGTGAGGATGTGATCGCCGCCGCGCCCATCCCCGCCGGTGGCCTCGACCCGCTGGTTGACGGCGCCCCGCTGGAGCTCGAGACCGAGCACGGTGAGCTGTCGGTGTCGATCGATTCGACCGGCGAGCCGATCAGCTTAAACGGTGACCTCACCGGCCACCGGGAAGCCAGCCTGGTCGAGACCAAAGGCCGGCTCACCCATCGCGGCGAAGAGATCACGCTCGACTGCCGCGGAGTTCTCCACCGCCGCGAGGAAGGCGCCGCCGGGGTTCTGGGCCTGACCCGCGACGCGACGATCATCCTCGCCGACGGCGGCCTGATCTGCATCGCCTCGACCGCTCCCGGGGATGACTTCGACCACGGCGACGAGGAGACAGTCGCCGCGATCACCCACCCGGGCGGCTACATCGAGTTCGACGAGGTCCTGCTCTCGACCGAGTACGACTCAGCCGGCCGCCAGCACCGCGCCACCCTGGAGCTGTGGCCGGCCACGGACGAGGTGGCCGCCCTGCACGGAGCCGGTTCGGCCGTCACCGGATGCACCGCGAAGATCGGCGATGCGGTCGTGAACACCGCTCTCTTCCGGTGGTCGCTGGACGGTCATCTGGGTCTCGGCCGTTACGAGATATCCCGACCGGTCACGGTGCCCGCATGAGCCGTATCGAGATGGTCATCTCCGATTTCGGCGGCGTCCTCACGACCCCGCTGTTCGAGGCTTTCGCTTCATTCCAGGACCGCGTCGGCATCCCACCGAAGTCGTTCGGGCTGGCGATGAACGCGATCATCGAGACCGGCGAGCCGAATCCGCTCTTCGAGCTCGAATGCGGGCGGATAACCGAAGCCGAGTTCCAGCTCCGCCTGGCGAAAGCCCTCGAGCCGATCCTCGGTCACCAGCCCGAGATCGAGTCATTCGGCCAGCTCCTCTTCGAGGCGCTGGACCCGAACCCCGGAATGATCGACCTGATCCGGGAGGTCCGCCGTGACGGGATCCGCACCGCGCTTCTGACCAACAACGTCAAGGAGTGGGAAGCGACCTGGCGGTCGATGATGCCGATCGACGAGATGTTCGAGACCGTGGTCGACTCGGCTTTCGTCAACTGCCGCAAGCCGGACCCTCGGATCTACCAACTGACCCTCGAGCGGGTTCAGCTCGAACCGGAGCAGTGCATCTTCATCGACGACATGGAGATCAACATCGAAGCCGCCAACGAGCTCGGTATCCACGGAGTCCACTTCCGCGAGACGGCGCAGGCGCGGGCCGAAGTCCGGGCACTTTTAGACGCCTGATTTCAGGCAGTTCACACCTGCGGGAGCGGGCGGTCCGAGCGACAAGATCAAACATGTCTTCTACATCGTCAAGGAGAATCGGACCTACGATCAGATATTCGGCTCCGACCCTCGCGGCGAGGGCGACTCCTCGCTCCAGCTCTTCGACGACAACGGGGTGCCCGGACCGACCGGCGGAATAACTCCCAATGCCCACGCGCTCTCGCGCAAGTTCTCGCTGATGGACCATGTCTTCGCCAACTCGGAGGAGTCAACCGCCGGGCACAAGATCACCTCCGGGGGGTACACGAACGACTACACCCAGCGCTACTCGATGACCAACCGCAACAAGAAGGGCAACCCCGACATGTTCCCGATCGGCAACCCGCCGGCCGGTTTCATCTTCGATCAGGCGGTGCGTCAGAATGTCGGGTTCCACATCTACGGCGAGTTGGGGGCCGGTGACCAGATCCTCGCCAACGAGGGCGCGCAACCTTCCCGGCGGTGGCGGACGCGGTCGACTCGTACTACGCCTCACAGATCCAAGGCACCTGTCGCGGCCTCGGTGCTCGCGCCGACGCCCCGAACGTGGAACGCTGCACGGCTGACGCGGGGACGGTCGGGACAACGGCCGGAGCCCCGTCGGCGAACAGCCGGGTCGACGCTTTCAAGTCCCAGTTCGAAACCCAGCTGGCTCATGGTTCGGTCCCTGCCTTCAACTACCTGATCCTCTTCAACGATCACACCGACGGCACGACCCCGGGAGTGCGCAGCCCCCGCGCCGACATGGCCGACAACGACCTCGCCCTGGGGCAGGTCGTCGAGCTCGTCTCCCAGTCGTCGATCTGGGACCAGTCGGCGATCTTCGTGGTCGAGGACGATTCCCAGGACGGCACCGACTCGGTCGATGCCCACCGGATCCCGGCCTTCGTCATGTCACCATGGGCAAAGCACGACGGCAAGGTGCTCTCCACCCGGTACGACCAGTATTCGTTCCTGCGGACCATCGAGTTGATCCTGGGCCTCGATCCGCTCTCCATCAACGACGCTCTCGCGACTCCCCTCTACGACGCCTTCATCTCGGGGAACGCGACCCCCGACGTCGACGGCACCCGTTACAAGGCGATCCAGCCCGAGGTCGATCTGAACGAGAGCAACCCCGAGTCAGCGCCGCTGGCGGCACTGAGCGAGGCCCTGCCGTTCGACGAGGTCGACCGGGTGCCCCAGGCGCTCTCCGACCGGATCCTCTGGAAGTCGATCTTCGGCGCGGACGCCGAGGTGCCGGCGCCGGGACCGAACTCGTCTCCGCTCGAGCATGCGCGAGCCACCGGGGCGATTTCCCGCTACCAACGCGGCCGGATCGCCGCCGTGCGCAGCTTCCTCATGGCCGGTGCCGAAGGGGAAGACGAAGAGCGGCTGATGGTGACCGCCCGGCTGACGGCCGCGACCACGGGACTCACGCTCGAGCAGGCGATGGACCTGCTCGAAGGCGAAGAGGCAGAGGACCGGGCCGACCCCGACGGGGACGAAGCAGGCGAGGAGAGCGCCGATGTGGCCGACTCCGACGAGGCGGAGTCAGAGGACGAAGACGACTGACCCGTAGACGTCAGGTCGTTTCCTGTTCCGCGAAAACCGCGGAGACCAGCTCAACGATCTCAGCCGATGCTTTTTCCGGGGCGCCGGAGTCGTGGGGCGGCTGCGGGTCGTACTCGATTCCGAGCTGGACTGCCTGGGCCACCTCAGGCCCGTAGATCTCGGTGACCAGGGTCAGGGCCATGTCGATCCCGGCCGACACGCCGGCCCCGGTCACGTACTTGCCATCGAAGACGACCCGGTCCTCCACCGGCCTCGCCCCCAGCTCTTCCAGGGTCTCCCGAGCCAGCCAGTGCGTGGTCGCCGGCCGGCCGTCGAGCAGCCCCGCGGCAGCCAGCAACAGCGACCCGGTGCAGACCGAAGTCGTCCAGGTGGTCTCTCGATCTACCGCGCGGATCCAGGAGAGCAGCGGCTCGTGGTCCAGCAGGGACCGGGTGCCGAAGCCGCCGGGGACGACGATCACATCCGGCTCCTCCACCTCGTCCAGCGAACGATCGGCGATCAGGGAGAGAGTGTCGGACTCGTTGCGGTAGGGACCGGCGTTCTCCCCGACGAAGACCGACTCGACCCCGGGGACCGAGTTGAAGACCTCATGCGGCCCGGTGATGTCGAGGGCGGTGAATCGGTCGTAGAGCAGGTAGGCGACTTGCATGGTTCTCCTTCGTTTAGGTCAGCCGACTGTCGTTTCACGGCGAAAGCGATCGCGGTACTCGGCAGGCGAGACACCTAACCGACGAGCGAAGGCCCGACGCATGGTTTCCGGGGTGCCGAAGCCACAGCGGACGGCGATCAGATAGATCGGCTCCGGCGGCCCTTCCAGGCATTGACGGGCCCGCTCGATCCGCAGGGTCTCGACGTAGGCGGCCGGGGTCATGCCGGTCTCTTGCTTGAACGCCCGGGCGAAGTTTCGGGGACTCATGTTCGCCCGTTCGGCCAGAACCTCGACCCGCAGGTCGGATTCGAGATGGTCGGCCGTCCAACGTTGCAGATCGCGGAGCCCGGGCCGGGCGGCGGGAGCCGACATGTGCGAGCTGAACTGGGCCTGGCCGCCTGGCCGGCGCAGGAAGAGAACCAGCCAGCGGGCGACTTCGAGCGCCACTTCCTCCCCCAGGTCTTCGGCGACGAGGGCGAGCGAGAGGTCCATGCCGGCGGTCACTCCCGCCGAGGTCCAGACCCGGCCGTCCTGCACGAAGATCGGGTCCGGATCCACCTCGACCTCCGGGTAGCGTCGGGCGAGCTCGGAGCAGGAGGCCCAGTGGCTGGTCGCCCTGAGCCCGTCCAACAGGCCGGCCCGGGCCAGCAGCAGCGAGCCGGAGCAGACCGAGGCGACACGCCGCGATCGCCCGGCGGCTTCCCGAACCCACTCGACCAGCCGGCCAGACCGTTCGGCTTCCAGCACCCCTTCCCCACCAGCGACGATCAGGGTGTCGATCGAACCTCTCACTTCATCGAGGGAGCAGGCCGGAACCAGCGAGT
>Ga0153956_1003439_pt1 | contig 10098 bp, 9 predicted proteins | sample TSFL040MetaG_FD_104704 | JGI IMG/M metagenome (GOLD analysis project Ga0153956, IMG submission 104704) | Attine ant fungus gardens microbial communities from Florida, USA - TSFL040 MetaG | ecosystem: Host-associated > Fungi > Mycelium > Unclassified | place: USA: Florida, Wekiwa Springs...
GCGGTGCCGTTGTTGGCCAGACCGGTGGCCGCCAGCAGCGCGGCGTTCAGGTCGCCCTTCTCGTCGATCAGTGTCTTGCTGACGGTCGGGGCGTTCTGCAGCACCTTGGCCAGGTCCGGTGCGGCATCGGCGTAGATGTTGCCGACGGTCGCGGTGTCCTGGAAAACCTTCTGCAGGGTGGGCAGCTCGGGGTTGAACTTGCCCAGGTAGGCGCTCAGGCCCGAGATGGCTACCCCGATGTTGTCGCCGTTGCCGCGCAGACCTTCGCCGAGCGCGGTGACGGTGGCGTTGAGGTTGACCGGGTCGATCTTGGTCAGCAGATCGGTCAGGGTCTGGAAGACCGTGTTCATCTCCAGCTGAACGTCATCGGCACGGACCTGTGCGCCCGGGCGCATGGAGCGGGCGGCCGCGTGTTCGGGCACCAGAAACTCCACCGACTTGGCCCCGAACACCGTGGTGCCGCCGATGCGCACCTTGGCGTTCTCGGGGATGAAGTGCATCTCGTCGCTCAGGATCGACAGGGTCAGCTTGGCGTTGTCCCCGGCGTAGGCGATATCGGTGACCTTGCCGATCTGGATGCCGCGGTACTTGACCTTGGCGTCGCGTTCCATCACCAGACCGGCGCGCGGCGAGAACACCGTGACGGTGTCGGTCGGGGTGAAGGCGGCGGTATAGGACAGGTAGGTGAAGACCACCGCCGCCAGCACGATGCCGGCCAGCACCGCTGCGGCCAGGCGCACATGCAGTTTCCGGGATCTGGTGTTTGCCATGGTGCGCCCCCTAACCCGACAGATTGAAGTTGCCGGACGCGCCATAGACGGCCAGGGAGATGAGCAGGACGATGGTGACGACCACGATCAGCGAGGTACGCACGGCCTGACCGACCGCGATGCCCACGCCGACCGGACCGCCGGATGCGTTGTAGCCGTAATAGGTGTGCACCAGCATGACCGCGATGGACATCACGATGGCCTGCAGGAACGACCAGAGCAGGTCGCTGGACACCATGAAGGTGTTGAAGTAGTGGTCGTACAGACCCGAGGACTGCCCGTTGATGAACACTGTGGTGGCTCGTGCCGCGAAGAACGAGGCCAGTACCGACAGCGCGTAGAGCGGGATGATCGCGATGAGCCCGGCGATGATCCGGGTAGAGACCAGGTAGGACACCGAGTGCACGGCCATCGATTCGACGGCGTCGATCTCCTCGGACACCCGCATGGCACCCAGTTGGGCGGTGGTGCCGGCGCCGATGGTGGCGGCCAGTGCGATACCGGCGATCACCGGCGCCACGATGCGCACGTTGAGGAATGCCGACAGGAAGCCGGTCAGCGCTTCGATACCGATGTTGCCCAGTGACGAGTAACCCTGCACGGCGATGACGCCACCGGAGGCCAGCGTCATGAAGGCCGCGACGCCGACGGTGCCGCCGATCATCACCAGGGCGCCGGTGCCCATGGTCATCTCGGCGATCAGCCGGATGGTCTCCTTGCGGTAGCGGGTCAGCGCGTTGGGGATGTAGCGGATCGATTCGCCGTAGAACAACGCCTGCTCGCCGACACCATCCACCACACCGGGCAGCTTGCGGAACATACGCCTGAATCTAAGGGTCGCGTCGTAACTCATGGGGCCCTCACCTGGCCAGCACTCGGACGCCGACGGCGGTCATGATCACGTTGATGACGAACAGGCAGATGAAGGCATAGACCACCGTTTCGTTGACCGCGACGCCGACGCCCTTGGAGCCGCCCTTGACCGTCAGGCCGCGGTAGCAGCCCACCAGGCCGGCGACCACACCGAACAGCAGTGCCTTGACCTCGGCGAGCATCAGCTCCCCCAGTCCGGTCAGCACGGTCAGGCCGTTGATGAAGGCACCGGGGTTGACGCCCTGCAGAAATACCGAGAAGACGTAGCCGCCGGTCAGGCCGATGGCGCACACCAGGCCGTTGAGCAGCAGCGCCACGAAGGTCGAGGCCAGCACGCGGGGAACGACGAGCCGGTGGATCGGGTCGATGCCCAGCACCTTCATCGCGTCGATCTCTTCACGGATGGTGCGGGCGCCCAGGTCGGCGCAGATCGCGGTGGCGCCGGCACCGGCCACCACCAGCACGGTCACCACCGGGCCGAGCTGGGTGATGGTGCCGAACGCGGTGCCCGCCCCGGACAGGTCGGCGGCGCCGATCTCGCGCAGCAGGATGTTCAGGGTGAACGCCACCAGCACGGTGAACGGGATGGCGACCAGCAAGGTGGGGACCAGGGAGACGCGGGCGATCATCCAGGTCTGCTCGAGGAACTCCCGGAACTGGAAGGGCCGCCGCCACATCTCGACGAATGTGTCCATGGCCATCTCGAAGAACCCACCCACGGCCCGAGCCGGAGCCGCGAGCTGTTCTTTCAACCTAGGGCTCCGTTCTCGGTGCGAACCGAACCCCCTCGGCGAAGAGCCGGAACTGCGCCCTCGCGGTGGTTGTTCACTTCGTCGTTAAGCCTGACTCTTAGTGAGCCGGATCATAGTAACTAGAACACGTTCATACGGGCAAACGAACCGCGAAATCTGTCTATTTTGCCAAATAAACGCAGCTCAGGACATATCTGACAGGTAGTGAATTGGAACATGTTCTAGTGCCGGTGACGGAGTGTCACCGGCACTGTCGCGCGGGCTGCGCAGAGACTGTCAGTCTCGCGAGTCCATCAGGGCCGTCGCCGAGAAACACCGGTTCGGGTCCCGCTCAGCAAAGTAGCCGGTCAACGTCGACGTCAGATCGTCCATGCCCCATTCCTCCGACACCGCGGTGAAGTGACTCTCCACGGTCGGCGCAGCCACCAGCGTGACGGTCGGGCCGTACACGATGAACAGCTGACCGTTGACCTTGTCGGCGGCCGGCGAGGACAGGAATCGCACCAGCTTGACGACGTGCTCGGGCGAGAGCGGATCGACCTCGCCCTCGGCGGGTGCGTCACCGAAGACATCGGCGGTCATCGCGGTGCGGGCGCGCGGCGCGATGGCATTGGCCCGCACGCCGTAGCGCTCCAGCCCGCGCGCGGCGGTCAGCGTCAGCGCGGTGATGCCGGCCTTGGCGGCGCCGTAGTTGGCCTGCCCGACCGGTCCGGCCAGGCCGGCTTCCGAGGAGGTGTTGACGATGCGGCCGTACACGGTGCCGTCGGCCGAGTCCTTGGCCTTGGCCCGCCAGTAGGTCGCGGCGTTGCGGGTCAGCAGGAAGTGACCGCGCAGGTGCACCGCGATGACCGCGTCCCAGTCCTCGTCGGTCATGTTGAACAGCATCTTGTCGCGGGTGATGCCCGCGTTGTTGACCACGATCGCCAGGCCGCCGAGCTTGTCGGCGGTGTCGACCAGTTCGTCGGCGGTGCTGCGGGCGCTGATATCGCCCGCCACCGCAACACCTTTGGCGCCGGCGGCGGCGATCTCGGCCAGCACGTCGGAGGAGTCCAGGGCGCCGGCCATATCGTTGACCACCACGGTGGCGCCGGCCTTGGCCAGTCCGATGGCTTCGGCGCGGCCCAGACCGGCGGCCGCGCCGGTGACCACGGCTACCTTGCCGGACAGATCGGTGGAACCTTCTTGGTTACTCAATTTACGAATACCTCTAGTCTTTGCGGCGAAGGGCGGCACGGGGGCATTCCGCGATGGACTGCTCGGCCAGCGCCTCCTGATCGGCGGGCACCGGGTCGGCCTTGATGACGGCGTAGTCATCGTCGTCCAGATCGAACAGGTCCGGCGCTATTCCCACGCAGACCGCGTTTCCCTCGCAGCGGTCGTGGTCGACTTCAACGCGCATGACAACCTCCTGAAGAGCCTGGATTCCGACGGCGACGCCCACAATACGACGCCGCCTTGGCGATGCCAGTGTGGCATGCTCTGGACCCCAAGACTAGAACGTGTTACAAGTTGGAGTAGTCAGGGGTCGCCGGAGGCGCCCCACAATATGCCCAATCTCCACCGGTAAGGAAGAAGCGATGCGGATCGGCTACACCCCCGAGCAGGAGGAGTTGCGGCGCGAACTGCGTGCGTACTTCACCAAGCTCATGACCCCCGAGCGCGCCGAGGCGTTGGCGTCCAACGACGGGGAGATGGGTCGCGGCAATGTCTACCGCGACACCGTCGAGCAGATGGGCAAGGACGGCTGGCTGACGCTGAGCTGGCCCAAGGAGTACGGCGGTCAGGCCCGCCCGCCGATGGACGGCCTGATCTTCAACGACGAGGCCGCCATCGCCAACGTGCCGGTGCCGTTCCTGACCATCAACTCGGTGGCGCCGACGATCATGCACTTCGGCACCGAGGAGCAGAAGAAGTTCTTCCTGCCCAAGATCGCCGCGGGCCAGTTGCACTTCTCCATCGGCTATTCGGAGCCGGGGGCCGGCACCGACCTGGCCTCGCTGCGGACCGCCGCGGTGCGCGACGGTGACGATTATGTGATCAACGGCCAGAAGATGTGGACCTCGCTGATCGCCTACGCCGACTACGTCTGGCTGGCCGCCCGCACCAATCCGGAAGCACCGCGGCATCGCGGAATATCCATGCTGATCGTGCCGACGACGGCCGAGGGCTTCTCCTGGACGCCGGTGCACACCATGTCCGGTGTCGACACCAGCGCCACCTACTACCAGGACGTCCGCGTCCCCGCGACCAGCCTGGTCGGCGAGGAACACGGCGGCTGGAAACTGGTCACCAACCAGCTCAACCACGAGCGGGTCGCGCTGGTGTCCGCGCAGCCGATTTTCCTTGCGCTGGACGGGGTTCGGGAATGGGCCCAGAACACCAAGGACATCCACGGCAACCGGCTGATCGACTCGCAGTGGGTACAGCTGAACCTGGCCCGGGTGCACGCCAAAGCCGAGGTGCTCAAGCTGATCAACTGGGAACTCGCCTCGGCCACCGATGACGCGCCTTCCCCCGCCGATGCGTCGGCGGCCAAGGTGTACGGCACCGAGCTGGCCACCGAGGCCTACCGGCTGCTGATGGAGGTGCTCGGCACCTCGGCCACATTGCGGCCCGGCACCCCGGGTGCGCTGCTGCGCGGCCGCGTCGAGCGGATGCACCGGTCCTGCCTGATCCTGACGTTCGGCGGCGGTACCAACGAGATTCAGCGCGACATCATCGGCATGGTCGCGCTCGGCCTACCACGAGTGAACCGGTAAGGATTGACATGGATTTCAAGACGACCGAAGCATCCGACGACCTCGGCGGTCTGGTCCGCTCGATCACCGAATCGGTGGTGACCCCGGAGCGGCAGAAGGAACTCGACAAGCAGGACGAGCGGTTCGACCGCGAGCTGTGGAGCAAGCTGATCGACGCCGACATCCTGTCCACCACCGCGCCGGAGTCGGTGGGCGGCGGCGGATTCGGCGCCCTGGAGCAGGCCGCGGTGTTGACCGCGCTGGGCCGTCAGCTCGCGGCGGTGCCGTACCTGGAGTCGGCCATCCTGGGCGCCGGCGCGATCGCCGAATTCGGATCGGCTGCGCTGCAATCCGATTGGGCTGCGCCCGCAGTGGCCGGCAGCAAGATCGTGGTGCCGGCGCCGGACGGCGAGATGGGCCAGGGTCCGGTGCAGGCCCAGGGTTCGGATGCCGAGGGTTATCGCCTGACCGGTACCCGCACCCAGGTTGCCTACGGCCCGGTCGCCGATGCTTTCTTGATTCCGGCCGAAACCGCTTCCGGGGTAAAGGTTTTCCTGGTCGCCGGGGGTGATGCCGGGCTGACCGTCGGTTCGCTGGACACCACCGGCCACGGGCCGATCGCCCACCTGGATCTGCAGGGCGTGTCGGTCGCTGCCGATCGCGTGGTCGGCGGGGCCGAGGTCGTGGACTGGCTGAATCTGCACGGCGCCTTGGGCCGCAGTGCATTTCAGCTCGGCGTGGTCGAGCGGGCGCTGGAGCTCACCGCGCTGTACGCCCGCGAGCGTGAGCAGTTCGATCGTCCGATCGGCAGCTTCCAGGCCGTGTCGTCGCGGTTGGCCGACGGCTACATCGACGTCAAGGCGCTGCGGTTGACGCTGACCCAGGCGGCCTGGCGGGTGGCCGAGGGCCTACCTGCCGAGGTCGAGGTCAACACCTGCGCGTTCTGGGCCGCCGAGGCCGGTCACCGGGTGGCGCACACCGCGGTACACGTGCACGGCGGTGTCGGTATCGACATGGATCACCCGGTGCACCGGTACTTCCTGGCGGCCAAGCAGACCGAATTCGCGATCGGGTCGGCCACCGGCCAGCTGCTGCAGATCGGTCAGCAATTGGCCGACACGCCTGTCTAGTCCATGGCAGAACTCACGGTAAGTGAACTGCTGCAACCCCTGGTCGGTGTCACCGACCGGGGGTTGTACGACTGTGGGCCGGGCCCGGATGAGCTGATCAGCTGGGCCGACCACATCGCCGCGGGTGCACAACTGGCCGCGACGCTCAAGGCCCGGCTGGATCCGGCCAAACCACCGCATATCGGTGTGCTGCTGGGCAATACGACGTTCTTCTCGTCATTGCTGGTGGCCGCGGCGATGGCCGGGCTGGTACCGGTCGGGCTGAACCCGACCCGCCGGGGTGCGGCACTGGTCGGTGACATCGTGCGATCCGATTGCCAACTGGTGCTGGCCGACGACCCCGACCTGGTACCCGCCGACCTGGACGCTGTGGGTATCGATGTCATCGATGTCCAATCCGCTTCGTGGGCAGCCGAACTGGCGGGCTTCGCCGGCGCTCCCGTGCGGTTCGCCGGCGTCGATCCCGATGACCTGTTCATGCTGATCTTCACCTCCGGCACCAGTGGTGACCCGAAGGCGGTACGGGTCACCCACGACAAGGTGGCGCACCCGGGCCAGATGCTGGCGTCGAGGTTCGGCCTGGGGCCCGCGGATACCTTCTATCTGTCGATGCCGCTGTTCCATTCCAATGCGGTGATGGCCGGTTGGGCCGTGGCGGTGGCCGCCGGTGGGTCGATTGCGTTGCGGCGCAAGTTTTCCGCATCGTCTTTCATTCCCGATGCGCGGCGGTACGGCGCCACCTACGCGAACTATGTCGGCAAACCACTGTCCTACATCCTGGCCACCCCGGCTCAGCCCGACGACGCCGACAACCCGCTGAAGTTCTTGTACGGCAACGAGGGCGCACCCCGTGACCTTCCGGTGTTCGCGCAGCGGTTCGGGGTCATCGTGGTGGACGGTTTCGGATCGACCGAGGGCGGCGTGGCGATCGCCCGCACCCCAGACACCCCGCCGGGGGCACTGGGCCCGTTGACTCCCGAAGTGGACATCGTCGACGTCGATACCGGAAAACCCTGTCCGCCGGGAGTTGTCGGCGAAATCGTGAATCCGACCGGACGCGGTTGGTTCCGCGGCTACTACAACAACCCCGACGCCGAGGCGGAGCGGATGGCCGGCGGGGTGTACCACACCGGTGACCTGGCTCACCGGGATGAGAACAACTTCGCCTATTTCGCTGGGCGCCTTGGTGATTGGATGCGGGTCGACGGGGAGAACCTCGGCACCGCGCCGATCGAACGGATACTGCTGCGCCACCCGGACATCGTCGAGGCCGCGGTGTATCCGATTCCCGACCCGGCCGTGGGTGATCAGGTGATGGCGGCGCTGGTGTTGCGAGACGGCGCGGCGTTCGATGTCGATGGTTTCACCGCGTTTCTGCGCGCACAGGAAGACCTGGGTCCCAAGCAATGGCCCCGATTCGTGCGGGTGGCGACGACACTGCCCCGCACCGAGACCTTCAAGGTGATCAAACGGCAATTGACCGCCGAGGCCACCGACTGCCCGGACCCGGTGTTCGCCATCGAACGTTGAGCTCTGATTCCCGAGCCGATTTTGACGGTTGGGACAATATGATCGGCGGATGACGAAGTTCATCGACGCCTACCTTCGGTGGCCGGCTATTGGGGGCGTCCAGGGAGCCGGACAACTCGAGTCGAGAATGTAGTACTACCGGTAGTACTACATTCTCGACTCGAGTTGTAGAGCCCAACGCTCGACCCGCGAGCCGACCACGAACCATGTCAAGGTTAAAGTCCGGGAATGGCCATCGACCCGTCTCAGATCCTGCTCACCGACCGCGTCGCGGTGGTCACCGGCGGCGGCACCGGCATCGGCCGTGGTATCGCCGCGGGACTGCGTGCCTTCGGTGCACAGGTGGCAATCTGGGAGCGCAATCCCGATACCTGCACCGAGGCAGCGGATTCGATTGGTGCACTGGGGATCACGGTCGACGTGCGGGACTCGGCCGCGGTCGACGCCGCGCTGGAGCGGACCCTCACCGAACTCGGGGTGCCGACGATTCTGATCAACAATGCCGGCGGCACATTCAACTCCCCGCTGCTGGAGACCACCGAAAATGGTTGGGATACTTTGTATCGCACCAATCTCAAGCAGGTATTGCTGTGCACTCAACGGGTCGCCCGGGTCATGGTGGAGCATCGATTGCCCGGCAGCATCATCAACATCACCTCGATCGAAGGCACCCGCGCCGCACCCGGTTACGCCGCCTATGCCGCGGCCAAAGCCGGCGTCATCAATTACACCAAGACCGCCGCGCTGGAGCTTGCCCCGCACAGTATCCGGATCAATGCGCTGGCACCCGATTTCACCCTGACCGACGGCCTGGCCGCGCTGGCGGACGCGGCGAACATGCTGGCCTCCAAGGATGACATGATCCCGATGGGCCGGTCCGGTCATGTCGACGAAATGGCCTCCAGCGCAGTGTTTCTGGCATCGGAGATGGCGTCGTACATCACCGGGCAGACCATTCACGTCGACGGTGGCACCGCGGCAGGCGGCGGCTGGTATCACCGTCCGGGCTCGGGCGAGTACGTGCTGGGGCCATCCTGACCGGTCACCCACAGGTTCGCCCGCTAGCCTCGCGCACATGAAAACGTCTGCCGGCCTCGTCGCGTCTGCAACCGCCCTGGTACTGGGGCTATCCGGCTGCGGCTCGCAGGCCACCACCGCGGCTCCCGCCGCCCCGGCCCATCACAAGGTTGCCGAGCCGGTGCGCAACGACGGCCCCAACCCGACCATCGCCGACTACCTCCGCGATCACAAGATCGTCGAGGCGCAGGTGCACCACGACGACAACGGCGTGCCGAAGGTCGAACTCCCCACTCCGGACGGCTGGAAGTCCGCCGGCGATGACACGCCGCCCTGGGCGTATGACGCGATCGTCTACACCGGGCCGACCGCGGACCCCGACCACTCACCAAGCGTGGTCGCGCTGCTGTCCGAGTTGACCGGCCAGGTCGACCCCAAGGCTCTGCTGGCGGTGGCCCCCGGCGAACTACAGAACCTGCCGGGCTTCACGGCATCCGGCCCCGGTATGACCGGCACCCTCGGCAGCTACCCCACATACCGGTCGGCGGGCACCTGGTCGTCCGACGGCAAGACCCGGTTTGTGGCGCAACAGACGGTGATCATCCCGGCCACGAACAGAACCTATGTGCTGCAATTGAATTCCGATGGTCCGGTCGACCAGTCCGCTGCACTGCAAGCCGTCACGACAGCAGTAGATCAGCAGACCAAAATCACCATGCATTGATCCTGCGCTGAGGGCGTAAACCACTCGAGTTTCTACGCCCTGGGCGCAGAATCAACGGGGTCAGGACTCCCGGATGGCGTCCAGACGTTTGCTGGCGGCTTCGAATCCGCTGACCAGTTCGCCGATGATATCGGCCACCGGCCGGATCTCGTTCATCCGTCCGACGATCTGCCCCACCGGCATAGCCACGGCGGTCGGGTCGACCGATTCGCTCATCCGCTGATGGGCCTCGCTGACCAGGATGTTCTGCAGCGGCATCGGCAGCGGCTCGGGTGCGCCCTCGGCGTCCCAGGCGTCGGTCCAGCGGCTCTTGAGCAATCGGGCGGGCTTGCCGGTGTAGATCTTGCGTCGCACGGTATCGGCCGAGGTGGCGTCGAGCATGGCCTGCTGCACCACCGAGACACCCGACTCCAGGCGCACGCCCAGGTCGTATTCGGCCGAGGTCAGGAAGGCCGAACCCATCCAGACGCCCTGTGCGCCGAGCGCCAGCGCGGCGGCCATCTGGCGGCCGGTACCGATACCGCCGGCGGCCAGCACCGGTGCCTTATCCCCCAGCGCGTCAAC
>Ga0153956_1003440_pt1 | contig 10095 bp, 7 predicted proteins | sample TSFL040MetaG_FD_104704 | JGI IMG/M metagenome (GOLD analysis project Ga0153956, IMG submission 104704) | Attine ant fungus gardens microbial communities from Florida, USA - TSFL040 MetaG | ecosystem: Host-associated > Fungi > Mycelium > Unclassified | place: USA: Florida, Wekiwa Springs...
AAGGTCTATAATGATTACTGGGTGATCGAGCAGGGGCTTTCCAGCCGCAATCTGAAAGGCAATCTCTCCGATCTGATCGCCCGCACGCATGATACCGGCGGCACGGTAACGGTCGGCCCGGACGATACGCTGATGGTCGCCTATAACCGCATGCGCGCCAATGACGTGTCCCAGCTTCCCGTGGTGCTGGACGGCAAGATCGTCGGCATTCTGGACGAGCACGATGTTCTCGCCCATGTCGAAGGCCACGACCAGTTCCGCACGCAGCAGTTCAAAGACCCGGTGCGTTGCGCCATGACGGCGCGGCTGAAAACCGTGCAGGTGGGTGACGCGCTGGAAAAGCTGCCACCGATCTTCGAGCGCAACGAAGTCGCCATCGTATGCGACGGTGATAAATTCGTGGGCCTCATCACCCGCATCGACCTCATCAACCATCTGAGACTGAACAAATGACAGACGGCAAGAACCGCCTCGCCTTCGCCACGCGCACCATCCACGCGGGCCAGCATCCCGATCCCACCACCGGCGCGGTGATGGTGCCGATCTACGCGACCAGCACCTACGCGCAGGAATCGCCGGGCGTTCACAAGGGCTATGAATATTCGCGTTCGCAGAACCCGACCCGCCAAGCTTTTGAGCGCTGCATCGCCGATCTGGAAAGCGGCGAGCGCGGCTATGCTTTCGCCTCCGGCCTGGCTGCGATCTCCACCGTGCTGGAATTGCTGAACACCGGCGATCATGTTCTTGCCAGCGACGATCTCTATGGCGGCTCGTTTCGCCTGTTCGATAAGGTGCGCAAGCGCAGCGCGGGGCTGACGTTCGACTTCGTGGATATGACCGACATCGCCAATGTCGAAAAGGCGATCAAGCCGAACACCAAGATGATCTGGGTGGAAACGCCCACCAACCCCATGCTGCGGCTGGCCGATCTTGCCGCCATCGCGAAGCTCGCAAAGAAGCGCGGCATCCTCACAGCATCGGACAACACGTTTGCGTCACCTTACACGCAGCGCCCGCTGGAGCAGGGCATCGACATCGTGGTGCATTCCACGACGAAATATCTCAACGGCCATTCCGACATCGTCGGCGGTTGCGCGGTGGTGGGCGACAACAAGGATCTGGCCGATCGTCTTGCCTTCCTGCACAACGCTGTCGGTGCCATTCAGGGACCGTTCGATTCCTTCCTTGCGTTGCGCGGATTGAAGACGCTGGCGCTGCGCATGGAGCGGCATTGTTCGAACGCGCTGAAAATCGCGCGCTGGCTGGAAGCGCGCAAAGACGTGGAGAAGGTCTACTATCCCGGCCTCGAAAGCCATCCGCAGCACGCGCTGGCAAAGGCGCAGATGGCGGCGTTTGGTGGCATCGTGACGGTGGTCTTGAAGCGCGACCTCGCGGGCACGCGCCGTTTCCTCGAACGCTGCAAGCTGTTCACGCTCGCGGAATCGCTGGGCGGCGTCGAAAGCCTGATCGAGCATCCCGCGATCATGACGCATGCGTCCATTCCGGAAGATCAGCGCAAGGTGCTCGGCATCTCCGATGCGCTGGTGCGTCTGTCGTGCGGCGTGGAAGATGCGGATGATCTCATCGGCGATCTGGAACAGGCGCTGGCCTAACGCATGACGCGCATCGCGGCGGCTCTGTTTGCGTTCGCTGCGATGACCGGTGCGGCGCAGGCCGCGCCATCGGCCTGCGATGTGTTGCGCAGCGCGGTTGCGCAATCGCCGCCCGGGCCTGTCTTCCTGTCGAGCTTTCCGCTGGAGAAAGACGGCCCGCTTTTCAACACCGCGTTTCTTTACGACAACGCCGTTGCCGCGGTCGCACTGGTGGGCTGCGGCAATGCGAAAGATGCCGCGCGGATCGGCGAGGCGGTGCTGGTCGCCTTGGATCATGATCGCTTCTGGCATGATGGCCGCTTGCGCAACGGCTATGCGGCGGGCCATGCCGACAATCCGGTGAAGCTCGCGGGCTGGTGGGACAAGAAACAGAACCGCTGGGTGGAAGACCAGTATCAGGTCGGCAGCGACACGGGGAACATGGCATGGGCGATGCTCGCGCTGTTGTCGCTGAAGGACGCGAAGTATCGCAGCGGCGCCATCCGCATCGCCCATTGGGTGGATACGCAATTCGATCCGCGCGCGCCGCAAGGCTTCATGGGCGGCATCTTCGGCGATCAGCCGAAGCCCACCTTCAACCGCTGGAAATCCACCGAGCACAACACCGATCTCGCCGCTGCCTTCACACAGCTCGCAGCTGCCACGAAAGACGCGCATTGGCGCGATCGGGCGGGCATGGCTTCTGCTTTCGCGCTGGCGATGTGGAATCCGAAATGCGGCTGCTTCGACGCCGGCATGGCCGAGGACAGCAAGGCGCGCAACGCAACGCTCGCGCTCGATGCACAGATCTGGCCGTTGCTGGCGCTTGCACAAAGTGGCGCGCACCGCGCCGATATTTTGAAGGTATTGCAGCAGCATTTCGCCGTCGGCGGTGGCATGGCCTACAGCGCGCAGAAGGATGGCGTCTGGACCGAAGGCACCTTGCAGGCGGCGCTCCTTATGAAACTGCTCGGCAACACAGCCAAAACAAATGCGCTGATGACGGCGGCTGAGAAAGCCCGCACGCCGGATGGCTGGTATCGCGCCGCCGACCGCAAAACCTCAACCGGCTTCGACCTGCAGACGGACCTGAAGCAACACCGCGCCTATTTTCCGATTCCCGCGCTCGCGCCGCTCGCCTGGGCGGCGCTGGCGGAGCAGGGTTTCAACCCTTTCACCAGAACGAAGACGCTTCCGCGCTAGCCAACCTTGTCCCAATAGAGATCCCAGCTCTCGCGGCGCTCGATGAAGCCGGTGACTTTGCCGGAAGTATCGTACTGGAAGATCTTGCGGATGCGCGGATCACCCTTGATGAAGAACACATCGCGCGTCTCCGCATTCCATTCGGACGATTTGCGGCCGGGACGTCCGCCCATCAACTTTCCGCCATCCATCGCGAGCGTGTAGGTCGGTTCGGAATCGCGCAGCTTGTAAGTGCCAGCGAATTTCTGCAGGTCCGCGGCGGGCAGGGTGATCGCGGGCGGGTCGGTGCGCTCGGCGATGAGCTGCACTTCGATCAGCTTCCAACTATCGGGCCGCTTCTTCCACGTCGTGTTGCTGAGATAGCTCGCATAGATGGTCTGGCCGTAGTAATGCTCGGTCTCATGTTCGCGAAACAAGGCGACGGCTGTGTCGCCATCTTCGGAATAGGACAGCAGCTCGACCTTGATATTGCCGCTGAGGCTTTTGGGCATCGGCGAGATTTCCTTCAGCATGTCCGCCTTGCCTTTGAAGGAGCCGTCTTCCTCCGCGATGATCACATGGGGATCGAGATATTTGTCCCACACAGCCACATTGCCCGGCACAATGGCGTCGGACATATCCTGCTGTGCTTTTGTAATGAGCACGCGATCGTCCGCCAATGCGGGTGCGGCAAGCGTTGTGGCCACAGCGAATGCCAGAATCGTGAAGCGCATTTTTCCCCCTTCATTTGTCATCGCCCGCTTCATGCGGGCGACCCATCTTCTTTGAAAAGGAAAATGGGTCACCCGGACAAGCCGGGTGATGACAGTGTAGGGGTTAGGATAAAGACGGCAGATCAAGTCCCTGTGAGCGGGCGCAATCGATGGCGATGTCATAGCCGGCATCGGCGTGGCGCATGACACCCGAAGCAGGGTCGTTCCACAACACCCGCTCCAATCGCTTTGCCGCTTCCGGCGTTCCGTCGGCGACGATCACCATGCCGGCATGCTGCGAATAGCCGATGCCCACGCCGCCGCCGTGATGGATGGACACCCATGTCGCGCCGCTGGCGCAGTTCAACAGCGCATTGAGCAACGGCCAATCGGACACCGCGTCTGAACCATCCATCATCGCTTCGGTTTCGCGATTGGGCGAAGCCACCGAGCCGGAATCCAGATGATCGCGGCCGATGACCACCGGCGCTTTCAGTTCGCCTTTCGCCACCATCTCGTTGAACGCCAATCCCGCGCGATGACGATCCCCCAAGCCGATCCAGCAGATGCGCGCGGGCAGGCCCTGAAACTTGATGCGCTCGCGCGCCATGTCGAGCCAGTTGTGCAGATGCTTGTCGTTCGGCAGCAGCTCTTTCATCTTCTGGTCGGTCTTGTAGATGTCTTCCGGGTCGCCCGAGAGCGCGGCCCAGCGGAACGGGCCGATGCCGCGGCAGAACAGCGGGCGGATATACGCCGGAACAAAGCCCGGAAAATCGAACGCGTTCTTCAAGCCTTCTTCCAGCGCCATCTGGCGGATGTTGTTGCCGTAATCGACAACGGGAATTCCCATCGCGTGGAAATCCAGCATCGCTTGTACATGCTTCACCATCGATTGCTTGGCGGCATGTTCGACGGCTTTGGGATCGCTCTCGCGCTTCTTCGCCCATTCGTCCAACGTCCAACCGGCGGGAAGATAACCGTTCACCGGATCATGTGCGCTGGTCTGATCGCTCACCGCATCCGGCTTGATGCCGCGCTTGACCATCTCCGGCAGAATCTCCGCCGCGTTGCCGAGCAGGCCGACGGAAATCGCCTTCTTCTCCTTGCAGGCGCGCGTGATCATCTCCAGCGCTTCGTCCAGCGTCTTCGCCTGATAATCGAGATACTTTGTCTTCAACCGCATCTCGATGCGCGACGGCTGGCACTCGATCGCCAACATGCACGCGCCCGCCATCACGGCGGCCAGCGGTTGCGCGCCGCCCATGCCGCCCAAACCGGCGGTGAGAATCCATTTGCCGCGCAACTCGCCGCCAAAATGTTTGCGGCCCATCTCGGCGAAGGTTTCGTAAGTCCCCTGAACGATGCCCTGGCTGCCGATATAGATCCACGATCCGGCCGTCATCTGGCCGTACATCATCAGGCCCTTCCTATCGAGCTCGTGGAATTTGTCCCACGTCGCCCAATGCGGCACGAGGTTGGAGTTCGCGATCAGCACGCGCGGCGCATCCGGATGCGTGCGGAAAATCCCCACCGGCTTGCCCGACTGGATGAGCAACGATTGATCGCCTTCCAGCCGCTTCAGCGCGGCGACGATGCGGTCATAGGATTCCCAATCGCGCGCGGCGCGGCCGATGCCGCCATAGACGACCAGTTCTTCCGGCCGCTCCGCCACCGCCGCATCCAGATTGTTCATCAGCATGCGCAGCGGCGCTTCGGTCAGCCAGCTTTTCGCGGAAAGCTCGGTGCCGTGCGCGGCTTTGATGTGGCGGGTGTTGTCGATACGGGTCATGGGGAATGTACTCAAATTTTCGCGCGCATATTGTCACGAACAGGAAATAAACGTCACGCGGCATGTTCCACCCTCCCCTTGAGGGAGGGTCGAAAACGCGATGCGTTTTCGGGGAGGGGTGCGCGTAGCGCCGGAGTTATAACCCCTCCCCGACAAATTCTTCGCTGCGCTACGAATTTTGTCGACCCTCCCTCAAGGGGAGGTGGATTAGCTGCGCACAGGCTCCGGCGAAAGCTGTGGTGCTGCGCCATAGGCATGGCCGGTGTCCGCGAAACGAATGCAGCCTTCGAGGATCGCGTAGAGACATTTTCGCATCTCGCCGGCACGCGCTTCGTCGTAGGGCACAGGCCAGTTCAATTCGGAGACCTTCGCCGGATCGTCCATATAGCCGCGGCAGGCGAGTTCAAGCTGAATCGCGTGCACGCCCATCTGCGGCTCGCCATAATGGCGCGTGGTCCAGCCGCCCTTGAAGCGGCCATTCGTCACCCAGGAGAAACGCGAGGCGTCGCACACCGCTTCCACCGTGCGCGCCAGTTCGCTGGCGCACGAGCTGCCGGAATTGGTGCCGATGTTGAAGTTCGGCAGCATCCCTTCGAACAGCCGGGGAACCGCCGAGCGGATGGAATGTGCCTCGAACAGCACCACGCGCTCATGGATGCCGCGCAACCGCGCGATCTCGTCCGCGATGGCGGCGTGGTAAGGATCGAAATATTTCAAGCGCCGCGCCACGATCTGCGTTGCGTCCGGCGGATGCGAACTCTTCTTGTAAAGCGGCTCACCGTCGAAGGTGGTCGAAGGGCAAAGCTCCGTCGTCGCCTGTCCGGGGTAGAGCGACTTGCCGGAAGGATCGCGGTTCACGTCGATCACCGTGCGCGAGATCGCCGTGCGGATAACCGTCGCGTCCAGTGCCGGCGCGAAATCGTAGAGCTTCTCCACCCACCAATCCGCATCCTTGCGCGCGAGCCAGCCGGAGACGAGTTCGCTTTCGATCTCCGGCGGAATGTCGGTGCCGGAATGCGGAATGGAAACGATGAGTGGCGCGTCGCCGCGATGCACCGTCAGCCAGGGATGCTTGTCACTCATTGTCCGTTCCGCACGCGCGCATGCAGCGGATTATAACCCATCTTGTAGACAAGCTCTGCAAGGTCCTCGACATTCCAGATTGCAAGATCGCAATCTTTTCCGGCTTCCAGCGTTCCAGTTTGATTCAAAATGCCAAGAGCACGTGCGCCTTCGCGCGTCACCGCGGCGATGCATTCTTCCACCGTCATGCGAAAACAGGTCGCTGCCATGTTCATCGTCAGCAAAAGAGACGTCAGCGGCGAGGTGCCGGGATTGTTGTCGCTCGCGATTGCAATCGGAACGCGATGCTTGCGGATCAAATCGAGCGGCGGTTGTTTCGTTTCGCGCAGAAAGTAGAACGCACCGGGCAAAAGCACCGCCACGGTGCCCGCTTTCGCCATCGCCGCGATGCCGGCTTCATCCGTGTATTCCAGATGATCGGCGGACAATGCACCGAACGTCGCGGCAAGTTCGGCACCGTGAAGATTGGATAGCTGATCCGCATGCAATTTGACTTGAAGACTGTGCTTCTTCGCTGCTTCGAACACGCGCTGCGTTTGCGCGGCGGAGAAGGCGATGCCCTCGCAGAACGCATCCACCGCATCGGCCAGCTTTTCGCGCGCCACCGCGGGCATCATCTCATTCACGACGAGGTCGATATATTTGTCCTTGTCGCCATTCGCTTCCGGCGGCAGTGCATGTGCGCCGAGGAAGGTGGTGACGATCCGCACCTTGCGCTTGTCCGCCAGCGCCCGCGCCGCGCGCAGCATTTTCAATTCATCGTCCAGCGAGAGCCCGTAGCCGGATTTGATTTCCACTGTGCAGGCGCCGTCCGCCATCAGTGCATCGAGGCGCGGCAGGGCGGAAGCGACGAGTTCATCCTGCGAGGCCGCACGTGTTGCCTTCACGGTGGAGACGATTCCACCACCCGCCTTGGCGATCTCTTCGTAAGATGCGCCCGCCAGCCGCATTTCGAATTCGCGCGCGCGGTCGCCGGCATAAACAAGGTGCGTGTGGCAATCCACCAGCCCCGGCGTGATCCAGCGCCCGCCGCAATCGATCTGCTTGCCGGCATTGAGGGATGGCGCGTCTGCCTGCGGTCCGGCATAGACGATGCGCCCGTCCTTCGCCGCCACCACGCCGCTTTCGACCACGCCAAGGCCCTGCCCGGTCAGGGTCGCCAGCCTTGCATTGTGCCAAAGCGTTTCGCAGTTCATCGCCAGAAGGTTCTTGGGCGCTCCACTTTGTCTCTTAGGTCCGCTAAGACGGCGTTGCAACGGGAGGCCGCCGGAATGATGTCGCTGTGGTTTCAGTCCGCGCTTTTGTCCGATGGCTGGGCCGACAAGGTTCGCATTTCGATCGACAAAAACAGGATCGGCCGGATCGAGAAGAGCGTTGATCCCGCGCCGGGCGATGCGCGCCACGGTATCGCCATTCCCGGTCTCGCCAATCTGCACAGCCATGCGTTCCAGCGCGGCATGGCGGGCTTGGCGGAGGTGCGCGGCCCCGCACATGACAGTTTCTGGACATGGCGCGATGTGATGTACCGCTTCATCGACCGCCTCACGCCGGACGATGTGCAGGCCGTCGCCGAACTCGCTTACATGGAGATGCTGGAGACGGGTTTCACCCGCGTCGGCGAATTCCACTATGTGCATCATGACATCGACGGCAGGCCGTATGCGAACATCGCGGAGCTTGGCGCGCGTATCGCGGCAGCGAGTAGCGAAACCGGAATCGCGCTGACGCTTCTGCCGGTGTTCTACGCACACAGCAATTTCGGCGGAAAGCCGCCGGTACCGGGCCAGCGCCGCTTCCTCAACGATCCGTCCAGCTTCGCCAAATTGATGGACACCAGCCGCAAGGCGATTGCATCGCTCGACAACGCGAATATGGGCATCGCGCCGCATTCGCTACGCGCCACGACGCCGGAGGAATTGAAAGCGATCCTCCCGCTCGCAAAGAGCGGTCCGATCCACATTCATATCGCCGAGCAGGTGAAGGAAGTGGACGATTGCATCGCGTGGTCCGGCGCGCGCCCGGTTTCATGGCTGCTCGACAATGCGAGTGTCGATTCCAACTGGTGCCTCGTTCACGCCACGCATATGACGGCGGAAGAGACCGCGCGGCTTGCGCGTAGCAAAGCCGTCGCCGGTCTGTGTCCCATCACCGAAGCCAATCTCGGCGACGGAATCTTCCCAATGCCGGATTATCTCAGTGCGGATGGCCGCTTCGGCATCGGCAGTGACTCCAATGTGCTCATCCGCGCGACGGAGGAATTGCGCACCCTGGAATATGCGCAGCGCCTCGCCTTGCGCGGGCGCAATGTGCTGGTCGCGCAAGCGGGGCAATCCACCGGGCGGGCTTTGTACGATGGCGCACTGAAAGGCGGATATCAGGCGCTGGGCGTTCCCGTTTTTGGACTGCAGGAAGGTGCGCCCGCCGATCTGGTGAGCCTCGATGCCGGCCATCCCAACCTCGCGGGCAAGAAGGCGGACACCATTCTCGATAGCTGGATCTTTGCCGGCGCCGATTCGGTGGACTGCGTTTGGCGGGCCGGGGTGTGTCTGGTGGAGCGCGGCCGCCACAAAAACAGGGAACAAATCGGGCGCAGATATAAAGAAGTGCTTGCCCGCATTGTGAATTAGCGCGCGAATTGCCAATCTGCCCTCTGACGGATTATGGGGTCCGCCGGGGGTATGTTTCCGACATGGTGAAAAATTTTCAGGTCACCTTGCCGGTGGACAGCCCGGCAAGCGCGAAGCTTGAGAAATCTCAAGGTCGCGCACGCCTCGTCTGCGTGGGCGACTGGACCCTCAGCGAACTCTCCGATCTCGACGAACAACTTTCCGGTCTCGATCTGAAAGGCGCGCGCGATCTGGAGATTGACGCCAGCGGTATCACCTCGCTCGACAGCGGCGGCGCATGGCTGCTGCTGCGCACCAAGCGGCAGGCCGACAAGGCCGGCGCGAAAGCGACGCTGGACCTTCCGGAAAAGTATCATCCGCTGCTGGAGACGATGGACAGCGGGCACACCGCGCCGCCCGTCACCCATCCGCCGCACAAAGGCCTTCGCGGCCTTCTGGAACGCACCGGTGAAGGCACCGTCCACGCGCTGCGGCAGGGTTACGATCTTTTGGGCTTCCTCGGCCGCATCGCGGTGGAAACCGTGGAAGCGTTCCTCGCGCCGCGCCGCGAATTGCCGTTTCCCGCGTTCATTCACCAGATCGAAGAGACCGGCCTCACCGCGCTTCCGATCGTGGGCCTGCTCGCCTTCCTGCTCGGCATCGTCATCACCTATCAAGGCGCCGATCAGCTCGCGCGGTTCGGCGCGCAGATCTACACAATCGATTTTCTCGGCATCGGCTTCTTGCGCGAGTTGGGTGGCCTCGTCACCGCCATCATCATCGCGGGTCGTTCCGGTTCGGCCTTCACCGCGCAGATCGGCACCATGCAGGTGAACGAAGAACTGGATGCGATGCAGACCATCGGCCTCAACATCGCGGAGACTCTGGTTCTGCCGCGCGTGTTGGGCCTTGTGATCGCGCTGCCGCTGCTCACCTTCTTTGCCGACATCGTGGGCATCATCGGCGGCATGGTGATGACCTATTTCGATCTGGGCGTGACCATTCCCGCCTTCATGCGCGAATTGGGCAACGCCATCACCGTGAAGACGCTGATGGTTGGTCTGATCAAGGCGCCGGTCTTCGCCTTCATGATCGCGCTGGTCGGCTGCTTCGAAGGCATGCGCGTGGAA